>JABLTO010078159.1_pt1 | contig 65316 bp, 60 predicted proteins | sample 7160091 | NCBI WGS metagenome assembly JABLTO01 (sample SAMN14651225, study PRJNA627086) | human gut metagenome | isolation source: feces | host: Homo sapiens
CGTCCAAAACCATTGATACCAACTTTAATTGCCCGGGCGATAGCAACCCGCTGCTGCTCGCCGCCGGAAAGCTGGCCTGGCCGGTGTAAAATCCGCTGGGCCAGACCCACCTGTTCCAGTGCCTGCGCCGCAAGGGCCCGGCGGCGGGAGCGGGGCACACCCCGATACAGAAGCGGGAGTTCCACATTTTCCAGTGCACTCAGGCTTGGAATCAGGTAAAAGCTTTGAAAGACAAAGCCGATCTGTTCATTGCGGATATGGGAAAGCTGCCGGTCGCTGAGTCCGGCCACAGGCTTTCCGTCCAGCAGATATTCTCCCTGCGTGGGAAAGTCCAGGCAGCCCAGCAAATTCATCAGCGTGGATTTCCCGGACCCGGAATGGCCGATGATCGCAGCAAATTCTCCGCGGTGAATGGAAAGACTCAACCGTTTTAAAGCGCCGACCTGGGCATCGCCTACACCATAGATTTTGGAAACATTGGTCATCTGAATGAAAGGTTCCATTACAATCCCGTCCTTTGACAAACTCCTTAACAGTATGTCCCGAAAGGACGCAGATTTTCAGGCGGATAACAAAAAAGACGAAATCGGAATGATTTCGTCTTTTGGTGACCCGTACGAGAATCGAACTCGTGTTACAGCCGTGAAAGGGCCGTGTCTTAACCGCTTGACCAACGGGCCGATTTATCTTCAATCCCAAACAGGATAGAATACACATGGTAGCGGTAGGTGGATTCGAACCGCCGACACTGCGGGTATGAACCGCATGCTCTAGCCAACTGAGCTATACCGCCACATTTTTTGCGCCCAATATCAGGCGAAGACTATTATATCCAATATGACGGGGTTTGTCAACAGTTTTTGCGATTTTTTTCTGTGGCAAAAGGGAAAATCGAAAACATCAGTATGCCAACAGGTGGCCGTGCCGGTCGCAGTGAGAGTTTTGGAAAAGAGCGCATCCTCAATAGGATGTGCCGGATCCCTCAGTTTATGCGCGGTCAAATGCCGCCTGTGCCGCAAAGCATCGCTGCCCGGACCGGTATCCAGCCAGGTACCAACTGTCCGGGCCGATTTGGCACCCAGTGATTTGCAGCGTATCACCCAACCGGGCTTCATGCTCATACAGCAAAACGGCGCTGCGGAGAAAATGGCTGCGCTGCCAATCCCCCGGCAGAAAATCACAGAGAATATCGCCATACACGGCATTATTCACATGGAGGTTGCCGTCCAAATCCGAGTAACGGATTGGCCGCTGTCCCAGCGGGAAAGCATCTTCCGGTGCGCGGATGTGGCGGCGGGCAATTTCTCCGTCAAAATCGACTTGATCGAACGGATAGTCCCAACCAAAAGCAGAGGGACGCAGTACCTGATGAGTGTCATAGTCGGCCAAAATCCAGGCAGCCTTGCCCAAAACCATAGGATGGCCTTCTACTGCCAGCTGTGTCTCCCGTAGGAAAAAGGCGCCTTTGGAAGGATGGGGACGGGTATAGGCCGTCACCTTTTGTTCCGGCGCAGGACTGCCGGAAAACACCACCTCCACTTTGGACAGCAAAAAAACCTGGCGGTTTTCCATCAGTTTTTCATAAGGGTAGCCCAATGCGTCCAGATGGCGGCTGGCTGCATCTTGCATATGGCGCAGTGCGGCGGAGAGTTTCATCCGCCGGTGCAGATCTGCTTCGGAGGCAGAAAGGGTAAAGGTGTCTTCGAAAAATGCCATAGGATTTCCTCCTGCTAAAGCAGCTCCTGATCGCCGCACAGGCGGGCAGCCAGAGCGGACAGGTCATCTTTGTCAAAAAATTCCACTGCAAGTTTTTTGTTTTTGCCTTTGGCGGTAATAGTGACCTGGCGGCCCAGCACTTGGGTCAGTGCCAATTCCAATTCCGTGTAATAATGGTCCTTTTCCGGCTGGACACGTTTTTTGGGCTGTTTTTGAGCGGACTGGGCCATTTTTTCTGTTTCCCGCACATTCAAGTGCTTTTTAAGAGCGGTCTGTGCCGCTTCGAGAATAGCGGCCTCATCCTCCAGTGCCAACAGTGCCCGGCCGTGGCCGGCAGACAATTTGCCTTCTTGAATCCATTCGGCTACCGGTTGCGGCAATGCCAGCAGCCGCAGGCTGTTGGCAATGGCTGGACGGGATTTTCCGATGACCTTGGCAACTTCCTCCTGGGTCATCTGGTATTCGTCCATCAGCGACCGGTAACCCAGGGCCTCCTCCATCGGATTCAGGTCCTGCCGCTGCAGATTTTCGATCAGCGCCAGTTCCATGGTTTCGTGGTCGCTTAATTCCCGGATGACCACCGGCACTTCGCTCAATCCGGCCATGCGGGAGGCGCGCCAGCGCCGTTCGCCGGCCACCAGCTGATATCCGCCGGAGGGAAGAGGTCGTACCAAAAGCGGCTGGATTACGCCGTGCTCCCGAATAGAATCGGCCAGATCAGCCAAAGCTGCTTCGTCAAATTCTTTTCTGGGCTGGCTGCGGTTAGGTTCGATTTCAGAAATGCGCAGCGTGACTGGTCCATTATCGGTGGTATTGTCGATAAACAGCGCGTCCAGGCCTTTGCCCAGGCCGCCTTTTCTGACTGCCATAAGTATTTTCCGCCTTTCTGCGGGTTAACCGCGGTTTTTGGATAAAAATTCTTCCGCGAGCTGGCCATAGGCGATAGAGCCTTTGGAGGTTCGGTCAAAATAAAGAGCAGGCTGTCCGTAACTTGGCGCTTCGGACAAACGGACATTTCGGGGGATGGTAGTTTTGTAAACTTTCTGCGGAAAAAATTTTTTCACTTCCGCCACTACCTGCATGGTCAGATTCAACCGTCCGTCATACATGGTCAGCAACACCCCTTCCAAATCCAGGGTGGGATTGTAAAGCCTTTTTACTTGTCGAATAGTGGCTACCAGCTGGCTTAATCCTTCCAGAGCATAGTACTCGCACTGGATGGGAACCATCAGCGTATCACTGGCGGCTAGGGCGTTGAGGGTAATCAAACCCAGAGAGGGGGGACAGTCAATGAAGATAAAATCATAGCGGTTTTTCACCGGAGCCAGCGCTTTTTTTAATCGCATGGCCCGATCCTCCATCTCCACGATCTCAATTTCCGCACCGGCCAAAGCGATATTGGACGGCAATACATCCACGTTCTGAAAAGAAGTGGAAAGAATAATATCCTCTGCTTCGGCAGTGCCGATCAGCAGATCGTAGGAAGAACGCATCAGACTGCGCTTGTTGATGCCGAATCCGCTGGTAGCATTGCCCTGTGGGTCGATGTCCGCCAGAAGGACTTTTTTTCCCTTTGCACCGATCCAGGCGGCGAGATTTACAGTGGTAGTCGTTTTTCCGACGCCGCCCTTTTGATTGGCGATAGAAATAATTTTGCCCATAAAAGCCCTCCTGTATGCTTGCCGGAAAAACCGGCGTTCCATTCGAGAAATATTATAGCACTGAAGAGTTATCCTTTCAACCAAAAAGGGAATGTTTCACGTGAAACATTCCCTTTTCAGTAGTTATTTTACAGTGCGGGCCAGAAACAAACAGGGATTGTCCTCGTCCCAAAAAGTGGGAAATACCTCCAAGGGGAGAAACCCTTCTTTACGGTAAAAAGCGCGGGTGCCGTCATAAGGCGGATAGTCGGCAGATTCATCCAGGGTTTTTACTGTTAAAAAAACAAAGTTTTCTTTGGCGCACCAATCCAGAATGGCCTGCATCAGCTGATGCCCGAGGCCTTGGTGATGATAAGGCTCCAATACGCCGATGTTATAAATATCAGCCGTATAAGGATTGTGAATCTTTACAGCGGCAAAAGCCACTGGTTGACCCTGATCCAGTACAGCAAAAAAAGGGTAGTTCCGGTGTGTTTTGGCCTTATAGTCAATATCCTCCGGTGGAGAAAACCACAGAGGAAGCTGGTGCATAACAGAAAGCGTGATGGACTCTTTTAATTCGGGATCGGTGATGAAGGAAACATTCATGCAATCTGCCTTCTTTCTGTATAAGATATTGTCAGTATATCAAAAAGAAAAAGACCCCACAACCCCATTTCGGCTGACCGGCCGTGAACAGGGGAAAGCGGGGCTTTTTCTCGGTTTGGGAAAGCTTTGTGATGGCGGGGCAGGGAAAGCCCCGATGAATCTATCAAAAGCGGCGAGTCGCCGCGATTGACCATATCAGGCAGGTTTGGCGGTTGGCCGCTGTCCGGGCTCTTTTGGAATGCGGATGGTCAGTTCAATGAATTCGCCCTGATCCTCCCGGGCGGACTGGACGGCGAGACCCGCCTCGGTCATGGTTTTAACCGCTTTGTCAATGGTGTTCATAAACAGTCGAATATCTTTGCAGATAAACAGCCGGGTAGGTTTTTTCATTTTTTGCCGTGCCAGTAGAGTATTGATGTACTGTTCCGCCTGGGAAACTGTCATGCATTTCTTACAGATTGTCTTGGCTGCCGCCAGCTGCGCAGCTTCGTCCGGCAGCTTCAGCAGAGCGCGGCCATGCCGTTCCGTAAGCCCATTTTGGCGTATCAGCTCCTGGACGGGAGCTGATAGCCGCAGAAGGCGCAATTTATTGGCCAGGGTGGATTGGGCCAGCCCCAGTTTAGCAGCCGCTTCTTCTTGAGTCACACCCCAATAGCCAATGAGGCGGCTGATCCCCTCTGCTTGATCGAAAATGTCCAGATCCTGCCGCTGTAAGTTTTCAATCAGCGCCAGTACCGCTGATTCCTGCATGGTGCAGTTTTTGACAATGGCGGGAACGTGAGTATATCCCAGCAGCATACAAGCCCGGCAGCGCCGCTCACCGGCTACCAACTGATATTTGCCCGGCCCTGCTTCCCGCACGGTTACTGGCTGCAAAAGTCCGTTGGCGGCAATGCTTTGCGCCAACTGCTGCAGCGCCTCATCCTCGAAGCGGGTGCGAGGCTGTGCCGGATTGACCATAATCTGACTTAAGGGGAGTGACCGTACTCGGTCTTTCCCGAGATTTGCAAAAGCCATACCGTTCCCTCCTTGTTTTGGCTTGTCCTGTGCTCTATGACCACCATAACACAATTATGCACAGGATTCCACTGAAAAAAATCGCAAAAAAAGCCGGTATTCCCAGAATACCGGCAGGATTCGACATTATGCCAACGGGGATTTTGCCATTTTTGCAGCGTTTCGGGGATATTTTGTCGAAGTTTGCGATATTTTTTCGATGCAGATCAGAGTACGGCTGCTGCCATCGGGCAGAGAGTAAGAGATGCTATCACTCAGCTGGCCGCCCAGCAGATGGATGGCCTTTTCAGCGCCGGCGGTCTCCGCGACCGCGTCGCCGCCCTTGAGAGAATAAAACATACCGCCGGGGCGCACATAAGGCAGACAGTATTCAGAAAGTTCCCGCAGGTTCGCTACCGCCCGCGCCGTGGCCAGATCAAACTGCTCCCGCAGCGCCGGCTGTCTGCCGCCGTCCTCTGCGCGGCTGTGGATGGTTTTTGCCGTAAGAGCGCATTCGGACAGCACAACCTCCAAAAAGGACAGCCGCTTTTTCAGAGAGTCCAGCAGGGTAATCTGTAAATCCGGCCGCCAAATCAAAAGCGGAATCGCCGGGAACCCGGCGCCGGTGCCCACATCGATAAGCGAGGCGTTCTGTGCAAGCGGGATAAGGGTGAAGGGGAGAATGCTGTCTAAAAAATGTTTGATCAAAATGCCTTGCGGATCGGTGATGGTGGTGAGATTCATTTTCTGGTTCCATTCCACCAGCAATTCGGCGTAGTGGTCCAGCTGTCCCAGCTGCTCGTCGGAAAGATCTATTTTATGTTGGGCGAATATGTCTTTGGCTCGGGTCAGATCAATCATCTGCGGTTCCTCCTTTTTGCCGGCGTTCCAGCCAGATGAAGAGCACCGAAATATCCGCTGGAGAAACGCCGGATATCCGCGATGCCTGTCCCACGCTGCGGGGACGGATTTTTCCCAGTTTTTCCGCTGCTTCCAACCGCAGGCCGGTAATAGAAGCATAATCGGTATCTTCCGGCAACAGTCGGGCCTCCAGTCGGCGCATCTGCTCCACTTCCAGCTGCTGCTTTTTGATATATCCTTCGTATTTCAGCAAAATCTCCGCCTCCTCCGCTACGGCGGCGGGCAGTGTCAGCCGCTGCGGGTCAAAGGGGGCCAGATCTTGATAAGAAACCTGCGGCCGCCGAATCAGTTCTCCCAGCTTAAAGCCGGTGGAAATAGGAGATGTTTCACGTGAAACAAGCAGGTCGTTGAGAGCGGGGGAAGGGGCGACGGTGGTGGATTCCAGCCGTGCGACTTCTTCTTTGATTAGCTGCTGTTTGTGTAGGAATTTTTGATATCGCTCTTTGGAAATCAAGCCGATTTCATATCCCAGCGGCGTCAGCCGGGCATCGGCGTTATCCTGCCGAAGCAGCAGGCGATATTCGGAGCGGGAGGTCATCATACGGTAGGGGTCGGAGCAGCCTTTGGTCACCAGATCGTCGATCAGAGTGCCGATGTACGAATTGGAGCGGTCAAAAATAATTGGTTCCTGCCCCTGGCAGGCGCGGGCGGCGTTGATTCCTGCCGCCAACCCTTGAGCAGCCGCTTCCTCATAGCCGGAAGTGCCGTTAAACTGTCCGGCACCGTACAGCCCCGCCACTGTTTTGAATTCCAGCGATGGCTTTAGCGCCAGCGGGTCCACCGAATCGTATTCAATGGCGTAAGCGTTGCGCATGACTTTGACCTGTTCAAATCCCTTGATCGTACGGTAAAATGCCAGCTGTACGTCCTCAGGCAGGGAAGAACTCATGCCCTGCAAATAAATTTCCTCCGTATCCAGCCCCATCGGCTCCACGAAAATCTGATGGCGAGGCTTATCCGCAAAGCGAACCACTTTATCCTCGATACTGGGGCAATACCGGGGGCCAATCCCCTCGATTTTGCCGCCGTACAGCGGGGAGCGGTGAATGTTTTGCCGGATGACCTGATGGGTCGCCTCGTTGGTATAGGCAATGTGGCAGATAGCTTGATTATGCAGTTCCTGTTCCGTTTCAAAGGAGAACGGAGTGATGGGCTCGTCGCCCTCCTGCGGCTCCAGCTGAGAAAAATCAATGCTGGCACGATGGACCCGCGCAGGGGTGCCGGTTTTAAAGCGCCGCAGCGGAATACCCAGCGCCTGCAATGATTCGCTCAAGCGGGTCGCCGCATGCAGTCCGTCCGGGCCGCTTTCGTAGGAAACATCTCCTACAAAAATCCGGCCGCGCAGAAAGGTTCCAGTGCATAAAATCGCCGTTTTGATTCGATGAACCGCACCTAAATGGGTAACCACCGATTCTACACGGCCATCTTTTGCACGGATCTCGACAATCTCGGCTTGTTTCAAATCAAGGTTCTCCTGCCGTTCAATCACCTGCTTCATATAAATATGATAGCGCTGCCGGTCTGCCTGCACCCGCAGGGAGTGGACTGCCGGTCCCTTGCCGCGGTTGAGCATACGGCTCTGAATAAAGGTAGCGTCCGCCGCCTTGCCCATCTGGCCGCCCAGCGCGTCGATTTCCCGTACCAAATGGCCCTTGGCAGTGCCGCCAATGGACGGATTGCAGGGCATGTTGGCCAAGCCATCCAGCGAGATGGTGAACAATACAGTGGATACGCCCAGCCGGGCAGCGGCCAATGCCGCCTCCACTCCTGCGTGTCCAGCGCCGATCACAGCCAAATCATAATTTTGGGCCTCATAGGTTTCCAAATCAAATCCCTCCTGTCAGAGATTACAGCTTTCTTTATTTTCCCACGCAGAACTGGGCAAATACCGCGTCCACGACCGCGTCGGAGGCTTTTTGCCCGGTGAGTTCCAAAAGTGGGCCAATGGCTTCGTCCAAGCAGACGGTCACCGCGTCCAGCGTAATGCCCGCTTGTACTGCCTGTACCGCTTCCCTCAGAGCTGCCGCTGCTTTTTTCAGGCAGCCGCGCTGGCGTTCATTGGCCAAAAGGGGTGCCGCCGGGTCCACATCGGACAGATGCAGCAATTCGGTAATAGCCTGCGTCAGCGCCTCGGCTCCTTCGCCTGTACGGGCGGAAATTTCCACTTTTCGGCTGACAAGGCCTGATAAGGCCTTGTCGTCCAGCCGAGGCGGCAGGTCGGATTTATTGAGCACCGCAATGGCAGGCCGCCCAGCCAGCCCAGTCAGCAGTGATAGGTCACCCTCCGCCAAAGGCTCGGAACGGTCCAGCACCACCAACACCAGCTGCGCCGATTCCAGACGTTTTCTGGCCAGCTGAACGCCGGCCTGCTCTACCGGGTCGTCGGTGTCCCGGATACCAGCAGTATCCGCCAGCCTGAGGATGATCTCACCGGCCAGTACTGTTTCCTCCACCACATCCCGTGTGGTGCCGGGGATAGCGGTAACAATGCTCTTTTGCGCGCCGGCCAGTAGGTTCATCAAGGTGGATTTTCCTACATTGGGTCGCCCGATGATAGCGGTGTCCACGCCTTCACGTAGAATGCGGCCGGCGTCGTAGCTGTCCAAAAGCGTCTGGCATTCTTCGAGGCTGCGGCGCAGCGATTCTGCCAGCGGGCCGGGTTCTACCGATTCCATATCTTCGTCCGGATAGTCATTCCAGGCGGCCAAATGAGCCGCTAAATCCACCAGACCGGCGGCAATATCATCTATTTTTTGCGAAAGCACGCCGTCCCGTCCCGCCAGAGCCGCCCGGGCTGCCTGGCGACCGGAGGCCCCGATCAAATCCATGACCGATTCGGCCTGAGCCAGAGAGAATTTACCATTGAGATAGGCTCGTTTGGTAAATTCGCCCGGCTCGGCCAGTACCGCACCGCGATCCAGCGCTGCCCGCAGCGCCCGCTGTACCAGATATAGTCCGCCGTGGCAGGATAGTTCCACCACATCCTCGCCGGTGTAGCTGTGGGGCGTGCGAAATACAGTGGCCACCGCTTCGTCAAAATCACCGTCTTTGTCGCGCAGGCGGCCATAATGGGCAGTATAGCCGTGGGAAGCAGACAAACTCCGTCCGTTGACGGGAGTGAACACCGCCTCGGCTGTTTGGATTGCGTTCGGCCCCGAAATACGTATGACGCCGATCCCCCCGGTTCCTAAGGGGGTGGAAATGGCGGCAATGGTAGATGGCTGCCAGCTCATGGAATCGCTCCTTTGCAAAAATAGCTTGTCCCCCTGCCGGTCTTTTTGCCGGGCGGCGTTCTGCTGGGCAGGGGCCTTTGATTTCCGCTTTATTATAGCAGGCTTTCGGCCCTGCCGCAATGCTGTTTTGTGCTGGTATAAACCGGCAACGCCATGAAGAATGCCGGCACCTTTTTCAATAGACCGCTGGACAGATTGGTGGGCAGTGGCTTACTGTTCATCTTGTTTATGCGTTAAAACAACAGTGTTTTGTTTTCCGGACCGCTGTTCATGCGGTAAAAAGACAAATTTTCCGGTGCCGCTCCTCTATTGGTTGCGAACCGGCAAAAATTATGCTATGATGCGGTTGGAATTGTCAAAAAGGGGGAAGCGGTATGCCGCAGAAAAGCGTTACCTGGACCATCGGAAAGCAAAAAAATATTGCCCTGATCGCTCATGACAGCCAGAAGCCGGTCATTATTCAGTGGTGTGAAGAGCACAAGGATATTTTAAAGGAGCATTTTCTTCACGGTACCGGGACTACTGCCCGGATGATTACCGATCGTACCGGCCTGCCGGTGCGGGGATATAACAGCGGCCCGTTAGGCGGCGACCTGCAGATCGGCGCCAAAATTGTGGAGGGGAAAATTGATTTCGTCATCTTTTTTTCGGATCCGCTGACAGCCCAGCCCCATGACCCGGACGTAAAAGCGCTTTTAAGAATCGCGCAGGTTTATGATATTCCCATTGCCAACAACAAAGCAACAGCAGATTTTTTGATTACGTCTGCGCTGATGAAAACGGAATATAATCATGAGGTGGTCGATTTCAAAAGTGCGGTGGCGCAGCGGGCACAGACGCTGTAATGCTTTTGGAAAAGAAGCTTTCTAAGTGAAAACCGGGCCTTCGCCGATGGCGAAGAGTCCGGTTTTTTGATAGGGGAAAAAGTGGACAATTTTCAAATTTTACAGCAAAAAGCGAGAAAAAGATTGTCCCGCTGCAGGCAGTAGGGTATAATAAAACCGTATGGATCTTGGAAAAGGGGGCAGCACATGAACCTGCAGCATTTAAAATACGCAGTAGAGGTAGAAAAGACCGGTTCCATTACCCAGGCTGCTGAAAATCTTTACATGGGGCAGCCTAATTTGAGCAAAGCGATCAAAGAGCTGGAGGGAACGTTAGGCGTTGCCATCTTCAAACGCACCTCCAAAGGCGTGCTGCCCACTGCGCAGGGAAAGGAATTTTTGCGCTATGCCAAGAGCATTCTGGATCAGGTAGAGCGGATGGAAGATCTTTACCGTTCCGGCGGAGAGGGGCGGCTGCATTTTTCTGCGGCAGTGCCTCGCGCCAGCTATATCACGCATGCGTTTGCCCGGTTTCTCGGCGAATTGGATCAGTCCCAGCAGCTGGACATCAATTTCAAAGAAACCAACGCTACCGACGCCATTCACAGTGTAGCTGAGCGGGAAAGTAAATTGGGGATTATCCGCTATCAAAGGATCCATGAAAGCTATTTTCAAAAATTGCTGGAAGATAGATCCATTCATTGCTGTTCTCTGTGGGAGTTTACCTATCAGGTGCTGTTTTCCAAAAATCATCCGTTGGCAAAAGCCGAGTCGTTCACGCCGGACGATCTGCAAAATTATGTGGAGATCCTCCATGGCGATGTAACGGTTCCCAGCCTTTCGGTGATGGGCCGGGCGCGGCCGCAGGAGGATCAGCACGCCAAAAAGAAAATCCGGATTTACGAACGGGGCAGCCAGTTCGATTTGCTGTGCCAGGTACCGGATACTTTTATGTGGGTGTCGCCCATGCCGCAGGAAGTGCTGGATCGGCACGGCTTAGTGCAGCGAAGGTGCGATGTCGTTGACCTGCGTATGTGCGATGTTTTGATTTATCCGGAAGGATATCGCTTGAGTGAGCTGGATGAAGCGTTTGTCCGGCAGGTAGAGCAGGAGCGGGATGAAATCGTCCAAAGGAGGGAAAAGGAATAAGGTTATTCCTTTTTTATATTTGCATTTGAGAAAAAATTTATTATGATAGAAATATGGGCCGGCCCCTTGGCCCGAGAGAGAGCCGACCCGGCAGGCCGTTCTGCCGGCGTATCGGGAAGAAGCCTCCGTAAAGCGATAAAAAAGCACGCCTTAGGGCGTGCTTTTTTATCGCTTTACGGTTTTATATGATAGAAAGGCCCATAGCGAAAATGACATAAGTGATATATAAAAAAATACATGCTTGCCATGTCAAATATAGATTACACAGAAGAATCTTTCTTTGTTAAAATAATAACAAAGAAAGGGGAACCCGCTTTGCAAAAGGGAAAACCTCTTTCCAAGGGGCTTTCGTCAAACGAGCGGTCCTGTCGCTGGGAACCCCCGTTTGGCGGAGAAAAGATCCGGAAAAAGGGAAGCTATTTTCGGAAAACAGAACGTGAAGGAGGACTTTGTATGCAGAAGAAAGAAGAGAAAAAGACGAACACCCAGGAGAAAGCCGTTTCGATAGATACGTTCGAAATGGTCGATCGTCTGGTTCAGAATGCGCAGCAGGCTTTAAAGGAATACATGGAACTGGATCAGGAGCAGGTGGACAAAATCGTTCACGCTATGACGCTGGCCGGTCTGGACAAGCATATGCTGCTGGCGAAAATGGCCTACGAAGAAACTGGCCGCGGCGTAATGGAAGATAAGGTTATCAAAAACATTTTCTCTACCGAATATATCTGGCACAGCATTAAAAAGCAGAAAACCGTCGGCGTGATCGACGAAAACGAGATGGAAGGATATGTGGAAGTGGCCGAGCCGGTGGGTGTAGTAGCCGGCGTTACTCCGGTGACCAACCCCACCTCCACTACCATGTTTAAATCCCTCATCTGCGCCAAGACCCGTAACCCCATCATCTTCGGATTCCACCCGTCGGCACAGAAATGCTCGGCACAGGCGGCGCGGATCCTGCGGGATGCGGCAGTCAAAGCCGGTGCGCCGGAGCACTGCATTCAGTGGATCGAGACTCCGTCGCTGGATGCGACCTCCGCTTTGATGAACCATCGGGGCGTTTCGCTGATTTTGGCTACCGGCGGTTCCGGCATGGTCAAAGCAGCGTACAGCGCCGGCAAACCTGCGCTGGGCGTAGGCCCCGGCAACGTGCCCTGCTACATCAACAAGAATGTGGATTTGGAGCGGGCCTGCACCGATCTGATTATCTCCAAAACCTTTGACAACGGCATGATCTGCGCTTCGGAACAGGCGGTTATCGTAGACAAAGAGATTAAAGATCAGTTTGAAAAGATCATGAAAGAAAACAATTGCTATTTCCTCAATCCCGAGGAAACGCAGCTGGTGACCAAATATGTGATCAATCTGGATAAAATGGCAGTCAATCCGGCGATTGTGGGCCATCCGGCGGAAGAGATTGCCAAAAATGCCGGTGTGAACGTGCCCGCCGGCACCAAGATTTTGTTAGCGCCGCTTCCGGAGCCGTCTCGCGAGTATCCGCTGAGCTTGGAGAAGCTTTCTCCCGTGTTGGGTTACTTCGTCTGCGAAGATGACAAACAGGGGTTCCAGTACGCTAAAGCCATGCTGGAACTGGGCGGCCTGGGCCATTCGGCGGTCATCCATTCCGACAACCACGACCTGTGCGTAAAATATGGCGAGGAGATGAAGGTAGGCCGCGTAATTGCCAATTCTCCGTCCTCTCAGGGCGCCATCGGCGATATTTACAACACCAACACCCCGTCTCTGACTCTGGGATGCGGATCTTTCGGCCGCAACTCCACCACCTCTAACGTGTCTTCGGTCAACCTGATCAACAAAAAGCGTATCGCGCAGAGGAGGGTCAATATGCAGTGGTTTAAAATCCCGCCGAAGATCTATTTCGAAAAAGATTCGGTCCAGTATCTGCAGGTAATGCCCAATATTTCCCGGGCGTTTATCGTTTCCGACCCCATGATGGTTAAACTGGGATATGTGGATAAGGTTCTGTATTATTTGAGAAAGCGCGAAAATTACTGCCATTGTGAGATTTTCTCCGAGGTAGAGCCGGACCCGTCGGTAGAGACCATTCAAAACGGTGTGCGCGCCATGAATGCGTTCCAGCCGGATGTTATCGTTGCGCTGGGCGGCGGCTCGGCCATCGACGCGGCCAAAGGCATGTGGCTGTTCTATGAAAATCCCGAAACCAGCTTTGATGGTTTGCGCTTAAAGTTTATGGATATCCGCAAACGTGCATTCCATTTCCCGAATCTCGGCAAAAAGACCCAGATGGTCGCCATCCCCACCACCTCCGGCACCGGCAGCGAGGTGACCTCCTTCTCGGTCATCACCGACAAGAAGAATGGCAACATCAAATATCCGCTGGCCGACTATGAGCTGACCCCGGATGTTGCCATCATCGACCCGCAGTTTGTTTCCACCATGCCCCAATCCATCACGGCTGATACGGGCATGGACGTACTGACCCATGCCATTGAGGCATATGTTTCGGTTATGGCCACCGACTACACCGACGGTCTTGCCATTAAGGCCATTGAGCTGATCTTTGATTATCTGCCCCGCAGTTGGCGTGACGCCAACGATGCAGAGGCCCGGGAGAAAGTCCACAACGCCTCCTGTATCGCCGGCATGGCATTCTCCAACGCGTTTTTGGGCATTAACCATTCGCTGGCGCACAAGCTGGGCGGTGAATTCCATATTCCCCATGGCCGGGCCAATGCGGTGCTGCTGCCGTACGTCATTGCTTACAATGCTCAAAAACCTTCGAAGTTTACAATTTTCCCGAAATATGATAAATTTGTAGCAGACAAACGTTATGCGCAGATTTCCCGCTATCTGGGACTGGACGGCAAAACCCAGGAAGAGCAGATTGCCAACCTGATAGCTGCCATCCGCAGCCTGATGAAAGAACTGAATGTTCCCATGAGCATTCGCGAGTGCGGCGTGGATGAAGAAACCTTCCTCAAAGCGCTTCCCGGCCTGTCCGAGCGGGCGTTCGAGGATCAGTGCACCACGGCAAATCCCCGATATCCGCTGGTCAGCGAGCTGGAAGAGATCTACCGCAAAGCGTACTACGGAGAATAAGGAGACTGAAAATGAACATCTATGTCTGTGTAGGCAGTTCCTGCCATCTAAAGGGTTCTTATCAGATCATTGAACTAATGAAGAAAGCACTGGAAGACAATGGCCTGACCGATCAGGTAAATTTGAGCGCCGCTTTCTGCCTGGGCAAATGCACCCATGGCGTGACCATCAAGGTGGATGACGAGATCGTTACCGGCGTTTCACCGGAGACGTTCCCGGAGATTTTCCAAAAATATGTACTGACGCCGATAAAGGGGTAAAACGGGCATGACCAGATACCTGAAATTAAAAAAATCCAACTGTAAAAACTGCTATAAATGTATCCGGCATTGTCCGGTCAAGTCTATTAAATTTTCCAATCACCAGGCCAATATTGTCGACGATGAGTGTATTTTGTGCGGCCAGTGCTTTGTCAACTGCCCGCAGAACGCCAAAGAAATCCGAAACGACACCGAAGCTGCCCGGGCGCTGATTGCGTCCGGTGCGCCGGTGTATGTAAGTCTGGCCCCGTCCTTTGTGGCCAATTATCCCGGCGTGGGAATCGGCGCGATGGAAAAAGCCTTGCAAAAGCTGGGCTTTGCCGCAGTAGAGGAGACTGCGATCGGGGCAACGCTGGTCAAGCGGGAATATGAGCGCCTGGTAAAAGAGGGAGAACAGGAAGTGATCATTTCCTCCTGCTGTCATTCGGTCAATTTGCTGATTCAGAAATACTATCCCGAGGCACTGCCGTATCTTGCCAAGGTTGAATCGCCCATGCTGGCCCACTGCCGCCTGATCAAAGAACAGCACCCCGGGGCCAAAACGGTATTTATTGGCCCGTGTATTTCCAAAAAGGCGGAAGCGGAGACCTATGCCGGCATCGTTGACTGTGTGCTGACCTTTGAGGAATTGACCGAGTGGATGAACGGCGAGCAGGTAACACCCGAGCCGGAACAGGAGAAAAACGAGGAAAGCCGTGCCCGGCTATTCCCGACCTCCGGCGGTATCCTGCGCACCATGGACTGGACAGAAGACAACGGTTACAGCCGTTTGACCATTGACGGCACCGAAAACTGTATCCATGCGCTGAAAGAGATTATGGATGGAACGCTGTCCAACTGCTTTATTGAAATGAGTGCCTGTGCTGGCAGCTGTGTAGGCGGTCCGGTCATGGAAAAGACCCATCGCTCCCCGGTCAGAGACTTTTTGGCGGTGGACCGGTATGCGGGGAAAAAAGATTTTGTGGTGCAAACGCCCGAAAATTCCCTGACAAAAGAGATTCCGTATCTGGGCCTGAACCGGCAGATGCCCGGCAGCCGCGCCATTGAGGAAATTCTGCGCCGCATGGGCAAAACCTCCCCGGCGGATGAACTCAACTGCGGCAGCTGCGGCTATGATACCTGCCGGGAAAAAGCAGTGGCGGTTTACTGGGGCAAGGCGGACTTGACCATGTGCCTGCCGTTTTTGAAAGAGAAAGCCGAGACTTTCTCCGATACTATTATCCGCAATTCTCCCAACGGGATTATTGTGCTGAACGAGTCGCTGGAGGTGCAGCAGATCAACGGCGCCGCCTGTGATATTCTGCGCCTGTCCCGTCCGGCGGACATTATGGGCGACCAGGTGGTGCGGGTGCTGGATCCGCAGATCTTTTTCGAGGTGATCCAGACCGGCCGCGATGTGCGCGATAAGCGGATGTTTTTGGCTGAATACGAAAAATATGTGGAAATGACCGTTATTTATGATAAGAGCTACCGGGTGCTTTTGGTGCTGATGCGGGATATCACCGAAGAAGAACATCAGCGGGCGCAAAAGGAAAACGTACGCAAACAGACGGTGGAAATCACCGACCAGGTTGTCGCGAAGCAGATGCGGATCGTGCAGGAGATTGCGTCGCTTTTAGGTGAAACCACCGCAGAAACCAAGATTGCACTGACCAATCTGAAGGAGTACTTAAACGATGAATAATCTTTGCGTAGACCTGGGTTGGCGCAGCATCAACAAGTACGGCGAGCAGCTGTGCGGCGACCGGGTGCAGATTGTGGAGCCGTCTGCCGATTCGGTGGTCATGGTCCTGGCTGACGGACTGGGCAGCGGGGTAAAGGCCAATATTCTTTCTACCCTGACCTCCAAGATCATTTCCACCATGATGGCCAGCAATATGACGCTGGAAAACTGTGTGCAGACCATTGCGGATACGCTGCCAGTGTGCGACGTAAGAAAGGTGGCCTATTCCACTTTCACCATTATCCGCATGGAGCACAATGAGTATGCGGAGCTGATCCAGTATGACAATCCGCTGGTGATCCTGCTGCGGGACGGCAAAAACTATGACTATGAAAAAACCGCCATGGAGATCGGCGGAAAAACCATTTATAAATCGAAAATAAAACTGCAGGAAAACGATACGTTCATCACCACCAGCGACGGCGCCATCCATGCCGGGGTGGGAATGTCGTTAAACTTCGGCTGGCAGCGGGAAAATATCATCGAGTTTATGGAGATGATCTACGACAAAGAGTTTACTGCTAAAACGCTGGCAACGATTCTGCTGGATGAGTGCAACAAGCTTTACGGCTATCAGCCGGGCGACGATACCACCGTCAGCGTGATGAAGGTACGCCAGCGCCGGCAGGTAAATTTGATGATTGGGCCGCCTACCGACCCGGCAGACGACGAAAAGATGATGGGACTGTTCTTTTCCAAAGAGGGCAAGCACATTGTATGCGGCGGCACGACTTCAACCGTGGCCGCACGTTTTCTGCATAAAACGGTGCAGCCGAATCTGGGGTATCTGGATCCGGAAATCCCTCCCACCGCTACAATCGAGGGGGTAGATTTGGTCACCGAAGGGGTCATTACCATCAACCGGGTATTGTCCTATGCCAAAAGCTATCTGGAAGATAACCAGGAATACTCCAAATGGAGCTATAAGCAAGATGGTGCCTCTCAGATTGCCCGCCTGTTGTTTGAAGAGGCTACGGACATCAATTTCTATGTGGGGCGGGCGGTAAATCCAGCACATCAAAATCCGGATCTGCCAATCAATTTCAGCATCAAAATGCGGCTGGTGGATGAGTTGTCTGATTCCCTGAAACAGATGGGGAAACGCATTAAGGTCAGCTATTTTTAAGGGGGATGGGTATGAGGAAATTTGATACCAAGGTGCAGTACTTAAAATATAAGGTTCTGCGGGAAGTTGCCCGCCATGCCTTTGAGGACCGGTTGGCAGATGCGTATATCGATATTCCTTATGCCATCGTGCCGGGCAACGAGCCGACCATGCGATGCTGCGTATACAAAGAACGGGCGATCGTCAACGAACGCATCCATATGGCCATGGGCGGCTTTAAGGAAAACCCCAACGTGATTGAGGTTATCGACATTGCCTGTGATGAATGCCCCATGGGCGGCTATGAGGTGACCGAGTCCTGCCGCGGCTGCCTGGCTCACCGCTGTGAAGATGTGTGCCCCCGTGATGCGATCACTTTTGATGAGCACCAGCGGGCTCATATTGATAAGGAAAAATGCGTCAACTGCGGCCGCTGCGCCAAGGCGTGTCCGTACAGCGCCATCATCAATAAGCGCCGCCCCTGCGAAATCGCCTGTAAGGTGGATGCGATTTCCACCAGCGCAGAGTCCAAAGCCGCGCAGATTGACAACAGCAAGTGCATTTCCTGCGGAGCTTGTGTTTATATGTGCCCTTGGGGTGCCATTGTGGATAAATCCTTTATCACCGATGTGGTAAAAATGCTGAAAGAAAGCGAAAACAACCAGAAATATAAAGTTTACGCCGTGGTGGCGCCATCCATTTCCGGTCAGTTTTCTTACGCAAAGCTGGGACAGGTTATTACCGCGATCAAAAAGCTGGGCTTCCACAGCGTGGTGGAGGTTGCGCTGGGTGCAGATATGGTTGCTTACTCCGAGGCAGCGGAACTGGCGGAAAAAGGGTTTTTGACCAGCTCCTGTTGTCCGGCCTTTGTAGATTATATCCACAAAAAATTCCCGCAGATGGTGGAGCATATATCCCACAACCTTTCGCCGATGGGAGCCATTGGCCAGTATATCAAGGGCATTGATCCTACTGCGAAAATTGTGTTTATTGGACCGTGTACGGCCAAAAAGATGGAATTTCAAAAAGAAAGCGTTTCGCCGTATATTGATAGCGTGTTGACCTTTGAAGAATTGCAGGCACTGTTCGACAGCCGGGATATGGAAATTTCCGAACTGGAAGAAGATGTGCTGGATAACGCTTCTTATTACGGACGTATTTTTGCCCGGTCTGGCGGATTGTCTGATGCGGTGGCGCAGGCGCTGAAGGAACAGAATCTGGATTTTGAAGCCAAAACCGTAGCCTGCGACGGAATCGAGGCCTGCCGGATGGCATTGCTGAAAGCTTCCAAAAATGTTCTGCCCGGGAATTTTATCGAGGGGATGGCCTGTGTTGGCGGCTGTATCGGCGGCGCCGGCTGTTTGACCCACGAAGAGAAAAATAAAGCCGAGGTGGACAAATACGGCCGGGAAGCCTATGAAAAAACGATTCGTGATGCTATTGGCGTGCTGAAATGATGTAAAAAGCGGATAAAAGAAAAAGCTTCGCGCTTTTGCGCGAAGCTTTTTTTATTGAATTTTAGGATAACGCGTCAAACCGTGCCGGGTACAGTACAGGTACAGTGTTCCGCCGGGTAGAACGGGGAACCGGAACGAAGGATTCTGTTCTGGATACAGGCGGATAAAATACAGCCGTTCACTTTTAACATAAGCAGCAAAAGAAAGAAAGTGCCCTTTTTCCATTGGGTGATCCACCGTGATGTAGTAGTCGCCATCAATCTGCTCGACCGTCATGGCAAATCCCAATTCCTGCGGTGCGGGGCATAAAGGCTCCAGCTTGCGGCCGCAGCAGAAAACAGATGCACCGCCGGTGCTGAACAGGATATTCCCACAGGCGGGGCAGACGTAAAAGCGAGCCCGGTTCATGTTGCCGCTGTCAGGGCGATTTCGGGAAATTTCCCCTTCCATCAGCTGAGCCATATCTACGCCCAGAATAACCGACAGGTCCGACCAGAGGGAGAGGTCGGGACAGCCTAAACCTTGATAACAGTTAGATACCGGTATAATTCAGAGTGGGAATCAGCGGTGGAAAAACGGAAATTGATCGTACCGCCTTCGGGGTTAAAACCCATGGCTATGGCCAGCGCCTCCATCAGCGTAGATTTTCCAACGCCGTTTTCTCCCACCAAAAAAGACACTCGTTTGGTCAGTGCGAGTTCGTTCGGTTCCTGCAGGCAGCGCACCGCAGGCAGATTGCTCAAATAGCTGTCCTGTGGAATCCTGCGGGATATTCGCAATCCACGAACATACAAATCAAATATGGATGGGCTTCCCATTTTTACCCTCCTTTTTTGTCTTTTCTGCCTTTCCATCATAGCAGAAAAGTAGCACGATAGAAAGACCAGCATTCAAAAGAGAACCCGAACCCCTGCAGCGAGGCAAAAGCGCCGTCCTTTTTGGAAATCGACTTTGTGTCTGCATATTTGAGCCGATTCTTTGCATATGATGTGGCAAGACGGGTTCCCGCGTTGCGGGAGCCGCATCCGCAGGGAGGGATTGGATTGAAAGGGTTGCCTGAGGAAAGGGCGGTTTCGCTGGGGTTGTATATGATAGAGAATAATGCCACTGTACGCAGTGCGGCGAAAGCGTTTCACATCAGCAAAAGCACCGTACATAAAGATGTATCGGAGCGGCTGAAAAAAATAAACCCAAAGCTTTACCGGCAGGTCAAAGAGTTGATGGATACCAATAAACAGGAGCGGCACATCCGGGGTGGAATGGCTACGAAAAATAAATATGCAAGAGAAAAAAACAGATAGAAAAAAGCGCCACAATGGCGCTTTTTTATTTTCACGGAACCTATTGGCGCCTAAATATCCCGGCCCATACTGTTTTTTTGACGGACAAAAAGCTTTTTTGTTCCAGCGTAAAAATCTTGTGCTATTTTTTTGATGCGATGACATCCCGTTAAAAAATTGCTGCGAACCTGGTTTTTATCTCCTTTCGCTTTCGCCCTTTGGGATTTTCTTTGGATGCAGCTGGAAGGAGGCTGTGTATTTTCCTTTGGAAAGCGACAGGTGGCTTTGTCAGATGTTGTTCAAGCTATCATTTATCACAATATGCCTCTTTGACCTGTATCAGTGCCGGCAGGGCGAATCCATTGGGTTTGGGCTGCACCAAAGCCCCGGCCATATATATTCTAAAATCTGAAGTGTCTGCCTGCGGTGTGCGGCACTAGACCGGTCAGCGATATTCCTTGTTTAGAGAAAATCCGCGTCCCCGCACTTCTTTTACTGCGCTGACCACCACAAAAGCCGCCGGATCGATTTCGCTTACCAGCCGGGTCAGCCGGGGCAGTTCCCGATTGGAAACCACCGACAGAATCATCGGCAGTTCTGTCCGGCAGTAACCGGTCTGCGCGTGAATCAAAGTAGATCCGCGGTCCAGCCGGCGAATGATCTGCTCATTGATCTGTTCATACTTTTCACTGATAATTTTTACCTGTGTCCGGGATTGGCCCATCAAAAGCACCTTATCCAATACCAGCGTGTAGATCATGACCAGCAAAATTCCATAAAGGACCTGCTCTTTATCGGAGAAAAGAATTTGTAAAAGCAAAATCGTAAAGTCAAAGGCATACATGGTAGCCGAGACAGAAAGCCCCAGTTTTCTGTTGAGAACCAACGGTGGAATGTCCATACCGCCGGTAGAAGCTCCCGCACGAATGACAATGCCAATCGAAAAGCCAATCATCAACCCGGCATAAACAGCGCACAGCAGCCGGTCATCCGTCATCTGAGTCAGAATAGGAATTTTTTGGAATACCCCCAGAATAAACGGGTAAAAGAAGGTACTGACCAGTGTGGTCAGTGCAAATTTTTTCCCCAGAATCCAAAGCCCCAGCAGGAACATGGCAACGTTAAAAACCGAGACAAAAGCGGTTACCGGCAGCCCAAACTGGTGAAAGAAAAACAATGCTAAACCGGTGGTGCCGCCGGTGATCAGACCAGCGGGTAAGATGAACATGGTCACGGCCAAAGCATAAATGGCGTTTCCCAATAGAATCAGCGCTAGGTTCATCAGATTTTTTGCCAGAGCGTGGTTGCTTTTCATAATCAAGACCCTTTCTTTTGCTGTTTTCTTACCGTATTATTCTGCTAAAGGGCAAAAGAAAAAGCAGACCGGAAACGGTCTGCTTTTTGTTTAAAACGTTTCAATGGAAACGGCATTTTTTTCATTCGATCAACCCTTTGCATAGTTGCCGCGCGGACAAACCCGCTGCGGCTTCTATGTTAACAGCACAGAAAGAGAAAGTCAAGCCTTAGTCGTCCGATTCGTAAAAGCCCATCCGGTCCAGCGGGTCCACCCGCACGCCATCTTCAAACAATTCGAAATGCAAATGCGGTTCCAAGGCAGTTTCCGCCAGATTAGTATCTCCTACCCGGCCAATCTCATCGGCGATAGAAACCGCCTGTCCTTCCACCACAGAAAGTTCCTCGTCAAGACCGCAGTACCGGCTGACCAGATCATCTGCGTGCGTAATTTCCACAACCGTGCCCCACATGGGGTCCTCTTTCACAGCGGAAACAACGCCATCGGCTACTGCCCGGACGGGAGCGCCCAATTCCGCTTTGATGTCGATACCGTTATGGGTGTGCCATTTGTCCAATGTTTCATCCTTGACCAGCTCTGTACCGGAAAAGAGGTTAAAAACCGTATCCTCAACAGGAAGCATAAAGGAGGATACGCCGTAGTTTGGAGAAATGGTATCCTGTACGGATTCTTCGGAAACCGCGGAAGACGCTTCCGGCGCCGAAGAGGAGGAAGGCGCACTGGAGGAGGAAGAGGATGGCCGCGATACATTGGAGACTTTCTGCTCCACCTGCTGTTCTTTTTGAGATGCCGGCGCGCTGGAAGCGGTGTTTTGCAGGGTTGTACCGGAGACCGCCGGCGGCTGGCTGGTAAAAGAATCGATGGTTTTGTCCACAATCACCCAGGCGGCTGCGCCTGCGCCCAATACACAGACCGCTAACGCGGCGTAAAAGCCTTTCCCCAGAAGGAATTTTCCCACTGGGCTTTCGGAAAAAGATTTTTTCATAGGATTTCCCTCAATTCATACAAAAATTTATGTTACCAAAAGTATGGCTTTTCCGCACGTGATTTATGCACGGTGTTTTTGCAGGATTGCAAATCAAAGAAAAAATCTCCGTGTTCTGTCCAGGATGGGCGAAAAATACATAAAATCGATCTGACCAGAGAAAATAGCGGTAAATGATTTTTTAGAAGGAAAGGATGATTTCATGTCTCCTACACCACAGGAATACAATAAAATGAGCCAAAAGGCAGCCCCGAACTCCAAACTCTGGCGCAATATGCTGGTCGCGTTTTTAATCGGCGGATTTATCTGTACCGTCGGCCAAGGGGTTATGAGCTGGATGCAATCCCTGGGACTGGGCCGGGAAGATGGTGGAGCAGTTACCTCTATTTCTTTGATTTTTTTAAGCGCGCTGCTTACGGGGTTAAACTGCTATGATGATATCGCCAAACATGCAGGTGCAGGAACGCTGGTCCCTATCACCGGCTTTGCCAATGCTATGGTCAGCCCCGCTCTGGAATTTAAGAGGGAGGGATTGATCCTGGGTGTGGGAGCAAAGATGTTTTCCATTGCGGGACCTGTGATTCTATACGGAAGCGTTGCTTCGGTGGCCTACGGTCTGATTTTGGCGATTTTTGGTTAGGGGGAAGGAGAAAATGGCAGTTAAAACAGGGAATTATACCTATCTGCTGGAGAATACGCCTTCGGTACTCTCCTTTGGCGCAGTAGGGTCCAAAAAAGAGTCGGAAGGGCCGCTTGGGCAATATTTTGATGTGATCAACCCGGACTCCTCTTTTGGGGAGAGCAGCTGGGAAAAAGCCGAGAGCAAAATGGTGCAGATCAGCGTGGGACAGGCTCTGTCCAAAGGAAATTTTGAAGCGGACCAAATCGATATGGCCTTTGCCGGAGATCTGTTAAATCAGTGCATCGGTTCGGTATACGGCCTGAGGGATTTGGGAATCCCCTTTGTGGGGCTGTACGGCGCCTGTTCCACGATGGCGGAGTCGCTGGCGCTGGCAGCTTTGTTTGTCGATACGTCCATTGCCAAAAAAGCGCTGGCAGTGACCTCTTCTCATTTCTGCTCGGCAGAACGGCAGTTTCGTTTCCCGCTGGAATACGGCGGCCAGCGACCGCCTACTGCTCAGTGGACCGTTACCGGCTCTGGCGCCTGCGTGGTAGGCGAGTCGGACGCTGCGCCTTTTGTGCGGGCGGTGACGCTTGGCTGTATTGAAGATCTGGGTATTAAGGACGCCAACAACATGGGCGCCGCCATGGCTCCGGCTGCCGCCAAAACCATTTCCCGCTATTTGGCGGATACCCGTACGAAACCGGAAGATTATGACATGATCCTTACTGGAGATTTGGGGCAAGTGGGGTCGGCGCTGTTAGAACAGCTGCTGGAACAGGAGAAAATCCATCTGCAGGGGCGGCATCAGGACTGCGGCCTGTTGATCTATGACCGGCAGCAGCAGGATGTCCACGCCGGTGGATCTGGGTGCGGTTGTGCCGCATCAGTTCTGTGCTCTTTTATCCTGCCCAAAATCCGGCAGGGAACACTGGGCGATGTGCTGTTTGTGGCTACCGGCGCTCTGATGAGTCCTACTTCCAGTATGCAGGGAGAGAGCATTCCCGGCATTGCGCATCTAGTGCATCTGTCCTCTAGCCGCCGGCGCAAGGGGGTGGAATAATGGAGCTTTTGATTACTTTGGGCAAGGCTTTTCTGGTCGGTGGCCTGTTTTGCGCCGTGGGCCAGGTCTTGATTGATAAAACCAAGCTGACCCCCGCACGGATTTTGGTGGGCTATGTGGTGGCTGGTGTGCTTTTGTCCGCGCTGGGTTTATACCAGCCGCTCGTGGAGTTTGCAGGGGCAGGCGCAACTGTACCGCTGACCGGGTTTGGCCATCTGTTGGCAACCGGCGTGCAGAAAGCGGTGGCGGAAAAGGGCATTTTAGGCGCGCTTACCGGCGGGCTCACTGCCTCTGCTGCCGGAATTACCGCAGCGATGATTTTTGGACTGCTGGTGGCGTTGATCTTTAACCCCGGCGATAAGTCCTGACAGGAACTCCCTGTAAGCACCTTGCCTGTTTTACAGTTTTTCCTGTGGCAATTCCGCCTTTAAAGTATTTCGCCGCCTGTACCGGACAATAGGTACAGGCGGCGAAACATTCTGATTGGATTGTCCCTAAAGGGAACCTTTTCAAAACAAAAAGCCGGATACTAACGTATCCGGCTGCCGTTTGTGCAAAATGAAAAATTAAGCGTTGGCTTTGTTTACATGCAAAGCCAGTTTGGATTTCTTTCTGGAAGCGGTATTCTTTTTCAGAATGCCTTTGGCGCAAGCCTGATCGATTTTTTTCACCGCCAGTTTCACCGCCGCATCTTTGTCCGCTGCGTTGGTTTCGATCGCAGCTTCCGCTTTTTTCAGAACGGTTTTCAGGTTGGTTTTGAGTCTTTTATTTTCCTCAGTTTTTGCCTGATTGACCAGAATTCTTTTTTTCGCAGATTTGATGTTTGCCAATATTGACACCTCCTTGACCACACAATACAAAATTAGTTTATCATTTTAAAGACAAGTTTGCAAGGCCTTCCGCAAAAAAAACGGAAAACCAGTAAAAAATATTCCGAAGGAGAGGCAACAAAATGAATTTCAGAACCGATTTAGCAATCGAACTGGCGCAGCAGCTGCAAGATACGGTCTCGCAGGATTACCAGACAGTCCAAAAAGAAGAGGACGGCGCAGTAGTTTTCCATACCAAAATCCTGACCCCGGCAGGGGAAAGGCAGTTTGGAAAACCAGCCGGCGATTACATCACCGTAGAGGTTGTTCCGTTTTCTGATTCTGTCACCGATTCGGCCCGGGAGGCCGAAGTCATTGCCCGGCAGATTAAAAGCCTTTTGCCCGGCCAGGATGGGTTGGTCCTGGTGGTTGGGCTGGGGAATTTATCCATTACGCCGGACGCGCTGGGCCCCAAAGTAATTGACGGGATTTTAGCAACCCGCCATCTTGCCGGAGAATGGGAAAAAGCCGCCCAAAAGGATCAGCTTCGGCCAGTTGCGGCCATTGCACCCGGCGTTTTGGGGCAGACAGGAATTGAGACAAGTGAAATTATAGCATGTCTTTGCGAAAAAATAAAGCCCTCCTGCGTAATTATCATCGATGCGCTGGCAGCGCGCAGTTTAAAGAGGCTGGGCCGGACGGTACAGCTTTCCAACACAGGTATTTCTCCCGGCTCCGGCGCTATGAACCGCCGCCGGGAACTAAGCCGTCAAACGTTGGGTGTCCCGGTAATCTCTATGGGAGTGCCCACGGTGGCAGACGGCGTGACAGTAGGGTGTGATCTGCTGGCGGTAGAAGGAGTCGATGACGAAGAGGCGGCCCGGGCACTTTTTGCACCAGAAGGGCAATCGATGCTGGTAACACCGAAAGAGGTGGATCTTCTCATCGGACGTGCATCTAAAATTCTGGCTATGGCAATCAACCGGGCGCTTCAGCCAGGACTTAGTCAGGAAGATTTGACCTATTTTATCAACTGAAAATCGAGAGTATTTCAGCAAAAAATGAAGGAAAAAGCGCCGCTTTCACTCCAAAACAGTGCCTTTTGCCATATAAATGGTTGGGTAAAAACGGAAAAAAGGGGATCCTACGCTATCCTGTATAAGCGGACAGAATATAGTCGGAAAAGTATGGACGGGGCGCATAGCTGTCAGATAGGGAATGACTGGCAATGACGGTTACTAGCTCCAGCTGCGGCACCACAAAGATAAACTGTCCATGTGCGCCAAAGGCGTAAAAGGTGTCATAGCCCTGAAAGGAGCGAATCCACCATTGGTAGCCGTAGGAACCGGTACCATCGCCAGCGCCATTGTTTTTCGCGGTAGTAGATTGCTCCACCCATTGAGCAGGGATCAGCTGTTCACCGTTCCATTGCCCGCCCTGCAAATACAGCTGTCCAAACCGGGCTGCATCCTGAACGGTCATAGCGATTCCATTTCCGCCGTCGGCAACGCCTTGGGGATCCATACCCCAAACGACACTGTTCATACCCAGCGCGTCAAATAGATTTTTGTGGGCAAATTCCAATTCGCCCATACCTGTGGCGTTTTCCAACGCAGCGGCCAGCAGATGGCTATTGCCGGTGCTGTAAGCAAAAGAGCTGCCCGGTGTGGAGATCAGATTCCGATTGAGAATATAATCAACCCAATTTTCAGAAGTGCGGAATTCCTGCCAGTTGCCGCGTCCCGCCCACTCATACCATTCCAGCCCGGAGGTGTGAGTCAGCAGATGGCGCAGGGTAATCTGCTGCTTTCCGGAATCTTCTAGGTCAAGCACCTGCGGCAGATAATCGGAAAGAGGGTCATCCACACCGCCGAGATATCCCTGTTCTATGGCAATGCCGATCAATGCGCCGGTAAAGGATTTGGTACAGGAGTTCAACTGGAAAACGCTGTTTTCGTCATAGCCATCCTGATAAAACTCGTCGATGATGACGCCGTCTTTTACAGTGACCATAGCATAAACGTCAGAACTTTCCAAATCCGTATGCAGCTGAGAAAAAACAGCCGGATCCATCTGATGATTTTCGGGTAAATCTGTCTGCCAGGGAACGGTGTCAGTTTTCTGGTTTTGCGAAGCGAGGGAAGAGACCGTTTCACCCGCCACGGTGTTGGAAGCCAAAAGCGCAACGCTGCTTTCCAAAGGGGTCTCTTGGCTTTGCGCGGCGTTTTCCTGCACGGACGCACCTGAATCGAAAGAGGCAGAACAGGCAGTAAGAAACAACATTCCGGACAACAAAAAGGCAATATATTTTTTCACAAGACCAGTCCTTTCTTTTCTTTTCCTTTCTGTTCTTCATCTTACGATTGAGAGTGGACTCCAAGTCAAGTGAATTTTTTGTGAAGATGGTGGGAGCATAGATAAACAAAAAATAACTACTTATAGTATATTTGAATTTAATTATTCGGATACGCAATAAAAATAGGCGGCATCGTGATATTATGCCGCCTCAAAAGATATGAATCAGCTGCACAAATAAGCAGTAGGTACCAGTTTATACGAACCGGTGGCGGTCGCATGCACTAAAGCGCTTCGGCTTGGGCAAGCCAGATTTTTGCACAGGCATCGCTGGGCATCCGCCAGTCGCCCCGGGGGGAAAGACTGACCGAACCGACTTTAGGTCCGTCCGGCAGGCAAGAGCGTTTAAACTGCTGGGAGAAAAAACGCCGGTAAAAGCTGACCAGCCATTTTTTGATCTCGTCGGGATCATAGGCGTTGCCAAACGCATAACAAGCCAATCGATGGATTTTGGCAGGCGCAAACGCCCAGCGTACAACGTAATACAAAAAGAAATCGTGCAGGGCATAAGGTCCCACCAGATCTTCGGTTTTCTGGGAGATTTCGCCGTTGTCGGCAGGCAAAAGCTCCGGACTAACCGGCGTTGCCAGAATATCTTCCAGCGTGCGCTGCAGCGCAGGGTCGCCGCAAGCGGCAGCTTCGTAAGCGACGATGTGACGGATCAGCGTTTTCGGGACCGAAGCGTTGACGCCGTACATGGACATATGATCGCCATTATAGGTAGCCCACCCGAGGGCCAATTCCGACAGATCGCCGGTGCCGATGACCAAGCCGTCGTTTTGATTGGCCAAATCCATCAGGACTTGGGTACGTTCCCGAGCTTGACAATTTTCATAGGTCACGTCCAGTTTCTGCGGGTCCTGGCCGATATCAGAGAAGTGCTGGGCTATCGCGGCGGTGATGTCCACCTCGCGAAAAGAGGTGCCGTAAGCCTCGGCCAGGCGCTGGGCGTTGCTTTTGGTACGGCGGGTGGTGCCAAAGCAGGGCATGGTTACCGCCAGAATATCGACAGCTGGGCGGCCCAGCTTTTTCATAGCCCGCACCGCTACCAACAGTGCGAGGGTGGAGTCCAGCCCGCCGGACAGACCGATTACCGCAGATTTCGCATGGGTATGTGCCAAACGCCGGGCCAGGCCGGCTGCCTGCATAATGAGGATTTCCTCGCAGCGTTCCCGGCGGTCGTCGGCGGAGGAGGGGATAAACGGATAAGGATGGACAGGACGGGTTAGTTGGGTGGGAGACAGGCGCAAAGAGAAGGAGATTTTTTGATATTCCTCATCTTTGGCCGGAGGAAAACTGGTCATCCGGCGCCGTTCAAAGGCTAGGCGATCCAGATCAATTTCAGTAATGGCCATTTCGTTTTGAAACAGTCGGCTTTCTGCCAGCAGCGCACCGTTTTCGCAGATTAGGTTGTGGCCGGCAAACACCAGATCGGTGGTGGATTCGCCGTCGCCGGCATCAGCATACAAATAGGCGCAGCAAAGGCGGGCCGACTGGGCGCTGACCAAGCTGCGGCGGTGCTGAGCCTTGCCGATGATCTCGTCGGAGCAGGAGGGATTGACGATCACAGTTGCACCGGCAATGGCGTGTTTGGTAGAAGGCGGATCTGTCGCCCAGAGGTCTTCACAGATTTCGGCGGCAATACACAGCCCGGGAAGCTGCTCGCAGCACAGTAAAATACGGGTGCCAAAGGGCAGTGATTCTTCCCCAATAGAGATTTTGCCGTTTTGGACCGGAGCGGGAGTAAACCAACGCAACTCGTAAAATTCACCATAATTGGGTAGATAAGTTTTGGGTATGGCGGCAAGATATCGGCCATTTTGTATAAAAATAGCACAATTATACAATTTGTTCTCGAAAATGAGCGGTGCGCCGACAACAGCAATCAAATCCGAGCCATGGCTGCCAACGCGGATTTGTTCCAATGCTGCCTGGGCTTGTCCGAGCAGGGCAGACTGCAGAAACAGATCGCCGCAGGTGTATCCGGTGACACACAATTCCGGCAGCACTAACAATTTTGCGCCTTTTTGGCGGGCCTGTTCCATACAAAGGAGAATCTGTTTGGCATTATAAGCGCAGTCGGCCAGTCGGATTGCCGGTGTGGCGGCCGCCGTTTTCAAAAAACCATCTTTCAAAGGAAAGACACCTCCCGTTTCAAATTCAGAAGAGCGCACCCGTAAGGCGCGGCAGAATGCCGCCGGGATCGGCGGTCATTGGCGGGGTATGGGGAAACAGCAAAAGCATCCTCACCACCCAAACGCCTGCAAATAAAAAAAGACAAGCGATCAGACCTCGGCGGACCCATCGGCGGCGTGCACCGAAAAAAATCAGGGCGAGGGCAATGAGCGGAACGGTCCAGAACAGCGGATGCCAGAAAAAGGCGCCGGCAAAATCCAGCCGAAGAGCGCACAGCCAGGCACGGCTCATGCCGCAGGTCAGGCAGGGCAGGCCGGTGACCCGGCGAAACATACACCAGCCGCCGATAACGCCGAACAACAGATAGCACAGCGCAGCCACCGCCAGGGCAAGGGCACAGCGTTTGGCAAACCATACGAGCTTTTGTTTTTTCTCCATAGGGCACCGACTCCTAACATGCTCATTATAGGCCAAAATGAAACGGCGCGCAAGAAAAATGAATGACAGGGGAAAGCTTTTATGGTATTCTGGAAACAATATGTCCAACAGCAGAGTTTTCTTTTACAGAAGTTTGCGCCATGAAAAAGCAGGGCGGAAAGTTCCCTTTGAGAAAACTGCTTTCCAAAGAGCGAAGGAGAGAAAAATATGGTGGAAAAAGCACTGGAATTATATCGAAAGTATCGGGAAATGATTTTGTATTTGGTGTTCGGCGGTTTGACGACGCTGGTCAATATCTTCAGCTATTTTGTGCTGACCGATGTGGGGGAAATTCAATATTTAGTGAGCACCGCCATTGCATGGGTGTTGTCGGTATTGTTTGCTTATTTTACCAATCGGGTTTGGGTGTTTCAAAGCACAGCCTCCGGCACAAAGGCAATTTTGCGGGAAATTGGCTCCTTTTTCGGATGCAGGTTGCTGTCTGGTGCAATCGATATGGGGATTATGTTTTTGTGCGTTTCGGTACTGGGTTTGCCAGATAAGCTGATTAAAATTCTGGCCAATGTGGTGGTGATTATTCTCAACTACCTGTTCAGCAAGCTTTTTATTTTTAAAAAGGATAAGCCGGTCGAACAGTAAGAAGATTTGATGATAAAATGTAGACAATAAAAGGTGAAAAAATGGACAAAATTCAAAAAAATGATTACGGTAGTTTATGTACCGAAATGTACGAGATTCTCCATGAAAAGGCGCCGGAGAAAGAATTGGCGTTCTATCTTTCCTATGCGGAAAAAGGGCAACGAATTTTGGAACCCATGTGCGGGAGCGGTCGGTTTTTGATCCCGTTTTCGGAAAAGGGTTTTGACATAAGCGGAATGGACCGATCTGGTGAAATGCTGGAAAGATGCAGGCAGAAACTGCCGGGCGCAAAGCTTGTTCAGGCCGATTTGGAGACGTATCGACCGCAGGAGAAGTTCGATTATATTTTCGTTACCTCCGGTTCCATGTCTTTGTTTACCGATTTTTCCACATGCGAGAGGGCGCTGCAGCAAATAAGAAATCTGCTTGCCCCGGGAGGGAAATTTGTTTTTTCGGCAGAAACCATGGCGGCCCGTTGCCCGGACGACGAGGAGGAAACAATCTCCGCTCAGGTAAAGACTTCAAAGGGGTTTGATTTGATTTTAAAAACGAAAAATGCCTACGATGAAAAAAGCGGAACGCAATTTTCACCGGGAAATTATGAATTGTACGATAAGGGGCGCCTGATCCGGCGGGAGTTTATGGATTTTCAGACGCATTTGTATCGCCTGGGTGAGATGGAGCAGCTTTTGACACGCGTAGGCTTTCAAGAGATAAAAGTTTATTCCGATTTTGATAAAGAGATTGCCCGAGATGATCAATCAGAGATGTTCTTATATGAATGTACCCTTTGAAAAAGTCTTTTTGTGGCTGAACCAAAGCAAAGCCCTGTCCGCCGCTTAAAAGCGGCAGGCCGGGCTTTGACAGTAGACGGGGGAAAATAGCTTTCCCGGCACGTAAAAAGGGCAATCCGATTCATCGGCCCAGAAAGAACTCCGGCTCTTTGCGGCTGTCGCCACACATGGCGGAAAGCTTTTCAACCATGGTTTCCAAAAATCCACCGGGGACAATCCGAGCCGATTTGGGACATTTTTTGGCGCAAGCCTGGCATTTAATGCAGAGGCTTACGTCCTGAATGGCCGGGCTCTTGGAGGAAATGGCACCAGTGGGGCAAACTTCGGCACAGTGCAGACAAAAAATACAATCGCTGCTGATTTGGTGGGCAATGCCGGATTGGGCGCCGCGGGCACGGTAGGGATAATGGCCGGGTACTTTCAGCGAGAAGTCGCCAACAGTGGAGTTTTGAAGCCAGAAAGCGATTTGACGGCCGAAGTCGGCGCATTTGGCCAGATCCTGCGCATCGGGCCGGCCGGCGGCGATGACATTACCGAAGGAATGTTCCCCGATGAAAGCGCCTGCCGCCGCTGGAATAAAGCCCTGGCAGGACAGCAGATCCCGCAGCTCCAGCAGCGCGTCTTCATAAGCGCGGTTGCCGTATACGGCGGCCAACACCACCGGCGTACAGCTGCCATGGATATGGCGGATGGCTTCTTCCTCTACCAGCGGGATGCGCCCGCCGTACACCGGAGCGCCGATGACCAGAAGATCCTCCGGGCCAAAGTGGTACTGGGCCTCTCTAGCGGAGGGAAGAGTCAGATCCAGAATGTTAATGACCGGGCGAATGCCGTGGGCGATGGCCTCTACCGTTTTTTTAGTCGTATCAGTAGGGCTGAAGTAACAGGCGGTTACAGTACGGATTTCCATTGCAAATTCCCTCTTTCTCATTCCGGTTTGGACGATATTACCACTATTATACGACAAAAAACGCCGCCGGTAAAGAACTTGCAATTTCTCCTTCTCTGTGGAAGATAAAAAAGAAAAGCAGGCCGCGCCTTTCGAAAGAAAAAGGCGCGGCCTGCTCCATATTTTTTCCGGAATTACTCCACGGTGACTGATTTAGCCAGATTGCGGGGTTTATCCACATCGCAGCCGCGGGCGACCGCCGTATGGTAAGCCATCAGCTGCAACGGGATTACGCCTAAAATCGGGGCGAACAAATCGTCCAGATCCGGCAGGCGGATGATATGGTCGTACACGTCTTCACCGATTTCATCGCTTTGCTTGCAAAGTAGAATCACCTGAGCGCCGCGGGCGCGGGTCTCTTTAATATTACTGATGGTTTTGGGCAGCAGTGCCGACTGGGTAGCTACCGCAACAACCGGCACACCGTCGGTAATCAAGGAAATGGTGCCGTGTTTGAGCTCTCCGGCCTCGTAGGCTTCGCTGTGGATATAAGAAATCTCCTTGAGCTTTAAGGAGCCTTCCCGGCACAAAGGAAAGTCGGCGCCGCGGCCGATAAAGAACAAATCCTCCATATCCTTGAGGATGGCAGACAACTCTTTGGCTTTTTCGTCGGCTTTCAAAGCTTGATGGGTCAGCTCGATGGCTTCTTGCAGCCGATCTACGTAAAAAGCTGCCTGTTCCTCGCTGATGCGGCCTTTTTCCATAGCGATTCGGATGGCCAGCAGGTACAACACGCCAGTTTGCACCGAGTAGGCTTTGGTGCTGGCTACGGCGATCTCCGGGCCGGCATAGGTATACAGGACAATGTCCGCTTCCCGGGCGATGGTGGAACCGGCCACATTGACAATGGCGAGCGTTTTGACACCCTGCTTTTTGGCTAGCCGCAGCGCTGCCAAAGTATCCGCCGTTTCGCCGGATTGGGAGATGACCACCACCAGCTGGGTGGGATCGAGGATGGGATCCCGGTAACGGAATTCCGAAGCAATATCCACTTCTGCCGGTACCCGGGCCAGCTTTTCGATGACGTTTTTGCCTACAAATCCCGCATAACTGGCGGTACCGCAAGCAACCATCTGGATGCGGGTAACATCCCGGAAAAAGCCTGGAGCAATTCCGTCATGGGTAAAATCCGGCAGACCTTTTGCAATGCGGGGATGAACGGTGTTGTAAAGCGCGGTGGGCTGTTCGAAAATTTCTTTGCGCATAAAATGCTCGTAGCCGTTTTTCTGAGCCTGCTCCACGCTCCATTGGGCAGTGAGCATCTCCTTCTGCACCGGTTCGCCATCCATGGTGCAAATAGAGATGGCACCGTCCGGCGAAATGGTTACGATTTCGCCGTGATCCAGCGTATAATACTGCTTGGTATACTGCAAAACCGCTGAAATATCCGACGCGAGAAAGCCCTCGCCCTCACCGACGGCAGCCAACAGAGGGCTGTTCAGCCGAGTGCCGTAAACTTCACCGGGCCGGTCGGCAAATAGGATGCCGAAAGCGTAGGAACCCTCCATCTTTGCACAGGCAGTTCGGATGGCCTCGATGGGATCGCCTTGATAGCAGCTGTCCAGCAGTTTAGCGGCGACCTCTGTATCTGTCTGCGTTTCAAAGGTATAGCCTTGGGCGGATAGCTCCATTTTGAGTTCCGCGTAGTTTTCGATAATGCCATTGTGAACCAGACTCAGCCGCGCCGTTCCGTGCGGATGGGCGTTGGCGTCGGAAGGTTCGCCGTGCGTAGCCCAGCGGGTATGGCCGATTCCGCAGCATCCCGGCAGAGGATGGGATGCCAGCCGTTCGGCCACCACCGCCAGGCGGCCGGCGGATTTCACGGTCTGAAGGCCGTTTTCAGTAAATACAGAAACCCCCGCGGAATCATAACCGCGGTATTCCAGGGCGCTGAGCCCTTCCAGCAGGACACGAACGGCGTTTCTTGCGCCGGAGTAACCTACAATACCACACATCTTCTATTCTCCTGTCTATGTAAAAAGTAGTATTTCTAAAAAAATCAGATCACCCGATAACCGGCTTGGGAAAGAACGGACAGGGCAGCTGAAAAATTTCTTCTTTGGAAAGAATATCGGTATGAAAAGTGGGTATGGCAAAGATGCTGATTCCGTTTTCCGTCAAAAGGGCGGAAAGTTTGGCAAGAATCCCTGCCAGAGAAAAATCCGGGATACCCTAAATGCGAAAAGCTTTCCGGCCGTTTTCCTGTGCAGCCACGTCAGAAGGAACCTCTGCCGTTGGACAGACCAAAGACGGTTCCTCATCGGTTTTGCTGAGAAAGCAAAATGTACGTCTCCCATTCATTTGGGGAAAGATCGGATATTTCGCACACAGAAAAAACGGTGTCGATCTGTTTTATTTCCATGTTGATGTTCCTGATAAAAATCATGGTTCCCAGAATACCGTGTTGTGCCGTCAGTTACCTGCGGTTTTGCCGGATTCTATCACAGGGGAACGCTGCGGGGAGGCATCCGCCGAGTTTTCGATACTCCTCCCGCCTCGTCGACCGTACCTTTGTGCGGCTGTGGCGCTTTTGAACCTGTTATGCGTTTTTACTCACCCTCCTTTTGCTGATTTTGAAAAACGACCCTCCTTTCCGTTTGCCCGATACCTCATCCTATGCAGCAAGCTGCAACAGGGTTCCGATACGAGCTGAAGCCATTATAACAAATCATGTGGTTAGAAGCAAGGAAAAGGGTTCTCCGCTTCACTTTAGAAAGGAAAATAAAAAAACAAGCGTGGGAATCTGTTCCCCAACGCTTGTTTTTTAGTGATTCCAAGCATCAACCCTCGAAAGGAAAAGCATCCCCGCTGCTCGCTTTTCGGGCGGATTTAAACAGTGAACCGTCCCGTTTTCGCACCGGCAGGGTGATGAGACCTGACCTGGTACAAAGGCGCAGGGTAATCCTGCCGCTTTCAATCTGAGGATGGCGCAGGACGCGGGAAACCGCCCGGTTGCTCGCTGACCGACCGAAAGCCAGATAACAGAATTTTTCATCTTCGTAAGGAGCATCCGCACCTTTGAGTTGCCGGTGCAGCCGGCTGCGGGCGATCCGACAGGTAAAATGGCACCAGTCGTCCGAGGGGAGCGGGCACGGTTTTTGGTGCGGGCAGGGGGCCAGCAGGACGGCGCCCTGCGCCAAAAGACAGTCCCGCGCGGCTCTAAGCTGGCGGAACCCCTCCGGCGTGCCCGGTTCAACCAGAAGCAGTACATCTTCCGCGGCGGCCCATAAGCGCAACAAGACGGCAGGACGATCCTCCTCACGTACTTCGTTGAGCACATAGGCCGCACTTACCAGTCCGGCGCGGGCCGGGAGCGGATTTTTGTCGGTGAGATCGCCCGGGATCCAGCGGGCTGTTTGCAGCGGTTCGCTGCCTGCGGACATCAATGATTGGCCCAGCCGGGCCATAGCGGGCTCCCGTTCCAGGCAGGAAACCGATTCCAACGACAGCAGGGAGTCCGCCGCCCAGGCTGCGGCGCCGGTACCGGCGCCGACATCCAGAAGAGAGGTGGGCGCGTCTTCCAAAAAGGGAAGCGTGTGTTCCAGCGCCGCGGCTACCGCGCCAAAGGTAGCGGGCATCCGCACAGCGGCGTAAACAAACGCCTGGCGGTCGGTGGTGACCAAGCGTTTGCCCTGTCCGCTTTCTTCTCGATAGCGCTGAGAGAGCCCCTGTGCTTCCCGGATCAGTTCAGCGGTGGATGAATCCTGTGCTTTTTGTTCAATAGCCGTGCGAAGCGGCAGCGGAAATTCCATACCGTTCTCCTTTTTTGACTGAGAATAAGCAGCCCCAATGCTCCCGTGGGAGTTTTGGCGCTTTTCTATGGGTTATTGTAGCAAAGAATCGGCGAAAAGGCCAGGCTTTGCAGGCGGTTTTGCCGCAAAAAAGCCGTCTTGCCCTTTGAGGCAGACAGCTTTTTGAAGATGATTTTATTAATACGCTTTGCCCCAGTAGACCATGGCTTTTGCGGGTTTGCCGCAGCAGGCACAGACGTCGTCCAGATGTTCCTGCTCAAAGGGCATGCAGCGGGAGGTAACGCCGGCTTTCTCTTTGAAAGCTTCCTCGCAGGCGGGATCGCCGCACCACATGGTTTTGATAAAACCGTTTTCGCCGCCGGCAACCTGAACCATTTCCTCCAGGTTATGGGCGACAAAGGTGCGTTTTTCCCGGTTTTCCAGCGCTTTTTGATACAGACTGTCGTGCAGTTTCTCCAACAGCTGCGGGATAACGGTTTCCAGCTCGTCCAAGCTGACGATAGTCTTTTCCCGGTTGTCCCTGCGCACCAGCACGCACTGGTTCTGCTCAATATCCCGGGGGCCAATTTCCAAACGCAGCGGGACGCCTTTCATCTCATACTCGGCGTATTTCCAGCCAGGGGAATTGTTGGAGTCATCCATTTTGACCCGGCAGATCTTTTCCAGCCGCTGTTTGAGTTCGCCCGCTTTTTCCAGCACGCCTTCTTTGTGCTGCGCCACCGGGATGATGACGACCTGGATGGGAGCTACCTGCGGCGGCAGGACAAGGCCGTTGTTATCGCCGTGGGTCATAATAATTGCGCCGATCAAACGGGTGGTCACACCCCAGGAGGTCTGGTGCGGATGCTGAAGCTTGTTATCGCGGCCGGTGAACTGAATGTCAAAGGCTTTGGCAAAACCGTCGCCAAAATAATGGGAGGTACCCGCCTGCAGCGACTTGCCGTCGTGCATCATGGCCTCGATGGTATAGGTGGCCTCCGCGCCGGCAAACTTTTCCTTATCGGTTTTTTTGCCCTTGACTACCGGAATGGCCAGCGCATCCTCGCACAGCTTCGCATAGATGTTTAACATCTGTTCGGTCTCGGCTACCGCCTCTTCCGCAGTTTCGTGCATGGTGTGGCCTTCCTGCCACAAAAATTCCATCGTCCGCAAAAACGGGCGGGTAGTCTTTTCCCAGCGGATGACCGAGCACCACTGGTTATACAGCTTGGGCAGATCCCGGTAAGATTTGATGATGTGGGAGTAATGCTCGCAAAACAGTGTTTCAGAGGTGGGGCGTACGCACAGCCGTTCGGCCAGCTTTTCGTTGCCGCCGTGGGTGACCCACGCCACCTCCGGCGCAAATCCTTCCACATGATCTTTTTCTTTTTGCAGCAGGCTTTCTGGAATCAGCATCGGCATATAAACGTTCTCATGGCCGGTGGCTTTGAAAGCACTGTCCAGCCAATGCTGAATATGTTCCCAGATGGCATAGCCGTAGGGACGCAGAATCATACACCCGCGCACGCTGGAATAGTCAATCAGTTCGGCCTTTTTCACCACATCGGTATACCATTTGGCGAAATCCTCTTCCATTGAGGTGATGGCTTCGACCATTTTTTTATTGTCTGCCATTGCATTCACTCCTGTTTCCGCTTTTTGGGCGTTTGCCCCTTTTCCTGAACATTTATTATAATATAGTTTTCCGGCGTTTTCAATCAATACTGGAAAAAAGGCCGCCCGCAGCATACGGACGGCCTTGAAAAAGACAAAAACTAGATACGGTCTTCAATAAACTTGACCACGTCTCCGACTGTTTTGATGGATTCGATGTCCTCGTCCGGAAACTCAGCGTCGAATTCCTCCTCCAGGCTCATGACCAAATCAACCACGTCGAGAGAATCTGCGCCCAGATCGTCAGCAATGTTTGACTCCATCGTCACATCGTCTTCTGCAACATCCAACTGATCGCAGATGATTTCTCTAACCTTTTCGAATACCATGTGGGAAATTCCTCCTAAAAATGTTGTTCTTGCCCTATCATATTCATATTTCTTCCGGTTGTCAACAGTATTTGGGCGGAAAATGGATTTTTCTCAGCTTTTCACAAATATCCCGCAAAGCCCTTGACAATCAAGTGAAAAAGGAATAAAATACATCGATTCATTACCGAGGAAATGAGGAATGGAATTTGAAACGTTTTGCCATTTTGGGGTATCCGCTAGGACACACCATGTCGCCGCCCATCCACGAAAGATTGTTTGTGCTGGGCAAACAGCAGGCAGAATATGAGGTGCTGCAGACACCGCCGGAGCAGTTTGAAGCGTTATGGCCGTATCTTCGGCAGTTGGACGGGTTCAATATCACCATTCCCTACAAACAGCAGATTATCCCTTTCTGTGCCCGGCTGGACGATACCGCCAAAAGGTATGGAGCGGTCAATGTTGTGGACGGCAAGAATGGCGGTACCGGCTATAATACCGACTGTGTGGGCTTTTTGCGTTCGCTGGGGGGCGTTCCCCTGCAAGGAGAGGTACTGATTGCCGGCGCTGGCGGCGTGGGGCGGATGTTTGCCATCGAATCGGCCCGGCATGGCGCCCGCGTAACGCTGGCGGTGCGCCGCAGCGGAATGGAAAAAGCATGCGGACTGAAAAAAGAGATGGAAGAAACCATTCCCGGCGCAGCAGTACGGGTAACTGCTTTAGACGAGCTGCCAAGAGAGGATACTTACTACCGCTGGCTGATCAACGCCACCCCCGCGGGGATGTACCCGAAGGTGGACGACATGCCGCTGGACCCAGCGGTGCTGCCTCGATGTGAAAACGTGTTTGAGGCAATCTACAACCCCGCGCGGACTAAGCTGATGCGGCTGGCCCAGCAGGCGGGCTGCCATGTGATCGGCGGAATGGCGATGTTGGTCTGGCAGGCGGTACAGGCTCATCAATACTGGTATGGAGCCCAATTTCGGGAAGAGGACATTGCCGCGCTGATCCGGGAAATGGAGCAGAGGATGGAGGGCGCAGATGAATAATATTGTGCTGTTCGGCTTTATGGGGTGCGGAAAATCCACAGTAGGCGCGCTGTTGGCGCAGAAGAGCGGCCGTCCGCTTTTGGATACCGACGGGTATCTGGAACAAAAATATGGACGCACCATCCCGCAGATTTTTGCAACGGACGGCGAAGAGGCCTTTCGGCAGATGGAGGAGCAGGTCTGCCGGGAATTGGCCGGGCGGACCGGGCTGGTTCTGTGCTGCGGCGGCGGCACCGTGCTGAATGGGGAGAACGCAGACCTTCTGGCCCAAAGCGGGACAATGGTGTTTTTGGATGCGCCTTTTATGGTCTGCTACGACAGGATTCGGGAGAGCGACCGACCGCTGGTACAAAAAAACAGCAAAGAGGAAGTACAGCGGATTTTTGAGTTTCGGCGCCCGATATACCTGTCCCGGGCACAGGTGACGGCGGACGCGGCATCGTCTCCCATACAGGTGGCGGATGCCATTCTGGCGGCGGTGCGGCAAAAAGGTGCAGGCAGATAGGAGAAGAGGACGGTCTGTCCCTGTTGGAAAAAAGTCGGAGCAAAAGAATGTGAGGATAAAGAGAAAAAGATAGCGTATGCTATCAAAAAGGGGGAGAATGATGGAGAGAAAAGCCAAGCATGTATATGAATCGAAAACGACGCAGATTCAGATTTTGATGCCGAGGCATATCAATGGGTATAACCGTCTGTTCGGCGGCAAGCTGGTAGAATGGATTGACGTAGTAGCGGCTGTGACCGCGCGGCGCCATTCCGGCTGCAATGTGACCACTGCCTGCATTGATAATCTGCAGTTTCAGTCCGGCGCCCATGCCAACAACACCATTGTCATAGAAGGACAGCTGACCTGGGTGGGGCGTACCTCCATGGAAGTGCGGGTGGACACCTTTGTAGAGGAATTAGACGGGAAGAAAACCCATATTAACCGGGCGTATCTGATTATGGTTGCGCTGGATGAAAAGGAAAATCCCACGGAAGTGCCGGCCTTGCTGTGCGATACCGACGAGGAAAAGGCGGAATTCGAGGCTGGAAAGCTGCGGGCAGGATTACGGAAAGAGCGGAGAAAGAAAAATTATTAAACAAACACAAAGACTATATTAAAAAGAGCTGTGAAGAATTTTCTTCACAGCTCTTTTCGTGCTGGCTTATAAAAGGCAGGTGATACAGTAAAATAGAAGAAGCACAGGAAATTCAGCATATATGCTCTAAAAGCCGCTGCATTTCTGCAACCCCTTTTTTCTGGGATGTAATGATTGCACAAAAGATCGGCCGCAGGCCGCGGCAGGCGAAACCGGCAAAAAAGCCCATACTCCCCTAAAGCTATGGGTGAAAAAATCAGAAAAACGCATAGCTCTGGTCCCTATGACATTGCAAATTACTTTGAAATCGGCAAAGAGCCCTTTTTTATTGCGTTGTTGGGAAAGGGAAAGACGAGGTGTTTGCTGCATTACACCGGCCGCCGCTTTTGGTAAAGGATGATTTTAGGATCAGTGCCGTTATCCCCATATTCACAGACTAAAAGATGGCTTTCATCAGCAGCCAATCCGTAACAGCGTGCACTTCCCGCTTTACAGAGTTGATTGCCCAGATAAATTTTACTGTCTTCAAGCAGTTGGATGGTCTGTCCATTGGAAAGTGGGTAGGCGAGATTGATAAAAGAACCCTTCAGTGCATAAAGACAGCACACCTCGGGCATGTCCGGAATGCCAAGAGCATTGAACTCTGCCATCAGCTGATCTTTTAAGCCGCAGTCGGTTTCGGCACAGTGGCTGCAGTCGGCAAATCCTTTCTTTTGGCAACAGGAGGCAATGACGCACTCACCTTGAAACGGGCGGCCATTGGTTTTCACACATCCGCCGCAGCTGCCTTTGGAATCACACACCGTACAGTCGAGGCCGCAGATGGAATGGCTCATATCAAAATCCTCTTTTTCTTTGATGAATTGTTGTGACGGAAAAAGCTACTTTTATTTTACCGGAACATGGGCACGATGTAAAGCTGTCTGCATGATCTCTTGTGGAAACCCGGATCATTTTACAAGGGAAAAGCGTACGGGTAAAATTTGTCAGACTAAGAAAAAGGACTGCCAACCACTCGCCGGCAGTCCTTTTATGCAACGGAAAAAGATATCAGAACCCCACCGCTGCAATTAATTGGCGGAGAGTTAGGGATTCGAACCCTAGGTCCCTTTCGGGACACAGCATTTCGAGTGCTGCACCTTCGACCACTCGGACAACTCTCCTCGCAGAATAAATTTGGGATGTATTTCTTTGTTTGCTGTTTTCCCAAAGGTTTTCGTGCACTTTATTTTAACAAACATTCTCTTAAAAGTCAATCTCCGGCACATGTTTTCCGTCTTGTGTCTGCCAAAGCGTTGTTGTATAATAAAGCGCAAGCGGATTTTTTATAAAAACAGACGACAGATAAAAAGGTGGCGCATGATGAGACAGTTTATCGCAATTATTGCGGCGTTTTTGCTGATGCCGCTTCTGATCAAGGGGATTCCCCTGCTGACCAAGAAAAAACCGGGCTTTGGACCGGTACTTTTGATTACCGGCGTTTGCTTGGCACTGATTGCGGGACTGCCCGTGGCGACAGCGGCAGAATCTTTTGCTTCGATTTTTACGACAATGAAAACAGTTCAGATCATTGTGGCAATCATTCTGGTGGGCGTGCTGGGCAATCTGCTCAAACAATATGGTTTTTTGGACAAGATTGTGGCTGCGCTGGAGACGTTGATCCCAAGTAAAAAGGCGATTCTGATGGTGCTGCCCGCTGTGATGGGAATTTTGACCGTTCCTGGCGGGGCCTATCTTTCCGCCCCTTTTGTGGATAAAATCGGCGATGATCTGGAGTTATCGGCGCCTCGCAAGGTGGTTGTGAATTTGTCGTTCCGACATGTGGCGCTGTTTATTATGCCTTTTACCACTAATATGCTGTTTATTCCCACAGTGGTGCCGGAGATCAATATTTATCATCTGATTGCCTTGAATGTAGGTTTTATTTTGTGTATGCACACAGCTGCTTATTTTATTTATCTGCACCGGGCAAAATCGGTGCGGGTGCAAACCGGCGGCAGTAAAAAGAAAGCGGTTTTAGATCTTTTGCTATATCTTTCCCCGATTTATTTGGTGGTGTTTTTTAACGGGCTATTCCACCTGCCGATGTACCTTTCGGTGGCGCTTTGCATTTTATGGATGCTCTTTTTGTGCTGGAAGGAAAAAAAGACATTTTTTCGTAATCTATGGAAGGGGATCAGTTTCAGTACGCTGTTCATGCTCATCGGCGTTTATTTCATCCAAAACCTGATTCAAAATCTGGATCAGGTGATGAACGGGGTAGTATGGCTGTTCCAGAACAGTTCCGGCTTTGGTATCATGCTGGTGATTTCCGCCGCGTCGCTGCTGTTTGGCCTGACCACCGGATTAAGTCTGGTTCCCATCGGTATCATCCTTCCTTTGGTGGCTACGCTTCCGATGGATCCGACCTTGAAGCTTTTGTATACCTTCTTTGTGTTTATCTGGTCTTTTATGGGGTACTATTACTCTCCGCTGCATCTGTGCCAGCTTTTGACTGTCAAGTACATGGGATGCGCCACCTGGCCGGTTTACAAAGAACATTTGAAAATCATTCCTTGGCTGTTTGTATCCTCTTACTTACTATTTTATCTGTATCAGTGGATTCTGCTGTAAAAACACCATCTAAAAGGCGGCACAAAATACTGTTTTAAGAAGAAAACCCCGGTTTTGAAAAACCGGGGTTTTCTGCAGAAAAAATGGGAGACTAAAATCAGGTGACTTGGACATTAGCGTCTCCGCTGCTGACCAGTTTTGCCATCACCACAAACCGTTGATTTTCACTGGCGCCCAGCGCCCGTGTGCAGGTAGAAAGGGTAATGATCCGGTCGCTGGAGGAGACGTTTACATCATAATGATGCAACGACAGGCTGCGCCCTTTGTCAATGATAGATTGGAGCGCGGAACCAGTGCGGGTAGTATAAAGATAAAAATCCAAATCCGTAGTGTAAAATGCGGCAAACACCTGCCAGACCATGTCCTGCGAAGTAGAAGAATAATAAAAGTATGGTACCCGCTGCGCGAACCAAAGATGCGCAAACGAAGGTAACTGAGCAAACATTACGTCGCTGGAACGGCCTACCGAAGGATTGCCGGAGACATTGGTCCAATTATGGCCGAAAATGACAGTATTGGTGCTGGCGTCATTGATGTCTGTATCCACCCATAGAGAACCGTTATAACTGTAATTGCGGTTGATATCCAGATTCATGTAGGTCGTTAAGGCGGCGCCCTGCATGACCGGATAATCAATGTTGGTACCAGGGATTTGCAGCCACCCGATGGTATCGCTGTTGATATAATCGTGGCAATACGCCGCCCGTTCCTGTCCGGAACCTTCCAACTGGGATAAATCCACTGTCCAGCCGGCGGGCGCCGAGGCCAATTCATAATTTTTCAAAGAGTCCATCGTCAGGGAAATCTGATCCTCCGGCGCAACAGAAACGGTTACCGGTGCCGCTTGGGCTTGGGCGCGTGCATTTTGCTCGTATTCTGCGACCAATGCCTCCAAGTCAAAAGGTTCTTCCGCGGTAGCTTCTTCCGCAGTCTGCGGCAGTTCCGCCGGTATGATCTGAGGCGAAAAAAACGGCTCCAGCAGCAGGGCGGCAGCCACAAAGACAACGCAGCAAACGCAGCCAGCTGCACTGGCTACCGTTTTGCCGTATCCCGGGAAAAAAGAGCGTTCCGCCGTGCCATACCACTGACGGATCAGCCTAATAAAGAACGCCACAGCTTCATCAGCGCGGTCAATCACCCGCCGGAGAATCGAGGCCAGTGTCCGGCCGCTTTTAGCAATCCATTGCCCGATCCGGATCAGTCGGGCGAAAAATTCGTTTTGAGGGGCAAAATCCTCTTGGCCCCGATCAACTGAAAGAAATTCACGATGCTCCAATGTCCATCCTCCTGATGACGTTTTACCACCTTTTAGTATAACAAAGGAAAGGGGGATGACGCCAGTAAAATCCTGTAAAATTCACCCAACCAACACAAAAATCCCGATTTCAGCAGGGAAAACGGGATTTTAAAAGCTATTCCAGCACGTAAATATTAACTGTCCGCAGCCCGTTAAGCAGGCTTTCCAGATAGGTGTCATAGAACAGGTCCACGTCGATGATTCCGTCGATCAGACCGGTGCCGGTATCGGAAGCAATGGCATAACCATAGACAAAGCTGCCGTCCGCCGAGGTGATATACAGTTTGGAACCATAGGGAATCAAATTGGGATTGACCGCTACGTGTCCGGCAGAAAGGCTGTTGCCGGATGCGCCGCGGGCGTTGCCGCCGGCGCTGTACCCGGTGGCTTTGGCGTTGGTGATCACGCTTTTATAGGAAGTTGGCGCATTGTTTACGATGGTATAGCCGAAATCATAAGGAGAAACGGGAACGTCTCCGCCCACCAGATGAATTTGGGTAGTTGGTTTCAAGACAATATTTTCGCCCAGCAGCTCCGCTTCCTGCACGACACCATCTTTGGTCGTCTCGCCATAGGTCAGGATCTTTTTACCTGTGGCTCCTTCCTGAAGCAGACGGCTTTTTCCATTTCGTAAAAGCGGCGTTGTGCGAATTTCCACTTCATAGGGAATTTCTTCTTCATAGGACATGGTACGGTAATCAATTCGGTTGATGAAAATGCGTTCGTTTTTCTCCAAAAACTCATATAACGGGTGACTGATTAGATCGTCATCGTCGATGCTCACCCCAGCTTTGGCCAGCGCATCGGCCACGGTGCCTTCCGTCATCATCACCTGGTAGGTGGTATTGTCCGCCCGGATCACCACTGGAAACGCCCGGGTAATGTTGATTTCGGCAACATTGCCGTCAAATCCGGAAAAGTCGACGGTATCGTGCTGCGAAACCGAAATGCCGCATTCTTCTAAAATCGCGTCCAGATCCCGTTGGCTGGTAGTAAGGATTGTCGTCTGCTGATCTGCACGAATGTAGACCGTGTTGGTAGTGGAGGAAACGGCATAAACAGTCAGTGACATCAGGACGGCTAACACCGATACAGCAAACCCGCGGCTTTTTATAACAGAACTGGCCAGCCGCATCATATGAAAAAATCGATTCATGGAACTCTCCTTTGGCTTCCCGCCGCAGCCAGAGCTGCTACGGTTTTTTGAAAAAGCAGAAAGAATCCTCGCTTTTTCAGTATTTTACCAAACTTGTTGCCATTATATTCACTCGCAAGGTTGCTGTCAAGTTTTGAAAAAGAGGTGAAATGGCTTAAATAAAAGGCTTTTCACCGTTTTCTCCCTGATTTCGTCATGGATAACAACGAATTTCCAAAAGATTTTTTACAATATTTCTACATCTCAGCCAAACTTTCCAGGGGCTTCTTTTGATAGAAGAATTGGGCTTAAAAAGGATTTTTTATTTTGAGATTGACAGAAAAAAAGATTCGTGATAATATTTATTTGATATCAAAACAATATCATAAAAGTGAGGGGTAATCATGATCGAAAAAATGGAAAACAAAAAAGAGGTAGAAGAAAAACGCATTCGGGCCAGAGGCGGCATGGGAATTTTACTGCTGTTGTTGCTTTTGATGGTTCTATCCATTGCGGCGGTCGTGTTCGGCATTGTTTTTCTGGCGAAAGAGAGTTTTGTTTTGGGCGGTATTCTGCTGGGTGCAGGCATCTTATTTTCCTGCATCGTTGGGCCGATTTTGTTTGCAGGGCTTAAGGTGTTAAAGCCCAATGAAGCACTGGTTCTGACTTTATTCGGCAAATATTACGGTACTTTAACCGGCCCGGGATTTTTCTACGTCAACCCCTTTGTTACGGCGGTGAATCCGGCCGCGCAGCCAGCGTCAGCGTTGCAGGGAAGCACCGACCCCGGGACAGCGGCGTTGCAGGCGGCGGGCCAGGCGGTATTGTCCGGAAAGAAGATCTCTTTGAAAGCTATGACGCTCAACAATGAAAAGCAAAAAATCAACGATAAGCTGGGCAATCCGATCATCATTGGTATTGTCGTGATTTGGCGGGTGACCAATACGGCCAAGGCGGTTTTCAATGTGGATAACTATAAGGAGTTCCTTTCCATCCAATGCGATTCTGCTCTTCGGAATGTGGTTCGTCTGTATCCCTACGATATTTCAGAGGATGACGGCGACGGGGTGGAAGAAAAATCTCTGCGCGGTTCCAGTCAGGAAATTGCGGATATTTTAAAAGAAGAGATCCAGAAAAAAGTGGAGATCGCCGGACTGGAGATTTCTGAGGCGCGGATCACCCATTTGGCTTATGCGCCGGAAATCGCTGCAGCTATGCTGCAGCGGCAGCAGGCCAGCGCCATTATTGACGCGCGCAAACTGATTGTGGAGGGTGCTGTCGGCATGGTGGAAATGGCGCTGAACAAACTGGGAGAAAACGATATCGTCGCGCTGGACGAGGAACGCAAAGCAGCGATGGTCAGCAACCTGTTGGTGGTTTTGTGCGGCAACAAAGACGCACAGCCCATCGTCAACAGCGGTTCGATTTACTAATCCGGAGCCTGCGAAATGGAGGAACAGAACAAAAAGGAAAAAGCAAAAAAACAGTTGTTGCTGCGGCTTTCTCCCACGCTGTGGCAGGAGCTGGCATCCTGGGCGGAGGATGACTTCCGCTCGATTAACGGTCAGATTGAGTATTTGCTGACCGAGTGTGTGAAAAAGCGGAAAAAGAGTTTTGCACCCCCTGCCGAAGAAAACGAGCAGGCATAAGAGAAGCATTACAAAAGCCGCCAGAGAATTTTCTCCCGCGGCTTTTGTTTTTGAAGAGTGGAGCCGTTTTTAACGGCCATTGAGAAGGGTGTGGAAAAATGAAAAAAGTAGTCATCATCGGCGGCGGTATCAGCGGTCTGACCGCCGCTGTATATGGAGCAAAAGCCGGGCTTGACGTGACTTTATTCGAGCAGCATACCATTCCCGGTGGAGAATGTACCGGGTGGGATCGGGACGGGTATCATATCGACAACTGTATTCACTGGATGATGGGCACGACGCCCGGCTCCCAGCTGTATGATCTTTGGAAAACAGTGGGCGCTTTAGAAGAGGAGAGCCCAATTTTCCGGTTTCCGGCGATGTATACATCGGAACTGGGTGAACAGCGGTTGACACTGTGGCAGGACGTTGATCGTACCGAACGGGAAATGATTGCCCTGTCCCCGGGAGATAAAAAAGAAATTCGCCGGCTGCTGCGGTTTTGCCGTTCAGCGCAAAGGGTACAGATTCCGGCGGATATCCCGTCAGAGCTGATGGGCCCGAGGGACGGGCTGCGGATGCTGTGGTCTTCCAGCGGGGCTCTGAAAATTTTTCGGGCGTTCCGTGGAATGAATGTACAGGATTTAATGGAGCGTTTTTCCCATCCGCTGATCCGGCTGCTGATTTCCGACTTTACGCCGGCAGACAGTCAGGCAAGCTCCTTTGTGATGGCGTACGGGAACTTTCTTTCCGGAGACGGCGGAATCCCAGCAGGGGGCTCTCGGGCGATGGCCTTTAGAATGGCAAAAAAGGCCCGTTCGCTGGGCGCCAAAATTGTCACCGGAAAAGCGGTGCAAAAAATCCTGGTAGACCAGGCGAAGGGCCAAGCCGATGGCGTGCTGCTGGCCGATGGGACAGAAGTTTTCTGCGATTATGTGGTGCCCGCCTGCGATATGTCAGTGATTTTTGGCCGTCTGCTGCCCCGGGAAAAGATGGGTAGCCTGCTGCGGCAGATGTACGAGGACCGGCGGGCATATCCGGTATATAATACCTTTCAGACCGCAATGGCGGTGGACAGCCCCGAAAATCCGTTGGAAACGGAGACGATTTGGAATTGTCCGGAACTGATATTTACCAAAGGAATGAGCGAACGGGTGACGGTGAAATCTTATGCCTATGAACCCGGATTTGCACCGGCGGGAAAACAACTGATTCAAACACTGCAGGGCGGCTCGGAAGAAGTATATTCCTATTGGATCAGGCTGTATCAGGATCCTGTAGCCTATCAGCGGCAAAAAAGTCTGCTGGCGGAGCGGACGAGAGAAATGCTGGAGGAGCATTTTCCAGCGCTCCGGGGCAGGCTGCGCGTGCTGGACGCCTGGACGCCAATGACCTATACTCGGTACTGCAGCGCATATAAAGGATTTTATCAGGCGTTTTCCATCAGTAAATACAGCGCAAAACTTCCATATCCGTCTGCGTACGTAGAAGGGGTGGAAAATGTGGTGTTGGCAGGCCAATGGCTGAATCCGCCCGGCGGCCTGCCTGGAAGCGCGACTGCCGGAAAATTTGCCATACAGCGCATTTTAAAAAAAGAGGGGAAAAATTTCCACCTGTAAAAACGGATTCGCAAAATCCCAATAGAAAAGGAGATACAAATGGAACGCTTGACACAGAAGTTACCGCAGGGCGGTTATGAAGCAAAGGTTGATCCTTTTTCTGTTTTGGAACGGCTTGGACGGCTGGAGGACCTATATGATGCGCTGATTGCCGAGAGGGAAAAGACGGCCTCTCAGATGGAGGAGCTGCGCGGTCAGGGAAAGGTGAAAACCGTTACCTATCAGCAGCATATTGCGCACAAACTGATGCTTCAAAATTTGATTGACCGAATGGATATCTATGAAGGCCAAGCGACCGGCGCAAAAAAATAAGCGTTATTTTAAAGAAAAACCCGGACAGCTGAAACAATCAGCCTGTCCGGGTTGTCTTTTTGAATAGGGACTTGCGTTTTTGTTGGTATTACCGGTTCAGTTCCAGAATAATATCTTTATAGCAGGGTACCTCATTGGCCAGTGCATGGATGGAAATATGCTCGTTGCGGCCGTGAACGGTTCCAACCTCTTCATTGGTCAGCGCGTGAGGGACAAAGCGCAGCACGTTGTCACACACTTTGGTAAAGTGGCGTGCATCGGTGCCGCCCAAAATCAGATAAGGGGTTACGCCCACTTCGGGGAAGTGTTTTTGTACGGCTTTTTCAATGGCCTGATACGGTACGGAACCAAGCGGCGTGATTTCGGAAGCACCCCGCCCGCCCATCAGCTCGGTTTCCAGGCCATAACGGTCGGCAATTGCTTTCATGGTCGCGACCACGCTTTCCACCGTATCGTGGGGTGATAGACGCAGGTTGCAGATAACATAGGCGGCGTCCGGCAGAATATTGGCGGCGTGGGCGCCTTCAATGATGGTAAACGCAGCGGTGGTTTTGAGCATAGCGCCTTTAAAGCCATCCGCGTAGCGGTAGGTTTTTTCCAGAATTGGCGCGAACAGCCACAGGTTTCCGTAAACAAAGCGTTCTTTTAAGGACATTTCCGGCGCAAAAGTCTCCAGCATTTTGCGTGTGGTGGGGTCCATCTTGCAGCGGAAAGGAGAACGCTTTTCGATGCGGGCAATGAATTTGGACAGGCGGCCGATGGTGGAGATGTGAGGCGGCTCGCTGGAATGTCCGCCGTTGGAGCGGGCAGTAAATTTGATGTTGACATAGCCCTTTTCCCCCAGTCCGATCAGTGCGTAGGGGCGATGAACGCCCTCCATGGGGCTTTCGCCGATGGAGCAGCCTTCATCCAGGACCATTTCCAGATGAATGCCGTGATCGTGCAGATAATCCACGGCCATCTGAGCGCCGGGGCCGGAGTTTTCTTCGGTGCGGGAGCAGAAGATATACAGGTCGCGGTTCGGGGTCATTCCCTCGGCAATCAGCTGTTCGAATGCTTCAAAAAAGCCGCACAGGCCGCTCTTGATGTCAATAGAGCCGCGGCCCCACAGAACGTCGTCGATAATTTCACCGCCAAAGGGATCATGCTTCCATTCTCCTGCGGCATCGACTACATCCATATGACCCATGAACAGAATACCCTCTTTGTTCGAATTGCCGCTTTCCCATTTTAGCAGCAGGTTGTTGTCCAAATAATCCATCCGATGGAATTTTTGGAACACGTTGGGGAATAGTTGTGACAAGGTTTCGATCATCGGGTCAAACTGATGGGGATTGTCCTCGCCGGGCAGGACTACAGTATTGACCTGTACCATTTTGGAAAGCTTGCCGGCAATGCGCATGGCGTCGGGATTTTCGCGGCGTACCAGAGGCGTTTGCGGTACGCTTTTTTTGTGGATACAGGCGCGTACCAGACAGATGAGCAGCAGCACTGAGATGACGGCCAGTACCGCCAGCAGCAGATACAAAAGGATCATGGTTTCTACCTCCCAAATTTCCGCATTGGCGGAAAAACCCGCTTTCCGGCAGCGGGAGCCGTATTGACCGGCAAGCCGGTCTCCATCGAACATTATAGGGGAGGCAGGGAATTTTTTCAAGAAGTTTGACATATTTTGCGGAGGATAGGGACAAGATGCAAAAATTTCGCCAAAAATTGGGAAAAAAGAGGGGCGAATGTTTGTATTCGTTTTCTTTTGTGATATGATATAAAAGTTGGATAAAGAAGAGGTGTGCAGCAAATGGTTTTTTCAAATTTGATTTTTCTGTATTTGTTTTTGCCGGCAAATATTTTACTTTACTATATCACCAAAAATCCCGCTTGGAGAAACGGCGTTCTGATTGTATTTTCGCTGTTTTTTTACGCATGGGGGGAACCGGTATGGGTTACGCTTTTGATCTTCAGTGCTACCATTGATTATTTTCATGGGCGCATTTGTGAAAGATATGCAGGGTACTGGCAGGCAAAAGCGGCGCTGGTTTCTTCGTTGGTTTTGAATTTGGGGCTGCTGGGTGTTTTTAAATACAGCGGCATGCTGGTGGAGAGCGTAAACAGCCTGACCGGCCTTTCGCTGCCGGTTCCGGCTTTTTCTCTGCCGATTGGTATTTCTTTTTACACTTTTCAGACGATTTCCTATGTGATTGACGTATATCGGGGGCAGGCCCGGGCACAGCGGTCCTATTGGCGCTTTTTTATGTATGTTTCCATGTATCCGCAGCTGGTGGCAGGACCCATTGTCCGGTACACGGAGGTAGCGGCCCAGATCCAAGAGCGGCAGACCAGCCGAGCGGATTTTATAGGTGGGATTTCCCGTTTTTGCACCGGTCTGGGCAAGAAAGTGCTCATTGCAAACCTGGCAGGGGACTTTGCCTCTCAGTATTTGGATGGAGACTTGGCGGCGTTAAGCACGGCTGGCGCCTGGTTTGGCCTTTTGATGTTTACAATCCAGATTTATTTCGATTTTTCCGGTTATTCCGATATGGCGATTGGTCTGGCGCGGCTGTTTGGATTCCATTATGTGGAAAATTTCAATTACCCGTATATTTCTCGCTCCGCTACCGAGTTCTGGCGCAGATGGCATATTTCCCTGGGCAGCTTTTTCCGGGATTACGTTTATATTCCCATGGGCGGCAATCGGCGGCATCAGATTTGGAATCTGCTGGTCGGTTGGTTTTTGACAGGATTGTGGCACGGCGCCAGCTGGAATTTTGTATTATGGGGGCTTTATTTCGGCGCTCTGGTCATTTTGGAAAAATGGTTTTTCCTGCGGGTGCTGGAAAAATTGCCGCGTATTTTCGGACATCTGTATCTGATCTTTGCGGTGATGATTGGCTGGTCGTTGTTTTATTTTACCGATCTTAGCCGCCTGTGGGAGTTTTTACAGACTTTATTTGGCGCAGCGGGCACAGGCTTTTGGGACGTTCAGTTGGAGGTTGTGCTGTTAAACAATTTGATCTGGCTGGTGATTGCGCTGCTGGGATGCCTTCCCCTGGTGCCGTGGCTCAGAGAAAAGTGGCGTCTGCTGTCCCGCCCATGCTGGGCTGCGGCGCTGGAAAGCGGTGCGGGTATGGCATGGAATCTGGTGCTTTTGTTTTTCTGTACCGCTTTTTTGGCCGGGCAGAGTTACAATCCGTTTTTGTATTTTCGATTTTAAGGGGATAGGAGATAAAAGGGATGCAGGTAAAAGAGAGAAGAGAACCGGACCGCCCGGGGAAAGGGCTGTTTCCCTGGCAGATGATTTTATTTACCGCTGTTTTAACCATTGTGGGCGTTTGTTCTCTGCTTTTAGAAAAGCCGGATATATCTGAAATGGAGCAGAGAGATCTGGCGAAAAAACCGAAGATCAGCTGGCAAAACTGGTTTGACGGGAGTTTCTCCAGGGAGTTTGACGCTTACTATGCCGATACTTTCCCGATGCGGGATTTTTTGGTGGCCTTTTCCAATGGAACAAAGGAAAGCCTGGGAATTCGCTACGATGATATCCGGATTCTGGGCGGCGCAGACGCGCCGGTGGAAACGCCGGACGAAACGGTTTCCCAGTCGGAGATGCACCTTTCCCAGCCAGAAACCTCTCAAAGCCAGAGTTCTTCCCAGCCGCAGCAAAGCAATGCCGACAGCAGCTCTTCTGCGCCGACAGAGGAAGAGGATGACATTGGCGTGAACAAAAGCGGAATCTTTATTTACAAAGGAATGGGTATGTCGCTGTTCGGCGGCAATGAGTCGGTTGGAAAGGTGTATGCGGACAATATCAACGCATACCACAAGGCGTTTGGCGGTTCCGTTCGAGTTTTTGATATGGTGGTGCCTACCAGTGTGGAATTTTATCTGCCGGAAAAATATAAAAAACTGTCCAACGCAGAAGAAAAGGCGATTCAGAGTATTTACGGATATTTGGCGGACGGCGTTACCGGTGTGGATGCATACAGCGCCATTGCGCAGCATACAGACGAATACCTGTATTTTAACACCGACCATCACTGGACAGGGCGCGGCGCATACTGGGCTTATACAGCTTTTGCACAAGCGGCAGGCTTTACGCCTCTGGATATTGAATCAGACTATACGGTAAAGAGGATTGATAACTTTTTGGGCAGCTTGTACCGGCAGACGCAGGATTCTAAAATGAAGGAAAAAGGCGATTTTGTGGAGTACTTTATTCCGGATGTTTCGGCACAGGCCTATATTGTGCAAAAAGACCAGCCGTATTCCAAATCCAAGTGGATGGTGTGGGCGGAAAGCGTGTCCGGCAGTAACGGATATCTGGTGTTTTTGTGCGGCGATGCCCCGATGATTCAAATTGATACCGGGATCCGCAATGGGAAAAGCATTGCGGTGGTAAAAGAATCTTATGGCAATGCTTTTGTTCCTTTTTTGATTCCCCATTATGAACATATCTATGTAGTGGATGAAAGATATTTTCAGACCTCTCTGGTAGATTTGATTGAGAAAAATGGCGTGGATGATCTGCTGTTTTTAAACAACGCCTTTTCCGCTATGACCGGTTACCATGCAAACAATCTGAAAAAGCTGATGTATCAGGTATATGTCCCGCCGGCAAAAGTGCCGGAAGAGGAAGAAAGCCAGGCACAAAGCAGCGAAGAGCAAGAAGACCCCAAATGGAAGGGAATTCAGGACGATGACGAAGAGGAAGACGAGGAAGAATAGGAAAAGGTTCTGCTGAAGATAAAAAAGGGAAACCATTTTTTGGTTTCCCTTTTTTATCTTTTTTTCCAGAAAGGATTCCATTGTCGCAAGTAATTGGGAAAGGGGTGCAGATATTCGGTCAGGGAAATCATCGGCTTTTGATCGCCGGTAAAGGGGATAGCGCTGGTTTCGTTGCAGTCAAAGATCTCCATGACCTGCGCGATATCCAAGTTTCGGATATGATGCCGCGTCTTTTTTTCCGACATGGAGTATAGGAGCACGTCGCACCGGCGGTCAAAGGCTTGGATTGGGCTTTGGCGCAGAACGATTTGGGAGATTCGCTCCCGGGGCAGAACAACAATATGCAGCTGACCGCGGCTGGAATAGCGCAGCGTGAACATATCGCCCTGACGGCCGATGCCGGAGGAGAAAAAGTCCAGAAGCCGCACGGCCAAAAACCACAGGCAGGGGACCATCGCCATCCAGACAATAGAATAAGTGAAATCTGCCCAGCTGGGAAACAGCATTGCCAGCACCGAACCTGCCACCGGAATGGACAGGGTGGGGAGAAGCGGGTCCAGAATGAAGCGAAAGATGGCACCACCGTTGGGTTTCACTTGCCGGGGGGATGCGGCAAATTCCGGCAGCAGAAAATGCAGATGCCGTTGCAGCCGCTCCCAAGGATTCGCAGGGATCATGGCGGAGATATCGTCTTTTTCTTTTCCGTACCCAACGGCATTGACAAAAACCGAATGCAGCCCCAGCAGCTTTGTAACCAGACTTTGGCGGATGTCAATATAATTGATTTCGTCCAGGCGGATGGAGTAGCTTCGATTGGTAATGATGCCGCTGTCAATGTACAGTTCGTTCTTTCGGCGCCGCACCACAAAATTCTTATGCCGGATTAAATTGCGGATAAAGGAATACAGCCATCCGAAAATGATCAGATAGGCAACGGCCACCGTTGCGGGGGGGATTCCCCAGGCAATGGCGCGGGTTAAACGTTCAAAGGTGCCGGTGATGCGGTCGGCAAATTCCTGGCCTAATAGAGAACCGGTTTGTGAGATAAAGGTAGCAAAGAACAAAACACCTGCAAAAGAACTGCTGAGAATCGCTGCAAGACAGGTGACATACAGCCCTTTGGGATGATATTCCCGCGGGGCAAAATCCAGATCGCTCAAAGCGTTTTCCCGTTTGGAAAAAATGGATTCTGCCGCTTTTTTCGGCAGAATCAGCGAGATATCAGTACTATTCCCTGCTCCTGCCCAGGTGTCCACGCGGAGCCGAACACCTCCAACGGGTTTTAAGTAAAACGGGCGTGTCAGCGACATAGTGATGATTTTAGCGGCGGGAATGAACATTCTCTGCCGGAACAGAACCCCTCTGCGGATGGAAAGGCCGACCGATTCCCAGCGATACCGCAGGCACCACCATTGCAAAAATGCCAGCAGAAGGATAGCGGCGATGATCAGGATGTCCTTCCAGGCGCCGTCCAACCACTCGGCCACATTGCCGCCGGACAAGGCGGTGAGAAAACCACGGGCAGCCGGAAAAATCAGCAGGAACAAAAAACGCCAGATCATCTGGAGCAGCGTAACAGGGTGGGTGCGATGCTCTGACAAAACAATTCCTCCTTATCCGCGCTTTTTTCGGCGGACACAATATTCCTGCAGGTTTTGAGCGTCGGCAAGGGAAAGGCAGGGAAGATAAAGAGAAGTCCCTACGCTGTGAATCATCACCGAGGAAAGGCTGAAAGGCAGCATATCCGGTGTGCGCAGCGTTGTAACATACTGGATATTATCCAATGGGATGATCCGGCGCCGGTTGTAAAATACACCGCAGTCTACGACTAACTGTCCGCTTTGCAAAAAAAAGGAAAATTTGATCCGCTTAAGCGGGTAGTAAACACAGAAAAAGAAAAGGAACGCAAGTCCGATCAGAATCAGCGACAGACGATACCAAAAAAGAAAATCAGAAAGCAAAAGCGTCAGAAGAAAAGCGGCCAAAAAGGTCACCAGGACGGCGCGCAGCTGCCAGAGGAACAGGGCGCGGCGAGGCAGGACGATTTTCTTCATACCTTCACTCCTTTTTTTCAGCAGGCTTTTTCATGGTCAGGGATATCCGTTTTTTGGGCAGATCGACGCCCAGCACCCAGACCGTTACGATATCGCCGACTTTTACCGCTTCCGATGGGTGCCGGATAAACCGGTCGCAAATCTGTGAAATGTGTACCAGCCCATCCTGATGTACGCCAATGTCCACAAACACGCCGAAATCAATGACGTTTCGCACCGTGCCTTGCAGCTGCATGCCTTCTTTTAAATCCTCCATAGAAAGGATATCGGTCCGAAGCAGCGGGGCAGGCAGCTCGTCACGGGGATCGCGCCCCGGCTTGGACAGCTCGGCAACAATATCCTGCAGCGTCGGCAGACCGACGCCCAGCTGGTCGGCCAGCTGCGGAAGGCGGGATTTCTCCAGATTTTGGATCACAGACGGCATCCGGCCATTTTTTATATCTTCAGCCGAGCAGCCACATAAGCGAAGAAAAGCGCGGGCAGCCTCATAGCTTTCCGGATGGACGGCGGTGTTATCCAACAAATCGTCGCTTTCCGGCACCCGTAAAAATCCTGCGCACTGTTCATAGGCTTTTTTGCCCAGCTTGTTGACTTTTTGCAGTTGTTTACGGGAGGAAAACAGTCCGTTTTCTTCCCGCCAGGCCACAATGTTTTTAGCAACGGCGGCATTGATACCTGCCACATGGCTCAACAGGGAAAAAGATGCGGTATTCAGATCCACACCTACGGTGTTGACGCAGTTTTCTACCACGCCGGCAAGCGTTTCGTCCAGACGCGCACGGGGCATATCGTGTTGGTACTGCCCCACGCCAATGGCCTTGGGGTCGATTTTGACCAGTTCCGCTAACGGGTCCTGCAGCCGCCGGGCAATGGACACGGCGGAACGAAGCGATACGTCATATTGCGGAAATTCCTCCGCCGCCAGCTTGGAGGCGGAATACACCGAAGCGCCGGCCTCACTGACCACCATATAGGAAACCTTTTGGGGGATTTCCCGCAAAAGTTCGGCGACAAAAACCTCCGATTCATGGGAGGCGGTACCGTTGCCGATGGCAATGATGCTGACTCCATATTTTTCGATCAGCTGTTTACATTTTTCCTTGGCGGGCCCTACTTTATTCTGCGGCGGTGTAGGATAGATAACCGCTGTATCCAGCACTTTTCCAGCAGCGTCTACCACTGCCAGTTTACAGCCGGTGCGGTAGGCGGGGTCCAATCCCAGCGTGACGGCGTTTTTCACCGGCGGCTGCATCAAAAGCTGCTGTAGGTTGACTCCGAATACGCGGATGGCTTGTTCCGCAGCTTTTTCAGTAAGCGCACTGCGGACCTCACGTTCCAAAGAAGGGAAGATAAGGCGGGAAAATCCGTCGAAAGCGGCGTTGCGCACAAAATCCGCGCAAGGGGTGTTTTCCTTGACGAAATCGCGGACGATCGTTTTGCGGCACCGCTCCAGATCTGCTTCCAAGGATACTTTCAGCGCGCCTTCCCTCTCGCCGCGGTCAATGGCCAGCACACGATGGGGCGCAATTTTTGCCACTGGTTCGGAATAAGCGGCGTACATCTCATAGACAGGGTCGGCACCGGGTTTGCTTTCCGTTTTCAAAATGCCGTGCATCAGCAAAAAGTTGCGCAGGGTTTTGCGCAGCGTCGCGGAATCGGCCACCGTTTCCGCGATGATATCGGCGGCACCCTGCAGGGCGTCATCAACAGTGTTTACCCCTTTTTCCGGATCGACGAATGGCTTAGCCAGCTCGCTTGGCGAAAGAGTGTCTTTTTCCTGTGTGAAAATGGACTGCGCCAGTGGTTCTAGCCCTTTTTCCCGGGCGAAAGAAGCGCGAGTTCGCCGCTTTGGCTTAAAGGGACGGTACAAATCCTCTGCCTCTGCCAGGGTGGCTGCGTTGGCGATGGATTGTGCCAACGCCTCGTCCAGTTTACCCTGGCTTTCGATTGAACTGAGAATTTCTTCCTTGCGTTTTTCCAGCCCCCGCAGGTATTCCAGTCGTTCCGAGAGTTCGCGTAAAAGCTGGTCGTCTAAAGAACCGGTCATCTCTTTACGGTATCGGGCGATAAACGGTATGGTATTTCCCTGGTCGATCAGATCAATTGTATTTTGAACCTGCTGCGGGCGAAGGTGGAATTCCTCAGCCAAGCAAAGCGTCATATCCAAAGGAGAAACCTTCTTTCTATAAAGTGTAAAAAGCGAATAACAGGGGAAAAGATGAGAAAAGTAACCTTATTATACCATGTTTTAAAGGGAAAAAGAAGAAAAAACAGCTGCTTTTGCAGGCATTGACAAAATCCTTTGAGTAAAATACAATAAATAAAAGGAGTGATTGTGATGAAGAAAGTGATTGTATACGGCAGCCCCATGTGCCCGCATTGTGTAGAGGCAAAAGAGATTTTGGAGAAAGAGGGAATCCGTTACGGATATGTGGATATCACCGCCGGTATGGCCCATCTGAAAAAGTTCCTTGCGCTGCGTGACAGCCGCCCGGAGTTTGACAAGGCAAAAGAGGTCGGCGATATCGGCATTCCCTGCTTTTTAGTAGATGACAAAGATCTTTATGTCATGCTGCCGGAGAATTTGGATGTGTTCCGGTAAAAAACGACTTTCCAATAAAGAAAAAGCACCCGTCCGGTATAGCTAGGTGCTCGCAAAACAGTTAGTCCTCCGTATGGTTGCAATCATACGGAGGACTTTTTACGTATTCTTTCAAACTTGCTGGCGGCAAACGGTTTGTCAAAACCGTTTGGTCGCGGCAAGTCCACAGGGGGATAGCCGCTTTAGCAGCGCAAGGGGGTGTGGCCACCTTGATGGAACGAAGTGACGCAACATTCTCGGTCAAACAGTTTCTTCTGCTGAGGAGAATGTTGCTCCGCAGACGCACGCTACTCCCGAATGGAGGGTATAGAAGTGCGCTCTTGCTCCCCGAGGGACATCTATCAAGTTAATAAACTGGAAGTTATGTGACAGCTTACTTTCTTTTTACTGGAATCCAAATCTCACAGTAATAGTTTTCGTCCATTGTTCCTTTTGCGTATTTTTGAGGATCATCGTACATTTCAATACAATATCCTGCGGCAAACTCGTATTCATTGATTGCAGGTAACCACTCTGTGAAGATTTTCGTATTTACATCCTGCAATGCGGTCGGGATAGCACCTCTACAAGGAAAAACAGCCCAGTAAAACGAAGGGATTGTGCGTAATACAAAACCATCGGGAACGTCCTGCCCCCTGTAAGTATCCGCAATCAGGTATTCAAAAGTATCCATCCCCATCATTTCATCAATGTTGATTCCGAATTCTCCGCATACAGCCTGCGATTTGTCTGAAGCATAATGTTCATGCCAGAACTGAGGAATAATTTCCTTTGCATTTTCGTAAGCAAATGTCTTAGCGTTGGCAATTACTGTAAACTCTTCCTTTTTCTCAATTCTGTAATTCATAAGATAGCCTCCTTCTAACAACACTTTGATTTTTAACGGAGCAAAGGATTTCAACACTGCATTGTCCTTTCGGACGGCTGTTGGTGTAGAACCATGAAATCTGGTAAAAGCTTTTGTAAAACTGTCAGGAGAATCATATCCGTACTTCATTGCAATCTCAATAATTTTTTGATCTGTGCCGATAATTTCATTTCCGGCTAATGCAAGACGACGGTTACGAATGTATTCAGTAACCGTGAAGCCACACAGCATTGAAAAACCCTTTTGATAATAAAATGATGAAATGCCGATATGCTTCGCAATGTCATCGACGAAAAGCTCATCTGATATATGATCTTCAATATACTGAATGGAATCTCCAATCACTTTCATCCATTCCATGTCTCACCTCTCCTTTGCTGTTATGTCGTTATTATAGTCGAATAATGATCCAACGTCCCGACTTTTCATGTTATTATTTGTCCGAGTTCAAACCGAAAGAATCTGTTTTAGGGAAATACCGATTTGTAGTTTTTTCGTGAAATGAAGTATAACAGACGAATGCGGAAAAGCCTATTGCCGGTACAAAGGACCTTCCGAACCGTTTCGGTTCGGAAGGTCCTGCTTGTGTTACTGTTTTACAAACACCCAGCTATCGGACAGGTGCTTTTTTAAATATTATTTATTTTTTCTTATCACACGGCAAGGGTTCCGAGACCAATATTGTTCCACCGTCAACATAAAAAGGAACTGCATAATCCAAAGAGTTTCCCCCTTGCAGCCGAAACAGTTCGGACTTTTTTATGATGCTAGTTCCGTTTTTCGCCCTGGGGCACTATGGGAAAAAGCAATCGATTCGGTTTCGCTCAGCGGGATGCCGTCCTCCCCGATCTGGGACACTGTAATTTGGTCGCTGTCCTTCAAAGAGAGATCCGTTCCCTTTATGGCATTGACAGAAATAAACTCGGTGTTCACCGGATCTCCATTGATACAAATCCGGCTGTACGGGGTAAAACAGTCCCCCAATACGTAAAACGTATCCCCCAGCAGATAACACTGACTCAACGTGATGGGAACAACGCCCATTTGCATATCGGTGGGTTCGTATCCGCTGGTGCCTCCGTAAACGGCCTGTTCGCCATACAGCATATCATATTCCAGCATTTCCAGATATTCCTGATAGCGGGGACTTTCCTCAAACGACTGATGGTAACTGTTGAGGAATCCATTGCGAATGCCCAGTTTTTTTAAAATACTGGCAGAGAGCTGGTAGGCCTCCAAATCGCGATCCTGTTTTTCCAGACCAATATTGTCCCAAATGACATACTCTGTCTGCAGTAGGTCTCCCTGTGCCATATATTCTTCCGCCGCCGAAATGCTGGGCAGATGGTCTCCATAGAGGATCAGGACAGTCGGTTCTCCGCAGGATTCCAGGGACTCGATCAAAGAGCGGAGGAAAGCATCCTCCTCATAGAGCTGGTTTACATAATAGGAAAAAGGGACCAAATCCTGCTCTGATATGACGTCACTGCTGACGGTAATAGGATGTTCATCTCCCAAAGGGGAGGAGGGATATTTTCCGTGCGGTTGGACAGAGATAGCGTAAACAAAATCTCTTTGGTCGGTGGAAAGCAGAGATTTGATGATTTCCGTTGTCAGGATAGTATCTTTTGCCCAACCCAGCGGATTTTTATCTACATGGTTCATATATTCCAAGGAGGTGAAAGAATCAAACCCCAGATGGGGGAAAACCAAGTGACGATCATAAAAGGTGCCGGTATTGTTATGAATTACATGGGTACCAAAGCCAAGCTCTTTTAGATTATAGGCAATGCTTTCACAGGTGCTTTGCTGCAAGATAGTTTTATAGGGATATTCTCCCGGCCCAAAGTAGTCCAGGCTCATGCCGGTGAGCACCTCAAATTCCGTATTGGCAGTACCGGCTCCGATGGCGGGTACCGACAGATAACCGCTGGTGTAATTTTCTTTCAGCTCGGTAAAAACAGGAACGGGATTCTCCGAATAGGTAAACCCCTCCAGGCGGTTGGGGTCAATAAAAGATTCCAACTGCACCATAATGACATTGGGAGCTTGTTGCGACTGGGCCGGATCAGCAGGGGAACCCTGCTGATCGGAAGAGGAAACTTCCTCTTCCGATTCTCTCTCTATATCTTCCGCTAGGCTGACCATCGCCTCGGCAGAGTAATCTTCCGGTTTGCTGATGCCGGTGTCCAGCAGGCTGGTGGCAAAACAGTAAGCAAAGCCGTAATTACGGTAAGCGTTGGCCAGATTAGCAAAACTGGTAGAAGTTGCGTCGGCCTGAATGGAAAAGTGAATCAGACCGAAAGTAGCTAAGGAAGTCATGGCGATGGAAACCAGCGCGCCACGGTACAAAGCCTGATGCTTCGGAGCCTTTATAAAAATAAAAACAATCCCGGTAATAACAGCCGCAAAAGCCAGAACAATCAGAATCATCTGAACCGGGGTCAGATAAATCTTTAGAATACTGAAAACGGGCTTCAGTATGTAAAAATCAATAGCGGCTAGAGGGGTCGTCCGGTAGCCCAGCAAAATAAAGTTGGCAATCGCAAGACCCAGCCAGATAGTGGATACCAGTGACAGCATGAAAACCCGCCGCTTTACCAGCAGCGCCAAAAGAAGCGTTAATAAAACAACCAAGATGTTGCACAAAAAATGAACCGGATGCAGCGCCAGAAACTGTACGCCTTCCCAAACTGAGCGGCGGCTGAGCATTTCCATTGCAGTATTGAGTGCAACCGCAAGAGCAATGCACATTAGAACCGGTCGATCCCATAACCATTTCCAAAATTTTTTCATATACAACCACTTTCTGTTTTGCCTTCCCACAAACACATAGCATTATACGAGATGCCCAACTGATTTGCAAGGTGTTTTGGGTTTTTTTGTAAAGGCTGCGTAAATTTACATCTACCTTAAGAACGAAACAAAGAGCACTTTTCTTTCAAAAAAAGATCTATGGCTAAAAAAGGCAGTGATTTTTGTGTTTTTGAAAAGGAACGGCCCTGCGAAGGAATGTGATTCCCACAGCAGGGGAAGTCATGGTTTTGCACGGTTACAGACCTGGAAATACCAGCTGAACCAGGCACATATAAACGAAAGTTCCGCCGGCAATAGAAAGAAGCATCTGCCGTTTCCACAGATGCAGCGCAATAACGACAAAGACAGCGATCAGCTCTGGCAGACCGTGACTGCCGGTGAACAGACGGATGTCTTTCAGACAATAGACCACCTGCATGCCGAAAACTGCTGCGGGTAAGACACAGCCCAGATACCGAACAAAAGGAGGAGTAGGCCGATTATCAGGAAAAATGAAGAAGGGCAGAAAACGGGTCAGCATGGTGCCAAGGACAATCACACCAATGGTGACCAGCTGCTGCGGAATACTCATCAATTTGCATACCCCGCTTTCTCCAAAGGATGGCGCAAAAGAAGCAGTAGACCGAGAATCCCAGACATGGCAGGAAGCAGAAAATCATTGCATCCAAATACTGCCAGACACAGAGCCGAGAGCCCAATGCCAATCAGGGCGGTATCGTAGCGTTTTTCTTTCAGCCATTGCTCCAGAAAAATAACAATGAATATGGCGGTCATGACAAAATCCAGCCCCTTGGTATTCAATTGGATAAGAGAACCGAATGGCCGCCCAACGCGGAGCCGGAAAACCAATAAAAGTGGTTTAGCAGCGTTACCCAGAACATAAACCAGCCGCGGTCTTCCGGCGGAGGGGCGGCGGTATAATTGATGGAAAAGCTTTCGTCGCACATACCGAAAATCAGATAGTATTTTTTCATCCGGTGCTTTTGAATCGGTCCAGCATGGAGATGCCGTAAAACAAATGCCGAGCGTTGATCATCAGGGTCATAACCAGTGCCTGCAGCGGGTGAAAAGCGCCCAAAAGCAGATGAACTGTGATAAATTCCATCGATCCGGCAAAAATGGTCAGGCTCATAAGGGCCGGATACCAAAAAGAAAATCCGGATACATTCATATAAACGCCATAGGTTAACCCCAAAAACTAAAATCCTGCAAAAATGGGGATGGTATACGGGAAGGCCGCTTTTAACGCCTTTTTGGAAATATTGCCCATAGGAATCCTCCTTTCTTCAAAAGAAAAAGGAAGCTCCTCAGAAAGAAGCTTCCCGCAAAATATATTGTTTTGTACAATCGCCTTTGCTGAGACTAAAAGCCCAACTGCCAGCAGAGAACAAAAACTATCGCTTGCTGAACTGCGGTGCACGACGAGCAGCCTTGAGGCCGTATTACGAACGTTTTTGAGCCGATTTTCCTTGGTATTCCGGGCTTTTCCGGCCTTCGCTTGTTCAGTTATCCTATAAGGGGACCATAAAAAATGGCGGTTTCTCAATCAACGGCAACCTGATGAAAAGCACCGTTTACTACACCGAAAAGTTCCTCTGGTTTATTATATTTCACTTTCGCGTAAATGTCCATAGTTGTTTTACTATTTTCATGTCCTGCAAGGTACTGAACCGTCTTGGGATCAACACCCGCATAAAGCAGATTGGTGATGTAAGTATGCCGTAGCTGGTGCGGGGTCACATCAAAGTCCAGCGTATATTTGATTTTGGGTTGATTTTTCTGCGTCATGCCCAGCGTTGGTGTAACCGTGTACTTGATGCTCTGCCCATTCACATACTTATAGTAGTTGCGGGGCTTGGCGGACCGGACAACGACATACTGCCATACCCGTTGAAACTGCGACGCAGCTAACGGCTGTCCTTCGCTGTCTGCAATCACATAATCCGAGTTGGAGGTTTCCTTGGTTTCCCGCAGACAGTCCACCAGACACTTGGGGATCGGAATATCCCGTTTGGCCGCCTTGGTCTTTAGCACCGTAGAAACCACGGGCCGGTTATGCTCTGTGCGCCATGCCCGCCTCACCGAGATATACGGCGTAGACTCGTCCAGAAATACACAGTCCCATTGCAGCGCAAGGATTTCTTCCCGGCGCAGACCGGAATACAATCCAAGCATGATGAACAGATAGGGAGGAAGTCCTTTGACCGTATCCAGAAGCACCTCTACCTGCTGATCTGTCAATGCCTCTTTCTTTTTCATTGGCCGTCCACCCTTTCCCGATATTCCCACACAGGGATTATATTCAAGGATTTGGCTTCGTTCTGCCGAGTAAAAAACGCATTTGAGGAGCATATTTACCTTATTGTATAATCCCTCTGATTTTTTCGATAAGGGAACAAGAGCCAGCCGAATATCATCCGTCGTCACTTCCTCCATATACATCTCTCCCAAGGGTTTGATGATATAGTTTGTCATATCCCTTGTATAGCCTCTCAATGTAGACGCAGATACCTTTGCTGAGTGCATGAGCAGCCACTTCTCGCAATACTCCGCCACCGTCGGATGCTGGCGGCGAAAGATAATCTCCTCCACCTGCCGCCGCGCCTCTAATTGCTTCTCATACAATTCCTCGCAGGTGTCAGCGTACAAGCTCACCTGCTTGCCATCTGCATCCGTAATCCGGGTTCTGTAATACTGAATTCCCTTTAACATAATGGTTCCGTACTGAGGAACCTCCGTTTTCTTTTTCGCCATCTTCGACCTTCCTTTCTTGATAATGAGTGTTTTCCGTATCTACACTCTCTTTTTATCAGAAAGCCCCAATTTAATCAAAGATACGGCCTATGCAAAACAAAGAGCGAGACATCCTTGCCTCGCTCCTGCGTCGTTTCCTATTTTGTTGTTTCTCCTTATGCCCGTACAGCATCCCACCCCGCAAATGCGCTGCTCATCGCTTTCACCATCTGATCCGGTCTGTTGTATTTCACCTTTGCATAGATGTCCATAGTGATTTGGCTGCTTTCATGGCCCGCTAGGTATTGAACTGTCTTGGGGTCTACCGACGAATGAATGAGGTTCGTGATATAGGTGTGCCGCAGCTGGTGTGGCGTAACCTCAAAGTCCAGGCTATAAACCACATGACCATTATTCCTTGCCTTTTCTCCAAGTTCCGGGTACAACATATATTTCACATATTTTCCGTTCACCAGTTTTCGAGCCTTTCTCGGCTTGGCCGTCCGCGTCACAATATACTGCCACAGACGCTTAAACTGTGTGTAAGACAGCGGATCGCCGTCCTGGTTTGAAACTACATACTCTGAAGTGGAATTTGCTTTTGCATCCTTCAGACATTCTGCCAGGCAGCTCGGAAGGGGGACATTTCTCTCCGCAGCCTTTGTCTTTAATTCGTCGAGAATCACCGGCCTGTTATTTTCAGTATGCCATGCCCGCCGCACTGCTAAGTAAGGGAAGTCTCCATCCAGATAAACCGCATCCCATTTCAAGGCAAGTATTTCTTCACGTCTCAAGCCTGCGTACAGGCCAAGCATAACAAATACATAAGGGGGAAGTCCCTGTACGGTATCCAATAAGCGCGCGGCCTGATCGTCTGTCAGTGCCGCTTTATCTTTCTGCTGAACGCCGCCACCTTTTGGCGTAAGATAAATCGTCGGGTTATCATCAATGATTCGGCTTTCCTTTGCTGCACGAA
>JABLTO010195228.1_pt1 | contig 64937 bp, 84 predicted proteins | sample 7160091 | NCBI WGS metagenome assembly JABLTO01 (sample SAMN14651225, study PRJNA627086) | human gut metagenome | isolation source: feces | host: Homo sapiens
ATGCACTTCGTTGATCTTCCAATTCTCCAACGACTTCAATCGGAGTTTCTTCTTCATTGATGTCGAGAGTCGGAGTATATGTGGAAGCATTAACTTAATTTTCTACCGCCAATGCTTCCACAGGCAGACACTCCAACCCAATCAGCATTGCCATAAATAGAGCAATACGCTGTATAACTGCCTTGTTCATTTTTTACCTTCTGTCTTTCTTTCAATTTACATTTTTACATTCTGACTAGCCGAGCTTTTGATTCACCAAAGCAACATATATAATACACATAATCTTAACAGTTTTGCAACAACTTTTTAACATTATCTTAATCTTTGTGAATCATATGCAAAGAATCACATCTAATTTTGTATAAAATGCGAATAATAAAAGCAAGTGAAATTGCTCTACATAGTAAAACGCACCTCATTTGTGTAAACAAGATGCAGTTCACTACCATATGCTTTCTTCTGCCGATTTTGAACCCAATTGTTGTTATCTCTCAAAAAAGCAGCGGAGTAAAAAATGTGATATAATAGATATATTAAAAGAAATCGGAATTAAATTCCTAAAAAATTTTCGAGATGTCCTTGCCCATTCTCTGATGGGCACAGCAGATGAACCAGCAAATAAATGAAAAGCTGGAACAGCACGTGCAGGATTTGCTGTTTAGGATCGAAATTCTGAAAACGAGGACACATGATCCAAACAGATCTGATGAAATCAAACAGACATTCGAAGAGGCTATTAAATTGGAAGAAAGCAACGATCTGAAGAGAGTCGCCACGTGGGAGTATGTATCATACTTAGAGGAACAAGGCGACTGCGAAACCGCCATTCCATTGGCGGAGAGTTTTTTTGCTTATATCGAACTGAACGGAGATAAAAGTCAGATTGCAGATGCAGCTAATATGTTGGGGAGATTGTATTATGTAACAGAAAATTCCTCAAAGCAGGCTCAGCAGAAATTTATTCAAGCGAATGAGATTTATGAGCAACTTGTAGCCGAAAATCCATCAGTCAGTTATCAAGCAAAATTGGCAAAAACTTGCTACGATTTAGGCACTTTGCATGCAGATTATGGAGATAGTCATCACATGGACTTTGCAAAGCAAGAGCTTCTCCGAGCAAAGAGAATTTATGAACAGCTGGTGGCGGAAAATCAATCAACCTATTTGATAGATCTGGCAAAAGCCTGCTACTGTTTAGGTATCGTGTATGCATGCACGAACTGTCCAGAATTGGCAAATGAAGAATTCTGCAGATCAAGAGACCTCTTTGAACAGGACTCCAAAATCCATCGGTTTATTAAATTTAGATGAGGAAGATCTATAAGAACCTGATCATTCAAATACGTGTGTTCGTTTTTACACAATATCCGCCTTAAACAGCCGATAAATGTCTCTACATTGCGCTGTATCGCCTACTCATCCACTTTTTCTACCATTTCTATAATAAATGCTATACTTCAAAGCGAAAGGCAACGTATCCAATATGACACAGGAAAACCAGTTCATTCTCTCGTGCTATCAGCACATTGCCGATTTGAACGCCACTCGCAATATTTTCATTGTGCAGCACAAGCAGACGCACAAACTATATGTCATGAAGGTGCGCAAGCAATATAACAAAGCTGTATATCTGCAATTGCTGCAGCATCATGTTCCCAACACGCCGGAGCTGCTCGATGTGCTGGAAGATGAGGAGCAGCTGATTGTCATTGAGGAATATATTTCCGGCCGAAATCTACAGGAAATTTTAGATGATAATGCGACGTTTCCCGAACAGCAGGCGCTGGATATCATCTGCCAGCTGTGCCATATCTTGTGCGAGCTGCATGCTTTTTCTCCCGCTATTATCCATCGGGATATCAAGCCGTCCAACATCATTTTGACGGAAAATGGAACAATTAAGCTGCTCGACATGAATGCCGCCAAGCAGTGTCATGCAGACAAAACGCGGGACACCGATTTGATTGGAACCGTCGGTTATGCCGCACCGGAGCAATTCGGCTTCGGTTCTTCTACAACCGCAACGGATATTTACGCCGTCGGCGTGCTGCTGCACATGCTGCTGACCGGCGATACACATATTCCCGTCAGCGGAGCACTTGGTAAAATTATTCAAAAATGTACACAAATCGACCCGCAGGCGCGATATGATAGCATTTCTGCGTTGCTGCGTGACTGTCAGGCGCTGCTTCCGGCCTCGAAACCTGTTATGACGCGCGGCGAGCGGTTTTATCGCTTTCTTCCGCCCGGCTTTCGTACGCTTCAGCCGTTTTACATGACGCTCTCTACCATCGGCTATGCGATGCTGTTTTATATCGGCTTTACGCTCACATCCGATAATCCCGCCGACGTTTTGCTCGACCGCATCGCATTTATCGCTGCATTTTTGCTTGTCATTTTGTTCTGCGGCGATTATCTCAACGTGCAGCGTTATTTTCCCGGCTGCAGCAGCCGTTCCCGCCTGCTGCGCACGGCAAGCATCCTCAGCTATAGCGTCATCCTGTTTTTGCTGCCGGTGTTTCTGGACGTGTTGCTCGCCTCACTTATCACTGGTAGTATACCATAAATGCACAGCAAAAGCACTTCCGTTCGCGGAAGTGCTTTTGTTGTTTTATACATGCACGTTCTTTGCATATGTCAGAAAATCCTGTACCGACTTTGCGGTCTTACGCGGGGTAAAACACGTGTGTCCAGTATCCAAAGCTGCAATGCGCTGCATATCTTGTTCTGTGAGCGAAAAATCAAAGACATCCAAATTTTCCTGCATCCGGCGCGGATTTTGTGATTTGACAATCGGTACAATCCCGCGCTGAATCAGCCAGCGCAGTACAATCTGTGCGACAGTCCTATCATGTGCCTGCGCAATGCTGCACAGAACTTCATTTTCAAACACGGTCTGGCTGCCCGCTGCGAGCGGAGACCATGCCTGCATCTGAATTCCCTGCGATGCAAGATAGGCGCGCTCGTCCTCTCTCTGAAAAAATACATTGCACTCCAGCATGTTTACCGCAGGCTTGGTTTGCTGAAAAAACAGAAAGTCCGCCATGCGATCTTGTGTGAAATTATCCACGCCAATCGTGCGGGCTTTTCCCTGTGCCTGCAGCTCTTCCAACGCTCTCCACGCGCCATAGTAATCGTGATATGGCTGATGAATCAGGTACAAATCGACATAATCCGTCTGCAATCGCTTCAGTGATCGTTCCAAGCCGCGCTTGGCACCTTCGTAGTTCGTGTCCGGAATCCAAAGTTTTGTCGTGAGAAACAGCTGCTCTCGCGGAACGCCGCAGCGCCGGATTGCACGTCCGACAGCTTCTTCGTTTTCATATGCTGCCGCTGTGTCAATCAAACGATAGCCGGTTTGAATTGCCTGTACGACTGCTTCTTCACATTCTTTCGGGTCGGTCAGGCGGAACACGCCAAATCCGATTTTTGGCATAGATTCTGTTTGATGATTCATTCTTCTGCTCCTTTCCGTGCGGGGCGGTATATCAATACTGCAATAAAAATCAGCAGCGCCGTAATGGACAAGCTGAGCGGGTATGCCGCCATAATCACAGGAAATGTACGAAAATGCGGGAACACACCGCGAATCCATGCAATACGCACGCCGCAAACGCCGATTGTTGTCAAAATTGCCGGCACAAGGGAGATGCCGAATCCGCGCAGATATCCGGACATCACCTCGTACAGCATACTAAACGTATACGCTGTAAACACCAAAAGCAGACGCGTGTAGCCAATCGCAATGACCTGCGGATCGCTGCTGAACAGCGACAGCAAAAATTTTCCTGAGAACAAGACCAATGCGATTGCCGTACCCGATGCAATCGCATCTTCCGCCAAGCACAGCCACAGCGTTTTGCGGCATCGCTGAAACTGTCCTGCTCCGTAATTTTGTCCGACAAACGTTGTGCACGCCTGACTGAACGAATTGAGCACATAATACGCGATAATTTCCAGATTAAACGCTGCACTGGACGCCGCAATGACAATAGTGCCGAGGCTGTTGATTGCCGCCTGAATCACAATATTTGCAATCGCAAAAACTGCGTTTTGCAGGCCGGTCGGCAGGCCGATGCGCATAATCTGCAGAAAAATATCCCGATGTATACGCAGCTCTTTCAGTTCCACATGAATCTCCGTCTTTGTCTTTTGCAGACGATACAGTAAAATAACAGAGCTTGCCGCATTTGCCAGTACAGTTGCCGTTGCTACGCCGTTAACGGTCATGTGGAAGCCAAGAACAAAGCAGACGTTTAATATGACATTTAAGATGCCGGACAGCAGCAGCGTCTTGAGCGGTGTCTTGGTGTCTCCAAAACTTCGAAAAATTGCCGCTTCAAAATTATACAGCAAAATCACCGGCATACCCAGCAAATAAATGCGCAAGTACAGCAGTGCTAACGGAAATACGTCATCCGGCACATGCAAAGCACCGAGCAGTGCACTGGCAACGCATTCCCCCAAAACCGCTACCAGCACACCGCCAACCAACGCCATAACAATCGCAGTATGTACCGCACGATGTACGGTTTTTTTATCCTGCCGACCAATGGCGTTGGCAATTACAACATTTGCCCCTAGAGCAATGCCAATAAACAAATTTAAAATCAGACCGATAATAGAGCTGTTGGCTCCTACAGCTGCAACCGCCGCCGTTCGGTTGGTGTCCGCAAAATTGCCGACTACCGCAATATCCGATGCATTAAACAGCTGCTCCAAAATTGCGGTCGCCGCAACCGGCAGGGCGTACATTGGAATTTTGTTCCACAGCGAACCGTGCAGCATATCTATTTGTGCCGTATTGGGCATGGTATCCCTCACTTTCTATTTTTCAAGCATTAGTATAGCGCAGCAACTCTTTGATATCAAATACTTATATTCTATGCTTTATCATAGCTTTAAGTTATGATAAAATAGAAACGGGAGGTGACAACCGATGGACATTCGTGTTTTGCGTTATTTTTTGACGGTTGCGCAGGAGGAAACCATTACCCGTGCCGCAGAACGCTTGCATATTTCTCAGCCTTCGCTGTCCAAACAGCTTATTGAGCTGGAACAGGAGCTCGGCAAACCGCTGCTTGTCCGCGGCAAGCGAAAAATTTCCTTAACGGAAAACGGCATCTTTTTGCGCAAGCGAGCAGAAGAAATTTTATCCCTGTTCGAGAAAACGCAGCAGGAGTTAACTTCCGACCAATTGGAACTGACCGGAGAGGTTTCTATCGGCGGAAATCTGGCGGTCTCTGTCTTGGAGACAGCGGCTGCGCTGAGAAAACAGCATCCCGCCATTCAATTTCATTTTTACAGCAGCGATGCCACCGATGTGACCGAGCGATTGGAGCACGGCAGCTTGGATTTTGCCGTCCTGCTCTGCCCGATTGACCCGTTAAAACACGCCTCGCTCCAACTTCCGGAGGCTTCCTCTTGGGGTGCATTGTTCCCCAAAGAGCATCCGCTCGCCAAACAGACGGTCATCACACCGGACATCGTGCGGGAGCTTCCGCTGCTGCTGCATCGCCGTCCCGGTCTGCAGCATGAAATTTCTCGATGGGCGCACACGCAGCCGGAACATCTGCATATCGCCGCAACGTACAATGTCATCAACGGCAGCCCGATTCCGCTCGTGCAAAGCGGTTTGGGCATCCTGCTCACGACCAGAGATTTGCTGACGCCGGAGCTGGATTCCACTGTATGTTTTCGTCCGTTGGAGCCGCCGCTGACCACACGGTATGCATTGGTCTGGAAGCAGCACGCCATGCACACAAAGCCCGCCGAAAAATTCCTGCAAATGCTTCGCGGACGGTTGGATATTCACACATAGACAACAAAAAGCACTTCCGCGCGCGGAAGTGCTTTTGGCTTTCCATTATAAGTATTACGTATCTATCACGGGAAAATCGCTTATTCTTCTTCCGATACTTCCGGCTCCGGCACATGCTCAACCAGATGGTCACAGTACACACAGCGTTCTCCATCCTTCGTATGGATAATATCCATCGGAAGATATGTCTCCGAGTGCGTGATGCACTTCGGATTGGTGCAGCGCAGATTCGGCATACCAATCAAATGTTTTGGCATGCGTATGCGCGGCTGCTTGCTCAGCGTCAGCAGCAATGCCATGCGTGCATACATGGCAAACCGTGCCTGATCGAAATATACCGCGCGCGGATCGTCATCGACATCCTGTGCAATTTCATCGACACGCGGCAGCGGATGCATGATGAGCAGTTCCTTTTTCGCATCGCGCAGCTTTGCCTTGGTCAGGCAGTATGTACCCTTCAGACTCTCATATACATCCAAGCTCGCAAAACGTTCCTTCTGAATACGCGTCATATACAGCACGTCCAGCATCGGAATAACCGGTTCTAAGCCGGATACCTCGTAAAACTTCATCTTATGCTCTACCATAAACTGGCGCAGGTATTCCGGAATTGCCAGCTCACGCGGTGCAATCAGATAGAACTGTACATTTTCATAGTTTGCAAGGAAATGAATCAGCGAATGTACCGTGCGGCCATACTTCAGGTCACCGCACAGACCGATTTTCATATTGTCTGCAGAGCCGCGCAGACGCAAAATAGTCGTCATATCCGCCAGCGTCTGTGTCGGGTGCAGATGTCCGCCGTCACCGGCATTGATAACCGGCACTTCCGAGAACATGGAAGCCGCCTTTGCTGCACCCTCGTTCGGGTTGCGCATGACAATCATATCCGCATAATTGGAAACCATCGTAATGGTATCCTTGAGCGTCTCACCCTTCGCTGCCGAGGAAGAATTCGGGTTCGAGAATCCGACTACATTGCCGCCCAAACGCATCATAGCCGTCGAAAAAGACAGATTGGTTCGGGTACTCGGCTCATAGAACAGGCTTCCCAAAACCTTGCCGCGGCAGGCATCCGTGTAGCCTTCCGGTCGGTCGATAATATTTGAAGTGAGCTTGTACAGCTCATTGAATTCATCCATTGTTAGATCACTGAGGTCGATAATATGTCGCATGCATGCGTTCCTCCTTGTATTTTTTTTATTGTAGCACAAATTCCTCCTCTTGAAAAGAGCGTATGAGAGATAGCGGCTCACGCATTGCCGAAAGAAGCCGCTATCTCTCATTTGCTGTCTATTATGCCGGACAAACCTGCACAGGTTACCCAATCGTCACATGATACAGCCGCATCCAGTGATGCAGCTGTAAAAAATATGCGATGGTCTGCGGCGTCTGCATGAGCTGCCCATACCACGGCTGCGCCCGCGTCTCCGTCAGCAGCTGTTCCAGCGCATCTCTGCGAATAAAATCAAACATCGGAGACGTTCCCTCATCCAGCACCTGCCGCAGCAAATTGCTAACCGCCCGCATATACGCCGGATTGTGCGTCTTTGGATACGGGCTTTTCTTTCGCACGCGTATTTCTTCCGGCACAATGCCTTTGACCGCTTCACGCAGCAGTCCCTTTTCTCTCCCTTGCAAATCCTTCATACTCCACGGAACGTTATACAGATACTCCGCAATGCGGTGGTCACAAAACGGCACACGCACTTCCAGACCGCTGAACATACTCATACTGTCTTTTCTCACCAACAACGTCTGCATGAACCACGCAAAGTTCAAGCGCGTCATCTCTCGAATGCGTCGGTCATCTTTTCCGCGCACGCCGTTCGGCAGTACCTGCGTTATCGTCTGCCGGTATTTTTGGTCGACAAATGCCTCCGCATCTATTTGCCGCTGCCATTCCTGCGTCAAAAAGGACACGCGGTACTGCGTAGACTGCGCCCACGGAAATCCCGCCTTGCGGCGAATATCTGCATCCCGATACCACGGATATCCGCCAAAAATTTCATCGGCGCATTCGCCGGAAAGCGCCACCGTGCCGATTTTTTTAATTTCTCGGCAAAAAAGCAGCAAAGACGCATCCACATCCGCCATGCCCGGCAAATCCCGCGCCTCCACCGCCTCAAACAGCGCTCGAACAAGCTGCGGTGTATCAATGACAATCAGATGATTGTTTGCACCGATTGCATCATTCATTTTGCCAATATAGCTGTCATCGCTGTTTGGCTGAAAATGCGATGCCTGAAAATATTTGGCGTTGTCCCGATACGTCACGGAGACGGTTTCCAGTTGCTTTCCTTCTCGCGCGTACCGCTGTGCCGCCACAGCGGAAATAATGCTGGAATCCAATCCGCCGGACAGAAACGTACACAACGGCACATCGGATACCAATTGCCGTTCAATGGCATCTATGACCAACCGGCGCACGGTTTCTATGGTTTCTTGTTGGGAATCGGTGTGCTCCTTATCCTCCAAATGCCAATACTGCCGCAGCCGAAGCCCTGTTCTGTGCGAATACGTGCCGCACCAACCGGCAGGAACCTCTCGCATGCCGCGCAGCACGCCGCAGCCCGGCGTTCTCCCCGGCCCCAGCAGCACCAGTTCCGAAATGCCGTTTCCATCTATCTCTGCCGATATATCCGGATGTGCCAGCAAGGTCTTGATTTCCGAGGCAAATAAAAATGTGCCGTTTTTCTCTGTAAAAAAGAATGGTTTTACGCCGATGCGATCGCGCGCAAAAAACAGCTCCTGTTTTTGCATATCCCAAACCGCGAACGCATAAATGCCATTCAAGCGTTCCAGACAAGCCTCTCCCCACGCCAAATAAGCCGTCAGCACCACTTCGGTATCCGAATGCGTTGAAAAGACATACCCTTGTTTTGCCAAGTCTGTCCGTACTTCTGCGGTGTTATATAGTTCTCCGTTATATACAATGACAGCATGTTCCCGCTGCATTGGCTGCCGGCCACCTTCTATATCAATGACGGCGAGCCGATTATGCAGCAGCGCTGTGCCATGTTTCACCCAAACGCCTTTCTGATCCGGTCCGCGGCGGCGCATGGTATTTTGCATCTGTTCGAGGACCTTCCGCGAAGGAATTTCGCCTATCATTCCCGCAATGCCACACATTTGCCACTCCTCCTGTCGCACAGATGGTTTGAACGCAAATAGTGTATGTGCCCGCCGCTCGGCATATACTACTTTTCATCTAATTTCCTAACTATTTTGCAGTATGCCTGTACATTTTTACGGATTTTTGCCGCAAAATCCACATTATTTCTATTTTTTTGCACCTATACCTTCTTGACATTTTGGGCACTATTATCGTACAGATGTATACGGCGCAAAAAACATCATCAAAGACGGGGTTGTTCCGGAGGATTTTGTGTATTCTTCTTCCGGTTATCTGCCGGATAGACAAAACAGAACCGGCATGGATTGCTCCATGCCGGTTCCGCTTTTCATGTATGCTGTTAAGGAATTGTATGTTGGATTTATCTGATATTAGGCTTACAGCATGTTTTGTGGAGGATGTTTGTGGGTATCTTTTCGCCGCATCCAACCGAAAATTTATGCCAGCGCTGCGCCGAGAGCCTTGCAAGCTGCAATGCCGTCATCGTTCGGTGCTTCGTTGCAGATTACGCTGTCAGCTGCCAGTACTGCGCCGAAATCTGCGCACTGATCTTCCCAAGAGTGCATCCACTCGCCGGTGCCCCAGCCATAGGAGCCAAACAGCGCAATGTTCTTGCCGCCGAGCTTCGGACCGCAAGCGGTGAACATCGGCTCAAATTCAGCTTCTTCCAGAACCTCTGCACCCATTGCCGGGCAGCCGAATGCGATTGCATCGTAATCGCCTACCATGCCTTCGTTGAAGTCGCTGCAGAAGAACAGAGATACGTCTGCGCCCTTCTCCTTTGCGCCCTCTACTACTGCATTTGCCATTGCCTCCGTGTTGCCGGAGCCGCTCCAATATACTACTGCTACCTTTGCCATGTTGATTACCAACCTTTCTTGAAAAAAATCAATGTATTTATCGCGTGGAAACGTTCTCAGCAAGCGTGCTCTTCCAAAATGTTGCGCAGGGCAGACATCGAGCTCGAATGAGAACGTGCGACAATCATGCTATCCTGTCCCTTGGTTTCGTTCAATGCATATCGCAGCATCTTATGGGACATCGTGCTGGTGAACAGCACCAGCAGATCGGGGCATCCGATTTTGTTTTTCAGGCCGTCCTTCATCTGCGTGAAGACTTTTGCCTGACAGTCGTATTGTTTGCAAAGATCTTTATAACGGCGTACCATACAGTCGTTGCCGCCAACAATTACTACACTCATGCTTTTCACCTCTCTGTGCGTTAAATTAGTGTTTGCTAACCTGCCATCCAAAAGAAAACGCCCGCGGGCGAGTTCTTTTGTTTGACAATGTTAGTTTACGGTAATTCCATCGATTTCTCCACTCCGTTTAGAGCATTTCCTGCTCCAAACGGACATTTCATTCCGGGGTGTTTCGATATTCATTTGGCGTGACACCCAGCACATCTTTAAACGCCTTTGCAAACTTGCTCGGATTTTCATAGCCGTATCGTCCGGCGATCTGCATGATGGTATCGTCGGTCTGCCGAAGCGCGCAGGCAGCCGCCTGCATTTTTTGCGAGCGCGTGTACGCATAGATAGAAACGCCGTATACGCCCTTAAAACTGTTTTTTAGCTGCGTAGGAGACACATAAAATTGCTCTGCCAATTCGTCAATGGTCACACGGCGATCCATGTGCTGTGCCAAATATCGTCCGGCATCCTTCGCCAGGGTGACCTGATTACCCGAATAGCTGCGCTCACGAACCATGTCATCGTCCAATGACATGCTGCTCAGAAACAGCAACAATTCCAATATCTTTACTTTGAAATAGCCCTTTCGGATACTTTCAGGAACTGTGTACAGCTCCGAAAAAATATGTGTCAAGTGCGGTTGTGAACGGACAACATATCCCGCTTCATTTTTGCAGAATTTCTGAATCAATGTCGTTGGCTGTACGTTGACATCCTTCAAAAAGCACGAGAGGCACATCGGCGAGTGATCTGCATCAATCAAAATGGAGATGCCGTGATAATGGCTGAGCGGATAGTAAGACGCATGGCTGCAGTCTTTTCGCTGCTGGATGGATAAGTCTCCTGCCGTGATATAATAAAACTGGTCGCCGCACTCGCACTCAGCTCGTCCCTCTCTGCAGTGATTGATTTCCAAAAAGTTTCCGTGCATCGCCGGTTTCATGCCGGAGCTCTGCATGTGAATGTCATTGTAAACCAAATCAATGCCAGGAAAGACGTGATAGCAGGTCATCCGTGCGGTTCCTGTTTCATCTTCTCGGGTATAAATGGTACAGTCATCTTCTCGCGCTACAACTTGTACACTGTTTCCGTATATGCACTTTTCCTGTTCTGTCAATTTCATCGTATGTAGAACGCTCCCTGTACGCAAAGTACCTGCTTTCCGATTTTATTAGTTTTAGCTAATCACATTATATAATATCATACTCTTCTTCTCTGTCAATAGTTTTGCACAGGTAATTTTTTATTTCGGCATTTTTTTCAAAAAAAGACGGATGTTCTCTCAAACATCCGTCTTTTTCACATCTTTCTTCCGTATTATCTATAAGCTCTCTCAAAGATAGTTGCACATTCCTCATCTGAAAGCGGCACGCGGTCTGCGCGGAACAATGCACCCATCGTCGCGCGGGCATTCTGCGCCAGCGTCAGTGCTTCTTCCTTTTCAATTCCAAAATCTGACATTTTCAAACCGTATACGCCGCAAGCCTTCTGCAAATCCTCCAAAGCAGTCAGAAAATCTTCCGGCTTGGATGCATCCTTTTTGCCAAGCGCCTGTGCCATCCGAACAAATCGTTCATCACACGCATGCGCCTTGACAAAGTGCTCATAATACGACAGAGAGATCAAAATCAGTCCTGCGCCGTGCGGCAGCTCCTGATGATACGCACTCATCGCGTGCTCCATGGCGTGCTCACTCGTCAGAGAACACATCGTCATAACCACACCGGACAGCGTATTGGCAAACGCAACATGCTCGCGCGCTTCCAAATCCTTGCCGTTTTCCACGGCACGCGCCAGATATCCGCCAATATTCTCTATCGCCGTCAACGCATACATGTCGCTCATCAGGCTTGCAGACTTGGCAATGTATGCTTCTACGCTGTGAAACAGTGCGTCAAATCCCTGATACGCCGTGAACATCGGCGGAACCGATGTCATCAGCTCCGGATCGACAATCGCCGTCTGCGGGAACAAGCGCGCATCGCCGCCCAAACCAATTTTCTCATTGGTCTCCTCATTGGTAATCACGCTGAATGCGTCCACTTCACTGCCAGTGCCTGCGGTTGTCGTGATGGCAAGAACCGGAAGTGGGTTTGTGCCGATGCGCTGACAGCCGCCTGTGCCGCCGTAAACATAGTCCCAAATATCCCCGTCGTTGGTCGCAACAATCGCAATCGCCTTGGATGCATCAATCACGCTGCCGCCGCCCAATGCAACGATAAAATCACAGCCCTGTTCCCGCGCAAAAGCGCCGCCTGCCATGACCGTAGACTTGAGCGGATTTGCCATAACCTGATCAAATACAACGGTCTCTGCGCCCGCCTGCTGCAAAGCTTCCAGCGTGCGATCCAGATATCCATTTGCTCGTGTCGATTTGCCGTTAGAAATAACAACCAGCGCCTTTTTGCCCGGCAACTTTTGACGGCTCAGCTTATTCAAACTCCCTGCGCCAAAAATAATACGAGTCGGTACATACATACGAAAGCTCATCATTTTCCTCCTATGTGTCACGTCTTTTCAAGAAACCGTTTCGGTCTCTGCGTTTGTTCTCGTTTCAGTATAGCATATCTTCGGCTCACCGAAAAGCACAAAAAAACGGCAGGATTGCTCCTGCCGTTTTTGCTATGATTTCGATTTTGGTTTCAACAGAACTTATGCCATTTCCTCGCAGAACTTCAGTGCTGCTTCTGCTGCACTTGCCGCGTCCGGCGTATAGCAATCCGCACCGATCTGCTCGCAGAAGGTCTGCGTAATCGGCGCGCCGCCGATCATGATTTTCACCTTGCCGTTCATCTCGGAAGCCTTGACTGCGTCTACAACGTTCTTCATCTCACCCATGGTGGTAGTCAGCAGCGCAGAGCAGCAAATCAGCTTTGCGTTGTGCTCACGTGCAGCATCCAGGAAGCTCTCGGTCGGCACGTCAACGCCGATATCAATGACTTCCAGACCCTTGCCTTCCATCATCATACGAACGAGGTTCTTGCCGATATCGTGCATGTCGCCCTTTACCGTGCCCAGAATAACGGTGCCCTTGGTCTCTACGCCGTCCTCTACCAGATATGGACGCAGGATTTCAACGCCGCGGTTCATCGCGCGTGCAGCAACCAGAACTTCCGGCACGAATACTTCGTTGTTCTTAAACTTCTGACCGATGATATCCATGCCTGCCAGCAGACCGTTTTCCAGAATTTCACTTGCCGGAATGCCCTCTTCCAGAGCCTTGGTTACAGCAGCCTTTACCTTCGGTGCGCGGCCCTTCTGCAGCCACTCACTAATTTCATTCAAAGTCTCATTCATACAATATCTCTCCTTTGGTTTATCTGTTGTTCTCTGGGATTATTGTACGATATTACTTGTGCAAAATCTTGTACCGGATTGTTCTTTTTTGGACAAAATTACTTAAATTGTACTCGCAGACCAATCGTCCACACCGCACGCCACACAACGAAATTTTTTGTCTGTATAATCCGCCTCGATGCGGCTCTCGGGCAGACAAATCAAAAATTGATTGTCGTTCCACGGCCCATTGACCAGCGCCTCCAAATACATCATGCTGCCCGGCACACGGCGAAATTCCCAGCCAAAATCCTCCGAAGCCTGTTTGGCATAGGCCTCCATCTCCGGCTCATCGCCGAGCGGGCTGCTAATATAGGCACAGCACTTATAATTTGTCATCCAGCTGTTGGTGCATTCCATCAGATAATCTGCATTTTCCTCGCCGTAATCGCGCACATATTCCTGCCGCTGTATTTCATAATTCTCTCTGGACGGCGTAAAGGACTGTTCAATCCATCCGCGATTGTACCAATATACGCCCTGCATCTCTCGGAACAGCATGCGATACCGCTCCGCGGAGCCGAGAAACAACGAGATGCAGTCATCGCACCGTGGCACGATAATCGGAAGCGAACGACTGCGCAGACCTATCACGCCGTTGGAACACAGACCATACGCCAGAACAATCGCCTGAAACCGCTGGCTTTCCCGCAGCGCTTGATTTTCCTGTTCAATTTCATCAATGGTCTTTTGCAATTGCGCGCGCAGAACATCCGGCGTATCATGCAGTCCCTGCCGCAGCCACCAAACCCGTATAATATTTTCACTTTTTGCTGTCAGCAGGCTGATTTCCCGATTCATCACCATGCATCCAATCATTGCTATGCGCATGTCTGTTCCTCCCTGATTTTTCACTAATATCAGTATATCGTTTTCGCGTTTTCTTCGCAAGTGGTTTTGCCATCTGGTCAAGATTGTACCATCTGCCCCGCGCAGGGTAGGCAGAATCGTCCTATCTTCTCGTATCATCCCATGGTATAATGAACATATTTAGCACTTTGCACTTCCGAACATTTAGTTGCCTTTAGTGCGTAAAATCAGTGCGTTCTTACGCAAACAAAAACATTTAGCTACACCTACGGGCATGCGCTACCACGCGGTCAATGGTGGCACGAGGGTGGCATCACAACCCAACAGTCGCAATCAGCGTGCCGCCGTTGAGACTCGGCAGTCCGGTCAGCTTGCCATTTGACACACCAAACGTGCAAGACGTCTTTGACGGACTGCCCCAGCTCGCCGATTTATAGTATCCGTCACCGCAGAAAGCGTGTACTGTAGTGCTGCTACCGCCCCAGCCGCTTGAGCTGGTTGAATAGCCGTATCCGAATACTTTAATCGTACCGGACGTCTTGAACGACACAACCGGATTTGTTGGGTCAATCACATATGCCTCAACGTTGTTGTCCGATGCAACTGCCGCCAGCGTGCCGGTGATGCCAAAAATAGAGATACCCTCTTTGATATTCTCGCTGGTCAAGTTTGCGTCACCCGCAACAGTGACCCGCGATAAGCCGTCGTAACCGCTGTCAGGTGTGACGGTCTGCTGTGTTGCCATCGGAGTAACGGATTTGGCTTGCAACGTTGGTTCGACGCTGGCGCTTGTGATTTTTGTGTACCAGTACCCGTCTTTTTCGCCATCGTCGGGATAAGTATTGTCAGTGTTTGACGAGACATACCCAAGCCGTTTCAGCTTTCCCTTACCGCTGGGCGCAGCAGCAAGCGTGTAAAGGAAGTACGTTTTGTCACCGGACAGAATAGCTGTGTTTTCTACATACACCCGCTTTGTTGCTCCGGATTTATCGTCACCAACTAACGAGTATTTCACAAACAGACCAGAATCACCGGATAGCTTATAATATCCGTCAGATGTGATTTCAAGTGTGCTATAGTAGAATCCCCGCGCATCGCTTGGTTCTGTACCACCTAACCGTGTTTTTGTTTCTTCGTATATGTCGCCATACGTGTACTTAGCCCACACATAGTCGTAGTTGCCAGTATCTATTAACGTACCTGTGATTGATGCCCCGCTTCTATTATGCGCAGTAGCGCCTTCTACCAGTTTCGCTGGTGTCACCGTGTCGGCGGTCAGGTCAAGAATTGTTTCGCCATTCACAATGACCTGATTCACAGATTTTGCCATGCGCTATCACCTCATCAACCAATCGTCACGGTCAGACCGCCAGCAGAATTTTCGCTTTCCGCGTAGGGGATTGCTGCTACTGTGACCTGCGACAGGCAGTTATATCCTTCGTCCGGCAGCACTGTCTGTGCAGCTGCGGTCGGCGTTACAGATTTCGCCTGCGGCTTCATGCCTTCACTCGACGACATCGAGCCTTCTACACCTAAGATAGTGATGCCTTCTCGGATATTTGTCGCAATGATTTTCGCCTGTTCGGCGCTGTCGATCTGCACCGTGCCGGAGCCGTCGTGATAGCCGTTCTGGATAGTGTACTTACCTGCTACTGTTGTGATTGTACCAGTAACCTTGCCGCGATTCGGCATGGTACCAGTGACCTTGCTGCCGCGCACATACGCGGTCTTGCCGTTCAGGATTTCGGCAACCGCCGCTGTTGCGTCGCTCGTGTCGCTGTCTTTTGTGCTCGTGCCTGTGACCAGCGCGCCGGACTTGTCATGCGCCGTGATGCCCTTTGCGAGCTTGTCCGGGGTCACCGTGTCGGCGGTCAAATCGAGCAGGGTCTTTCCGCCGTAAATAATCTTATTGTATAACTTTGCCATTTAATCTACCTCCGCAGCTATATACACCGTAGTTCCCGTCGCGTTTGCGGTTTCGAAAAACGGTATAGCTTTGATGTCTACATCTTTCAGCATCTTCTTACCGGCGCACGGCACGGTCTGCGCATTGACCTGTGGCGTGACCTCGTATTCCCCCAGATATGGGGCAGTGGAACCATCCACCCTTGCAATACCGTTGCCAATCACACCTGTCACGTTTTCCGCACCGATAACGCCGGTAACCGTAGCGGCGTTCAGCACGCCGCGAACAGTGCCGCTACTCAGATTACTCATGTCGTTACCTCCGGCAGGATTGTGAAGTTGCTAAGACTTGTGTTCGTGTCCGCTGCGCCGACGACGGTGTACACATCGCCGGACGCAGTCGACAACTGAATATCGTAACTGTACTTGCCCGCTGACAGCTGTTTTGTCTGCGCGGGCAACAGGTGCAGCTGCGCGCTGTCACTCTCGGTTTGCAGCAGCACGGCGGACGTATCGTCCGCCAGCTGTCGCACGGTCAAGGTCAGCCTATCGCCAGCTTGCATCTCGTAGACCTCACCCGTTGATGTCGTGAGGTCTACGTTAATGTATGCGCTGTCACCTCGTGTCAGCAGAATTTTGCCGTTCTTGATGGTCAGCACAAGACCACCTCATTCCTTCACGCCTGCGCCAACGAGTCCCACATTTTTCAGCACCTGTGCCAGCATTTCGCGTGTCACGTAACCATGCGGATCGCCGGTCATGACGCCTGCCTGCTCGGTCGCTGTCCATGCTGCCTTTGCCCAGTCGGACGGCGCGTCTGCTCTGCCAGCAAAGCCGAGTTTCACAAGCTCAGCGGCAAGCTCCTGTCTGGTTACGGCTGCCTGCGGGCGGTCATCGTCCAGCAGCTTTGCTGCCACGGCGTCTGTCCACGCGGACTTTGCCCAGTCAGATACAGCCAGCTTCGCCTGTTTGGTTGCTTCATCTGCGATAATCTTTCGTACTTCTGCCTCAGTCATATCTTCCACCTCTTTCTTGCTGTCGTTCTTCTGCGCCGTTTTACTAATAAGGTAGTAGCTCGGTGCACGGTCTGCTGTCGCCTTGCCGCACTGGGTGATGCTCGTCTTGATGATTCCGTCATCCACAACGGACACATAGTTCCTGCGGATTGCATTGCGCTTGTACTTTTTGCCATACCAAAAAGAATCCAGCACAGTGACCGTATTTCCGCTTGCCGCCACGGCACAGACAAAATGTCCGCTGTCCGAAAACAGCTTGTACGAGTTTCCGCCGTGTAAAATCGCCACGCCGCCGGATTTCAAATGCGCAAGCAGTTCCGCATTCTTGCTGGTCGTGCGGTATGTAAATCCGTACTTTTTCGCCGCATGCTTCAGCAGCACGCCCTCGTCTGTGCCGCCCTCAACGCGCGCGTCGACGGAAACCGCATAAGCGCACATTGCCTTGACGGACACTCGTGCGATGCCCAGCGCGTCAAGCGCGTTGCACAGGCTCGCGGGTCCGCAGCCGGATGAATGCACCGTGCCCCGACCGTATTTGACGGATTTATATGATGCATCGGTCTGAAAATGTACATTGTAGCTCACTTGTCATCATCCTTTCCGATGCCGATAATGTTCAGCAGCTTTTTCGCGGACAGTTCCGGATTGATTGCGCAGATGTTTTCCAATGCGCTACCAGTCTCCATCAGTACAATATATGTGCACACAGCTGATGCAACCGGCAGGTTGATGCCCAAATTCAAGTATCCCTCTGCGCACTGCACCAAGATGCCGAGGGCGACGCAAAGCACCTCGCCCATTTTGTGAAACAAACCCTCGCGCATCATAGATGACTTAAAGCTGCTGGACTTACACGCTTTGATAAGTCCTGTCGCAAAGTCCAAGACAATAAATCCGAATGTAATTGCGTAAATCATTCAGTCAACCTCCAATCATCCGCAAGCATATCCGCCTGAGATGCCAGCCATCCCATCTGTACGCCGCTTGTGCCGACGAACGCGATCGCCTGATTGCCGATGGCATCATGCTCGCAGTTTACAATCTCTCCATCCGGCGTTTTGTAAGAAATTGCAGAAGCCAGCTGGATGTACTGATTCTTGCCATTCCATCCCGCGCGCGAAACCTTACGACCACGCTTCAAATACTCAATCGCTGCACCAAAAGAAAATCCCATGGTAGTTCCTCCTGTTCTTCTTTTTTTTATTTAATCTTGATGTTTTTGAAATACGAGTTCGGAATCACAACGTCCGGAATCGTAATATCTGAGAGTTCGATATTTACAATCGGGCGGGCTAAGTCCTCTTTCCACGACATGTCGGTTTTGATTGCCGGCATGCATGCAGATGCCGGTGCAGCGCACGTTGCCGCGATTGCGCCAGTAGGTAATGCACAAATACTTTTCTTCTTCATTCGTCTTTGTCCTCGTCTTTCTCGTCAGTTTTTGCTTGTTCTGCCTGTGCCTGCTCGCGCGCGATGCAGTCCTGCTCGATAGCTACGACCTGCGCGGTTGCTCTTTCAAGCACTAGTCTGATGATACAAGCAGGAAGTGCTGCGTTGTTGACAAGCTGCGCAAGGTCAGCTTCAAGTTGTCGTGTAGTTGCGTTAATCATATGTTGTGTGTCCTTTCTGCTTAGGTGCACTGCCAAGTATTGAATCCCGTTCCACCTGACGTTTGATTAAGCCATGTCGTTATCTGGTACAAGTCGTCAAACACCATATTCAATCTCGCAGCAAAAGCGTTTAGTCTGTTTGCGTCAGCTATATTACTGTCAGTCTGAAGATGAGTGTAATTCGCCACATAGTTAAACCCAGACACCCAACGCTTAGCAAAACCTAAGCCGCTCAGCTTAATATTTGCGTTGATGTTCAACTTTTGCGAGTCGAAGTCATACCAAAGCGCCTGCCCGGGGTTGTAATAATTACTATCTGAGCCGCCGAGCCAAAGCCAGCTGTTCTTGTCTGACGCGACGAGCTGCGCCTTCGGCTGAGAATCGCCGGTATCCGTCACATGGCTCAGCGTGAGTTGCCCGCTGCCCGTGGAGTTCAAAAAGAGATTCACGCCATCCTGCGACTTGCCCTTCTGTATGTCGTCGCGCATCAGCTTGAGATAACCGCCCTTGCTGGCGGCGCCTTCAAGATAACTTCCGTCTGTCGGTTGTCCCAGACTGAGCAGCACGCCCGGATGCCGTTCGTCAGGCTGGCTGGCGTCCCAATAGTTGACCATCTCGAGTCGCGGGGTAGTCAATCCCTTGATCTGTATAGTAGAAACCTGACCGTATCGGAAGGCAGCGTAACCGTATCCGGCTTCGCCGCCGGTGCTACCGTCCGTCGGCATGCCCTTAATTACGACTGGGTAATACGTTCGGATAATGCCGCTGTCGCTTTCCGCTTCTCGCTGCGCTGCGGTTTCCCATGCACGGAAACGGGCGTATAGTCGTGCGCCGTTGGCGTTGTCAAAGCCAATCGAATTTCGTCCATACTTGGAATCCTTCGTGTACACATCCTCATAAGACTGGAACATGCCGCGCGCGGTCAACGTGCCGTCCTCTTTCAGCTCGGAGTTCTCGGCTTTCCATGTCAGCGTCGTGGCTTGCAGACGAATCTTCGTCGCATCCAGACTGATGCTGTCAATGTCCTGCTTAATCTCCGAATACCGCCGACCTGAGAATGTCTCAGACGCCGCAGGGCACCAGTCCGTTGCGGTCGTGCCGTATTCCAGCTTGACGCCGCAAATGTAATATGTCGCAGCTCCGACTGCTTTAATTCGCACATACGACATTGTGTCAGCCTCGGTGTAACTGTCAGCTGCCGTAAAGGTTACCCAATACCGCACCCATTCTGTTGTTAAATTGACGGTTCCCGACTCTGTCTCCGTGCTGGTTACGCCCTGAGAAGTGGTCACCTGTTTCCACCATGCGTCCGCTTCACTCGGCACGAGCACTTGAATCTTTGCGTTATTGTTGTTTGCTTTAGCCCAAAAAGACACAGCCACACCCTTGTTCTGGGGTACGGTGTTCTCGTCGAACACCGACCAGCCAGCAAAAATCGAGCTACCACTTCCCGTGGTGGTCAAGCTGCGAACCGCAAGCCCGTTGTATGTGTCGTTCGTTAACGTTGATTTCGAACCGGAATCCAGACCGCCAAACGCCTTTGTGTCTTTCAGCAGGTTAAAGTTCAAGCCGTACAGCAGGTTGTTCTCAACCGAGCTTACGCGTGAACTGAAACCTTCCGTACTGATTTTGACCTGACTTTCAACCGCAGTGGTAAGATTTTCGTTCGTCACATACTTCTTTGACACGTCAAGCGTAATCTGGTCAGCGGATGCCTTGATTTCTGACGACATGGTTTCCTTCGTGACGTAAGGTGTCAGGTCTGGTATGTCGGTTTTCTTTGCATATTCACCGAGCTTTTTGTCCGTATCGGCTTTTGCATCTGTCAGCGCTGCGTTGCTCTGTGTATCCGCGTACTTCTTCGCGTTGCTCTCTGCTGTACTACTCTGTGTATCCGCGTACTTCTTCGCGTTGTTCTCTGCTGTACTGCTCTGCGTATCGGCGTACTTCTTTGTGTCGCTGATGCCGGTGTTGTAGTCCGCCGTTGTCACATACGTCTGTGACACCTTGAGTGTGATAGAATCCGCCTTCTGGTTGATGGCGGAGTTCATTTCTACCGTTGTCGAGTAGTCTTTGAGCTTTCCATCGGTATACCCGTTCGCATTGCTTTCCGCTGCGCTGCTCTGCGTATCCGCATGCTTCTTTGCGTCAGCCAGCGCGCTGTTCGCTTTACCATCTGCATAATCGTGAATCGTAGTTGTGTAGCTTGTGTTGATTTTATCAGCCGTAATCGAGCCTGCCTGAATGTCGTCCGCCTCCAGCTTGTACGTGCTGATGGTGTTCATAATCAGGTTTCCGTTCCGGTCAAATCCAGATGTCCAAGTTGGGTTACCACCGTTCCAGTTCGTTGTGTACGCAAAGCCGCCCGACTGGAATGTATAAATAATCGAGCTATCGTCAAGGGTCTGTTTGTCGTGGTAGTAGTACACTGTGCTGCCATCTGACAAAGTTTCTTCTGTCGTGTACAAACCCAGTCCTGCAATCAGCAGGTCATCTTTACCTGCCTTGACGCCCTTAATCTGCTCGTTAAGCTGTAGGATTGCCTGTTCGCGGTTCGTCCGTTCCTGCGTCACGCGGTCAGTGACGCGCTGTAAAATCTGTGCTTGCGCCGCTGTCAGACCTGATGTGCTTGCGTAGCTGTTACTCTGCGCCGTTTCGCCTTGTCCCGCAATTGTAGTAGACCCGTTCAGAGTGTACGCCATGTTGGTGACGACGGAGAACACCCGATTTGCTGCTGTGTCGTCCTTGTCGACCGGCAGATACGTCACTGCGTCGCCGGGAAAGAGCCACGGAGCCGGAAGAATTTCAGCTGAGTACGGGCGATACGTCGTGGGAATGATTTTCGACTGCACAACGGTTAACGCCTGATTGCGCGCCGCATTACCGGCAATCAGCAGGTTATCCGTGAAGTCGAAAGCATAGTCAGCAGAGCCGTACACGTTTACCGTGCTGGTCTCTTTGCCCTCGCTGTCCTGTGATTTAATAGTGTACGTCAAGCCGGTAATCGTGACGTCCTGCTCGTAGATGTCGCTACTGTACCGGTTCGCGGGTGTCATTGCGAAACCGGCAGTTGTGTCATACCATCGAAATGCCAGCTTGCCGGTTTCGTTCATATAGGCGAACGTGCCGGTCAGAGCTGCGCAATACTGCAACAGTGTACGATAGGTGATTGTGCTCTGCGTTTCCGGTTTGCTCACCTGCACATTGTAATTCGGCAGGTTCTTCATGTTCGTGTCTGCGAGAGGTACACCGGCTGCCTTAGCGCAGGCTTGAATAACTTCCGCTACGGTCGAGTTGGTATCGTAGTCAAATCCGCTTGCGTCTTGGTCAAAGAGCACCATTCTGTCCATGGCGGAAATGGAGATGGTAGACAAATGCCGCGGCGGCGTGTCAACGATGAACACGCCTAACGGAATCCATGTCGGGCTGTCCTCATCCAAGGCAACGGAAACCTTCATCTCCACGCCTTCAAAATTTACATCGTCATATTTCTTGTCGGTGTTGTACAGTGTCAAGGACAGTGTAGCCGCAATAGCCGAACCCAACTCCAACCTGCTGCCAGATATGGACGTTCGGTCAATCGACAAACCGCCATCACAAATACGGTCAGATGTGATGGTCTGGTCTGCCGTATCCAACAACTTGCCGGTACTGACGTACCGTAAGCCGGTGCACTCAATTTTGGCAATCTGGTGTCCGCCGGACTGCCATTTCTCTTTGATTGTGTCCGTTAGATTCACCATTGTTTTATACCTCAATTAGGCTGAAACTGATGCTGGAATAAATGCCCAGCGTGTGGTTGTACATGTCCACAGACTTGTCACCCGGATAGAATGTACCTGTCTTAAATGCGTTCTGCACAGGGTCATAGTAGCTGACAGAGCAGGTCTCATTTCGGAATTTTGACAGCACTGCCTGCCCCTGCGAGAAGGTCAAGTTCTGCCAGCTGAGTTCCAGCTTGTCTACTGTTCGTATCTTCTCGACATGCATCAAGGCGTCCTCGGTTCGTCCGGCTGTGCTTTTTGACACGACTTCTTGAGACCACTTATATGCAGAGGGGCACAGAATAGATGCCCCATCAACTGATTTGATTGGATTTGCCATTCTGTGCCTCCTATCCTACTGGGATGACCGTCTTGCCCATCCGCTGATTCTGCCGCCGCGCGGCGCTTGTGATATCACCAATGCTGATGCCTGTATCTTTCTCAAGCAAGGCTCTCAGCAGCTCGTTCTGTTCTCTCAACAGCGCGTTCTGCTGGCTGTTCGCAGACGCTACGCCGCGTGCGATACCGTCAATGATCTGTTCATTGTTTACAACGGCGTTCTTGTTGCCCATTCGTCCAACCATTTCCGCGCCGTTCTCGCGCGCAATGAACATTTCACCAACATCTGGGAAACCACCCTTGGCATAATACTTCCAGTCAATACTAAACGAAGGTAAGCCGGAAATGAACTGCGCTAATCCGCCCGTTGCCACGTTCCAGATTGTCTTGATGGAGGGGAGTTTAATCTGTCCAAATTTCAACTTAATATCTGACCACGATTTAGCGGATGCAGTTGCCGCGCCTGCGAACGCCTTCTTCAGCTTAGACAGTTTATCGTCTGCCGTTTTCTGCGTCTTGTCCAGTGAATCGCCCACGTTCTTATTCATCTTGTCCCAGTCCAGCTTCTTCTTTGCTGCAAGCGTTGCCGCACCTACGGCAATCAACCCGATGCCCAACGGCAAGGCTACACCAGTCAAGGCAAGGATTACACCTAACGCAAGAAGGGCTTTTCCAGCTGTGCCCATAATCGTGCTGAGGACGCTGGAAGTACCGTCTTTCACCTTGCTCCAATTCAGAGCGACAGAGGTGACAAGTGCAATCGCGCCTGCTGCGATAAGGGCAATACCCAAAGGCAGCATTACGCCGGTCATGGCAAGCACTACGCCCAGAGCAAGCAATGCGCCGCCAGCAAATGCGGCAATCGTGCTTATCACGGACTTAACCTTGTCGGACAATCCTGACCAGTTCAGGGCAGCCACAGCAGCAAGCTCTACTGCGCCAACCGCGATCAGCGCGATGCCCAACGGTAGGCTTGCGCCGGAAAATGCAAGGATTGCACCAAGCACGATTTCCATCGGGGCAAGAATGCCTAAAATGGTGTTTGCTACCTTCTTTACCGGACTGGTTGTCGAGCTCCAGTTTGCTTTGATAGCCTGATAACCTTCCCATGTGCCCCAAGCCATCATACCTAAACCGAGCGGGATATTTGCGCCGGAAAAGGCAAGAATCGCGCCGACACCAACCGCCGCACCTGACAGGGCTTCCATGATGCCGTCCAGCTCATTCGAAATGTTCTCATAAAATCCAGAATTGAAATCACACACCGCGTCAACGGCACTGCTGAACGCTTTCCAAAAGCTATTAGCAATATCGCCCATGCTAAGATTGTCAATCGCTTCTTGAAGTTTTCGTTGGAATGTATCGCCAACCTGTGTCCAGTCATACTTGTTGAGCCATGACGTCCATTCATCGAAAAAACCTACCCAAAAATCAGTGATGCTTTTCGTGACAAGACCCCAGTTCATGCCGCCCAAGAAGCCGCCTATCAAGTCAAGAAGGCTGGTCAATTTGAGTACCAGCAATCCGCCTGCCTTGGAGAAATCAACCTGTGCCAACGTCAGGTTGAGGAACTGAGCAAAGCGATTACCGATTTTCGCAAAGTCGGTGTATTTCAAGAAATAATATCCTGTCTGGATGATGCCATTCAAGCCGTAACCAAACTTTTTGCCCGCACCCTGCCAGTCAACGGCATCAATCGTGCTGTTGACTTTATCCGCAAGCATCTTGCCCAATCCCTGCCAATCACCTTTGTTAATGGTATCTTTCAGGCTCTTTGCAAAATCGGCAATGCCACCGTCAATCTTCTCCTCAGTGAACATGCCGCCATAATCCGGGGTCTCTGTTCCGCTGCCGTCATTCTTCTTGCTCGTGCTGTCGTTGCTGGAATTATCATCCAGTGCATGAATCTCATCGAAGCTAGTGAGGCTGCGTTTCAAGGCATCGTTCTTTTTCTTGGCATCGTCTGCCGCGTCGGCATTATCCTTGACGGCATCTGCATACCTTGTCTGCTGCTTGATTGCCTTTGTATACGTGGTCTTGCCAGACAGTGCCGACACGAGCTGGTTAAAACGATTAAGCAAAGTAACCACCTTGTCAACGACAAAATCCAGTGCCGGGGCAAGAGCGTTTACGAGTGGTGCAGCCGCTGCACCAATAGAGTTTTTCAGGTACAACAGGCTTGTTGCCGCTCTATCCATGCTCGCCGCAAACTGATTGCCCGTAATCAGCGAATACTGGTACAGATTGTCCAATCCGTCTGTCAATCCGGTCTTGAACAGGCTAATAATTCGGTAAATCGAACCGTAAGTAACTACAGTAAGCAGCGCATACTTGATATGCTTGAGCTTGTCCTGCATGGCGGACAGCGGGGAGAGCAGTTTCTTGATTGGCGCGGATGCCAATCTGCCCATGAACGCCGCCGTCTGTTTCGCACCTGTGCCAACACCATTCAGCAGAGTTTTTGTCTTGCCGAGATGTATGTTCAGCCCTTTCTGTTCCTGCACGTGTTGCGCAACTGATTTTGCGCTGCTTGAGATCGCGGATTTTGCGCTACCAAAAATGCCGGGCAGAGCTTTCACCCCGGATGCTGTTTTCGCCAGAACCGTGTCAGCGGCATTGTGTATTCCCTGTAATGGTGCGCCGCCCAAACGATCGCTATATGCGCCACCGTTCAACGCACTGGACAGTCTATTTTTCACGCCCGAGGCGGCTTTTGCCACACCGGAATAGCCCCTGTATAAGGCTTCTCCTCCGACGCCCTTGTCTACCGCACTTTTCGCTGCTGCCGAAACCTTGCTCACAACGGACTGCATGGCTCTTACTGGCGCGGTTGCCGCGCTGGTTATACCCTTCGCCAAACCGGCAGGCAAGAACTTACCAATCGCAGCCATCACGCGGGACGGAGAGTGCACATCAAATCCACTTCGTACTGCTTCAACCACGGGGTTGACAATATACTCCCGTGCTACGCTGCTCAGCTGCGCCGAGCTTGAAACGATGCCTTGTACGATGCCCGCACCGATATTTTGACCGATGCCGTTCATCTCACCCTGCATACTCTTGAGCTGCTTTGTGAAGGTGCTCAGAGAACGAGACTGCGTCAACTTTTTCAAGTCGGACAGAAAGCTGTTCAGTCCCTTGTTCTGCCCCAAGCCAGACAGAGACTTACTAAGCGAACTAACACTTTTCTTTGTCTCTGCCAGCTTTGCGCTGAGGGCTTCCAGCTTATCAATCGTAGCTTGCAGAGAGTCTTGCGCCTTCGTTGATTCGCCCGTGACGTTAAATTGTAAACCCTCAATCTCAGGCATCTAATCACTCCTTTGCTGCGTTAACCCTCTGCATCCATGCAAGCATCTGTGCTTTTCTTTCTTCCATCTTGCGCTGCTGCTCTCGCTTGTCGCGTTCTCTCACTGCGGCTTCAGTCAGCGGATACGGCTCGTTGACATACGATTCCGGTTTGCCGCCGCCCATTGCTCGTAGTGCGGGCGCCATTGCGTAGATCGCGTCATACACATACTTTCCCTGCAACCACAAATACGAGTTCTGCCGGTTGCGTCGTAATTCTTCTGCTTTCTGGTAAGCCCTTGGGAGCAGATTGTCTCCGTCCCAATACTGTTCTTCTGTCATTCCAATGGACAGATAATACGGGAAGTGTGTGTTGAACACCTCTCCATATTTAATTTGCGTGGGCTGACTTACTCCGTAGTCGTCCACGCCACGGCGTTTCCCTTGCCTTCCTCCGGCTCTGCCAGCAGACCTTCAAGCGTCTCGGAATAGCAGTCAACCAGCGCGGAAATCAGGTCTGCCTTGTTGGTCAGTGCTGCATAGATTTCATCAATCTTTGCCTGATTGACAAACGGGTGCTTCGCCTTAAATGCACCTGCAAACAGCAGCGGAATAGAGGTCGCCATCTTGCCGTCAATGTTCTGGATGTTAAAGCCTGATGCCTCAAGCTGCTGTACAGTGCGCTTCGTAAAGCACAGGGTATATGCAACGTCGTCATACTTAAAATTGATTGTTTTCATGGTAGAGTATCCTCCTAAAATATTCGGTGATTAAGCCAGTGTCGGGATAGTAGTCGCGTAGGAAATCGTAGAGGACGGAGAGATGGTAATTGCCATCTTGCGAACCTCATTCACGCCGCCGCCGGTGACATACGCGGACAGACGACCAGTCCATGTCCAGACGCCGTGCTCGCCATTTGCGCCCATTGCCAGTGCAAACTTGTAGTCGGTGTCCGGCTTGAATGCGCTCAGCATTGCAAAAGTCTTTTCGTCGTAGTTCGTGTTGAATGTCTTGGATTCGTTCTCCTGAATACCCAGAATAGAGGTTTTCATGTTGTCCGACAAAGTTGTGGTGTCCAGAGTTTCCGGTGCGCCACCCATGTCAGGAAAGTCAATGATGTCGCAAAGGATGTTGTACGCCTTTGCGGTGGTCAGGGAATTTGCGGAGTAGGAGACATTCGCCAACAGATAAGTCTGGTAAGTAGACGTTGCGCCGCTCGCGCCAGTCGTAGCCGTACCAGAGAGTGCATAATTCAGTGCCATTGTATCAGCTCCTATATAAATTCACGCCGTCGTAGTCCACACGATACGTTGCGGTCAGACGGTAAATTGTTGTATCTAACATGTTCGGAACAGGCAAATAAGATGTTCGGATGCAGTTCAGCTTGTACAGCTCTGCATCAATCAGCCCCATGATTCTCTTTGCCTCAGACTTCTTTCGATTTCGCAAGTTGGAGTACACGTTGACAGTGAATGCCTGCGTTGAAACCGCTTCTTGCTTTCCGTTTGTCTGTTTCCCGATGGCGGGCGTGTTATCGTGCGCCCAGAGCGAAATGTGCGGAAACTTTGCAGGTGTCTGGATGTACTCGCTCGCAATGCTCGCGTTCGAGTACGTCGCCAACACCGCTTTTCGCACCGTGTCAAAGATGTAATCTTCGCAATCATTCATCTGCGAATACCTCCTTTGCAATCTGTTCCAGCTCTCGTTTCAAGTCTTGTACGGTATAGTACATGCACATATTTGCCGGATTGCCGTAAGTGTGCCACTTGGTCTGCTCGTTGTTGACCGCTCGTCCGTGTGTACCGCCGGACGCACCTTCGTACACCCAGCCGCCCTCTTTCAAACCTTGATGTTTGCCGTATCCGCCGCGGGTATATCCTAGCCGGTCTGCGTCAGGATGAGCCGGTGCCGTGTATCGGATGCCAGTACCGAACTCGATGAACAGCACGGCAGAACCGACAGCAACCGTGGCGTATGTGTTTTCGCCGGTTTTCTGCACGGATACAGACACGTCTTTCATGCCGTCATATTCGGCATTCTGAAACCGTATCCGTGCACCGGACATACCTCGCTCCGCAAGTTCTTGTGCCAGCTCGTCAGTCTTGCGCTGTAACCATTGCTGCCGTTGCTTGAGCACACGAATTGCGTTTTTAAGTCCGGCTTGTGTCAGTGGAATATCAAGTTTCATGTCCGGTTCACCTTCGTCAGCGCATATGCGCACGTGTTCAGCGACGGCGCACAACGTTTGACGATGTACTCATCCTGCGTGTCGGCGGACTTGCGCCGCGCAAACAACACAATATCTTCCTCGCGGATAGGGCATTCTGGGTCACTGACTGTGAGCACACAGTCATAATCATCCAGCATGCCGAACATGTCTCGGTACACCTCACCGGCTGGCGGAGATACGACACCTTTAATTGCTTTAGCATCTTTGTAAGATGCTTCTTGCTCGCCGGTGTAATATCCATCCTCGTTGACAATATCGGTCAGTCCTGCGTATTTTCGGTAATACACCGTTCTCTCATTGCGGCACATGCATCTCATAGCACCACCGCCTTTGGCACGATGCGCGCCAAGAGAGCTTGCGGGACGTCGGCAGCACTGTAGGTTCGGCTGATGCCGCCCTCTGTGTGTCCTGTCTCGCCTTCTGCGCCGCGCTTATTGATGAGATACACGGCAATCTGTAGCATGTCGTACTCATAAGTGTCCGGCAGGATGGAGCTGTCATCTCCGCCGAACGGGTACAGCTGGTGGAGAGCGATACTCTCCGCCATGTTGAGATAGGCAGACAGCACAGCTTCGTCGGTTTCGTCAGTCATCGCTGCTGCAAATTTGATTCTTTCCCTGTCGGTCATGCCGTCTGCCTCCTATCTTGATTAGCCTGCCGCTGCGCCGGAAGTAGTGCCCGGACGGGTGTAGGTGGTCGACAGACCGGTAAACTTGCCGTGATACCACTCTGCGCCGTAGTCCAGACCCAGCTGACCGAACAGCTGATATTTCTGACCGGCGCCGGTCTTTGCCAGCGGTTCGAGGAAGAAGTTGCCCTTACCCGGTACCGGCTGATATACCGGAGCGATAATGCCAAGGTTCATGACCAGTGCAGTGCCAGCTGGGAGATACTGTGCGGATACAAGGTCGATAGAACCCATCGGGGTAACCAGCGTGGAGATGTTGATGCCGTTGATGGTTCTGTCAGACGGCACAATGGTCAGGTTGTTCTGTACCGCGCTTGCGTTCAGCTGCAATCGGGTGATGCCGTCCACCCAGAGGGTCAGACCAGAAGTCGGCGCGTGTGCGTCCTGAATCTTCTTGAGCATGTCCGCCACATCCCACACGGACAGTTCCTTGGATGCCATCTTGATTTCGTTGGTCTTAATAGCGGAAACCATGCCGCAGGTCTTGTTTGCTGTCGCGTCAGTCGTCGCCTTGGCATATACACCGTTGATGAAGGTGTACTCGATCTGATTGCGAATCTGCTGCATGTGCGCAGCCACCTGAAAATCCAGTTCGTTAATCGGATTGCCGGACTGGTTCGCAATGTTAATGCCAGACAAGGTGCCCATGTTGGACTGCTTCGCGTAAGAGATACCTACGGAATCCATGAAAATCTGGGTCACGTTGGTTGTCTGCTTGCGGGTAACAACTGTTGCGTCCGGTGCAGTCAGAGATGCAGTTTCGGAAATGCTCGGCTGCGCCAGCGTTTTGTCGGTGTTGTACTCCTGACCTACCACGAACTCTACGTGATTGGTGGTCTTTGCTCTGCTGCCGATTGCAGTAGAGAACGGGCACTGGGTGTTGCCCTTATTGAACAGCATACCGGAGTATTCCAGTACGCCAAAACTGGTAGCAAACTGGTCTGCCATCAGTCATACCTCCTTTATTCGGTTGCAGCTGCCTGCCCTGCAAGGCGTGTGTAGTACGCCACGGCGGCAACATCGCCAGCTGCGTTTGCTTCTTCAATTTTCTTGTCGTAGTCCACACCGCCGATTGCGCCACCGGTCGGCTTGGACATGTGCTTCATCTGGTCTGCAATGATTGCGTCCTTGTAGGAACTCAGGAAAGCCTGCTGGTTCTTTGTAACGGTGTCAAAATCGCCGTCAACGAGCGCCTTTGCAGTTGCCTTTGCCAGCTTTTCTTCATAGCCGAGCTTGATGTAATCGGTCACGTGTCGGTTCAGCGCAGCGCTTCTTTCCAGCTCTGCCACCTTGCCGGTTGCTGCGTTCAGCTGTTCGGTCAGGTCTGCAATCTGGTTCTGCTCCTGAGAGTTGTGTTCTCTCAACTCGCGCTTTCGCGCTGCTGCTTCCGCGGTTGCCTTGTCGACTGCGCCTTTCCACTTTGCCTCGACTTTCTTAGTAGCTGCTGCCGTCAGTTCCGGTACAGCTGCTTCAAGTGCTGCGGACAGTTCGTCCTCGGACATACCTTCCTTGTACTGTTCTCCGAGCAGGTCAGATAAATAACTCATAATATAGCTCCTTGCGTTTACAGTTCTCTCTGTTCATGTGTGGTTTGTTTACGCGGCTTCTCTGCCGCGAAAAATATAAAAAGGACACCAAACCTTTCTGGTTCAGCGTCCCTTTGGACAGCCCGTGCCTCTTGCGCGGGTGCATATTATTCAAAACTTAGCTGTTGCGGTTCGTTTTACTGTGATGACAACAATTCTGCCGTTCTCAAGTTTCAGTTCCAGCAGACCGGTCTTGTTCAGCTGCTTCTCGATTTCCGCTGCCAGCTTCGGGGTCATTGTTGCCTTCATCCGTTGCTCCCATCTGCTGTTGCTGCTCTCGCGCCTTCTGTTCCTGTTCTTCCTTATACTTCATGGACATGTCATATGCTAACTGGGCGTCAGCAAACAAGCCGCATGTCTTAAATGCCAGAAGCGGATGAACGTTGCTGCTGGCAAGCAAGGTGGTCAAGACTTGTACCTTTGACTGCTTGTCGGAACTGTTCGTTCTCGGCAGGTTGATTTCTACTGCCGATGCGGACAAGTTCAGTCCTGCGAGATACTTTGCTATGTTCAGTGCCACGCGTAGGAATCGCTTCTCGGCGGGGCGGAACATCAGCTCTGTGTTCTTCGCTCGTGCTTCTGCGTCCGACCAACCGTCGCGGAAGATTACCGCCGCGCCAGTGTCCGATGTGGACGAACCACCATTACGGTTCGGCATGCCGCAGATAGTCAGCACCACATTGTACATGTGGTCAACAAGTGTCTGCGTCTCGCTCTGTCCCAGCTCCGCAGTGATGTAACTAATCTCTGCCTTCATGGTCTCTGACCGGTCGCCAAACTTAATAGCGCCGCGTGCGCGGAACTGGTCATAGTCGTCAGGGCTGATGTCCATGTTCTTGAACAGCAGATATGCCTGTACAAACTGTTCGACCGCGTCTACACGGTTGCTGTCGACAGTGTTGATTGCGTCGAGCAAAGGCAAGACGACTTCAAAAGAGCCAAGCCGAGCTGTGTTCAGCGCGTATTCGATGATCGGGATTCCGCCCAGAAAATTCGGCTCTGCCTGTACCTTTTCATTGATGATGGTGAAAAAGTGTGTTTGCGAATAGCAGTTGTATACAATGTCGCCGTTTTCTCGGGTCACATAGGTAACGCCCAACACGGGCGCATGTGAGAAACCGGAGTTATACACAACAAAAGTGTTGCGCGGGTCGAGCGTCATCACATCGAATGGCGAATCATATGTCGGGTCGGTGTTCGGTAAAACGATTCGGTATCCCACACCGGCAATGTGCATCCAGTCAACTAATTCATGGTCTTTTGCGGCTTTATCCACTTCAACCATGTATTCATTCAACTGCTTAATCCCGTCGTCGTCGGAATCGGCAGAAGCGGACACATACTGCACGGGTTCCCCAAGGAAGTATCCGGTCTTGAATGTGACAATCTCAGCCGCACGGTTCTCCACGATTTTGTTACAGATTTCAGGTCTGACTTCCTTCTCGCGGTTCTCGATGCGCTGATGTCCGCGGTACACGTTCCACAAATACTGAATGTCTACGCGGTTCAGGTCGTGTTGGATGGTCGCTGCATGCAGCACATCCAGCACATTTGCCGGAGTGACTTCTTCGGCGTCGGTCAGTATAACACGCCGTCCGTGATACAGACCGGCAGAAAAATCATCACGCATGCAGCGCCCTCCCTTCGAATACTTCTTAGGATAAAACAGAGGATACCCCACGTATAATTATACCATATCTTGTGTTTCAATCAACACAATACACAAGATATATTGCGTAGTTTTTGTCATCTTTCCTCAGAATGTACGATTGACTACTTCAATCTGAGAGCCGATACGCATACGAATCTCGTTTTCCAGCATTGCTAAGCTGTCCGGCGCGTCGTCGTGCGGCACTTTTCCCTGCCGGACATACGTGGTCAGCTGCTTAAAGAACTGGTCATATTGGCTGCCCGCTTTGTAGGTAGACGGATGCCGGAAGTAAAACTTCTTGATGATATTGTCCGACGCAAATTCAATGCGGGTCTCTTTGTTTGAGATTGTCCGCTTCGTGCGAATACTGCACGTGTATCCCATGCCCTTTAACAGCTGTTCCACATCTCGCGCAAAGTAGCTGCCCGCATTGTTGGATTCAAATACGGCAGATGCCACGTGATTGTCCCGCAGCGCCTTTGCGCATTCCGGCTTTGTGACCGTCGGCGGCGCATCGTCAAAAACTACGTCGATTAGATATGCTTCTTGGTCGTAGATCGCCACGATTGGCATGGATGTAAAGTCGGCGCCCTTGTCAGCAGTATCGCATGCCGCAAAGATGGTGTCTGGCTCTCTGCCGACCGGCAACTCAAAGAAATAATTCAACTCGTCCTTGTTAAACAACAAGCCCTTTGCTTCAAAAGGCTGCTGCTGGAACTCAGATTCCCACTGCTCTGCACACAGGATTTCACGTTGTTCACGGAAGAATGCTGTCGTAAATACTGGTTTGCCGTCGCGCATGTATTCAAAGTTTGTTTCATCGGTTACAGGGTCAAGCGCCGGCGTCTCGATAGCTTTCCATTTCCAGCCAGACTTGCGTGCAGTCTCTTGCAGTCGTCCGATTGGGTCATACAGGGAATACCGTGTGCCGCAGATGACGATTGGCGTGCCTTCAATCGCTCGACCGATAATATCACCGGAGATAACCTCCCATTTGTCGTCAAGCCGCTGCCGGTTCTTGGCTTCTTCTCGACCTTCCACACAGTCATCCAGATATAGCAGGTTCGTTGCTTCGGACAAGCCGACCTGCCGGGCGTCGATGGAACGGCACATTACCGTCGGGAATCGTGACTTCTTGTCCAGATTGAACGTCTTGCGGTCTGCATATGTCTGTACCAACTTGGCGTTTGGGAAAATGTCGTAGAAGTGGTACTCCGATTCTGCGTCCAGATATTCCAGACAGCCTTTGTAGAAAGATTGCACAAGGTCATCGCCGGTGCCCTCCATCAGCGTTGAATGGTTCGGTTTTCTGCCGGAGAGCATGTTTACAAAATTTATACCCATTTGGCTCTTACCGGCTCGTTTGGGCATAGAAACAGACAGAAAATGCAGTTTTCCTTCCAAAACTTCCTGATACGCCTGTGTGTACCGGTGCAGATAGTGTTGCCGCGGCGCATAGAAACGCTTGTCATACGGTTTTCCGTACTCTACAGCGTTCAGGTAATCTTCAAAGAAGTGTGGTGCACCGAACAGCAGGGACTTGAACAACATGCTGTCAAGCCGCTCTGCCGCCGCCCAATCGCGGTTCTCTACCGCTTTCTGCAATGCCGATGTCAGCAGCGGACGAAAATCCTTGCGGTTATGCAGCTGCGCTGGGTGATTGAACTCTGTGTATCTTCCGACTTTGTTGGTCGCTCCGGTGATCTGATACTGGTGAAACATCTTTTTACGTGATGCCGCCTCCCATTCAGCAAACCATGCGCGGCACAGCTCAAAATAGTCCTGCCGTGGCTGGTCGTCGAACGGGTCTTTTTTGACGTGCTTCAAGATTTCCGAAGCGGTTTTTGAGTAATTCATAAGATTCCCCCGTTTCCCGTAAGTAAAAAAAAAGAGGCTACCAGACTAATCTGATAACCTCTCTAGGTCTACCTGCGCCGCTTGCGCAGGTGCTTGTTATTTGATTTTTTACTATAGCAACGTGTAATTTCCATGCAATTTGCACGTTAATTTTAGCTTGATAAGCTAAATCTAACGGCTTTATTCAAATCCGCCCTTGGTCAGGTCAATGTACGGGATGTTGTACACGCTTACCGGAGACGCATTTGTGGTCATGGACACAATCGGACGAATGTAAGACAGCAATGTCGCCGTAGCATTCTGTTTCAGCAGAATGTGTAGGGTATCATCGTCGTATGCGCCATCCGCCCATCTGAAATCGGCTCGCATTGTAACGGTCAACTTAAATGGCAAGGAATCATCTTCCTCGCCCATGGACACAGTTACGTCCACTGTTGCCGCGTTCGGATTATCTTTGTGCTTTCGTATCACGTTCTCGATTTGAAGATTTACTCCAATAGGGTCGTCTCCTGTATCATGGAAGGCATCGTTCATACGAAAACGCAAGTTCACTAGATAAGGCTCGGAAAACTGAAACTCGCTTGGTTCCACCAAAAGTAATCTCCTCCATTCTGGTTGTATTTTATGCTACACACATCGGTTGTGTCATCTTGCAGGATACCGCGCTTGTACAATGCATAGCCTTAGTCTTATATTTCTGTTTAGTCCGCTTAGTTACATGGTCAACAGCAATTCTTTTCGCTGAATGTGCAATGCTCTCGCGGTTTATAACACGCGACGTAACTTCCTTATTCTTGCATTTTTGACTGGACACCTGCCCTGCTTTCGTCTCTGCTTTTGACCGTGCCGCCGCGATAAGGCTCTCCATGTCGAGGTTAAGCGCGGTGGTGCGCACGTTAGTAGCTGCGCCGACATTATTTTCGCTGATTACCTGCGCATGATACTCGTCCTGCGCCTTTTGTCCTCTCCTTGCCGCCTCTAAATCAGGGTGTTGGTCAGCAAAGGAAAGCATTTCTGCTACACGTCTGTAAATTTCAGAGTTAGTCATGTCTGCATTCCTCCTTACTCCATCTGGCACACAATTTCTTCCAGAGTTTCGACATCTCTGAGGTCTCTATACATAAACACATTCCCCGCGTCTGTGCTTTCCGTTTCTGAGAATCCGTTTTTCTTATACCAGCTGATATTATCCGGCGTCGCTTCAAGGGTTATATATCTAACGGGCATTCTCGTTTTCGCAAGATTGATAAACCAGTTCAACGCCGCGGTGCCTATCTTTTTACTCTGGAACGGCTCATTAAGGGCAAGATACTCAAGGTGTATTGCGTAATAGTATTCCTCGGCTCCATAATCATAACTGCTTACATAGTCCTCGTCATCCCAGTCAATAGGTGTAGAAGGATATGGATTAATTTTATATGACATGAATCCTACTAAATATCCATCTATCAAGATTTCAAGTACAATGCTTCGTCTCTCAGCTACTATCTGCCAAGCTTCTCTAATATGATCGTCAATAGTGCGCTTGCCGCAACTAAAGTTGCTAAGGTCTGGCTGCTCTGTTACCGGTCTGTATGTTATTTCATTCTCTGTCGCGTTCATATAACATCCATCTCCATTTACAGCCCCGCATTAAATTACCCTTTACATAAGTATACACTATTTGTCAATTAGCATTCAAGGGTATTTTGCACAAATCAATACACACAAGCGCAAAAATAAGGGCTACGGCGCTTCGCCATAGCCCTTATTTTCAGTCTCGGAATAATTTCTTTATGTCCTCACCGCGAATATCTTCAACCGGCACCTTAGCCGTATCTGATTCCGCTATCCTCACAGCTCGTTCCATAGCGGCAATCAGGCGTTCATCACCTGTTACCTGTTTGAATATGCTGCTTGTCGCCATTCTTACTCATCTCCTACCGAGTAGTCAAACCCTGCTGCATCCATTGCGTCGTGCATCATGCCGATGATGAGCTGTTACCTGAAATGTTCTAATAAGCGCACGCCGTTACGCTCAGCAAGCTCTCTTGCAGAGGGTGTAAAGGCAGCCGTTGTAGCTACAACGGCTTCTGTGCAACCGTAATATCCCTTTGCGGCAACGATTTCCTGCACAGCAGACACACCTACTGATTTTTTGTACCGCTTACACTGAATGCAAGACTTTTCTCCATCTGGGTTTTTCATTATGATGTCCGCACCATAATCACCCGAATCTGGGGTATACCTGATAAGCGTGTATCCGAGATGGCATAACTTTTCGCCCACATACCGCTCATATTCTTTGCCCGTTAACTGGTCAACCGGCACAGCTGGCATAGTTGATCCTCGGGTATCTTGCTTGGCGCCGGATTTGATTTTACGACCTGCCCACACGCCGCAAAATATGACAAATGGGATAGTGCAAGCGAAACCCAGAAGCGTAGGGTTATCCGCGCACGCGCTAATTAGCACCCCAAACGCAAATATACAAAGCAGCCACGAGCCGCAACCTGCTTTCTTCATTCAGTTTTCTCGCTTTCTGCGGGGAACAAATCTGGATTGTCAGCGTGCATCAATGTCGTTAGATACTGCGTCAGATTCAGCTCGTGTTTTTCTGCTGCCTGTCGCCACACTTCCTTCTGTCCTTTGGGGATGCGAATGGCTATCTGGTCGCACTTGGCATGATACCGAGCATTGGCTTGCTTCTTCCACTGATACTCCGATTTTGTTTCGGGGTTGCCATTTAGCCGATGTTTGCGCTCATCTGATTCTTTGCTCAATAAAATCCTCTCCTTTATACTAACCATAATAACATACATGCTAGATTTCCGTCAAGAGGACTTTTTTATTTTGCGAGAAATTTTCAGGTTTACCTGCCGCGGTCGCTGCGGCATAGTCCCCCACCGGTGCACACGTGTCCGTGTACAAAGTATGTCAAAATATGAAAACAGCGGCTACTCCGTGTCTGAAATAGCCGCTGTTGTGATTATTCGATGTCAAATCCATCTTCGGGGGTTTGCGCACTTTGCGGTAGTATAGATACTTTATACCCCATAACGGATAGCATCTCGGATAGTTTCGAAACGCTAATATTCTCCTGCTTTAATCTTCCGGATAGGGTGTTGCTCCCTAGGTCAAGTGCCTTTTGCAGGTCTGCCATCCTCGTATTAGTCAACTGCATAACTTCTTTCACGGCGGCTGTAGCTTTCATCTAAATCGCCTCCTGCGTTTTGGTTAAATTGAATAAAATATAATCCATGTTGACATGAATTATATGCATTTAATACATTTACTATTGCATGTCGACATGATATAATATAAGCACAATCTAAAGCAAAGGAGTGTTCAACATGAACAAAGATTTTTGTGCTTACTCAGCTCCGAACGGAGCAACGGTACGTGCTATGTATGAGGAAGGCGACTACTGGATGGTTGCCCGCGACGTAACCTACGCGCTGGGCTACAAGAGCCTGTCCAATCCCATCACCCTGAATGTACCGGATAGCTGCAAGGCTGTTGCCAACGTACCTACCTACAAGGGCAAGCACACGCTGATAACGATTAACGAAGCTGGTCTCAAGCACCTGCTCAACAGCTGCACTCAGCCCGGCAGAGCTGCGTTCTGGCACTGGTTCGACACGCTGCTGAAACCGGCACTGCGAGGTGACTACTCAAACGGTGGTCTCGCGCCTGTCGCTTTTAGCCGCCGCAACGAAAGACATAAGCCTGTGCTCGTCGAAACTGTCGAGCCGAATGTGCCGAGTGTGCCGGAACAGGTTGAGCCTGCCGTGACTGTCGAGCCAAGCGCACAAGAACCGCTTACCGTTTTCAGCAGTCCTGAGTTCGGTTCTGTCCGCACACTGGTTCGGGATGGTGAACCGTGGTTTGTTGGCAAAGACGTAGCTGAGAAATTGGGTTACTCCAACACTCGTGATGCAATCATCAACCATGTTTATACCGAAGATAAGGCTAAAGACGATGGGGTAGCGATTCGCGACGCCATCGGAAGAAGCCAAATCCCGGTCATAATCAACGAATCTGGCTTATATAGTCTCGTCCTGTCAAGCAAGTTACCTGCGGCGAGAGCGTTCAAACGCTGGATTACTCATGAGGTCATTCCGGCGATTCGCAAGACCGGCAAGTATCAGCAGGCGGATGTTCCCGCTGTAGCTGAGCCTGCTGTAGCACGCATCCCAGAGATTGCGCCAAGCAGTTTGGAGTACGTTCAAGCTGCAACAGAGCTGGTCAAAGCGAAGCAGCGACTGGCTGACACGCTCCTGCCTATCTACCAAGCAGCGAACTATTCACCTGCTGACCTTGCGGCTGTGATGTTCTCCGCCTTAGGTCAGGATTTGAACATCTGAATATTGCGAAGGGTGTCGCGTTTTGCGACGCCCTTTTCGCCGTTATAAACATATGAAAAAGGGCATCCTCTCCGGATGTCCTTAGTTGTCTTCTGCGGGGAACAAATCTGGATTATCAGCGTGCATGAGATCAATCACGTACTGATTTAAGCTCTTGCCGTGCGCGTCTGCTGCGCTTTTCCAGATGTCCTTCTCGCCTTTTGGCACTCTGGTCGTTATGCGGTCAAAACCTGCAAGATATTTTTCATTGCTCTTTTTAGCATACTCATATCGCGTTTTCTTATCCGCTTCTCCGTTTAGTGCTTTCTTACGAGCGTCCGATTCTTTGCTCATGTGCATACCTCCCTCTGTTTATTTGTCAATATTATATCATACATGTCAACATGTTTCAAGAGGACTTTTTTATTTCGCGAGAAATTTTCGGGTTTACCCGCCTCGGTCGCTGCGGCATAGTCCCCCACCGGTGCACACGTGTCCGTGTGTAGAATACGCCATACTGCACAATGTTGTATTCATGTTGACATGTATTATTGTATGCTTTGTGCATTTACATATGCATGTTGACATGATATAATATAGACAGTTAAGAGAGAGGGACACAACAAAGAAAGCCCCTCTCAAATAACTAAAAAGAAAAGAGCCTAAGCACTAGCATTGCAATGGCTCTAAGAAAGGGGGTGACCCCTATGGACTGCCCACCCTATGAGGGCAGCGGGTGGTATAGCCAGAACGGCTATATCGCCCCCGCCGAAAAGGCGGTGTACGAATTCCTCAGTTATGAGGAATATCGAGAATGGTTAGCCGAACATGCCAGTGAGGACTAACCACGGATACCCGGCGCGGCGGGTGTAAAACATACCGCGCACAAGAAATAATTTGTATAGCTATTATAGCACGGACAAAAGGAGAATGCAAGATGAAAAAGTATGATTACAGAGAAGCCGTTAAGGCAGACATTAGAGAGTGGCTACAGGAAAATCGCAGCATGGACGAGTTGAAGGCTGACCTGTCCACAGACGGTTGGAACACCTTTAGAAATTTGTATGATGAGATGTTCTGTGAGGATAGCATTACGGGCAACGCCTCCGGGTCGTACACTTTCGACCGCTGGCAGGCAGAAGAAAACCTCTGTCATAACCTCGATTTACTCGATGATGCACAAAGGTTTTATGACAATCGTCCCGACGTGAGCAACCCAGAAACGTGTGATGTAACAATCCGCGTCTATCTGCTCAATGACTGTTTATATGAAGTGCTTGAGGAAATCAAGGACGCCTAATACATAGTCGAAACCGCCCATCGCGGGCGGTCTGGCAGAGATGACCTACTGTCACCGATGAGACAGGTCAAACACAGGAGGTACTTATTATGAAGATGGACAATTTAATTAGGGAATACCGGCGGTATAAGAGAATCGCCGATGAGGCGAAAGCTGAGCTGGACAAGCTCAAGCCTCAAATCATCGCCGAAATGTGCGGCGTGGATACAGTAATCGGTGACGATTACAAGGTTATGTATCGTGTCGTGCGCTCGGCTCGGATTGATTCCGCGATGCTCCGGCGGGAGTATCCCGAAATCGCCGAAGAATGCACGAAAGCCGTGGAGTCAAATCGGCTCACGGTGAACTAAGTCGAAACCGCCGTTCCGGCGGTCTGGCGGGGATGACCTTCCGCCACTGATGATGACAGGTCAACAGGAGGTACTTATCATGAATCGAAGAGCCTATATAGAAAACGGGACAACGTATCTTCGAGTATCTAAAGCGCGTGCGCGCAAGCTGTACAACACCGGAGGGGAAGTCCGCATTTCTCCATGCAATATGCGTCCTGATTCTCCGTGGGGATGCCCAATGCCCATATCAAACAAATCTGATCGCACATTTGATGCCGTTGTTACCGAATATGAGGTGTTCACTTGTGCCAATCGAAAAGTAGGTCTGTACGTGGCATTCTATGCCCCGGTTCCGGAGGAATGGGCATGAACAAGAGATACTATGCAGAATGGATGCTATATGGCATACTGCACCAGATGTTTGCTGACACGCTCAGCGACATATGGGACGAGACCTTTTGCCCTGACATCGAAAGTCTCGTTGTTGTGGACGGAAAAGAGCAGAAAATGTATTGTTTATAAATAGTCGAAACCGCCATACCGGCGGTCTGGCGGGGATGACCTACCGCCACCGATGATGACAGGTCACGGGCAATCTATCGTGAAATGTGATAGTATTGCAATCAGCTAAAAAGAAAGAAGGAAGATAAAACATGAAATTTTCAAAATCAAATACTGAAGGTGTCCGAGTGGCGGATGGAAATTCAATCGCTGATTTTCTGACGCGCGGCGGGCTGGCGGTATCGTGCACAAGTACGCATATCGCCCCGCAAGTTGTGACCTACGGCATGGAATGTGAAGACATTTTCGCCTTCCAGCCGAACAAGGCAAAGCGGCTTGTGCAGCTGTTGGGAGTACGAAATCATGTCAGTGTATCGTTCGTCGATGATACACCAGACGGAGATTTCGCAATCGAAATGCAGCGTAACCCGCGTGGCTCTGTGCTGGCGGGTTACGTATCCGGCATCGGTGTAACCGTTGGTTTGGGTATCGACACAAACGGCGAACCGGTCATGTTGGACATTGCCCAAGCACCGCATGTGCTTATCGCGGGTACGACAGGCGCGGGCAAATCGGTATTGCTTAACAGCATTATCGCTCAACTGGTCAACCAGAACACGCCGGAACAGTGCGAGCTGGTCTTGATTGACCCGAAGCGGGTTGAGTTCGGCGCATGGGCGGGCATCCCACATCTGCGTCAACCAGTCGTGCAAGGCTCTGAGAACGCCATAGCCGCGTTGAAGGCTTTGTGTGATGAAATGGACGGGCGGTATGATTGTATCGCTTGTCGGGGCTGCAAGACGGCGGAAGAAGCACATCTATCGCGCATTGTGTGTGTGATTGATGAACTCGCTGATCTCATGCTGACCAGCAAGAAGGCAGTTGAAGATATGATTGTTCGTATCGCACAGCTTGGGCGTGCTGCGGGTATCCACCTTGTGGTTGCTACGCAATCGCCGCGTGCAACAGTCGTGACTGGTCTTATCAAGGCTAACTTGCCTTGCAAGATTGCCTTGACCTGCAACGGCGTAAGGGAATCCATGGTCATTCTTGACCACAAGGGCGCGGAACAACTGCTTGGCGCGGGTGATGCTATCATCCGGCAGGCGGGAGCGGAAACACGCTTTCAGGCGGCGCTCACGCCGCAAGAGGACGTGCTTGAGCTGGTGCAGGAAGTCAAGAGCAAATACAAGCCTATCAAACGCAAGCAAACAAAACGGAATACGGGTATCCTGAAATGGATATTCGCCGGAGAATAACAGGAGGAAACGAATCATGGGAAAGGTTTACAATCAGCATGGTGTAGTACTGGACTTTGAAGCAGCTGTCCAACGCATGGACACGGACATTCGTGAGATGGTACATCAGCTAATCGCGCCATGCACAGATCAGGAATTCTTTGACAAGTACTGCGAGCTGCACGTGCAGTACACCGGAAAGATATTCTTCTTGGACGAATGGAATCCGGCATGGTGAAAACAGAATATCACATAAGGGCAGGACTGCATACCGGCGGTTCTGCCCTTCTTTGTGTGCTTACCTCACGTGCTGGCGGGAGCACAAGATACTGGCGGGTGGCATTAGGTGGCATCAAAATCACAAAAATCGTTTAGAGGGGGCGTATTATAGAAATTATAGAATTTATAGAAAATATTCTGGTCTATAAAATCTATAATTTCTATAATTCAGTGTTTTCCCCGTATTTTAATGTCTTAATGCCACCTCACAAGGGTGTAGATAGGATAATGGTATAAAATCGCGGTATTCAATGCCAGATAAATTGCGAATTTGCATGTTGCTGGGTGGCATCAAACCCGAATTTCTAATGCCACCCTGATGCCACCTAATGCCACCCGCACAAAAGTTAATGCCACCCTTTTGCCCTAATGCCACCCCGTAATGCCACCCGTTTTCCAAAAGCCCCGACATGCAGATTTGCACATCGGGGCTTTGCCTTTTCGTCCGTTATTCCGTATCGCTTTTGTTCATATTTTCCGCTGGCGGGAGCGCTCCCTTTGCATTGCTGAGGTATGTCTCGGCAAGCCGTTCTGCATCTCTGCCGGTTACTTCTTCGCCCAGCGGCGCGTTGGCGGTGATGACAGTTTCCGTCTGGTCTCTCATGCCGTCATAGTTCTTCTGCCAGAAAATGCCCACGACCGGATTGACCTTGCCATCCTGCATCAATTGCTCACGATACACAGCGCAAACTTGCCGAATTGATTTTATCAAGTTCCGCCGGTCTTTGCTCAATTGCTCGTTTTCCCATTTCCAAGCTATGGTTTTATCAATACCGATAGCCATGTAAGCCGCCAAATTTCCAACTTTCATATCCTTCTCAGCGCACATACGGAGATACGCCGTAAACTTTTCCCACCGCTCAATGCAATCTGGGTCTGTCAATTCCGGCGGCTGGATAAGTGTCGCAATGTTGGACACCAATTCGCCGTTGTACCCTACCGGCACAACGGGGTCGCGGTTGTTCGCCGGTACAGGGTGGTCTTGCCGAATCTTTCTCGGCTGCTTGTCCTTCCCTCTGCCCACATATATTACCTTCTTTCTAATCTCATAATTGCTTTTTCTATCGCGGTTTGCGCCCGTTCGACACAACCCACTACGTCCCGCACGCGCTTCTCTACTTCGTCCGAGATGGCATCGTCCATGTATTCCTCAAGGTACTCTCTCAGATCATACCCGCACTTCGTCTCAACCCAGTCAAGGGCGTCCGCCAAATCCTCCACGAAATCATAGTGCCCGTCGATGTACAGTTTCCTCACGCAACCCATCTCCCCTCTCTGGGGTCAAAGTGAATATCCAACGCGGCATACAGCCGGAGCAGCGTATCGGGGCGCACCCTGTAGCCCTGTCGTTCGTAAGCCGTGATGTCAGATGGGCAGGCTTGGGCGCGCTGGGCAAGCGCCTCACGGGTCAGCCCGCGACGCTGTCGAACGAAGGTCAGCCATCTCGTCAGCTCGGCGCACGCGGCATCGTCCTTACGCGCGAGGCGGGAGGTCTCCGCTACCATGCGCATGCGCTCTGCTGGGTCGAACAGCTTGGGCGCTACGAGGTCATTCGGCGTGACGCCCAGCGCCGTGCACAGATCAGGCAGTACGGAGCACTTGATTGTCGTGTCCCCGCGCTCCCAGCAGCGCAGTGTGTTCGGCGTGATGCCGGCCTGCGCTGCGAGGTCAAGCCGTGATACGTTAGCTGCTACGCGGTAATACGTCAAGCGGTAACCCTGCGCCTCAGTCGTCGTCATCGTCGTCACCACACATATCCCTCTCGTAGTCGTCCCATGTGTAGCCTTCGTCCTCGTGTTCTTCCCTGACCTTGTCGAGCAAGCCGTGCAGGTGGTTCGTGGCTGCGTGGAACGACAGTTCCATAAGCTCCATCTCGTCCATATCGCCGGTGTGGTAAATCTCCGCGTTGCCCTTGCCGTGGTTGACCACCACCGAAAGTCCGGTGATAGTCTTGTCCTTGTATACGGTCTGAAGCATCGTCTCCCAGAACTCCGGGAACGGAAGGTACTTAATCTTTGCCATTGTCATTTCCTCCTAATGTAATCAGCTCGGCATACGGCAGGGATTCCACCCACGAGCAGAAGTCGCGCCACTCGTCCAGCTTGTGATTCCGGCGGGCATGGTACATGTTTCTCAGGACAGCATAGTTCAGCTGTACAGTGCGCTTCTGATTGTAGCTGGACGGGAGCAGCTGAATCATGTCCCACCAATATTCTTTTGCAGACGGCATTCCAAACTCAGAACCTTTTCTGCCTTTCAGAAATTCTTTTCTGGCAAAATTCAAACGTTCAATCACTGTTCGGATTGTTGCAATCGCCGCAGGGGTCAAATGCTCGTGGCTGAAATCGCCCAGCATAAATTCCCTGTTCGCAATCGTGTGCATGGTACTGCACGAGTTCGCAACTGTGCCAACCTTGTATGTATCAAATTCTTTCCACCAGTACAGGGGCGCAGTGATGTCCGCCGTCACGTTAATCATGCGCATAAACTTTGCGTGGTCAGAACCGGCTTTGACCAGCTTCTTCATGAGAGCACGGTCATTCATGCCTACAACTCTGTACTCAACCTCATGCCCCACGATGGCCTCACGCCAATGCTTGCTGTCGCTCTTATCCCAGCTGTTCATCGGGTTACGCATTCCTCTGATAGCCGCATCCCAACCGAATACCTCTGCGTTTGTAATCTTAATCACATTATACATCTCCTTCCGCTCTGTGTAACGACTTTTCTGTATCGAACCCATCAGGATAGCGGGCACGGAGCTTATCAATATTCAGCTGCATCACATCCTCAAGGCTAACGCCAATTGCAGTACACAGTTCCGCGATCATCCAAAGGCAATCTCCGGCTTCCTTCATCAAATGCTCGACGCTATCTAGGTGACCCTGATATGCTTTCTGCAAAATTCCGGCAACTTCACCCGCTTCGGACGTGAGACCGAATACCGCATGATAAAGCATGTCTCCGCTATCCTCGGGTGGGATGTTGCACGTGCGCATGGCAAGTTTCTGGTACTCATTCGGTGTCATTACTTATCCTCCCCACTCAGTTCCAGTGCCTTGTTCAGGTACCAGATGGCTTTCTTGATGTCCTCCGCATTGTTCTTCCGGCGGTGTCTGTAAAGGTACTTGAACGCATTGCAGACGCAGAACTCGTACACGGCATCTCTGCCCTGCGTCTCTGTCATAACGTCGATGCACTCAAATTTGCCGGTCTCATAATGGCTTGGGTGGTTGACGTTATCCGGTTCAAGTGCCGGCTTTTTCGGTGTGTCCTTTGTACCAGTAGGTTTAGAGTAGCAGTCACGAAGCAGATTTTCTACGTCTTGCATCATTGCGTTGCAGCAATCCGTGTCATCTTTATATGCACAATCTTCACAAATTTGGTGTGAGAGCATACACTCATTTCGCGCACTAAATGTCTTAATCACCTGTGCTGGGGTCTTATCCATTATCCATTCCTCCTAATCTTGTCTACGCGCGCCTTGATAGCGTCCAGCAGCGCGTCTTGCCCGTCTTTCTTAGCGTCCAGTGCGTCAATTACGTCCATGTCGATGCTGTCTTGCACGACAAGGTGATGCACAACAACCGGCTTTTCCTGTCCTTGTCTGTACAATCGGGCGTTCGCCTGCTGGTACAGTTCCAGTGACCAGTTCAGCCCGAACCAGACAACGTTATGTCCACCTGCTTGCAGGTTCAAGCCGTATGCCGTGCTTGCCGGATGGGCAAGAAGAACATCGAGCTTACCGGCGTTCCAGTCGTCTGCGTCCTTGCTGTCCTTGTAGACACGGACTTTGTACTTCTTGCCGAGCCGGTCAACGATGCGGTCAATGTCGTGCTTGAATGAGTAAAACACAAGCGCCGGTTGTCCCTGCAAACCTTCCATGAGTTCTTCCAGCGCGTCTAACTTTGCGTCATGCACCGGATGAACTTCTTTGTTCTCGTCGTACAGTGCGCCGTTCGCCAGCTGTAACAGCTTATTTGACAGGGCAGCAGCACCGGCGACTGTAATCTCTGTATCATCGACCGGCAGCAGCATGTCCCGTTCAAGGGTTTTGTAATTCTTTCGCGCTTTTGCGTCAAGCTCAACCGGCACAATGCTGTATGTGATGTCTGGCAGTTCCAGATAATCTTCCGCTTTCATCGACACACAAATATCGCCGATGGCGTGTTTGATTTGTGCGTCTGCGCCGGGCTTCAATCGTCCGTAAACAAATCGGTTTCCCCGTCGTTCAATCTCGCAGTAGCGCTGGTTGAACGCAGATGCCGATTGTCCCAGCCGTGCACCGCCGTCAAGCAAGAAAACCTGTGACCATAGGTCTTTCATATCCTGCGGCGCAGGTGTGCCTGACAGCTCTACTACGCGCTGTATGGACGACTTGACGCTCTTGAGCGACTTGAATCGCTGCGCCCGAGGGTTCTTGAAACTGCTGCTCTCATCGAGAACAACCATATCAAACTTCCATGCGTGCAGTTCAAACAGACAGTAGTCAACCAACCACGCCACGTTGTCACGGTTGATAATGTAAATGTCTGCCGGTTTCGCCAGCGCGTCAATTCGCCGCTTGAGAGGGCCGAGAACGGTCGATACAGTCAGGTGGGACAAGTTGTCCCACTTCTTAATCTCGTTCTGCCACGTCGCCTCTGCGACCTTCTTTGGCGCAATGACAAGCACCGCGCCAACCTCAAATCGGTTATACATCAGCTCGTTAATTGCAAGCAGCGTTGACGCGGTCTTGCCCAAGCCCATGTCGATGAACAAACCAACGTTCTTGTCCTCAACTATCCGTTCAGCGCAATACTGCTGATAATTATGCGGCTTAAAAATCATTGTACCGCCTCCCAATCTCGCCCTTCCGCAAATCGCGGAAACGGCGGATTGTTGACGTACTCATTGACCGATTCGTAAGAATCAAGCACCCATACACGGACGTTATTGTACTCGGAGAGCTTCTTGCAGACATGTACCTGCAAAGGTCTCGGCTTGCCGCCCGGACGTTTCAACTCTACAAATTCTACGCTGCGGCTGCCCTTCCAGAACACGATTCTGTCCGGCACGCCAGCTTGGGAATCGGACTGGAACTTAATCGCCCACCCACCGTGTGCCTCTACTTCCTTTACGAAGTACCTCTCAATGTCACGTTCCCGCGCGACGTGTGCTTTCGTCATCTTCATCCTTTTCCCACTCCCCTCTCTTGATGATGCCGACAACATATTCCTCGTTAAATGCTGCAACCAGTTTGCCACTTTTGCCACGGATAACCAGCTGTTGTTCCGTCCAGTAATGGCTTGCGCCGTTTTCGACACGCACTGAAGCTGAGCCGTCGGAGAGCAAAACCTCATAATACCGTTTCGGCTTTTTGGCTTCATCCAGTTCTTTGTGCAGGTTAGCAAGCTCACATCTTAATTCGTTTACTTCATCTTCCCGATGCTTATACTTTTTCTGCATGATCTTATACTCTGATTCAAAGTCAAGCACCGAGCAGTACTCAGCGCGTAAAGCCCTTAAGGCATCAGCTTCTTCGCGGATAGCGTTGTTTGCTACATGCCGCAAAAGTTCTTCCCTGTCGCAAATCATCTTGTCCAGCGCGCGAATAATATCTTCTGGCATTTCTTCGTCCTCCTACACTAAATCAATATCTTTTGCTATTGGCAGCCAAAAGCCGCGTTTTCCCTTTGCGCCTTTTCTGCGTTCCGCGCCGGGGAATTCACCCGACGCGATTACATTGTTTACTACTCTGCCAAACCGTCGCGCATCCATATGCACACCTGCGAGCTTGACAAGTTCTGTCGCGCTGGCAAGCGTCCATTGCTCCTCTGGCAAATCGGGGTCAAGGATTTCCAGCAATTCTTCCTCACCCGGCAGTTCTTCCATTCTGGTTGCGTTGCGCGCGTTCAGCAACTTCTGTTCCTCTCTGGTTAGGCGGTAGCTCTGCGTACCAGCTTCAAGCCACGTGTCGTAGACCTGAAACCACAACTGCCTGAACCAATCATCTGACAAGCTAAAAAGTCGGTCTGTGTCGATGTGTGTAATCGGCACCGTCCAGAAGCGGCGGTTGCCAGTGTCATCACGCAAGAAACGCTCGCTGTTCAGCGTGCCGCAGAAGGAAGTCCGTCGAGCGTGCATCTCTGCGGAACGCTCATAAGGACGACGGAGCGTATCAGACGGCTTAGTGATGAATGCTTTCAGCGCGCCTTCGTCTGAGCGTAGGGTACGCTCCATTTCTCCCAATTCGGAAATCCAACTGTCCGTCGCACCAATCAGCGTGTCCTTGTCTCGAAAGTTCAGCACCGCACCTTCGTTGAACCAGTCCGGTTCAACTGCCAACCGGCGGAACAGACTGGTTTTACCGATGCCCTGACCGCCGACGAGGACAAGCACTCCCTCTGCGCCATACGGTTGCCGGTCACTGTTACGGGCAAGCGCCACGCACTGTGACAACCAACGCTGCACGAGAAACCGGCTCGTGTTGTCGTCCTGCGGGAGTTGCATAAGCTCATCCAGCAGAATTGACACACGGTCAGCACCGTCCCACAACCCGTTTTGCAGCATGTCCGTGACAGGATTCACGCGGTTCTGCCGCCAAATCAAGCCCATTCGGTCAGAGATAGTCGTAGTTCCGGCTCTGTCCACTTTTGCCTGTCGGTACAAGTCATCAATCACGGACGGCATCGCGTTGCCCACACTGGATTCGGGGATGCCAAATGCCTGTTCCGTACCAACAGAACGGAACTTGTGTGTAATCTCGTCGTACCAGAGCTGCACACCGGCGACGCTCAGTGTCTGCTTGAGAACGTCCGTGGTAAACATCACACCATCCAGTGCTGCGAGATGGTCAGCCATGTGCTTTGCAAAGTCCGGTTCAGCGGTCATGCCCTTGGCATCTAACGACTGTTCAAAGGCAAGCTGGATATTTGCTGAGCGCTCCTGCGCCAGTGCCGCCTGCGTCTTTTCATCCTCTCGGACAAAATCACGCATTGCCGTTGTAGATGGCAGCTTTGTGACCGGACAGCCCGGAGCCGCTTTCTCGTCCAGCTCGCCGAATTTGTGCAGTCGAACAAGGTCAAACGCATTGACCAATCGACCGGAGCACGGGTCAGTGGCGTGGTGCGAAAACAGGAATTTGTCGTCGTAGACAATCGCGCCGCCGGAGGTGCTGCCCTTTGCGTATGAGTACCGGTCGGCACCGGCGGAGATGTATTCGTCCGGCAGGAAGGTGTCAATCGCTTCTGTGATGGAATACGTCCGGCAGAAAGCACCGATGATGCCCTTCTTGGTCGTAGGGTCTTCGGCTTCTGCCGCTTTCTGTTGCTTGGTTTCTACGCCCGGAACAACAGCCCACGATGATATGTCGTGCCAGTCGTCGTACAGCAGCAGCACGCCGTCCACGTCGATAAAGTCGTGTTCCGTGTCCGCTGCGTATACAAACCCGCCGTCACAGGAGCATGTCGGGTAATACATGAGGCGGGTGACCTCAAAAGTTGTTGGGTCATACCATGACATATCCGGCAGCATCAGGGACGCGAGCTTTCGTGCAACCGGTTCATATTCGTCCACGGTCATCGTCCGGTTGGTCGGAAGGATGACACGCAGTCGCGGTGCAGACGGTCTGTGCTTTCGTGTACTGTAGATACAATACGTGCAGCCCAGCTTCATGACCGCCTGTTTGACCTTTTCCGTTGCGCCTGCGGGGCAGTGGTCAAGGTCAAGGGTAACCACATCGCGCCCTCTGAGGTTCTTCACGATGCGGTTACCGTCGAGCTGACCGCCTACAAAACCGCCGTTGTCTTTCAGATTATCCTGTTTTGACTTCGGCATACTGAGGTACACATCCAGCGTTTCCTGTGTGCGGAGCGGCGTTTTCAGCTTGTCATAGAACTCTCGCAGGTGGAGTTCTGTAGTTTTCCAGCTGGTAGACTTACGCGACGCTCCGACGCTGATTTTAAGAATTCTATCAGTCATAGCTTAGTCCTTCGTAAAGTAGTTTCCGCACCATCCGTCCGCGTTCAGCGGCAGTCCCGGTGCCCAGTCTATTGGCTGAGACATGATTTCTACAATCTCATCTAAGCAGTTTGTATCTTGCGAACAAACCACTTCGTCGTGAATGTGAAAGCGAACATCATATCCAGCTTTTTCTAATCTATCAAGGTTTACAGCAAGGCAATCTCTCGCAATTGCCTGAACACAATTACTCACTATGCGGAACTGTTTTTCTTCTGGGTCGTACACGCAGAATCGGTGCCGCGCACCACAATTTCTGAGGTCGTACACACGTTCCGAACGTCCGGTGTCGCACACAGCAATTCGGGTGCCCATCCATGACTTATTCGGTACAGAAGCGTTGTCACGCCGATGCCTGTTCGTTCTGCGTACTCTGCCACTGTCATTCTGCCAAGCGGCGTTTCGATAAACCGATTCGTCCGCCTGTTTCTTACGTTTATCTTTCGCGGAACCCAACGACAGTTTTCTGGTGAATACCCCTTGTTGTTGTCCCTTCTGTCCAATTCCAGCCCGCGTTGATATGTCGAACCCATGTCTCGCCAGAAGTTCTCGAAACTGTGCTGCCATTCGTCGCAAACAGTGATGCCCCGTCCGCCGTAGTTGTGATACGCCGGATGATTCGGGTCGTTGCATCTTTGTTTCATGGAGTGCCACACCGCCCACGCCGGATGTTTTGACATTCCGTGCGTAGTGTTGCTTTCTCCGATCAAACGATTTCTCAAGCAGCCACAAGATTTTACGGGATGCCGTTTGCGGGTAATGTCTACCGATGCATAAGTAACTTCTCTGCCGCAGATGCACCGGCATACCCACCGCGCTTTTCCGTCTTTCGTGTTTTCTTCTGACCTGCGCAAAACTGTCAGGTAGTTGAACTGCTGACCAGTTAAGTCCCTCAGCTTCGCCACACCGCACCCATCCTTTCTCTGTCAGTATCTTATGGTCGTGGGTCATGTGTAAACCACCGACGCGGACAGTAGGCTTGATACCCTGATAGATTAAACCATCGTGAGATACCCATTCTTCTCCGTCCCACACCTTATGTGAAGTGGTTACATCTGTGATAGGCAGCAATCCAGAATCAGTAAGCACCAAAGCGTTACCGGCAAGGCAGTTCTCCGTCAACTTTCCACCATATGTCTCTAGTTGCCGCCATTTCTTTGAGGATTGCTTATCGCCAGAACCGGTCGATGTGCCCCAATAGGTAATTGACTTTTCGCCAAATCGGTTCACGCCAATACCCGGCTTCGGATAAAATATCTGTCTGCCAGACGGCAACTTAACCGCCAATAATCGCAAATGCTCAGTCTCTACCATCGAGAATGTAAGCAGCTGTCGTATCCTGAATGACCGTCCGGTTTCAATCGCAGAGATTGCAGCTTTCTGGCAGTAGTCCCAGAACTGGACGATATGCGGATTCGCCTTGCGCCACTTATTCTTGATGTCCGGCAGGTCTTTTTCAGGAATGCCCATTCGTAGCGCACCCATGTTGACCAGTGCTTTCGTTCCGCCCTGATAGCCTAACGCGAGTGTTGCCACCTTGCCACGCTGACGCAGTGGGTAATTCGGCTGACCCTTGGCAATGCTTTCGACCGGAACGCCAAACATGTTTGCCGCCGTCGCTTCGTAAATCTTACCGGTCGTTCGGAACACCTCAAGCGTCCATTCCTCACCGGCAAGCCAAGCAATGACACGCGCTTCAATGGCTGAGAAGTCAGCGTCTACAAAGACCTGTCCTTCGTCTGGTATCAGGCAAGTGCGCACGAGCTGTGACAGCGTGTCCGGCACGTTGCCGTACCATAGCTGCATCTCGTCAAAATCGCCGGTCTTGCAAATGTCTCTTGCCATATCCAGCTCGTCAAGGTGAGTTCTGGCAAGGTTTTGCAGCTGCACGATACGCCCAGCCCATCTTCCCGTGCGTGCTGCTCCGTAGAATTGAAGCATTCCGCGAACCTTCTCTCCCTCACCCAGCGCGCGTTCCATAGCGGCGTATTTGCTGACTGAGGTTTTCGAGACCATCAACTTTAGCTTGATGACGTGGCGGACAAGCGGCGGAAGTGTTTCGTCTACTGCCATTTCTTCTAAGTATTCTTTACGCAAGCTCTCTGGTTGAACACCTGTCTGCTGTTCAATCCAGTTGGAAAGCTGCTGGGTAGACTTCGGATTTGCCAGACCTGTGAGTTGCATCATTTCTTGTTTCAACAGCTCTGTTGACCGCGCGTCAATTTTCAACGCGCCGTCCATCATTTCCTTGTCAACCCGCACGCCGCGTTCGTTCATGCGCAAGTCTTGGTGCCACTGCGTCCAAATAAAATCTGGAATCGGTACCTCAGACAACCACTCGTGAATCTTCTTCTCCGCGACTACGTCCTGCCGGTTGTACTCAATGAACAGCTGCCATTTCTCTGTGTCGTGCTGTGGCAGGTTTCTGGTTCTGCCGCCGTTAACCTTTGTCGGCTTGCAGGGACAGCAGAAGTACTTGATAAGCGCTTTGCCAGTCTTGTCTTTCTGCGCGTCTGCCGGAATCCCCAATGCCGCGCCTAATTCTTTCAGGCTTGGCGGGTAAGCTAAGTACAAGCCGTACACCATCGTGCAGCGCCACCGGTGCGCCCAGCTCGCCGGTTCGCGGCGCAGGTATCTCGACAGACAGTACCACTCAAAAGCGGCGTTGTGTGCCCATAGTTCTGTATCAGGGTCGTCCAGTGCGACGAGGACGTTTTGCGGCAGTGCGCCGGTGGCAGTCAAGTCAACGACATGCACTTCGTCCTCGTCACCGAACGAATACGCGAACAGCAGGATTTCAAAGTCCGGCGATTGCGCGTATCTGTACAGCCCCGCCTTGCCAATATCGACACTTGAGTAAGTCTCAAGGTCGATATGGAGAATGCGAGCCATTACAGGTCACCCAAATCCTCAAAGTCTGCATCGGCTTCAAGTCCGAAGTCTGCCGCAGTTGCCGGTGCGGAATCGCTGAATGCATCACCGTCGCGGGTCTTGAGATAACCGTTCAGGGAGCAAGCGATACCGTTGTTGCCCGACGCTGAGTACGGGTAAAAGCTGATAAGCACCTTGCCGTACATGCCGCTGTAAACCTCAGACGGCTCAACCGGTACAGCCTTGTTACCAACCTGCTTGTAGCCAACCGGCTTATGTTCCTCGTTTGCTGAGCAGGACAGCACCCAGTGACCGTGGCATTCTTCACCGAACGGCTCACCGTCGAACTCTCTCGTGCCGTCGCCATCCTGAATCGGGAAGTTACGGAACTTCTTCGGCGCCTTGCCGTTCCACTTGTCCTTCTTGCCGCGCTCGATAGCTTCTGCAATCGCCTTGTCAATTGCTTCTTTGGTCTTGGTATCTTCCTTCGGAATCAGGAACTTGGAACGGAACTTTGCTGCGCCGCCGTTCATGCCCTCTGCCGGTTTAGTCAGGAATGCGTAAGAAAAACGTCCTTCGCCAGTGCACAGATTTGCCATAATTATTTCCTCCTAAAACTTATAAATCCAATCCGAACTCAGCCGCAACGGCAGCATTCGGACTATATGCTTGTCTCTTATCACTCTCCGGTACAAGTGTAGGCTTGCCCGGTGCGCGGGTGACCAAATCACCGCACGCCAACTCAAAATCTTCCTTGCCCATCAGCTTTTCCATGGCGGACAGCGTGATGGGTCTACGCTCGTACAGCATTGCTTCTGCAATACCTGCGTCTTTTGCACGCTGGATTGCCTTGTCTGCGTCGGTAAAGCTGCGGTTGCCTGCTCTGCCGATGACCAGTTTGTATCCCGGCACGTGCTCACCCTGTTCAATCATGTTCTGCGCTTCGCCGGTCAGGTCTTTCGCCCAACCTTCCAGCTCTTTCGCCAGCGGCAACAGCTCTCCGATCTGTTCCGGTGTCAGCAGGTCAGGGTTCTTGCCATGCGCGGATGCCAGCCAATCAGCACGCGCCTTACAGAGGTTTTTTGCCCTGCACCACCGGCACGCCGTTGGAGAGGGATTGTACGGTGGGTTATCGGACAACGCCAGCTCGGCAGCAATCCGAACTTCTTCATTCGCCCATTTTCGCAGTTCGTCAGCTGGAATTTCGTCCGACGAAAAGTTCTCAATGCGCGGCTGGAAAATGTGCATGTGCACGTTTTTGATGTCCAGCATAAAGTTCAGTTCTCGGTATGCACCGTAGGCGTACAGCCGCATTTGCGGATTGCCCACTGCGGAGACCGGCACGCCTTTGCCGTACTTGAAGTCAATCACGTGCAGTTCGCCCGGAAAGGCAAGAATGCAGTCCGCCGTGCCGAAACCGCCCGGCGCAATATTACAGTAATTGACCATGTGTTCCACATATACGTCCGGCGGTTCGCCAATGTGCTCTGCGGCGATACTGTAAACAAAGTCACCGTATTCCGCTGCGTGCTTCTCCATCTCCTTGTCGTACAGCTCGGACTTGCGGAGCTTTGCAAGGCGTGGCTTTACGCCGAAGAAGCGTCTGTTCAGCTCTGCTTCACAGAAAGCGTGAGCCAGCGTTCCTTCTTCTGCGTACACGCTGGTTGTTGCTGGGATGCCCGCTTCCAGCTTTACCGAGCCGGGGCAGCTGCCCCAGCGGCTATAGCTCGATGCGCCCAGCCGGGAGTGAAACTCAGGCATTGCTTGACACCTCGTCCACCCACGCAAACATCTCTGCTATCTGCGCTGCGGTAAGATCAGTCATCTTTGCTGCCCCAAGCTCAGACATTTTAGCCTTAATCTCTGGGTTAGACAGAATGTCATTACCGTGCGCACGAGCCAGCTTGCGTGCCTCTGCAATATGCTTGCGCAGGTCATCACAGGACAGATTGCTTTCCTGCGGAGCTGCGACCGGCGCGATACCTGTCTGAACCGGTTCTGCCTTTGCGGGTGCTACCGGCTTGACCTCAACGGTCGGTTCTGGCAGCGTGTCCGGCACGGCATTTGCCTGTACCTTCTTTGCAGGTGCGTCCTTCACTGCTGCTGTCTGCTCCGGTACGGAAACCTTGACTTCCGGTGTTACGCAGCGTTCCAGCAGCTTCATCAGCGCATCAGGCAGTTCCAAACGGAGCTTTACCTCACCGTGTACATTTACATCCATGTTGTGTTCCTCCTAAGGTATTCGATATTCGGCTCTCAGGGCTTGCACCTGATGACGGCTTGTCCGTGTAGCCGGTGTGCCGTCCGGCGGCATGCCTAACCGCCGGACGGGATAAAGAAAGGAGAAAAATGAAAAATGAACTCTGCGGCTCGCCGGAATCGAACCGGCAATCAGCCATGAGCCGCATATAGATGGGGCGGAGCCTCGCACGCCCCACTGATAAGGGAAAGGAAATGTATGTGTGTAGGGGGTCAAAAAACAGGAGATGTATCACGCCTAGCGAGGATGCGTTTTGTGGTGCGCCATGCGGGATTCGAACCCGCGACACCCAGATTAAAAGTCTGGTGCTCTACCAACTGAGCTAATGGCACATATTGAAGGGAAAGCGCGAAAGGTGCGGCAAACGTATGGAGGGACATTTTTCACATCCTTTTATAAAATTTTCTCGCGCTTTCCCATGGTGCGTCATGCAGGATTCGAACCTGCAACCGGTTAAGACCAGTTACCCCTGTGCTTTAATGACGCGTATCGTCTCGCTCCGCCCACCGGTGCACCAGAAACAGCAGAAACATCAGCGCTGTTCCGATTGCGCAGGACAGCAGAACCCAGAACACCAGTTCTACAATCTTGATAATCGCTGTGATTACGAAAAGCATGTCTTTCTTCCTCTCTTTTAGGGTGCGCTGCCGCGCCGCAACACGCGACAGCACGTGATTGTTTAGATGTATAAATTACGTTGCGGTATTTTTAGCGTATTTCGCGTGCACCGGATGACTAATCCGGCGGGCTTGTTCAATATCCCGCTCCGGCGGTGCTGGGAACAGTGCGGATGACGGAACGTCACAGAGATCCATTCTCCGTTCCGCGTTCTTCTGAATCAGGCGTTTTTCCGCCGTGCTTCTTGGTGCGTCAATCATCGTTGACACCTCGGTATGCCTTACCGAGCCAGATGTAAACATGCGCATGATTCGTGTTTGCATCTGGTCTTTTTCTTCGGTCTCGTCCGCCTTCTTCGGTCTCGTAGGTCTCAAAGGCATCCGCTCCGAGACTGCGGAGAAAATCACAGAGGTGAGATTTGCCGATAGGTCTATTGCGGATGCCGTCAATCTCAATCGGGACGTTGCATATTACCGCGCTTGAAACTACCGCTACCTCATCATTCGACAAGCCGTACTCATCTACCAGCGTGCGGGTTAGATTTATCGCGTCGCGCGTCAACTTATCAATATCAATCATACGTGCACCCCTTTCAGCTTCATCAGTTGTGGTTCATACGGATACGAATAATCCATGCCGTCTGCGTTACGCATGAATTCCTCTACTGCGCTTCTGCGGCACTTGTAATGACCCAGTTTACAGAACGGGAGCGTACCGGCGTCACGGAGCATGTACACGAAGTCCGTGTTGACCTTGAGCAGTTCTGCGACCTGTTTCACTGTAAGCAGTTCATCCAATCGACACACCGCCTTCCGGCGCTGTAACTACAAACGTCAGTACAAAGTTTGGGTCTGGCAGCTCGCCCATATTGCAGCCGCCATATACATCCGCAAGATAGTCACGCAGCAGACCCGAGTTGCGGATTAGCATTGGTTTGCGCTGTTTCGCTGCTGCCCGAATCTTCTGAGCGGTGTAAGACGTAAAGCCGTATACCTCACACAAAGTGCTCTCCACGCGTTCATCCTGTCGATTTGGTGATTCAGGATACCAGCCAGCCAGATACCCGGGGTCAGTATGAAGAATTTCCGCCAGCGCCGGATAATACTGAGCAGCGCGAGTAGCTTGGTTGATGATGTGCGCTATGCTCTTGTCCGTCTCGTCGCACAAGTCTGTCTTTTCTTGCAGTTCATACGCCAGCCGTGCAGCAGAAATGCCAGCCTCGCGCATGCAAACACGTACTTTTTCAGCTGTTGTCTTGTCTTTCATTCTTGCTTTCCTCCTATTGTGTTGGGGCTCCCTTGTTGTGGCAATTAAAGAAATCCTAACTTTATTGCCAAGTTTATCAAACTAACAATCAGCGCAAAGATTGAAATTGCTAAGGCAATATTTGAGAGGGTGAGTGTTGAAATTCTTTTCATTTTTGCTTTCCTCCTGTTGTGTTGGGTCTCCCTTATGCTATAATCGATAGCAGAAAGGAGGTGATTACAAAGCCTATGTCCATCTCAGATATAATTGATTTAACGGCGGTAATAGTCGCGCTTGCTGTCGGCGGCGGCTCTATCTGGATTGCCGTCAAAACACTGAAACAAAATCAGAAAATGATTGAGGACAGCACCCGTCCGTATATCACGGTGTACAGCGATATTACATTTTTCCAGCAGTCTCTGTTCTACATCATCGTTAAGAACTTTGGTAGCAGCGGGGCGGTCATCACTGAATTTAAGACAGACGAAAATCTACAGGACTTAGTGCCGGAAGGGGAACCAAATCCCTTTGCGCACATGCAGGGCGCGTTTTTGGCTCCCGGACAGCATTACCAAACCGTCATTAGTTTGCCGAATGCCAGAACTCGTTTAGACAAAGTCACGTTCCACATTAAGTACAAATCCTCGACGCATGAGTACGTGGAAGATGTTCCTCTGAAAATCGAAGCCTCTAGCGACCAGCTTTACATCAGAGCGTCTACAAAGGGACAAGAACTTAAAATCATTTCGTATGCGCTTCAAGATCTTGTCGAGAAGCACATGTAACCGGTAAGCAGTCAGCCATATTGCCTGCTGCTTCCAGCACGCATTTCACTACGCTTGAGGTGCGTGCTTTTTCATCTAAGCTATTCAGGATAAGGTCGATAACGCTTTCGGCTATGCAGTTTATATCATCTTCGTAAAACTGAACACTGTACTTGCCCTGTCCATCACGCAGCATAATCATAGCCTTGCACCTCCTGAAAGGTCTACTTCCCAAACCTGTTTGAAGAACGGGTCGAATGCCGGTTCGTCCGCAGCGCCGAATTGCTGTTTCAAATACCTGTAAAGCCGATTCGCTTCTAACAGAGCCACCTTTGTATTCTCCGCAGGAGTAACTACGATGGCTTTTCTCTGCTTTGCCACAACGGCGATACTGTGTGCCGTAGCCTTCGGCAAGTCGTATTCTTTGACCATCACATCTTCTACCCGTTCCAGCTCTCTGTCTCTCGGCTCGTCTTTCCAGCCTGCGAGATATTCCGGTGTAGAGTTCATCAGTCTTGCAATTACCGGAATGACATCAAGCGGCATCGGGTCGAAGCCCGCGCGCCAACGGTTCACGCGATACTCAGTTAAGCCGGGTCTCGACGGCATTGTTTCTTGCAACATGTGCGCCAGTTCACAGCTGCGAACGTGATTGGCGTGCATCAGCTGCGTCAGCCGGTCTCCGGCGTCTCTGTCACATCTTGTTTTCATTCTTGCTTTCCTCCTGTTTTGTCCATGCGGCATCCCGCTTTACAATCTCGTCAAGCGGAAGCCCAAGCACGTCAGATAACTTGACCGCAAGGGTAATGTCCAGTCGCTTTTGCCTCTCGCCCGCTTCAATCAAAGAGTAGTAGCTTTCGGAGATTCCGCAGCGTTCCGCAACTTTCGCCATTGTCAAGTTTTTCTCGTTTCTGGCAGTCGCCATCCATTCGCGCATATGTCAACCTCCTTCCAATTAACTTGACGTTTTGTTAAGTCTGGTATTATAATACGCTTAACTTTACAGGATGTCAAGTTTGTTTTGATATTTCTTTACAGTTTGTTAAGTTTACACAAAAGTTATTTACTTTACAATCTGTAAAGATTATAATATCCACAATAGGAGAGGACGTGAGCACATGAAGATGTTAAGAAGCCGCCGTAAAGAGCGTGGTATGACCATGAAAGAGTTGGGTAAAAAAGTCGGCGTGTCAGAAGCCGCTATATCGCTGTACGAATCAGGAAAAAGACAAGCACCCTATGAAACCCAACTAAAACTGGCAGAAGCACTCGACTGTACGATTGATTATCTGTTGCGCGGGAGCGATGACAAAACTGCCGCGAGCACCAGCGAGCCTGCCCTTACAGCAAAAGACGAGCGCGACATAGCGCACAAACTGAACGAGGTGTTAGACCAGCTGTCCGGTGATAACGCTTTGATGTTCGATGGCGAACCGCTGGACGACGTAACACGAGACCTTCTCCGCGATAGTTTAGAGAATCAGTTCAGGACAGCGAAAGTCCTTGCAAAACAGAAATACACACCCAAGAAGTACAGGAAGGATGAGTGAGTCTATGGAGATTAAAAACCTTGCAGACCGGCTCATACGCCGTCACGAATCGAATGACCCCTTCCGTATTGCCGCTGATCTTGGTATACATATCTGCTATGAGCCGCTTGGTACAATCCGCGGGTACTATAGTCAGGCTTGGCGGCAGAAGTTTATTCATATAAATAACGATTTGCCCGTCGACATTGTCCCTTTTGTATGTGCGCACGAATTGGGACACGCGCTGCTGCACCCTAACGCAAGCACGCCTTTCCTGCGCGCGAATACCTTGTTATCCGTAAACCGGCTTGAAATTGAAGCGAACCGATTTGCCGCTTGCCTGCTGTTGTCTGATGCAGACATCGTCGAATACGCGCACAGCGGGTACACCACCGCGCAGGTCAGTGCATGTACCGGTCTGCCGGAAACCCTTGTGCAGTACCGCGCTGACACGTGCCCCGCACTAAACGGAGTGTGATAATATGCCCGGAGTACAAGTATACAAACGCGCCACATGGCGGTACCGGTTTGAAGCCGCACCGGTTGGCGGCAAGCGTCGGCGTGTGGAGAAGTCCGGTTTCCGCACAAAGAAAGAAGCCCTTGTCGCTGGGACAAAGGCTTACAATGAATATTTGAATGTTGGACGAACATTTGTTCCCTCTGAGATTTCCGTAGCGGATTATCTGGATGAATGGTTAGAGCTGCGCAAGCCGGAGCTAAGACCGAATAGCATTCGCACGTATACTCGGAGGATAGAGGTTTACATCAAACCTGCTCTTGGAAAATACAAATTGTCGTCAATCTCTGCGTCAGACATACAACGACTAATAAATGACATGTTCGCACAAGGGGTTAGTCGAGCAACCATAGCCGGGGCTAATGGTGTGTTGACCAACGCGCTCAATTATGCTGTTGAGCCGATGGGGTATTTGCAACACGCACCTATTGACGGCGTAAAGCTACCATCTCGTCGTGTCCGACCACCTGTGCCGCCCCGCACACGAGTAAGAGAGCCGGTCACACCAGCGGACTGGGCAAGAATCAAGGAACTGCTATCGGGCAGGATTGGCTACCTCGCTTTTGTTATCGGCTACCATACCGGAATGCGCGTGGGCGAAGTCCTTGGCTTATCATGGAACGATATAGATTTTGGGAACAAAACGCTGTGCATCCGGCATCAGCAGCAGCATTTAGACCATGCCCTCTTTATAACCGAACCGAAGTTTGAGAGCGTGCGAAAAATCTCTATGGACGACGCCCTTATATCAGAACTGGTGGCTGAAAAACAGTATCAGCAGCGGGCAGCGCTACTTGATGAGCAGTATCCGCAGTACACATATGACGCTTCGGGTAAGCTGAGTATAGGCGGAGAAGGAACGCCGTTTGACCCTGTTTGCCGTCAACCAAACGGCGCTATTCTTCGATATGGCTCTGTCATGCGCCGCGTTTCTCTCGTACACAAAACCTTGAATCTCCCCAACTTTGATTTTCACACGCTCCGACACACGCACGCGACCATGCTGGTTAGTGCGGGCATCTCTCCCCTGCTGGTGCAAGAACGGCTGGGTCACAAGAACATACAGGTTACCCTCGGTCTATACGCCAGTCTGACAGACGTTGCGCGCGCCAAGGAGACCGCAGCGATAAATGAACTTTTTGGAGAATAAAAAATTGCCACTCTCGCGCCAATGGTGGCACGAGGGTGGCAAATTTATAAGTCGACGTTTTCTTTGCAACTTATTTTGTACTTTGGGCAAGATTGTACCATCCGCTCCGCGCAGGGTAGGCAGAATCGTCCTATCTTCTCGCAGCATCCCATGGTATAATGAACATACAATTCAAGGAAATGAGGCGCACGATGAAATACGCAATTGGCATTGACACCGGCGGCACCTGCACGGATGCCGTCTTATATGATTTTGATACTGGCAAGGTACTGTGCTCCAACAAAGCACTGACGACATATGACGATCTGACACGCGGTATTTTGGAGGCATTGGACGGGTTGGATGCGTCTCTGTGTCGGCAGGCATGTGCTGCCGGACTTTCCACCACTCTCGCAACAAATGCCTGCGTGGAAAACAAATTCCGCCGACCCAAACTGTTGCTCATGGGCATCGACCGCAAAGGGATTGCGAAGTTTGGCGCGGATTATGGATTTACCGATCCGGATGACATTGTTTATCTTCCCTGCAAAACGACAATTACCGGACAGATTTTACAGGAACCGGATTGGGCACTTTTGCGCGCACACGCCAAAGAATGGTTTTCCGGCGCCGAGGGCTGTGCCATTTGCGAAATTTACGGCATGCGCAACAACGGTGTCTTAGAGAAACAAGCAGCCTCTGTCATCCAACAGGAGATCGGTCTGCCGATTGTCTGCGCCAGCGAGCTGTTTTCCGGTTTATCCAGTCTGGAGCGCGCCGCCAGCGCCGTGCTCAACGCCGGATTGCTGCCGCTCACATGCCGTTTTCTCGATGCCGTCAGCCGTGCTTTTCAAGAGCGAAACATTCACGCAGACATGTATCTCGTCCGCTCAGACAGCAGTCTGATGGGACTCAACTACGCCGCACAGCACGCAGTGGAAACGCTGCTCTCAGGTCCTGCGGCCTCTGCACTCGGCGGAAGCACTCTCGCCCACGCCGAACACGCAGTGATTGTTGACATCGGCGGCACGACAACCGATATTGCTTTGATCGAAAACAATGTGCCGCTGCTTTCCAAAGAAGGCATTCGTGTCGGAAAATGGCGCACCATGGTCAAAGGATTATTTGCAAGCTCGTTTGCGCTCGGCGGAGACAGCGCGGTTCGTTGGGATAAACAGGGACAGATGACGCTTGGCCCTGACCGCATGATTCCGCTTTGTGTATTGTCCTCCCGCGAGCCGCAGGTTCTTGCGACATTGGAAGATTTGCTTCAGCGTATGCCGTGGCATTCACTGCCGCTGCACGAATTTTTAACACTCAACCGCAGAGATTGGCAGACCTTGTCTCTGACAGAGCAGGAATGCCGCCTGTGTGCCATTTTGGAGCACGGCGCTTTGGGCATGGAGCAGGCTGCACAGACACTTGGCATCGACAAATATAATTTACATACCGAATCGCTGGAACGCGCCGGTGTCATCTTGCGCGCCGGTCTGACACCAACTGACATCATGCATCTGCGCGGCGATTACACGCAGTATGAACGGCGCGCCTCGATTCTCGGAGCACGTTTTGCGGCGGCTTCCATGCAGTGCAGTCTGGAGGATCTCTGTGAGCGCGTCTACAACGAAATTTCTCATCGTGTCTTTCTCGCAGTCTCTCGCATTCTGTTGGAGCACGCTTCGCCCTACTATCAAACACATGGCATAGATGACGGCATGCAGCATCTTTTGGAATTACAATGGAACAATCAAACGTCCGGCGGTTCTTCCATGCTGCAATACTGTTTTCAGTCCAAGGCGGTGCTGGTCGGCATCGGCGGGCCTGTCCACCTGTTTTTGCCCGCTGCCGCCAAGGCGCTCGGTGCAGCGTGCATCATTCCGGACTGTGCGCCGGTCGCAAACGCCGTCGGTGCCGTCACCGGCCGCATGACACGCACATTGACTGCCGAGATTCGTCCGCACGGCATGACTGTTTCCGATGAGCAGGACAATATGGGTGATTTTGAGGTTCTCTATGACGGAGAGAGCAAATATTTCATCAAAGAACCGGAAGCCATTGCTTGGCTCACGCAGCAGATGCAGCAGACGGCAGAGTCCGATTTGCGCGCACAGGGTGCATCCGGTGCCATTACATTCCAAGTACAGCAGCACGATGTCGTCGCGCCCGTATACAGCGGCACAATCAAAATTTCTACCAGCATCAGCGTCACAGCACAAGCCAGCTTACAGCTGACAGCAGCGAAAGGAGAATCCAGCCATGTTTGAACTAACGCTTCATTTGAATCACCAAACACAGAGCATACCGGTTGAAGCCGGACAATCCATCAGCGAAATTTTGCAGCAGCATGTTCCGTCCTTCGCCCTTCCCTGTGCCGGAAATCATACATGCGGCAAATGCCGCGTGCAGGCATCCGGTGCGCTTTCTCCGCTTTCTGACGCAGAAAAGAAATTTTTGACGGACACCGACATACAAGCAGGCATCCGTCTCGCCTGTGACTGCACCATTTTGGGAAATGCCGCGGTGACCGTGCAGACCGAGCAGAAGGCGCGCATCATCGCTTGGTATCAAACACCGCCATTTGAGAAAACCGAAACCGGCTATGGCTTTGCCGTTGATATCGGCACAACAACGGTTGCCGTTCAGCTGATCCAACGAGAGACCGGCCGCATTCTCGCAGAACGTCTGGCGGAAAACGCGCAGCGCAGCTATGGCGCGGATGTCATCTCCCGTATTGAGGCGTGCAAAACCGCCGGTCTCGACACCTTGTCCGATCGCATTGCGCAGCAAATTGAACAGTTGGCGCAAGAATGCTTACAGGAAGCCGGCATTTGTGCGGTCTCTGAATCCATTGTCACCGGCAATGCAACCATGCTGCATATCTATGAGGGATTGGATCCCACTTCGCTGGCGGTGTCTCCTTTCGATGTGCAGTCCTATTTTGGCTGTTTCAGCCGCAGAACACTGGCTGGCGCGCCGGTCTATCTGCCGCGCTGCATCAGCGCATATGTCGGCGCAGACATTATCTGTGCGATTCTCGCGGCGGACTTGGAACACGGCGGCACGCAATTGCTTGCCGACATTGGCACAAACGGCGAAATGGCGTTGTTCCACGCGGACAAGCTGTTGTGCTGTGCAACAGCGGCAGGTCCGGCCTTTGAGGGTGCCGGCATCAGTGCAGGCATGCCGGCAGCTTCCGGCGCAATCCGCGCGGTATCCCTGCAGGATGACACCGTGCACTATGAGACCGTGCAGGATGCACCCGCCATCGGCATTTGCGGTTCCGGTATTTTGGACGCGCTGGCTGTCATGCTGGAAACCGAAGAAATGGACGACTCCGGTTATTTAGAGCCGCAGGACGAGGATGCCGAGGACTGGGCAATTGGCACCAGCGGTATTTCCATCACGCAGAAGGATATTCGCCAGATTCAGCTGGCAAAATCCGCCATCTGCGGCGGCTTGCTGACACTTTTGGATGAGGAAGGCATGGAGCCAGAGGATATTCAGCGGTTTGTCATCGCAGGCGGCTTCGGCAGCACGATGAATCATGCCTCCGCGGCGAAAATCGGCTTATTCCCCGCCGGATTGCAGGACAAAACCGTATTCATCGGCAACGGCGCGCTTGGCGGTGCCGCCATGCTGCTTCTCAATCGTGCACTGCGCGAAAAAACCGAACAGATGGCACAAAATGCCGAGGAACTGTCTCTGTCTACCAGCCCATCTTTTATGGATTATTACATCGACTGCATGGCATTTGACGAATTTTAAGACAGCCTGACAGCAACGAGGGCGCGCCGCAAATGCA
>JABLTO010100201.1_pt1 | contig 64633 bp, 70 predicted proteins | sample 7160091 | NCBI WGS metagenome assembly JABLTO01 (sample SAMN14651225, study PRJNA627086) | human gut metagenome | isolation source: feces | host: Homo sapiens
AATAATATCATATAAACTATTTACTAATAACACAGCCTTCAATAATTATACATTCAAAGTATACCCTTATATATTAACTATTCTAATATTTATATATATCATAATCTTTATAGGAGCCTTCTTAAAAAGAAAAAAATAAGTATATATTTTATAATTATGTATAAACTATTAGTAAGCAGATCTGCTTTTACATAGAAAAAGAAGCTACTTAAGCAATAACTTAAGAGCTTCTTTTATTTGACTTTCAAGAGGTAATTCACTATCAACTTTACTAACAACTCTCTTAATATCAGCTTGTTTATAACCAAGACTAACTAGAGATGATACAAGTTCCTCTTCATAATTCTCACGAGCAAACAATCCTGTTCTAATAACATTAAGCTTACCCTTAAGATCAAGAATCATTTGTTTTGCAACCTTATCTCCTATCTTAGGAAATTTCTTCAAATAATTAATATTCTCTGTCTCTATAGCTTCTTCAATTAAACTAATAGATCCAGTAGCAAGCATAGGAAGAGCCATCTTAGGACCAAGACCCTTAACAGAAATAAGTTTCAAAAATAATTCTTTTTCCTCTCTAGTCTTAAATCCATATAATGAATACTCATCTTCTGCTACTTTAGTATAAGTAAATATAGTATACTCATTATTTATCATAAAGCCATAAGGATTAGGAACATATATTAAATACCCTATTCCATTATTATCAAGAACTACATAACTAGGTTCTATCTCTACTATAGTACCTTTTATATAACCATACATTACTTCATATTCCTTATATCTTTACTAGTAACTTTCTTAAACATTTCATCATTATAGTTCTTAATCATATTGTCTTCTTTATGAATTTTATCAATAGCTTCTTTAATCATAATACCAAGTAATTCCCTATAATCAATATTCTTATCATCAAACAAATGATGTGAAAAGAAATTAGGAATAGTATTAACTTCATTTACATATATCTTTTTATTCTTATTATCATAAATATAATCTATTCTAGCTACTCCTCCAAGAGCAAGACATTTATATACTCTCTTACTAAGTTTTTCTATATCTTCAGTTAATGTTTTAGATATTTCTGCTGGGTAAATTCTCTTATAAGTATCATCTTCATCATCATCTTTATGATACTTATCATAATAACTACAAGGAGCATCCTTCTCTATTTCTTCAATTACTGATCCAATAAGTTTACCCTTACTAAGAAGAACAGACATATTAAACTCTCTTCTAGGTTCTATATACTCTTCTACTAATATACGACTATCTTTTAACATTACTTTTTCTATTGAAGATTCTAATTCTTCTTTTCTACTTACAAGTTCTATACCAATACCACTTCCAAGTCTTGCAGGTTTAATAATAAGTGGATAAGATAATTTATCTATCTTCTTAAATATCTCTTCTTTATCCATCTTGTATTCACTATCAGTAAAGAAAGCATAATCAGTAACAGGGAAATCATTAGCCTCTAATATCTGTTTTGTAAATATCTTATCTTGACAAGCAGCAGAAGCATAAATATCACTACCTACAAAAGGAATACCTAAAGTCTGCAAATAGCCTACAATACCACCATCTTCAGTATTCTTTCCGTGAACCATTGGAAAAGCTAAATGTATTTCTTTATATTCTCTCTTAATAAGACCAGTTGTCTCTAATATAAATTTACCTTTCTTATTTATCAAATTAACTTTCTTGGCATATCTATTAATTAAATTAAAATCTTTAAAACTATCTATATATCTAAGCATACCTCCACTATAAATAGTAAAATCTTTAGCTATATATATAGGAACAACTTCATATCTCTCCTTATCAATATTATCCATCGCTTGAATAGCAGTAAGTATAGATAATTCGTGTTCTAAACTTTTTCCACCAAATATTACTCCAATACTTAATTTCATCATAACACCTCTTAGTTACATTATATAATAGTTTCTTCTTTTTTTAAAGAAAAAACTATTAACTTTACAATTTTTATTTACTTTTCTCCCATAAAAGGAGCTTTGGCTAATTCTAATATTAAATTATTAAATTCTTCTTTTGTCTTTTTATCTAAATTCTGACTAGCCTTAATCATCATAGGAACAGTCTTCATAAAGTTTCTAGATATATCTCCAAAAGTATCTTCATTAGAAGAATTAAATATATCAAACAAAGTATCTACGAATAAAGCTCTCTTTTTATTATCCATATTACTAAGCCATCTATTAATAACTCTACTGGCAAATACAGCATCACTAGATAACTTATCTACATATACAAAACTATTATTCTTAACTACCCAAGAAAAAGGATCGTGCTGCATAATACCTGCCTTATTACTTTTAATAATCCTATAATGATTACTAGTGTCAAGTAATAACCCTATAAAAGAAGAAGTTGGTATAGTTTTATATATTTTATCTTCAATCTTCTTATATTCTTCACTATCAGTAATACTCTCAGGAAACCCTGGTCCATCATTACTAAATATCTTTTTTATCTTATCACAATCAGAACATTTTAAAGAAGCATATATAGCTAAATTACCTCCTTTAGAATGACCTCCTACATAAATATCCTTATCTTCCTTTGAAACAACCATCTTTAAATAATTATAAGCTTCTCTTTGTGACGGAATCGGAGACATAAAAGATAAAGCAAAATCCTCTTGCCATCCCACTATAGTACCATCAGTACCTCTAAAAGCAACATAAACAAAATCATCAAAACAAAAAGTAGTTGCTGAAAACTGTAGTTCTTTATTAACTATATCCTTATGATACTTAATAACACACTCTCTATACCTACTAGAAGAAGCCATACTAGAAAGTAATTCTCTATTAAGAAGAGGAGTTCTAGTAGACAAAAACATCCTATCAAACAAACTTCTATTATATAAATCTTTTAGTTTAATACCCTCTTCTGGAACCATACCCTTAAGTTTAATATAACAAAATTGTGACAATACCAAAGCATCTACTTCTTTAAAAGCACTCTCTTTAAAAGTCTTTAAATTATTTTGAACATAATCAATAATATTCATAACACACCTACCTCTAATTATAGTATATCATATAATTAGAAAAACTAGATATTTTTTTATCTAGTCCATTCAAATTCAAAATCAAGTATTCTAACAGTATCACCATCTTTAATACCCATTTTTTCAAGTTCTTCATCTACACCCATTCTTCTAAGTTTATTAGAAAATCTCTCATATGCTTCTTCAGTATTAAAGTTAGTCATTCTAAATAATTTTTCTATAGCATCACCTTTTACTACATAAACATCATTATCTCTTACTATAGTAAATGGTTTTTCCATCTTAAACTTATAAAGTACATAACTCTCTTCCTCTGCCTTATCAAATAAATCTTCTCTATCTATTTCTTTAGACATTTGTGATAACTTATCAATAACAGCATCCAATCCTTCTCCTAGTAAAGCAGTAACTTCATAAATATCTTTAGACTTAATCTTCTTTTTAAAGTTTTCTAAGTTTTCTTTAGCCTTCTCTCCATCCATCTTATTCGCAATAATAATTTCTGGTTTAGTAAGAAGTTTAGCACTAAACTTTTCTAATTCTTCACGAATAGCAACATAATCTTCATAAGGATCTCTTCCTTCATAAGAGGACATATCTATTACGTGAGCAATAATCTTAGTTCTCTCTATATGTTTTAAAAATTTATGTCCAAGACCTGCTCCATCACTAGCTCCTTCTATAAGTCCAGGAAGATCTGCTACTACAAAAGTATTATCATTAGTTTTAACTACTCCTAAATTAGGAGATAATGTTGTAAAGTGATAACTTGCTATCTTAGGATTAGCATTAGATATCATTGATAATATTGTACTTTTACCAACACTTGGCATACCAACAAGACCAACATCAGCAATCATTCTAAGTTCAACTTTTACATTTCTAACTTCACCTGGTTCACCATTCTCTGCATAAGATGGGCACGGATTACTTCTCGAAGACAAACTAACGTTTCCTCTTCCGCCTCTTCCACCATATGCTATAATAGCTTCTTGTCCTTGTTTTGTAAGATCTGCTATTACAACTCCTGTATCAGCATCCTTAACTGTTGTCCCAATAGGCACTTTTACAATAACATCTTCACTATTACTACCATTCTTATTCTTGCCTTCACCATTATTACCATTATTTCCTTTTATCCTCTTTTTATATCTTAAATCAATTAATGTTTTCAATCCTTCATCAGCCTTAAAAATAATGTCAGATCCCTTACCACCATTTCCACCGTATGGTCCCCCCATAGGAATATACTTCTCTCTTCTATAAGCCATACAACCATTTCCACCAGTACCAGCTTCAATAGTCATTAAAACTTCATCCACAAACATTAAAATCACCTACCTTCATATTTAACTTTATATAGTACCACCATTATAAGAACAATAATTAATATTATATAAATACCACTAACCCATATAATCCTATAATAATTTCTTTCTTTTTTCTTTTTCATTTTTCCAACCTCTTACTTTTAATAAAACACTATCATATATTTCTTGTAAAAAATCAATAATATAAATGTCAACAAATGCCAATGCAACAATAAAAGCAATACTTACTATACCAAATTTTGAAACTAAAAACAAGTCTGGAAGTAAAATTAATAACTCAAAGAAGGAAATACTACAAAATACTAGTAATATTTTTCTCCATAAATTAAGTGGTTTACATATTGTATATAATAATCTTAAAGTAACAAAACCCGTAATAGCCACTACTACTAATCTATAATCTTCAAAGCTTTTATTAAATATTGTACAGAACATAATTATTATAAATATATTTAAAACTACAGTTATACCATTAGGTAACGCATTTCTAAATACTTTAGCAATAAAGTCTTTACCAACTTTACTATAATTAGGTTCTAATGCTAAGAAAAATGAAGGTATACCTACGCAAAACGCACTAATAAGTGATAATTGTATTGGATAGAAAGGATACTCATGTGATAAAACAATTGACAATAAACATAATAAAAATGAATATGTAGTCTTAATAAGATACATTGAAGCTACTCTCTCTATATTATTAACAACTCTTCTTCCCTCATCTACTATGTTAGGTAATACAGAAAAATCACTAGTAGTAAGTACAACCTCTGATACACTCTTTGCTGCATTAATACCACTAGCAAGAGCTATACCACAATTAGCTTCTTTCAAAGCTAAAATATCATTAACACCATCACCAATCATAGTAACAGTATTATCTTCCTTAAGCGCTTTAATAACCATCTGCTTCTGAGTAGGCGTCATTCTTCCAAATATAGAAGTCTCCCTAGCCACCTTTCTTAATTCTTCATAATCTTTAGGTAAATCAGCTCCTTCTATATATTTATCATAAGAAGGAAAATTTAACCCTTTAAGTAAATTAGATACTGTAATAGGATTATCACCAGATATAACCTTAACCTCTACCCCATTATCTCTAAAATAAGTAAGTGTCCCCTTCGCAGACTCTCTGATATTATCTTTAATAATAATAAATGCAACAACAGCAAGCTTATCTTTTTCTCTAGCTAATGTAAGAATTCTATAACCCTTATCTAAATATTCTCCAAGTATATCCTCATAATCTTTAATCTTCTTATCAGTAATATACTCTAAAGCTCCAAGATAATACTTAACATCATCAATAGTAGTAATACTACACTTCTTTGCCGAAGAAAAAGCCACCCTCTTAGTAACATTAAGATTAGTCTTAACACCAAACTTATTCTTAAGAGCTATATCAGTAGAATTATTACCATCTTCAGTACAAATATTAGATATAATATCACTAATATTAATTCTCTTATCTAAAACAACAGTATCTACTACTTCCATAGTACCATCAGTAATAGTACCTGTTTTGTCAAGACATAAAACATCAGTACAAGAAAGAACTTCTATACCATTTAATCTCTGTATAATAACATTCTTCTTAGCCATCTTAATAACACCCGCTGTCAATGCAATCGAAGTAAGTAAAACAAGCCCCTCAGGTATCATACCAATAACACCTGCTACTGTAGATAAAATAGCTTCATTATAAGATTGATTACTATAAAAATACTGACTAATAAATAATAATATAGTCATAGGTATAATAATAATAGTAACTATCTTAAGTATTTTATTTATTACCCCTTGTAAATAAGAAGAATTATCTTTAATAGATGTAGCTTCTTTTATTAAATTATTAGCATAATTATTCTTACCTATACTAATAACCTTAGCATAACAACTGCCACTAGTAACAATAGATCCAGATATAATCTTATCATCTTTCTTTTTCTCAATAGCATCAGATTCTCCTGTAATAACAGATTCATCTACTTCTAAACTATTAGACTCTAACACTACCATATCAACTACTATAGAATCCCCAGAAGCCAAATAAATAACATCATCCATAACTATTTCTTCTTTAGTAATAACTTCTTTCTTACCATCTCTTACTACTACTATCTTATCCTGATTAGTCACTTTAATATTATCAAGTATTCTCTTAGCCTTATACTCCTGATATATAGCTATCAAAGTATTAAATATAATAGTACCCACAAAAGTAACATTTTGTATTGAACCAGTAGTAAGTACAAGTACTGCTAAAGCAATATTCAAAATATTAAATAAAGTAATAGTATTAGAAATAACTATCTCTTTAAAACTTCTAGTATATGTCGTAGTCTCATTATTAACAAGACCATTATTTTTTCTATATTCAACTTCTAACTTAGTAAGTCCTTCCATATTACCAACCTCTTTCTTATATTCAAGTTATCAATTATATTTTAATATATCACCACTATAAAGTCAATAATTTACCCACAATAAATTAAAAGAAAAAAGAGCCTAAGCTCTTAATTATCTACTAAAGTAACCTCCACCATTATAGTATAAAGCTGGGAAGTTAATTATATTTCTAGGATTTAACGAATTAGCATTAAAGTTATAAGCATTATGTCCATATGCCATTCCAAAATGTAAATGTGATCCACCAGTACAATTATCATAAGAAGCAGTAGATCCACCTCCTACAGCACCAATTACAGTACTAGGAGTTACTATTTGATTCTCATAAGCACTAATACTAAGTAAGTGCATATAAACAGTAGTATAAGGAACACCATTAACATTATGATATACCCATACCATATTACCACCACAACTAGAGTACTTAACTATTCTAGCAACTACTCCCGTAGCAGCAGCATATACCTTAGTACCTTCACTAACACAATCCAAGTCAATACCGTGATGTCCTGATACAGAACCAGACCAGTCAGTTCTATTACCATAACCAACATACTCACTAGTAACACAACCCCAAGTTAAAGGATAACTCCATCCAGTAGCATTAATAACAGTAGTTCCACCACCACTACCCTTAGAACTATTAATTCTAGCTATACAAGAAGTAACATCTTCATTATCTCTACAGCCAAGATCATCATACTCTTTAATTTTCTTTTTCATATCATTAATATCTTCTTCTAAAGTAGTTCCTTCTTCTTTATAATTCTGTAAATTAACTTTCAAAACAGCCATCTTAGAATTAAGGTCATTACTCTCACTCTCTAATTTACTTTGCTTACCAGCCAGTTCTTTCTTCTTAGTCTCTAAATTATCAACTAAAACAGAAAGTTCTTGCATAAGTTCATTATTATGCTCAGTAAGCTGTGACACAACAGAATATCTATATATAAAATCAGTATAAGAGTCTGCCTCAAAAATATATTCTAAATAAACATTTTCTCCTGAAGACACCTGAAGGAACTTAAGTAATTCATTAGTTTCCTCTTCCTTAGCCTCTATCTCATTTTGATTCTTAATAATATCATCCTCTGTAGACTTAATATCATTTTTAGTCTGTGAAATATTACTAGTAATTGTATTAATTTCATCAGTAAGAGCACTAATTTGAGAATCAGTCAAATTTTTCTTACTATCAGCCTCTGCCTTTTGCGATTGTAACTTCTTAAGTTCACTTCTCATCTGTCCTAGTGTTTTAGCATTAACATTAACGCAAGGTACTAAAAACAAAACTATCATAAATAATAACATTATTTTCTTCTTCATATCATCACATCTTTCACTACAATTATATATTAAATATTTTTTTTAGTCAACAGCAAAATATAATTTTACATATTCTGTAAACTATCACTAATATCTTTTAATTTACTAAATATAGCAATTTCTTTTTCCTTAAATACCGTACTTAAGTCATTATTCTTAATCATATCAATAACTTGTTCTATCTTATACCACTTTACATAAGAAAGTTCTTCCCTCTGTACTTTAAACTCTTCTTCTTTCTTATCACTAACAGTATAAAAAGAATACATATAATGATTATTAAATCTCTCTTTAACTACATACTTATCACAAAGAACATATAAATCATTTCTATTAATTCTAAGTCCTATTTCTTCCTTAAGTTCCCTAATAGCACTCCTACTAGGATTTTCATTATAACTAACGTGCCCTGCCACTACACCAAGTTTATTAGGACAAAACCTCCTATTAGGACTTCTTTTCTGTAACAAAACCTCTTTCTTATTATTAATAACATATATAGTAACTTCATTATGTAATAAACTTCTATTATGTAACTCTTCTCTTTCTAATATTGTATTAGTATTATTACCATCTTTATCAACTACTCTAAGTAATTCCAAATATACATCACCTACTATATATAATTCTAACATACTTTATAATTAAAATCAAATTCACTACTACAAAAAAAGACCCAAAAGATCTTACAATAATTACTATTCTATTCTAAATTTTCATACTAAGTTTACTCTATATATTATCCCTCTTTACAAATGATAATATAAATATAAGTAAAATAGATATATATAATATAATTCTTATATCATTAATAAAATAACCAATTAAACATAAAATACTTCTAACAAAACAAAATATTATTTCCACTAATATAACATACCCTTTCACATTAGTATTCTTATTAATAGTATATATATTCTCCGAAGACACTACTTCAAACATCTTAATACCAAGCCCCTCAAATAAACCTATTAATAATACTAAATATTTATTATTAATATTTAATTTCATAATAAGAAATATACAAAATATCATATTTAAATATTTAAAATATTTCTTATTATCTATCTTTCTAACAAATAAATATATAAATATACAAGCACTAATTCCCATAACAACATTAAATATACCAACATAAGTAACCCTACTATTAATAAACAAATATAAATATAATGGTTGAAGTGTTAAATTAATAACTTTAGCCTGCTCTAATAAAAAGAATAATAATTTATTTTTAGATATCTTCTCTAACTTAATAGTATTGTTATCAGAAGCATCTTTTAATTTTACTATAGGTATTATAGCTATTATAGATATAATAACTATTATTATAGCCAATATAAGCACTGACAATAATTCCTGTATATAAGCTCCTATTAAAGAAGAAAATATAGTAGCTATATTACTAAATATAAGTATATTACCTATCTCTTTATTATTATGATTATCAATAACTTTAATAGCATAATAATGTCTAAGAGAATGATAAGAATAAGCACCAATACCATTTATAATACTAAATATAACTAAATTAATAAAAGTCCTATCCATAACAGACATAAAATAAAAACTACCACTAAATATTATACTTGAAAGCATAAGTATATATTTAGGTTTAATTATCTTAGTTAAATATATACTACCTATACTAGTAATCATTCCTGTAAAATATAATATACTATAAAATAAAAGTATCTCTCTAAAAGTATAACCTATTTTATATAATAGTACTGAAGAAAATACCTCCACTATATTTCTTGCTATAGTAGAAAATAATATAAATAAATTATATCTCTTTATATTATTCATATTATCACCATTATATAGTATGTATTTTTTTTAATTTATGATACAATATTACATAGGTGATGCAAATGTTTAAGTATACATTAGATAATAAAAGATATCATACTCTAAATTATTATCTTAAAAATAAATTTAATACTAAAGTATTTAAAGTAAGTTTAAATGGTGGGTTTACTTGTCCTAATTTAGATGGTACTAAAGGTTATGGAGGCTGTATATATTGTTCTAAAAGTGGTTCAGGTGACTTTGGTGGTAACCCTAATAAAGATTTAACTACCCAATTTAAAGAAATTAAAGAAGTAGAAAGTAAAAAATGGCCTAACAGTAAATATATAGCCTATTTTCAAGCTAGAACCAATACTTACGCTCCTCTTGAAGTATTAAAAGCAAAATATGAAGAAGTATTAAAAATAAATGATGTAGTTGGCTTATTTATTGCCACTAGGTGTGATGCCATAACTGATGAAACATTAGACTATCTAGAAGAACTAAACAAAAGAACCTTTCTCACTATTGAACTAGGACTACAAACTACAAACGAAAAAACATCTAAATTAATAAATAGATGTCATACACTAAAAGAATTTGAAGATATGGTAAAACGTCTTCGTAAAAGAAACATCAATGTAGTAGTTCATATCATTAATGGTCTCCCATATGAAACAGAAACAGATATGCTAAATACTGTAAGATATCTAAATAAACTAGATATTCAAGGTATTAAAATACATATGCTTTGTATTATTAAAGATACTCCTCTAGAAACACTATATCAAAAAGAAAAATTCCACATTCTAACTAAAGAAGAATATATAGATATTGTCATTAAACAATTAGAACTCTTACGCGAAGATATAGTAATACATAGAATAACATCTGATCCAGATAAAAACTCTCTAATAGAACCAACTTGGTTACTAAAAAAATTCTGTCTATTAAATGATATAGATAAAGAAATGGTAAAAAGAGATACTTATCAAGGAAAATATAGTAATATATAACACCAACAAAAAACTAATAGAGAGACTTTCATAGGCTCTCTATTACCTATGAAGACCCGAGACTTCATAGGAAAAGGAACTAATCATCATATTAGTTCCTTTCATTAACTAAAATAATCTTAATATATCATTAAAAGTAACATATATCATAAGAAGCATCAATAACCCAAATCCAATAGAATTAACAATAGCTTCAGTTTTAGCCTTAATAGGTTTTCTTCTTACCTTCCCAATAATCAAGAATAACACTCTACCACCATCAAAAGCAGGGAACGGAAGCAAATTAATAACTCCAACATTCATAGCCAAATAAGCAGTCAAATACATTATACTCTGAAAACCTTGTTTAGATTGAGAATCAACAACAGTATAAATACCAACAGGACCAGATAAATCACTAACAGCAACCTTACCAGTAAACAACTGCTTCAAAGTCATAAGCATAAGTTTATATAAACTAACCGTACTCTCACAAGCATAAGATAAAGAATTACCAAGCCCATACTTCTTAGTATTATCAATACCAATACCAACAACAAAACTCTTATTACCATCATCATCAGTAACAGTATCAGGTTTTACTACAACATTTCTCTCCTTATTATTCTCATCTCTAAGTCCAAACTCAATATCCTTTCCATCACTTGTCTGAATATAAAGTTGAACTTCACTCCAACTAGATACTTTATGATCATTAATACTAACTACTTTATCACCACTTTTAATACCAGCTCTATAAGCAGGATAATCAGGAGAAACATTAGCAATAATAGGTTTAGTAGATACACTACCATATATAAGTGCCATTATAAATAATAATACAAAAGCAAACAAAAAGTTAAAAGTAGCTCCCGCTATCATAATAATAAATCTCTGCCATACTGGCTTAGAATAAAGCTTTCTATCATTAGCTATCTTCGAATTATCATCAGCATCTTCTCCTGCCAAACTAACAAAACCTCCTATTGGAATAGCCCTAAGACAATACTCAGTCTCACCATTCTTTTTCTTAAAATGCAAAAGTTTAGGCCCCATACCAACAGAAAACTCATAAACATATACTCCAAACAACTTAGAGAATATAAAGTGTCCAAACTCGTGAACTAAAACAATTCCCCCTAATATTAATACAAACCATACTATAGCCATTTTTTCATCCTCCTAAAATAAACTAAGCATAAGTGCCATTCCAAGTGACACAAATATCACACTATCAAATCTATCTAAAATACCACCGTGTCCTGGTATTAAATTAGAATAATCTTTCTTTCCAAAATATCTCTTAATACTACTAAACACAAGATCTCCAATCTCACTAAGTAATGTAAGTACAAGTGATAATATTACTATCTTAATAATATTTAAATCTCCTATAGCCATATAATAATAAACACTACCAACAAACACACCCATAACAGTTCCTATTAAACTACCCTCTATAGTCTTTTTAGGAGATATACTAGTAAAATGTCTCTTACCTATCAAACTACCTCCTATATAAGCATATGTATCAGTAATAAAAGAAATTATAAATATATATACACACTTATATATACTAACCTCTCTCATAAGTATAATATTATTAAAAGAAAATGCTAAAAAGTAAGTAATTCCAAGAAAATAAAATGCATCATTTATATTATACTTATCTTTATCATTATAAAATACTATTGGTATTATAAGTCCAAGTATCGGAAAAAGTATAAATATTTTATCATTTAATTTAAAGAATAAATTATTTAATAAAAATAGTACCAAAAACATTCCCGATAAAAACTTAATAATTCCTATATCTTTATCTTTATATTTAATATCAATTAACTCTTTTAGTCCCATTATAGACACTACTGTCATAACAACACCAAATATTTTATCACTAATAAGTAATGGTACTATAAGTAGTACAAGAACAATAATAGCTCCTAAAACTCTTTTTTTCATATAACCTCCTTAAGCTATCTTATAATCATCTTCCAAAGAAAAGACAACATTCTCTTCAATCCAATTTTTTCTAGGCTCTACAGCATCTCCCATAAGTACAGACACTCTCTTCTCAGCAAGTGCAGCATCAGTAATATTAACTTTAATTAGCTTTCTCTCTTTAGGATCCATAGTAGTCTCCCAAAGTTGATTAGCATTCATCTCACCAAGTCCTTTATATCTTTGAACACGATAATTAGTTCTATTCTTAGTCTCTTCTTTTAACTCTTCATTAGACCAAGCATAAAGATGCTTATTAGAATAACTAACTTTGTATAATGGAGGCATAGCAATAAATAAATGTCCTTCTTCAATAAGTGGTTTCATATATCTATAAAAGAATGTAAGTAATAGACATTGTATATGTGCTCCATCATCATCTGCATCGGTCATAATAATTACTTTGCCATAATTAATATCTTTAGGATTAAAGTCTGCTCCTACACCAGCTCCAATAGTATAAATAAGAGTATTAATTTCTTCATTCTTAAATATTTCTTCCATTCTCGTTTTTTCAGTATTTAATACCTTGCCTCTAAGAGGAAGTATAGCTTGCGTCTTTCTATCTCTACCCTGTTTAGCACTACCACCTGCAGAATCTCCCTCTACTATAAATAGTTCTTTTTCAATTGCCTTTTTACTTTGAGCAGGAGTAAGTTTTCCAGATAATAATTTTTCTGTCTTCTTACCATCTCTACCTTTTCTAGATTCCTCTCTAGCTTTCCTTGCAGCTTCTCTAGCATCCTTCCCTTTTATAGCTTTACTAACTATTTTTGTGGCAATCTGTTTATTTTCCTCAAGGAAAAATCTAAGTTTCTCGGTAACAATAGATTCTACTATTGTTCTAGCAACTGGTGTACCTAGTTTAGATTTAGTTTGACCTTCAAACTGTAATAGATCTTCAGGTATCTGTACTGATATAACTGCTGTAAGTCCTTCTCTAACATCAGATCCATCAAAGTTCTTATCCTTTCCCTTTAAATAACCATTAGCCTTAGCATAGTCATTAAGAACTTTAGTAATCGCTGTCTTAAACCCAACTTCGTGTGAACCACCATCAACAGTCTTAACATCATTAACAAAAGATACTATGTTTTCAGAATAACCATCTGTATACTGAAGTGCCACTGATACATTCACTTTATCTTTAGAAGCACTAAAACAAAGTGGTTTATGAAGAACTTCTTTTCCTTCATTCAAATACTCACAAAAAGCTTCTAGTCCGTTCTCATATAAGAATTTTTCACTTCTTCCACCAATCTCATCTACAACTTCTATAGTAAGACCACTTATAAGAAAAGCACTCTCTTGCATTCTCTCACATATAGTAGAAAAATTAAAATTAACATCAGGAAATATACTAGGATCTGGTTTGAACTTGACAGTAGTACCAGTTCTATTAGTAGTACCAACTTTTCTTAAAGGTACTGTAACTTTACCACCATTTTCAAACTTAATATAGTATTCTCCTCCATCTCTTCTAGTAACCACTTCCATAACAGTACTAAGAGCATTAACTACCGAACCGCCAACACCGTGAAGTCCTCCTGAAACTTTATAACCACCTTCAGTAAACTTACCACCAGCGTGTAACACTGTATAAATAACTTCTGGAGTACTCTTACCAGAAGAATGCATTCCAACAGGTAATCCTCTTCCTTTATCAGTTACACTAACTGCTCCATCTTTATGAATAACTATCTTCAAATGATTACCATAACCATTTAAAGCTTCATCTATAGAGTTATCTACTATCTCCCATACCAAGTGATGTAATCCTCTCTTATCAGTAGATCCAATATACATACCAGGTCTCTTTCTAACTGCTTCAAGTCCTTCTAATATCTTAATTGAACTCTCATCATATTTTGTTGTCTTTCCCATCAATATCACTCTTTCTATCAAATTCCATATTAATTATACTATAAATTTCAATCAGTATCAAGTTAATTTTATCTTTAAAGAAAAAAGTAGCTCTAACATAAGCTACTCTTTAACATATCTTTAAACATAACACAGTCATCTATACTATAATCATTTATCAAACTAATAGCAATAGCATCATCTACACTAATATTAGAAGTATCAGTATAACTCTTCAAACTACTAAGCATCTTAGCAAATTTCTTATAATCTTCAACCGTATAATTATTATTTTCTTTTACTTTATTTTCTTTAACATCTATTAAATCATTTAAAGTAACATCCTCATCTTGTTCTACTTCTTCTTTTGTATCACTAGTATTCTCTATTAAACTAATATTATCATTCTTAGTAACATTATCCTCTAGAGAACTATCTATTGTCTCAACCATTTTATTTTCCATTGGAACTACTTCTTCTGTAAAATAATTATCTATAATAGGCTCTTCTACACTAGAAGTGTTTTCTATATTAGAAGTATTATCTTCAATCTTAATATCATCTATAATATCTTGTATATTAGATTTACTACTAATATCATTTAACCAAACATTATAACTCTCTTCATACATCTTTTGAGGATTAACAATATTATATGAGCTATCACTACTTACATTATTATCATAATAAGTAACAGGTACTTTCCCATTTAATATATCATCAAAAGTAATGCCAACGCTCTTTTTCTTTTTCTTATTCTCTTTCTTCTTATTCTTATTATCAATAACTACTGTATTTGGATTAACTGCCATAACAACATTACCATTAGGTATTAACAATTTATCAGTAGACTTCTTATCATCTTTATTATCTTCTACTGCCTTATCAGTATTAGCAACAATCTCAGTAACAACTTCTTTAGTCTCAACTTTATTCTTAGCTTTCTTCTTAATCATTATTCTATCACATATAACATTAGTAATATAAATAACAAGTAAACAGAAAAGCCAAACTGCAAATATACCAATACTAAGTTCTAATATAGCCACTAAAGATGTATTAGTATAAAGTGAAGACATAGAGAATATATCTATCTTATTCTTAGCAATAATATTTAAAACTATAGCAAAAAGAATATTATTTAATATAAAATTAATAGTATTAATAACCTTATATATTTTTTTCTTCTTAGCACTCAATACTCTAGTAATAAAAACCACAAAATTAAACACTAATATACCAATATAAACATATATCGAAGGAAAATAAATATTTCTAAAAAATATCGTTGAGAAATTATCAAAAGTATCCATCAATATCTTATAATTACTAACAATACTAACCCCAAACATAAGTATCATCAATACGCTAACTATAAGCATATATTTTCTACTACTTATTCTCTTAAACATATAAACAAAGGTAATTAATAAAATCAAAATAGCAAATATAAATACCAACTTAAATTTAAGAAGCATATCAAACAATATCTTAAACTTCTCTATCACAGATAAATAAGTCATATTTATTCCCCCTTTCTATATTATCTTTTTTCTACAAGCTCTGCTATATAAATAGTCTGGTGATTATCATCATCTTTAGTACAAGTAATCAAGGTAAGCGTAGTCTTATTTTTATCTCTAAATATTCTTACACTACCCGTCTTTTCTTCATAATATATTTTACTGATTTTATATATATATTCACTATCTTTATAATGAATAGTAATATTATCACCAACAACTAACTTATATAGATTAGCAAAATAACTATTATTATAGTTACCAGAATGACCCGCTATTATAAGATTACCACTTTCAGTATCAGGATAATTAGATTCTGGTAAAACATATAAATTAAACTTAACATTATTCAAATTAGAATTTTTACTATAAAACCCCTTATATAATTCTATTTTTGGTATATCAATTATTCCTAAATACTCTTCATAAGAATAATTAATTTTTTCTTCTTTTTTATCTTCTATTACTTCTTCATTATTAATAGTATCATCACTGATATTATTAACTGAAGAGAAAGCTAGATTCATTTCACTATATATAGCATCCCTTTTATCTTTTACATAATCAGAAAGCAAAACGAGAGTACCACTCAATATTAGTATTACTCCCGCTGCTACCTGGTATTTAAAATTAAACTTCTTCTTCATTCTTTTTATAATTTCTATAAACAATTGCAAATCCAAGTCCGATTACAATTATTCCAATTAGAGATGCTGTAATAGTCTTAAATGATGAAGTACTAGGAACTTTAATAATTGTTTCAGGTTTATTTAACATAACAACCTTACCATCTACTGTTCCATCTTCCTTAACAACAAATTCAACTACTTCTTTAGTAAGTTCATATCCTTCTGGAGCTAAAGTCTCAGATAAATAATACTTACCTGGTTTCAAACCGCTAACTAAATGTGGTTCATCAGTAGAAACCCAAGCCTCAATTAAATTATTATTTTCATCCCTAAGCTCAAGATGTGCTCCTGGAAGTTCTTTTCCAGTTGTAGCATCTTCTTTACTAATAGGAATATAAATAACATCTTTTAATTTATTTTCCATTTCAACCTTAGTAACACTACCATCAGCTTTAACTTCAAATTCTATTGTTTTATCACTAAGAACATAACCCTCTGGAGCTATAGTCTCAGTAAGATAATACTTACCTGGTTGTAATCCTTTAATCACATGTGCTTCAGTAGTAGATACCCAAGTATCAACTACCTTTCCATTAGCATCTTTTACAGTAAGAGTTGCTCCTGGAAGCTCTTCTCTAGTAGTAACATCTACTTTTCTAATTTCAACCTTAGTAGTTAAATTAACCTTAAGAGTAGCACTGTTGTTAACATCCTTACTCTCTGGATATAAAACTGCTGTTGATTGATATTGAGAATGAGCAGGTTTATATAAGTAAGCCTTATTTATAACACCAGTTGCAGATGTTTTAATCTTAAATTCATTAGTTAAAGAACTAATGCTACTAACAGGAACCTTAACGTAAAATACCTCATTAATTCCATATGTAGTTCTATTAGCACCCTTACTATCAGTAACTATAGTACCCTTAGGTGCATTCTCTAAACTAACCTTATGGGCATTATTAGAAATGGTACCAGTAGTTTTTACAGTAATAGCAGAACTAACATAATACTTACCATCAGAAGACAAAGTAAGAGAATCATCTGACATATTAAGTTTAATACTTGGTTCAGTATATCTATAACTATTAGCTCCATTAACAAGTTTAGCTACTTCTTTAACAACCTCAGAGGAATAGCCTCTATAAGTACCATTACTTAAGTTAAAATGAGTAAATACTGAATCATTAGGTGATAACAAGTACCAAACAGCAAGACCAGTAATATAGTAATCTTTCTCATTATTACCAGTTATACTCTTAGTAGGATAACCATTAGCTAAAACATAAGCAAACTTAGCATCCATTTGACCACTTAATGTATAAGTCTCACTACCAGATGAAGGCATAGCATCGTGTATCTGAGTACAATATACTATACTACCATCAGAATTAACTTTATAAGTAAAGTTAAGTGAACTTCCGTGTCCTAACATACTACTTCCATATAACATGTGAATATCGCTAGCATTAATGTTAAAATTAGCAGGTGCACTACTAGCAGCTTCAGTTTTAGTTACTATACAAAAACTAAATACAGTAACAAGAATAAATAAAATATACTTTAATTTCAATTTCATAATAATCCTCCCCCAGAAATTGATTAATATATTACCACTTTTATGAGCATTTGTCAAGATAATTGCAAGATTAATTGTCAAAAAAACTTCTTTTAGAGAATTTAGTTTTTAATTCAACGAAAACTTCTTTTTCCTAAAAAAGTATTTCTACTACTTCAAACAGTTATCCTCAAAAGATAATGGAACCTTATAAGAAATGACCTTTCCATCATCCATCGTAGCATCTATCTGAAGAAACAAACTATCCGAAGAATATTGCTTACATATTCTAGAATAATTATCAATATGCAATTTAACATTCTTAAAAAAGTCTTCCAGTAAAAGAGCCTTATCACTATCATAGTCATATCTACTTATTTCAGTTCTAGTATTATTATAAACTTCATATAAAGTACATTCTATCTTCTTATAATAATTATTATCATCACCACCACAATAATTAATATTAGATATGTATATAGAAGATTTACTATCATTATAAGCAATACTACCAGAAACATTAAAATTATCACAATCAGAAGAAATAGTTTTAAATTCAAAATTACTATTTCTATTAAAAATAATTACAAGCAAAATAAGAATAAAAATAACTAGAACTATAACCAAAACAATCTTATATTTATTACTCTTAGTTTTATCTTTTTCATCTAAACTAGTAACTTCTCCCTTTAGTATATCATCAATACTAACATTAAAGTCCTTACTAATTTCTTTAAGTAACGCAATATCAGGAACATTCTTTCCATTCTCCCACTTACTAACTGCCTGATAAGTAACACCATATTTTTCCGCAAAAGCAGCTTGCGTAAGATTATTATCTTTTCTTATTTTTTTAATAAATTTACCAATTTTTTCTTGATCCATATAACACTTCCAAGAATAATTATAGCAAAAAAAAATAGACTTGTAAATTAATAGTCTATCACAAAATAATATTTTACAATAAATGGCGTCCCCGAACAGAATCGAACTGTTGGCCTATTGCTTAGGAGGCAATCGCTCTATCCTACTGAGCTACGGGGACACAAATAAATTATACACTAAATAGTCAAAAAAATAAAGATAAAATTATAAACTTTATCTTCATTATAAAACATATCTAGTAATAATTAAATATATTCCCGCAGCAAGTACTAACAAACCAAATATCAAAAAGAATACTTTTACTCCTGTATGACTTTTCTCCTCAAACATATCATCATCAGATTCATCAAAATCTTTCTTTGAGAAGTTAAATGATCCACTATAAAAAGTTTCACCATCTTTGATTTTATTAATCATAGTAACTTCTTCCTTAACAATAGGATCAGTAACAACAGTATTATCACTACCCTTTAAATCTGTTAAAATATCTAAAGGAAGAGAATCTGTAATACTATTCTTATTAATATCACCATCTTGATGTTTATCAACTACTTTTTGTGCTTCTTCATATGCATCATTATTTGAAGGAACCTCTTTTTCATCAGAAGGAACTTCTGCTTCTTCCATATCAGTTAAAAAGTTAGCATTTATCTTCTTAGTTCCTTCAGGAGCATTTCCCTTATTAATTTCATTCTTAGCATTTTCAAGAAGAACATTTATATCATATATTCTATTTTCATCTTTTTCTTTTACTTCTTCTTTAACTTCATTAGGATAAAGTGGTTTCTCGGAAACAAAAGTTCTTCCTAAATCTTTTACCTTTCTATATTCATCTCTACTAGAAATAATTTGTTTAAGCCCATTTAAATCGATCTCATTAGAATTATCAGGTATTGGTAAATTATCTAATTCAGTAATCTCTCTAGATACATCTTTATACAGTTTCTCATTCTTCTTGCTTCTCTCAAAGCCATCTAAATTATCTCTATAATATTTTTCCATTCTACTTTCCATAAATCTACCTCTACTCTCTATCTATAATAACATATTTTTACGATAAATAAAAGATATATAGTTGATTTTTTTTTCATTTTTGGTATAATAATTTTAGAAAGAAGGTAATAAAATGAATTTAAAAATAGATAAAGATAAATGCATTGGTTGTGGTCAATGTGTAAGTATATGTGAAGATGTATATAACTTTGACGAAGACAATTTGGCTACAGTAGTAGAAAATCCAGTAAAAGAAGAACACAAAGAGGATGCAATGTCTGCTTTAGAAAATTGTCCAACAGGAGCAATCGAAGAAGAATAGCTTCTTTTTTTATACCCCAAAAATAACCAAAAAGAACCCTCAAAGGGTTCTTTAACTGATTATAAATTTCACACCATTTTTCTCATTTTCAATATTAATATCATAATTCAAAAAACGAAGTGTCTTTTTAACTATCGACAATCCCAAACCAAAGACACCTTTAACACCTTTTTCGTAGGGAGTAAAAATGTTGTTTAAGACATCTTTATCTATATTAGGACCATCATTATACAAAATAATTTTATTATTCTTAACTGTAATCTTAATCTTTTCTTTAGCATAGCGCATAAAGTTATTAAGAATATTATCTATAATAGCTTCCCACATCTCTTTGCTTCCTCTAAAGATGACATTCTTTTTATCAATATCAAGGATAAATTCTACGTCAGGTCGAGAAGGATTGAATTTTTCTACTGACGCAAGCACAATCTTACTTACATCACACTTTTCTTTAATATTATCCTTTTGTTCCTGAAAATAATTTAGTTTATTCAAATATAGTAAGGAGTGAACTTTAATTTCTAATTTATTCAATTGTTCCTTGCAGACTTTAATAGCCTCATCTTTAGTTTGAATACCATCCTCAGAAGCTTCAATGTAAGATTTCATTACTGTGATAGGAGTTTTAAAATCATGAGAAATATTTTGGTACATTTGATTTTTATATTCTTCTTGCTGTTTCAAGTATACGCGCATATTCTCAATAGCAACCTCTAGGGTATATAGTTCATCATCATAATTATATATCATCTTATGATTATAATCATCATTATTTATGTTATCAACTTTATCTTTTAATTTTTTAATTCTATTAACTAAGTTATTAGACCATATAAGTATCAATAAAGAAATAATTACAAACGTAATACCTACTACTACTAATATAATCTTAAGTATCTCCGCTCTCATATAGTTAATATAATTATCACCAGTAATAGCAATTTTTTTAACATCAGAACTCTTATTCATAGAATAATAATATATTTTATTCTTATATATAAATTTACCATTACCGACACTAATATTTTTAAGAATATTATCTATCTCTTTAACATTAATAACTTTAGATAAATTATCCGAAACAAATACATCATCATCACTATTAATATAAACAAAGGCAATTTCACTATTAATTTTATTATTATCTGGTCTCTCGAGTAAATTTAAAGATTCACTCAAATAATTATATAAATTTTCTTCATAGACAGGAAGTAAGGTCTTAGGTAAGACTATTCCAAGTGATATTATGACAATAACAATAATTGAAACACATATAAAAAGTAATTGTTCCGTTAAAGTAGGTTTTCTCATATTAAACGGTACCCATACCCATATATAGTATTAATATCAAGAAGTGGCATTTTCTTTCTTAATCTTCTAATAAGATCGTCTACTACTCTATCAGTACCAAAGTAATTTTCTCCCCAAATGTTGTTTAAAATATCATCCCTAGAGAAAGATCTTTTCTTATTGGTAACAAACATATATAATAAGTCAAATTCTAAAGTAGTTAAACATAAATCTTTATCATTTAATAAAGCCATTCTTTTATCTAAGTCAATAACATAATCTTTATAGCTAATCTTCTTATTGTCCTTAGCATATACTCTTTTAATTATATTATTAACTCTAAGTACAAGTTCTTTAGGAGAGTAAGGCTTAGTAACATAATCATCACTTCCTAATTCCAATCCAATAATCTTATCAAGTTCTTTATCTCTAGCTGAAGTAAATATAACTGGTATATCAGTATCAACTTCTCTTATTTTCTTGATAATATCATAACCACTAACATCATCCCCCAGCATAATATCAAGAATCCATAAATGAGCTGGTTTATCAATATTATTAATAGCGTCAGTTCCATTATAATAACTAGTTACATTATATCCTTCTTTTTCTAGATAAGCTTTAATTAGATTATTTAAATCCTTTTCATCTTCCACTAGAACTATATTGTACATATTATCACCTCTAAATATAGTATAACACATTTTTAATAGATTTCCTTATATATTTTCATCTATCACTTCCTTTCATACTAAAATTATATTACTTTAAATTGTATAAATTATCAAATAATTGTGGTAAATTATGGGAAGTGATAATATAATGTAATGGTGATCAACTTGAAATATGAAAGAATAAAATTAGATTATAATAGTTTAGAACCAGAAATAGATAATCGAACTCTTGACCTTCACTACAACATTCATTATAGAAATTATACAGATACCTTAAATAAGTTACTTCAAAAGAATAACTATCAATATAAATATTCTCCTGAATATTTAGCTAAAAACATAGATACAATCCCTATAGAGGACCGAGATGAAATACTATATAATCTTGGAGGATATCTAAATCATAGTCTATACTTTTATAATCTGACAGACAAAAAGAAAAAAGTTCCAAATGAACTACTTGAAGTAATAAATAAATATTTTTCTTCCTTTTCATCATTCAAAGAAGAATTTATAAATTCTGCACTAGAAGTCAAAGGAAGTGGTTATACTTTCTTAGTATTAGATAAAAATAATAAATTAAGAATAATAAATACCTCCAATCAAGATACCCCCTACTACTATGGCTTTATTCCAATAATGGCAATAGATGTGTGGGAACACGCTTATTATTTAAAATATACTTATAACAAAAGAGAATATCTAGAAAAAGTATTTAATATTATTGACTTTGATAAAGTGTATAAATTATATCTTAATAATATTAAATAATTAAAAAAAATATAGTAACAATAGTTCGTTACTATATTTAATTAACTTTTTTCAATAGCTATTATGCTGCGAATGTAGCAGAAACTTTACCGCCAGCAGCGTTCATAGTTACTGTACCAGTGTAAGTACCAGTTTCATCAGAAGCGTCTCCAGCATTTTGAGCTGAATCAACGTTCTTTAGATAAACGATTAAGTAGTAAGTAACTGGAGTGTTAGCAGTTAATGCTGCATTTGCATGCATATCAACTGGAGTAGTTACATCAAGACTACCAGTATTAACAACTTTAGTAGCTGAAGTATCAGTACCAGTGTAAATAGCATAAGCCCAGTTAGTTTTAGCTTTAGAATCAACAGTCAAGCTACTTAAAAGAATACTAGCATTAGCAACTGATTGAGTTGATTGAGCTTCAATTTTGTATAAATGACATCCAGTATAACCATTAGCTTCGCAATTAGCTTTTACTGCATTATTAACTGTTTCAACAGTTCCATCAATATTAGCAGGAACTAAGTCAATACTATTAGCAGCAGTAACTGTTTTGTTAACTCTAGTAACTGTTACACTAAGAGCACTAGCTAAATCGTTATTTGTACCACCAGTGATATTATCTCCAGTAGCAGTAGCTTGTGCACTAAAGTATGCAAATGTTGCACCAATAATAGCAACTACTAATGTAGCAACTCCAACAACGGCATAGAATATGCCAGGACCCTTTCTGTTATTTTCTTCGTTCATTATTTTCAATCCTCCTTTACAATATCAATTGTATCAAATATTGAAAAAAAATACAATACTTTTTTGCATTTTTTATAAGAAAATATCTACTAATTAAAATAAAACCATTATTTACAACAAAATTATTAATAATGTAAATTTTATTACCAATGTAAAAGAAAAAAAGAAAGTCACATTGACTTTCTTTCTATTAGTTTTAAGTATATATTAATTTCCAGTGTTTGAGAATGTAGCAACTACTTTACCACCTAAAACATCCATAGAAACAGTACCGTTGTAAGTACCAGTTCCGCTGTGTTCGTTTTCTTTATCACTAGGATTTTGAACATTATCAGCTTTGTTAGCTAGGTAGATCATTAAATAATAGTATGCAGGAGTATTTGCACTTATAGCACCATTAGCATTCATATCAAAACCGTTTTTGTCTGTTCCAACATAAGTAGTATTAAATGTAGCAAAATCGTTTGCTCCACCTGCTACTAATTCAGTAGCAGAGTTACTAGAACCATCGTTTTTATAAATAATATACTTCCAGCTAGCAGTATCTTTAGCATCTACATTTAAAGCAGTTAATCTAACACTAGCATTAGCTAAATCTTTAGTAGATAAAGCAGTAATTTTATATAAATGACATCCAGTATAACCATTAGAAACACATTTACTTGTTACAGCACTATTAACACCGTTAAGAGTAGCTTCTAGATTAGTAGGAACTAAGTTAGCACTAGTAGCATCAGCATTTTCAAATGCAACTTTTTCTACAGTAAGAGATAAGGCACTAGCTAAATCGTTATCAGTTTGACCTGTAATAGCATCTCCAGTAGAAGTAGCACTTGCACTAAAATATGCAAATGTTGCACCAATTATAGCAACTATTAATGTAGCAACACCAATAGCAGCGTAAAGTGTATTACTTCCTTTCTTATTTTCTTCTTTCATTTTTTCAATCCTCCTTTACAATATCAATTGTATCAAATAATACCCAAAAAAGCAATAGGATTTGTAATTAATTATAATTAATTTTACACCACCTCACAATGGTATGCTTTCTGCTTCATTGACCCTGCAATCAGACTTCTCCACAGACTTAAAATCCGATGATCGCCACCGTACTAACTAACCTTCTAATTATTGAAAAAATGCTTTTTCTTATTTTTCATTAGAACATAATTCCAATCACCGATTAAAGATTAACAATTTAACAATTCTATACCAGATTCATACCAAGATATAACCTTACATATAAATGTATATCACATACTTAAAATGTTGTCAATGTATTTTATATAGTTTTTGTAATTCTGATATATTATTTTTTTAAACACAATTTGCCTTTGTTAAATAACTGATTTATTGATTCAATTTTACACTAGTTTTCATTACTTTTGTGATTTAACTTCACACTAAATTTTAGTGTACAATTTTTATATACTAAACTTGACATATAAAAACTCGTTTCTTTACTGAAATTGAAACGAGGTTCTTATTAAATATCATATTTTCTAGTTAAATGTAGCTTGAACTGCTTCACCAGTACTAGCAGTAACTGTAATAACACCACTAAATGAAGTACCACCATCAGCAGCTGTTTGATTATCACCAGTATTGTTAATATAAACCATTATGTATTGTACTGAATTACCACCAGCATTTACGCTAGCATTTGTAGCTACAGTAGTATCAGTTTTAGCATGTGTGGCACCAACTGTAGTTTGATTAGACATATTAGCCCATTTTAAATTAGCACTACCAGTTAAAGCAACAGTACTATTGACAGTAGCATTATCTCCACCAGTATTAGATATAGTTATTTTATAAATATGACAAACTGTACGGCCGTTATCATCAACACAAGAACTAGATGCACTAGCAGCTTTAGCTAATTGTGAAGTGGCGTTAGAGCCATCATGTATAGGTATTAAGTTTCCAGTTCCAGTACTAACTTTTTCTACTTTCAAACCAAGTTTAATATCTAAAGTATCACCCTTGATTGTACCGGTATCAGTAGCACTAGCAGCAAAGAATGCATATGCAGAACCTGCAACTGCAACAACTAATACAGTAACACCTATTATAGCGTATAATAAAGGTCCACTAATTTTTTTCTTATCATTTTCTAACATATCTTAACTCCTCCTATCTTCTTTTAAATTATAACAAACATCATTATTTTTTTCAATATTAATAACTTATTTTATATAATTTTTACCATCTATATCTACCCTATTATCTTCGTCAATACCAGGAAAATTAAGGCTATCTATTATACTATTAACTTTTTCATCGATATCAGATTTTTCCTTTTCTTCCTCTTTTTTATTACTATTTTCTTCTTTAGTAATGTTCAAAGAATCCGTCTCATCTTTAACAATAACTAAATTTTTATTACTATTAAATACATCTTTTTTATTAACCTTACTAATGTCGTAGGAATCTATTATACAAAATTCATATAATATCTTTAATATGCTCTCTGTCATCACAGAATTTCTTATATCCTCAAGCTTCTTTTTCTCTATTTTAATATTATTTTTTAGTATAAATATTTCGTCTAAAATGCTGTCTTCTTTTTCTATTATAACATCTTGACTAATTAATGTATCGTAAGTACGAGGAAACATATCTTTATTTAATAGTTCTTTTAATTTATTTCTTTTATCTATTACTTTAAAGTATTCAGTTTCTTTTTCAAATAATAATTTCAATATATTTCTAATACCTTCTGGTTCCTTCTTTATATCCTCATAAGGTAAATCTTTATATTTGTTATTGGTATCCTCACAAAACTTTGATAAAAGAGTATCTTCAAGAAGAATATTGTCTACCTCATATTCTTCTTTTGTAATATAATTTTTATTTAGTTTTTCTTCATCACTTCTTATACTAGCAAGGACTTTGTTGTACTCATCCTTTGCGGTTAAATACTTTACTATATTATTATATCTATCTCTATATAATAACAGTTCACTCTCATTATTTTCAAGTTCTAAATAAGGTATAATTTTCTCAAGTCTCTTTTTTTCTTCTTCGATAGTCATTGTAACATAATCATACTTATTCATTATCTTCCTCCCAAGAAGATATCTTTTTAAAGTTCTCAACAGTCTTTAAAACTAGCTTATCCTTCTTTTCTCTTCTTTTTTCGTTTTCTTGTTTAATTTCAATTTCTTCTATCTTATCTAAAGCCTGACTAGTTATCTGGTTTCTAAGTACATTTTCAGCAGCTCTACTTATACACTCACACATTCTAAGTTCATATAAAATATAAAATGATAATAAACTATGTAACATCTTAGTAATATCTGTTTCTATAACGAAGTCATTTTTTTCATCATATTCGCCATCAAAATCTATTGGAAAAAGAGTAAGTTTTCTAAATTCGAATGAAGTACTGGAGTTATAATGATTATAATATAAATTGATTTCACTATAAGTAGAATTTCTAATAGCGTCATCAACAGTCTTCTCAATCTTATTAAACTCTTTATAAAAGTCATCTTTATTAATCTTAAGTATTGTCTTATCATCAGTATATATTATCTTCTTACCTATTATTATTTTATAATCATTTATATCTTCTTTTATTTGTCTTGCTATTTGAGAATTAAAGTTACCACAGAAGCCATAATCATTAGCAATATATATATTAAGTCTAGCCATCTTTGGGTCAGGAAGTATAACTTTTTTGTCTAAAACCAAGTTTTTATTATATACTATTGATTTGATTATTTTAGTAATTTCTTCACCAACATTACGATAAGATTCTGCTTGCCTCTTTGAAGCATCAACTCTAAGTAGAGAGTGGAAATTCATAACTTTAACAACATTTTTAATTCTCACTATTTCCACCCCTTCTTATATATTTATTAGATATTATTACGCTTTTTAAGTCTTTTAATAGAGTATAAGATAAATATAAGAATAAGAAGATCATAACAAATACAAGTAATAGTAGCATCCATATAGACATATAATCATTGATTATATAGTCATGTATTAAATATACTACTTTTAGGCCACCAAGAGATACCAAATTTAAAAGTAAGTTAATGAATACTTTCTTGTTTTTTATTAAGATGCCACTAAGTAATGTTAAGAATGAGACAATAATAACAATATATATATCTAAATCTATAAAAGAAATCATTAGGTATAATACAAAAATATAATTAATTATTGAAGAAGATATACTAATAATTTCTTTATTAGTCATTCCTTTCAATATTCCGTATAGTCTTACTTTAGATTGTTCAGGATCAAATTTTTTTATCAATATCTTTAATATAAGAGATAATGATATTACAACAATAAGGCCTGCAAAAGCAAAATAAAATACATTCTCCATACTATCCCTCTTTTATCATCAAATTAAATATATTGCTACTATTCATATAGAAAGCTTTTATATTTTTAAAAGATAAATTTACACTATCATTCTTAATGTCAACTGATCCTTCTATTTCTCCTATTATAGGTAAATAATCCTTCATAATAAGAAGATTATAATCCTTACTAATAATTCTAATTATCTTTATATCTTCATACTCTCTAAGACCGTTTTCCATATCAAATATTCTAACTTTAATGCCACTACTATCCATTATACTTACCTATATATCTAAATTTACTTTCATCTACATCATCATATTTACCATTTAAGATATTTTCTACATCAGTAAGTACATCATTTATGTCAACGAATACTCCCTTGATATTGGTAAATGATTCTGCAACAAACATAGGTTGTGAAAAGTAATTTCTAAGTTTTCTAGATCTATGGAAAACGAACTTGTCTTCTTCTGATAATTCTTCTATACCAAGTACTGCTATTATCTCTTCTAATTCTTCATATCTAGTAAGTGATGCAAGAACACGCTCAACTAACTTAAAGTGTCTTTCTCCTATCTTATCAGCATCAATAAGTTTAGAAGTTGATTTAAATACATTGATAGCTGGATAAAGACCTAGTTCTGCTATTTTTCTATCAAGTACTATTTGTCCATCCATATAACTCATAACGGTTTGAACAGCGTCGTCAGTTAAATCGTCTGCTGGTATATATATAGCTTGGAAAGAAGTGATAGAGCCCTTATCAGTAGAATTAATTCTCTCTTCTATGCCACTAATTTCAGAAGCCATATTCGCAGGATAACCATTTTCTATTAGTAATTCTTTTAAGTCAGTGGAAATCTCTGCTTTAGCTTGAATGAATCTGTATATATTATCTATGAATATAAGTACATCTTGTCCTTTTTCATCTCTTAAATATTCGGCCATTCTAAGACCTGTACCAACACTCTTACTTCTGGATACAGGATTATCCCCCATCTGACCAAACACCATTGTCATCTTATCAAGTAAGTTTGAGTTTTTCATATCTTCATATAATTCTTTACCTTCACGGCTACGCTCTCCGGCTCCTACAAACACAGCATTAGCGTTAGAACTAGAATATATATTATGAATAAGCTCTTTTATAAGTACTGTTTTTCCAACACCAGCGCCACCAAGTAATCCCATTTTGAAGCCTTTTTGTAAAGGAGCAAAAAAGTCAATAACTTTAATACCAGTCCATAAAGGCTCATTGTCAGTCTTGACATCTTTTAATGATACTGTACCGCTATTTATCTTAACTTTCTTTTCACTCTCAAAAGGAAGTCCATCTATTACATCACCATAAGAGTCAAATACTCTTCCAAGTATCTTATCGGAATATTCAATATCAATGCCATCACTTTTTTTGGTAACGATGCTACCTTTTTGAAGGCCTCTTGTGCTATATAAGCTAATACAAGTCGCAGATATGTTGTTAATTTCAACTACTTCAAATATGTATTTGCTATTACCTTTAACTTCTAATATATCACCAATATTAAGTTCATTACTAGAAAGAATTATCTCAATAGAAATATCATCAATAGTAATTATTTTACCTATTTCCATCATTATCACCCTCCTCTAAAAACTTATATAAATCTATCATTTCCTCTTTAGATTTAGGAGTAAACTTATATTGTTTCAACTTATCTAATATTGTTTTACCTTCCTTCATTCTATTTTGAAGTTCAATACTCATCTCATCTATATTAGCAAGTTCATATATATCTCTAACCTCTAGATACTCTAATAGTTTATTTCTAACCAAGCTACCAAGTTTCTTCATTTCCGGAGCTTGAACATTACCGCCAAGACGAGAAACAGACAAGCCGTAATTAAGTGCAGGCTTCTCACCTTTAGCAAAGTTTTTACTAGATAAAACTATTTGTCCGTCGCAAATAGATATAATATTAGTAGATATATAATCAGTAATATCAGAGCTCTTTGTTTCAACTATTGGAAGGATAGTAATAGATCCTCCATTTTTATGTTGGCAGCCTCTTTCTAATAATTTAGAATGAGCATAGAAAATATCAGACGGATAAGCATCTCTACCAGGAGTTTTCTTACTAGCAAGAGATATTTGTCTATAAGTATCAGCGTGCTTCTTTAAATCGTCAATAACTACAAGTACATCATAAGAGTCCATCATCATAGACTCTGCTATAGATAAAGCAACATAAGGGGTTAAATATGTTCTATTAGGAAGTTCATCGTTAAATGAAGCTATAATAATTGTATATGACGCTGCTCCTCTTTTGGTAAGTTCGTAATATATGTCTTTAACCTCTTTTTTAGTTTTTCCAAGAGCAACATATATACAAACCATATTTTTATCTTTCTGATTAACTATGGCATCCAAAGCGATTTGAGTCTTACCAGTCTTTTTATCTCCTATTATAAGTTGTCTCTGTCCTCTACCAATAGGAAATAACATATCAATACCAGTAATACCAGTTAAAAATTCTCTTTCAACAAGACCCCTATCCATTATAGGAATAGGCGGATTTTCTATAGATACTTCAGTTAAATCATCAAATCTCTTGCCGGCTATTAAATCATTACCAAATATATCAATAACTTTTCCCATAGAGTCCATACTAAACAAACACTTAAATTGTTTTTTAAGTGAATATACTTCATCTCCAGGATTAATTTTCTCACTAACATCAACTAAAGACACAGTAATAGTATTCTTACCAACTGCAAAGACAAAACCTTTAGCCTTATCAGCAATATTAACTTCTTCATAATAAGTAATATCATTAAGTCCAGATACTATAACAGTATAAGGATTAACTTTAATTACCTTACCAACAGAATAAATATTATCATTATTCTTAATATCTTCAACTTTTTTATCTACCTTATTAAGTTCCATATCACACATTCCCTTCATTTAAGCTAAAGTCATATACCTTGTTTCTATACAAAATCTTTATACCTTTATATATATTCTCAGATACCTTAGTTTTAACTCTCTTATCAATATAATCGTAATTAACATTTTTACTAGGTACTAAAACAGTAATGGTAGGATCATTAAGTTCAATAAGTCTATTCAAATAATCAATAAAATCCTCCATATTAAATCTATTACTAGCTAAAAAGATCTCATATACCATATATTCTTCTTTAGTTAAAAATTTCTTTAAATATTCATCTCTCTCCATAGGAAGCATAATTTCTATTTTATATATCTCCAAAGGAGTAAATTTCTTTCTAAGTTTAAGACAAAAATCATACTTATTATCATCCTTAATATTAGATAAAAAGTCTTTTATTAAATCTTCATAATTAATAATAAACTTCTCTTCTATCTTCTTATTAATAGCAAATATATTTTTATCTAAATAACTAGTTTCGGTAAGTAAATCTATTATACTACTATCGAAATCATAGTTAGGTTTTCCATTATTATCGGTATTGTCTTTTAACCCTTGTTTTCTTTTCTCTAATTCGCTTTCTAATTCAGAAAGTTTCTTTTCTTTCTCATCAATTAAATAATCATATTCTTTTAATTTATCAACAAAATATGATTTTGATTTATCATCTACTTGTTTAACAGCATTTCTAAGAACTAAGCTCATAGCCACAACAAGCAAGATAATAACAGTAAAAGAGATAATAAAAATAGTCATTATTATCCCACTAATGGATTAAAGAAAAGTAATAGAAAACAAAATGCAAATAAGAACAATAAGAATATAGCAAATATTATTAATATTGTCATTATAGAATGAACTACATCATTCTTAGTTTCTGGATTCCTTCCAACAGCCTCAGCTACTCTTCCTCCAAGTAAGCCAACGCCAAGACCTAAACCTAAAAAGGCAAGTCCAACCATAACTCCTATTCCAATTGCAGTTGCAGATAAAATACTCTCCATAATTAACTCCTCCTTCTATATTTTTCCTATCTTTCTATTTATATTAACATTAGCAGCATCAACATTAGTATAGTAACAAACTTTATAAATGTCAGATAATCTAACTACATAATATACTTCATCTTCATATATATAAGTTTCCATTACATCAGGTAATTTTTCTCTAATTCTAATTATATATTTTTCACTCTGATTATTAAATTCTTCTTTAGTTAATTTACTATTATCAATAGTATCAGTAACAGTACCTGCAAAAGTATTAGGTAATTTTATATATTCCTCATATATATCTGTAGCAACACTTTTATAATCACTAGAGCATAATCTAAGCATATCGTCATTACTTACTTCTTTATTGTTATATAAATCAACATTTAAAATAACATTCTCTTCATAGTTAGCTAAATCGCCATACAAAGTATAAGCAATCTTAATAGATAGTATTCCTTTATATATGCCAACTCTAAAATCAGTATCAATAATTTTATTATTATTTATAATATTCTTTTGACTATCAACAAATTTTTTGTCAATGTTCTCATCAAGATTTCTAAGATACATAATATTACCATCAGTTCTAGTATAGTCACTTATTCTATAACTAATAACCCTATCATTATCTAGGTTATATTTCTTCTTGTGATTATAGGCAAATATCCAATAACTACTCATAGATATAACTAAACATAACATCATCGTAAATATCAAAATAAATCTTTTAGTATCATAATTATAATTTTTTTCTCCCTTTTTTTTCTTCATAAAGTTCCCACTTTCCTACCATACTAAGTATAACATCTAAGAAGAAATAAGTCAATTATTTTGAAAAAAAACTGGCAAACAATTGCCAGTTAATTTCCTCAAAAAATCACTTTGATAGAGACTACAGGCTCTATCAAACCTTGGAAGACAATTGGCTTCCAAGGAATAAACCTAGTCAAGACACTTCTTAATAGCATTATATATAGATTTATAAGTATTCTCATCATAATGAACGCCATCAATAGTTCTATAATTATTAGCTATACTAGAATAAACATCACAATACTTAGCAGAAGAAGACAAACTAACATAACTACACATATCAACCGTTCTAGAGTCCACTATATATATCGTAAAATTCTTCTTACTAGAACTACTAGTAGTACTAGTCACTAGAAGTATTACTCTTCGCAGCCTCCTCTAGTTCTTTTAATTTAGCATCATACTTAGCAATACTATCCTTATTAGCATTCTCTAAACAATCCGTAAAATTAACCCCTTCAGTCAAGTTACCCAAATTAACCATAACCGTCTTAACTATCCAAGGAACCGCAAATATAAGAATAGCATATATAACTCTCTTAACAAAAATCTTAATAACCTTCTTCTGAGCCCCTTCATCAGTAGCAACAACACCCTTAGAAAAATCAATCATTCCCACTATAACAAGACCAATAGGTACAACCAACTTAACAATATCTATAAGAAGTGTAATAAAATATATAACTCTAAGTACCTCAGGATTTTCACAAGCAGGAACATCAATAACTACCTCCTCAGGTATATTAGGTGTTGTAGTTCCATCCCCAGAACTAGAATTACCCGAATTACCTGAATTACCTGAACTGCCAGAGTTGCCAGAAAGCCCAGTACACACAGTATTAACAGTATACTTTGAATAATCAGATAATTTCAAAGAATTAGCTAATTGCTTATAATGAGCAACAGAAGTATCTGTTATTTTATTTCCAAAAACATCCTCTTTAGCTAAACTCTCATTCTTTCTATATCCAAAATATGAATCAAACAATCCAGCAACAGTTTTTAGATGTGTCCATTCTTTTCCCCAACCAACAGAATCAGTACAATCGGCACTAGCTAGTCCAATATCAATTCCCGCACAAGCATTTTTTCCAAGCAAACAAGCACAAGAAGCTTGACCCACCATATTTTTAGGAAGCCCATATTTTCCAGTTAAAACAAGTTCTGCAATATAAAGCATTCTTCCTTGTCTATCTTTTGCAACAACAGAATCAAAAGACTTATCTTTATAACTTCCATAATTAGCATATGCATAATTTTCTGAATTTAAATTAAGTAATTTAGTATACCAGTCTTTTCCCTTTTTAGTACTTGCATTATTAATAACGACGTTCGCAGTGGTTATTTCATTAAAAAATTGGTCTTCACTAGGAATAGTTATATCAGCAAAGCCAGCCTCTTTATATATAACTTTAGCTAACTGCTGTGCCGTTTTAGAATTACAAGACTTAGAATAATCATAAGTCTTAGCCCTAACACTACAAACACCACTAATGAAGGTAATAAAACAAATAACTAATAAAATAAATTTCTTCTTCATAATATCTCCCATAACATAAATTTATTTTATCATATAAAGTACCAAATTGCAACAAAAGAAAAATAGTATTTCTACTATCTTTCGTAATCACAATCCATACACTTAATCTTATCTTTCTTTTCCACTAATGTTCCATTACACTTAGGACACTTTTCTGAAATTGGTAAATCCCAACTCGCAAATTTACACTTAGGAAAGTTAGAGCAGCCATAAAATACTTTACCCCTCTTCGTCTTTCTCTCTATTATTTTACCATCACAATGTGGACAATCCATTATCTCTTTAATTTCTTTTTTCTCTTCATTTTGTTTTATATACTTACAAGTAGGATAATTAGAGCAAGCCACAAACTTACCATATTTACTTTGCTTTATAACTAAATCAGCCCCACAATTAGGACACTTCTCTCCAGTAGCAACTGGAGCCTTCTTCTCCATTTCCTTAAATGCCTCTTCTACTTTAGGTTCAAAATCTTTATAAAATAACTCAAGTAACTTATTCCACTCTAAGTCCCCTTCTGCTATCTTATCAAGATCATCTTCCATCATCCTTGTATACTCTACATTAATAATATCTTTAAAGAACTCTTGTAACTTATCAGTAGTCTCTATTCCAACTTCAGTAGGCACAAATTTTTTATCCTCTACTTTAACATAACCTCTCTCCTCAATAGTATCAATAGTTTTAGCATAAGTAGAAGGTCTTCCTATACCAAGTTCTTCCATTTCTTTTATAAGCTTGCTCTCAGTATACCTACTAGGAGGTTTAGTAGTATGTTTAGTATACTCAATATCATCAGATAAAATACTACCATTATATTTATCAAAATCAGGAAGTACAACATCAAGAGAAGACTCATAATCATTATAAATCTTCAAATAGCCATCAAAGATAACTACTTGACCATTAACTTTAAATTTATAATTATTATTATCAAGAATAACCAAAGTAGCTTCCACTTTAGCATCTTTCATAAGTGATGCAAGTGCTCTATAATAAATAAGTCTATATAACTTATACTCATCATTAGTTAAGTATTCCTTTATCATACCAGGTTCTCTATAAATAGATGTCGGTCTAATAGCCTCATGTGCATCTTGTACATTCTCTGTCTTCTTGCTCTTCTTAACATAACCAACATATTCACTACCAAACTTATCTTTTATATAAGAATAAGTAGCCCCAGTAAACTCCTCAGATAATCTAATAGAATCTGTTCTCATATAAGAAATCAAACCAACAGTCTCATCTTTTAAACTAACACCCTCATATAACTTCTGTGCTATCATCATTGTCTTCTTCGAAGTAAATCCAAGTTTAGTAGAAGCCTCTTGCTGAAGAGTACTAGTAATAAAAGGGGCCTTACTCTTCTTAGCTTTCTCTTTCTTATCTACTTTTTCAATCTTAAACATATTAGATAAATTATCTAAAATACTCTTAGCATCTTCTTCTGTTTTTATCTCTAATTTATTATCGCCAAAAGAATCAAGCTTCGCAGTAAAGTCTTGAAACATAGCTTCTATCTCATAATAATCTTCAGGAACAAACGCTTCTATTTCTCTTTCTCTATCTACTATTAACTTTAAAGCCACAGACTGTACTCTACCCGCAGACTTACCCCCAGTCTTTGATTGCATAAGCTTACTAAGTCTAAATCCAATTATTCTATCTAATATTCTTCTAGCTTCTTGTGATTTAACTAAATTATCATCTATCTTTCTAGCTTTATTAAAAGAATCTAAAACAGCCCCTTTAGTTATTTCATTAAAGACTATTCTCTTATAATTATTATCATTTAGACCTAAAGTATCATATAAATGCCAACTAATAGCCTCTCCCTCGCGGTCAGGGTCGGTAGCAAGATTCACAAAATCAGAATCCTTTACATTCTTCTTTAATTCTTTTACTAATTTATTTTTACCCTTTATTATTTTATAATCTGGTTTAAAACCATTATCTATATCAACACCAAAGCCATATTTGCCTGATGTAGCTAAATCTCTAATATGTCCCAAAGAAGAGACAACTTTATAATCTTTCCCCAAATAATTTTCAATAGTTTTACTTTTATGTGGAGATTCCACTATTACTAAATTCTTTGCCATAATCAGTTCCTTTCTGTAACATTATATACTATTCCTAAGTAAAATTGCAAGTACTTTTTCTAATAAACATCTATTTAACTAAAATAGTCTCCCTAAAAGGAGACTATCTCTATATATAAACATAAGTAATACTTATGACACTATATATTATGCAAATATATATAAAAGAGTTCCAATATTTATCTAAATAATATATTAATTAATTCTTGATATCAAAATCTTAATTTCAGGCATATCTTGATAACTTTCCAACTTCAAAATATGTAATAACTTTATACCTTTCTTTTGAATAATCTTTTACTTTTGTATATATTTCATTATCTATTAATTTACTCTTTATCTCGTTATAATAATTCATATCTTCCTTCTTCCTACGGACTACATGTCTCAATTTTTAATTTATTATTTTTAATCTTAAACATAATACTACCATCTTGATCTGTTCTGTATATTTTAGAATTGTTTAAATTATTTAGTACTTCTTTATTTGGATGTCCATAACGATTATTCTTTCCAACACTAATTAAAGCATTTACTGGATTAATACTATCTATAAACTCTCTACTTGAAGAAGTATCAGATCCGTGATGCCCCACTTTTAAAAAAGTAATATCTTTTAAATTATATTCTTCTAATAAATAATCCTCTACTACAAAAGAACTATCACCCATAAATAAGAAACTATAACTATTTATCTTAAAATAATTAATAATACTATTATCATTTTCATTATCAAAAAGTTTATTATTTAAAAAATAAATATACCATCCTCTTATATTAATCTTGTCTACATCACTTGTAAAATATATCTTTTTCTTTTTTAATATATTAATAAGTTTCATTTCTAAGTTACTATATTCTCCCTTATTTAATATAACATTATTAACATTAAAGTCTTTAACTAGAGATAAAGCTCCTCCTATATGATCTGCGTCTCCGTGACTAATAATCAAATAATCAATTCTAGATATACCTCTACTTTTTAAATAAGGCATAACCTTACTTTCCATAACACTATAGTCTTCATAAGAATTACCAGTATCTATAAGTATATTCCCCATCCCCCAAGGAGCCTTAATAAATATACAGTCCCCTTCTCCAACATCAAGCATCACAACATTAAAATTACTATCTAAATAAGGAATACACTTCCAAGTAATCATAAACAATAAATAAACCATCACGAATACTATAGTCATCTTCTTATTCTTAAATATATTGGTTAAAACATTTATAATTATTATATAATAAATAACTATAGCTACTATATTAGGTCTACAAAAAATAATCTTAAATGATCCACTAGATAAATATAGAGAAAGATTTTCCAAACCACCAGTGGTTATATACAAAATATCATCAAATACAGGAAATATAAAAGTAGTAAAAGTTAAAGGAAATATAAATAAACTTACTATTGGTACTATAATAATATTTATAAATATACTAAATATATTAATCTCATAACTATTATATATCGTTATAGGAGTCCCTACTAAAAAAGAAAGCACTGTAATATATATAAATCTATATATTTTATTTTTACCTCTTACCTTATAAGAGAACATCACTAAAAAGAAAGATATAATATAAGAATAAATAAACCCTATATCATATATAATAAATGGATTAATAATTATACCCATTATTAAAGTAATAAACATTATATCTATTTTTCTTATATTTAATTTAAATATATTATTAATACTGAACAATATATACATAATAATAGATCTAAGTAATGAACTAGAAAAACAAATTAATAAATATAATACTAAAAATATATCTACTATTACATATTTTATATTCCGTCTTTTAGTTACTCTATCTAAATATAAATATATTATACTAGTAATAAAATTAACATATGTACCAGATATACTAAATAAGTGTGATACTCCATTTACTCTATAGCTATCCTTTATATCACTACCTAATTCATTATCCCCTAGTATAAATATCTTCATATATAAATAAGATTTATATTTATTAATCCTCTCTTGCAGTATATTCTTTATAGTGTATATATAATTATTATTATTATCTATTTTATTTATACTATTAGCTTCTACTATATAATATATACCCTTTCTATATAAGTATTTCTTATAATCAAAAGTATTAGGTATAGTACTACTATCAATAGAAGTAATCACTCCCTTTATTAATAACTTATCACCTAAAGAAATCTTATCAAAAGTCAAATTATCACTCTTATACTTAACAATAATCCTTTCTTTAGCTTTAATATACAAAGTAATATCTTTATCATCTATTTTATAGTCATATATAATACCTATAAAAGTATTATCATCTATCTTATACTTAGATTTAAATGTATATAAATTAGTAAATAAAATACTATATATTAAAAATATACCTACTAATATCTTAAATAAATACTTAGACTGTAATATATGCCTTAATCTTTTCAAATAAAGCATCTCCTATACCAGATACATTTCTAATATCTTCTATAGTATTAAAGTTACCATTCTTTTTTCTATAATCAATAATTGCCTTTGCCTTAGCTTCTCCTATACCATTTATAGACATCAATTCTTTCTTACTACAAGTATTAATGTTTACATAATTATCTTCTTCTACCTTAGTATCCTCTTCTACCTTAGTATCTTCTTCTTTAATACAAGCATCATTATTAATTAAAGGACAATCACACAAACACTCCTCTTTATCTGAAGATACTTCTTCTTTAGAATAAATAATTATAGTCATTTCATCACTTACTACTTTAGCTAAATTAATTAAACTAGTATCAGCGTCTTCTAGTAACCCTCCCGCTAAAGATATAACATCCATAACTCTAGAGGTTCTATCTACTTCATAAACACCAGGATTTACAATACTACCCTTTATATCTACTATTACTTTCTTTTTATCATTAACTTCTTCTTTTACTTCATCATCTTTCTCATTATCTTCTTTAAATATATCCACTACTTCTTCATTACTATACGCATTATTCTTATAAACAATAACAATAACTACACTAAGTGTTATTACTATACCGCTTAAAATAAATATTGTCTTTTTTAACATCTTCCTCCTCTCTTCTCCATCTTGTAATTATTTATTATAAATACTCTAATTTAATAAGTCAATAATTTTAATATCTATCTTCTTTTCTTTTTCTATATTTTTTGATACAATATTCTTGGTGATAACATTGTTTAGTATTAAAAATAATAATATATATGAAGAAAAAATAAAATACTCTAGATTTATTTCTCTAATATTTAGAGTGACTTCTAAAGAAGAAGTAAATAAATATATTGATGAAGTAAAACTAAAATATCCAAATGCTACTCATTACTGCTATGGTTATGTTATAGATCAAGATATTAAATCTTCTGATGATAAAGAACCATCTGGTACTGCAGGATACCCAATTTTAAATCAAATAACTTCTAATAAACTAAATCAAGTATTAATAGTAGTGGTAAGATATTTTGGAGGAGTTAAATTAGGAGTAGGTCCCCTTACTAGAGCCTATGCTAAAGTAGCTAGAGAAGTAATTACTAAAGATAATATTATAGAATTAACAAAAGGATATAGTATAAATATTACTTTTGACTATAATAATCAAAAAGAAGTAAATTATCTTCTATCAAACAGTAAAATAATTAATAAAGTATTTGATAAAGAAATAACCTACCAAGCACTAGTAGGCAAAGATACTCTAAATAAATTATCTAAATATAATATAGAAATAAACAAAGATATTTATATTGAAAAGTAAATTACTTTTTGTTATAATCATATAGTGAGGTAGATATGGAAAAGATAAGTTTATATTTTATATTATTTTTAATTTATTCATTTCTAGGATGGCTAATGGAAGTAATAAATTCATTAATTAAAGAAAAAAAGTTTGTTAATAGAGGTTTTCTCTTAGGACCTTATTGTCCTATATATGGATTCTCCTCTATTATAATGATCTTCTACTTAGATAAGTATAAGGAAGATATCTTAACAGTATTTCTACTAGCAGTAGTAGTATGTTCTATCGTAGAATACTTAGTAAGTCTTATTATGGAAAAACTATTTAATGCCAGATGGTGGGATTATTCAAATAGAAGATTTAATATAAATGGTAGAGTATGTTTAACCAATGCTTTTCTATTTGGTTTACTAGGAGTACTACTAGTCTATATAATAAATCCTTTCCTACTTGAAGTAATTAATAAAATAGATGCCAAAGTATTAAATATTCTAAGTATAACTCTTGGAACTATATTTATAATAGACTTCATAACTTCAATGAAAATAACTTATAAGTTAAAGAATACTATCAAAAAGCTAAGAAAAGATAATACTGAAGAATTTAATAATAAGATAAAAGAAGTAATTGAAGGTAAAATACTTAATCGTAGAATATTTAAAGCCTTCCCTAAATTTAAAATCAATATAATTGATATTAAAGATATTAAAAATAAAATAGAAGAATATAAAGAAAAAAGTTAGAGTAAATTTCTCTAACTTTTTAATTTTCTTTAACTTTTAACTTTCTTTTTATTAGTCCAATTATTCTACTAAATAAATTCTTAGCATCATTACTTACAAAGTATAACACCCCTGAAGTTATCATAGTAACTAATACAAATATTATACCAAGTTTTAATATTGTTGTAATAAAACCTGTACTATTATTTAGGAAATATAATTCAATAGGTTCTAATACTAAAGCTAATACTATAAATAATACTATTGTAATAATATAATATTTAAGTACACTAATAAGTTTAATATCTTTAAGTATCTTCTTAGCTACTAAGTTAGACTTCAATAATATATTAAGTAAGAATGATATTGCAGTTCCAAATAAAATACCCTTTATACCAAAGAAATTAATAAGTATAATTGAAGAGACTAAATTAGTTAAAGCACATATAAAGATATGTTTCTTATTGTCTTTAAATAGACCATCAGCATTAATAAGAGCCACTAATGGGTAATATAAAATATTTAAGAATAATGTTGAAGTAAATAATACTATTGTTAAATAACTTAATATATAATTATCTTTACCTACCCATACAGATATAAAGCCTCTTATTCCAATTAAGAAGGTAAATGACATACTAAAAGCAATTAAAATAAATAACATTAAGAACTCTTTAAATAAAGAATATACCCTTTCTTGTTCTTTTTTAGCAAAGACATTACCAAATGAATATACACTAGATAACTCGACTCGCGAAGCAATTTCATTTAAGAATCTAAGTATATAATTATACGTTGTATAAATACTAACCATTATAGGACCATTAAAGCCCATTAACAATAAAGCATCAACATTATTTAATATTAAATAACCAAGTTGTGTCCAAGCTAAATCCTTAGTCATTTTTACCATTGAAGTATTCTTTTTCTCTATCTCTTTAAGATATGGATACTTCTTCTTAACTACAATTCTATTTATAATTTCTTCTAATATCTTCATTATTAATATTACTATAGCTATAGCTTCTAATGTTCTAAATTTAACAGTAACTACTACAATAAGTATATCACAAAGTAATTTTACACCATTAAAAATAAGTGAATAGACATACTTCTCTTGAGCAGCACTAAGTACTGCCATATAAGTTTGTCCTCTACCAAAATATGATATTAAATATGATGTAGATATTATAAAGAAACAAATAAGTGCAGATACTTTATACCCTTCTTCAAAGTGATAGAATAAATATAAACCTAAAGTAACTAAGCATATAATACCAAGTATTATAAAACCTATTATTTTAAATACCTTTCTTGCTCCTCCATATATAGCATTAATATCATCTTTATTCTTTTCTGCAAATGGTTTATATAAACTATAAATAACTGCATCAGAAAAGCCAGCTTGAGCTAAAAATACATATGATATAATTTGATTAATAGTTTGATAGTAACCATTACCAACATCTCCTATATAAGTAATAAGTACATCCATCTTTATTATACCTACTACTCCTATAAGTAAATATGGTAATATATCACAAATCATATTTAAAAATATTTTCTTTGTTCTCATATTTCACTTCCTTATATATATAATACCATATTTTAGTATTTATATAAAGAAAAAATTAAACTAACTCTCTTTTTCTTCATACATTATAAGTGCAGTAAAACAATATATCTGCTCCTCTCCATATACTGCACAAGAAGTAGATAGTTTAATATCAATAACATCAATATTTCCACTAATAAATTTATTAACTTCCGCTTCTAAATCACTCTCGTGCCCTTCATCAATAACTTTAACTTTCATTTTATCACCAAAAAAAGTATATAACACCAGTTACATACTTTTTGTCATATTTTATCCTCTATTAACTTCATAATAAATATTATTTTCAAGCCCATCATCATCAGTATACTCTAAATATAATTTAAATTTAGTATCATCAATATTCTTCTCAGTCATAATACTTCCCTTTAAAAGAATTTCTTCTTCACTATCCTTTAAAAGACTAACAGGTTTATCAAATATACCTACTGAAGGAAATACATCATCTACCTTATAATCATGTATTAAAAGAGCTTTTATATTATTCATATCAACTTTTGGATTATTAATAGTTATACTATACTCAACTTCTTCTTCATTCTTTCTTTTAATATTAAAATAAGTATTAAAATCAAGTTCATCATCTGCTTGAAACTCTTCTTGTTTCTGTAGATTATCTTTATATTCTAAATATGCATATTTTTCTTCCTCTACTTTATTACTACAACCTACAAGTAATAATAATGGTATTATAACTAAAAACTTTTTCATTTAATTCTCTCCTCTATTCTAAGTAATCTATTATATTTAGACAATCTTTCTCCTCTAGACATAGATCCAGTCTTTATTTGCCCCATATTTAAACCAACTGCAAAATCAGCTATATAATTATCTTCTGTCTCTCCACTTCTATGAGATATTATTGTCTTATAATTATTATCTTTAGCTAGTTTTATTGTATCAAGTGTCTCTGATACAGTACCTATTTGATTAAGTTTAATTAAAATAGCATTAGCTATACCCATTCTAATTCCTTCACTAAGTAAATCTTTATTAGTAACAAATAAGTCATCTCCAACTAACTGAATATTAGAAAGTCTCTCTGTAAGTATCTTCCATCCATCATAATCTTCTTCAGCCATACCATCTTCTATAGATATAATATTATATTTATCTATAAGGCCCTCATAATAAGATACAAGATCTAAACTACTATACTCCTTGCCTTCTATTATATATTTACCATCTTTATAAAATTCACTAGCAGCTACATCAAGAGCAATATATACATCCTTTCCAAGTACATAACCTGCTTTATCTATAGCTAAAGAAATAAGATCTAAAGCAATAGTATTATTAGATATTTCTGGAGCAAATCCACCCTCATCTCCTACTCCACATAATAAATCTTTTTCTTTTAAAACTTGTTTTAATGAATGAAATATTTCTGATCCCATTCTTAAATTATCTTTATATTCACTCTTACTAGGAACAATCATAAACTCTTGAAAATCAAGACCATTACTAGCGTGTGCTCCTCCATTTAATATATTCATCATACATCTAGGCATACTATAATCACTACCTAAGTATTCATATAATTCCTTTTTATTATATTTAGCAGACGCTCTTAAATTAGCCAGTGACACACCAAGTATAGCATTAGCTCCAAGATTACTTTTATTATAAGTACCATCAAGATTAAGCATTATATTATCTATTTTTCTCTGCTCTAAACAACTCTTACCAATTATTTCAGGAGCTATTATATTATTAACATTATCTACTGCCTTTAATACTCCCTTACCAAGATATCTATTCATATCATGATCTCTAAGTTCTATAGCTTCTCTCTTACCAGTAGAAGCTCCACTAGGAACAGATGCACTAGCAGTTATTCCACACTCCAAAGTAATATCTACTTCTATAGTAGGATTACCCCTAGAGTCTAATATTTCTCTTGCAAACACTTTCTTTATCTTGCTCATTACCATATCCTCCATATATATTATAAAATATAAAGAATAAAAAAGCAAGGAATTTATTTCCCCGCTAATTAATAAGAATCAACATTAATCTTAATTAATTTATTATCTTGATTAAATGACGCTGCTTGAACTATAGTTCTAATAGAATTAATAGTCTTACCAGAATGTCCTATAACTTTAGGCATATCACTAGAAGCTACCATTACTTCAATAAGTACAGTATTATCATCATTAGATTCAAATTCTTTTACTGATACTGCCTCAGGATCCATTACAAGTCCTTTAACTATCAATTCAGTAAGTTCTACTAAATTATTCATTATTTACCTTTCTTTTCTTCGCTAAATTCTTTTAAAATTCCTGCTTTACTAAATAAATTTCTTACTGTATCAGTAGGTATAGCTCCATTATTAAGCCATTTCTTTGCAGCTTCTTTATCTATGTTAATTTCTGCTGGTGTTGTAAGTGGATTATAAGTTCCAATATTATCAATAAATCTACCATCTCTAGGACTTCTAGAGTCAGCAACTACAACACGGTAGAAAGGTGCTTTCTTAGCTCCCATTCTTTTTAATCTAATCTTTACAGCCATTATTATCCCTCTCTTTCTGTTAAATATTCTATCACAAAAAAAATATACTGTCAACCATTTTTTGTTACAGTATATTCATTTAAATATTATATATTCTTTTAAACATTAAATGATGCCTCTATCACACTACCAGTAGAAGATTCAAATCCAATCTTTCCACTAAAAGATTTAGAGTAATCAGTCTCCTGTGTACTATCAGTTTCAGTAAGCCATACAACCAAGTAATAATTAGCAGTACTACCAAGATTAATATTAACTCTAGTACCACTATTATTAAAGTATACCATTTCATCTTTAGTACGAGAAACAGTCATAACATCACTAATAGCATTATAATTAGTATCATATATTTGATATTTCAAATTATCTGTTTCATATGTACTAGAAGAAGTTTTAACATAACCATTAAGTATTTCATTATCACCATTATTAGTAAGAGATAAACTATATAAAGAACATACTTCATAACCCTTACTATCAATACATTTATTACTAGATTTCTTTATAGCATTACTAACTAAATTATCCGCTAGAGGAACCATTTTAGAAGCCTTATAAACATCAGTGACATTTAAATCAACATCAAACCCCATAGTCTCTCCAGCTATACCAGCACTAGAATTAGATATCAAAAGAAAAGCATAAGTAGTACCAAATATAACTATACAAATAACAACTACTGTAAATATTGTTGTAAGTATTACTTTCTTCTTACTCATACTAATCACCTACCTTTGAAGAATTATTACCATTACTATTATCTCCCATTCCTTTAATAGTACCAGTAAGTTCACTACCTGCTACAGAATGATATATAACATTAGCAGAAAAACTACCATTAGCATCAAATTCATCTTGTTTAGTATCATCTAAATTAGTAAGCCAAATTATAAGTATAAACTTTTTAACAGTAGGATTATCACTAGTACCTTCTTTAATAGTAAAAGATGAACCAAGAGGTAATCCCTTAACAGAAGTACTACCAATAGAAGTCTTAGGTAAATATACATTACCATCTTCATCTAATAACATATAACTTAAATTATTTATATGATCTATATCAAAATCTATAGTACCTATAACATCTTGTTCTTTATAAAAGTTAGATACAGTAAGTGCATAAGCACTACAAGCACCATATCCATTATTATCTACACACTTCTGATTATAAGCAGTTAAAATATCATTATCATTAGTAGGAATAAGTTTATGTTCATTATATAAAGTAGATATACTAAGACCTAATTCTACTTTATCTGCTTTAACTTTTAAAGCATCTTTATCACTAGAAGTAGATGCACTAAAGTAAGAAAAAGTAGCTCCAATTAACAATATAACTATACTAATAAAAGAAGTAATAATTAAAATTCTTTCAGATTTTTTCTTCTCCATATCTATCATCCTTACAATAAATATAATACCAAATAATACTCTTTTTTGCAAGTACAATCAAAGAAAAAAATACTTTTTATTATATTCCTCCTCTTAAGCCAATACAATTGTCTTAAGAGGTATTTTATAGCCTTATTCTAAGTCTATAAAATAAACATTCTTTTTCTTTCTCATCATAAAATAAATACTAGTATACACTACATATACTAGTATTTATTACTATTTTTGATTATTTCATACATTTTTTCTATATCATCTATATCTACTGAAGTAACTGTGCCCTCTTTCATATTCTTAATATCAAGTTTCTTATTTTCTACTTCATTACCACCTAATATTATTACATAAGGAATATTATTTCTATTCGCAGTTTCTAATACTTTCTTAATCTTTCTATTACTCATTTCTATTATTACTTTAATATTCTTCTCTCTAAGTTTATTAGCAAGTTTTAAAGATACAGACTTAGTATCCATAGGTACTATAAGCAAATCATATATATTAGATACTTCTTCCTTTTGATTTAATATTTCACATATTGGTACTAATCCAAAAGATATTCCAACTGCGGGATAACTATTACCATCATCTATAAAGTTAGTAATTATCTTATCGTACCTTCCTCCTCCACCTATTGCAGAAGTAATTCTCTTTTCTTTATCAAATACTTCCCATACAGTACCTGTATATATTTCCAATCCTCTAGCTAAATATGGAGTAAACTTACATTCTGTTAATTCTAAATCATTAATATAACCAAATAATTCTTTTATTTCATTTCTTCCCTCAATAAAACTATCATTAGTTATATTACTATTATCTAGATCATCTATATTGCACTTAAATAAACTAAATAATTTATTTAATTTATCATCATCTATATTATAGTCTGCTAACTCTCTTCTTACACCATCTTCACCTATCTTAGCAAGTTTATCCACTGATAATATTACTTTTGAAGATAGTTCTTTAGAAATACCAGCCTCTATTATAAATCCTTCTAATAATTTACGATTATTAATCTCTATCTCTACATCTATTCCTAATCTTCTATAACATTCTACTGTCATAGCAAGCATTTCTGCTTCTATATAAGATCCTTCTATACCACATACATCTACATCGCATTGATAAAACTCTCTAGCTCTTCCTGTTTTAACAGGACCATCTCTAAATACTTTTCCAACTTCATATCTTTTAAATGGAAGAGTAATTTCTTTACCAGCATTAATACTTATTACTTTAGAAAAAGGTACAGTTAAATCATATCTTAATCCAAGTAATCTATCCCCTTGATCTTTTAATGTATATACTTCTTTTAATATTTCACTACCACCAGCATACTTTGATGCAAGTAAATCATAATAACATAATATACTAGTATCTAATGGTAAATATCCATAATTCTCAAATATAGAAGTAAGGGTATTAACTACTCTTCTTCTTACTATTTCTTTATTAGGAAGACTATCAACAGTTCCTTTTACATTCATTAGTTTCATTTACTTCACCTGCTTTACTTTAGTTTTATATTTAAAATCTATATTTAATAAATCTAATAAATCTGTTATTGTTATATATCTGGATATCTTACCAGAATCTGAAAACTTAACAGATATTCCCCCTTTTTCATCCCAATAATCTAAATTAGGTATATAATCATCTACTAAGATAGCATTATCTGCTACTACTACATCAGCTTTTTTTACAGCTTTAGGTACAGAAATAACTTCTATATTAGGTAATAACTTTTTAAAATATTTAGTTTTAGCTTCTATTTCATTATTTGAATTAACATGTGTTAATATTTTAATATCAAATAAACCACTATCTTCTAACACTTTAATTTTATTTATTGCCCCATCTAATTCCCCTGATGCAAGAATAAATTCTTCCCAATCTATATTACAAAAGAAACTATTTATTTTATCAACATCTATAATATTATTCTCTTTCATTATTTGGTAAGATTTATTAATTGTATCTAATATTACACCATCACAATCTAAATATAACTTTTGCATAATATTTCCTTATCTTAAAGCAGCAACAATTTCTTCTTTACCAGAATAGAATTCTACTATCTTTTCATCTGATACTTTAACTACTGTTGGATCAGTTACCTTTAAATCTTCTATATTATCTACTATACCTGAAGCATCTCCTACAAAGTTACTATTAAAGTCATCACTTAAGTCTACTCTATATACAGTTTTCTCTAATGAAGCTATAGTATTACTAACATCAGTATCTTCTTCTTTAGTATTATAGTAGTATACATAATATTCTTCTTCTTTTTGTCTTAAGCTTTCATTAGCAAGTATTTTATTAGCAATACTACTACCAGTATTTTCATTACTAGTACTACTATTCTTATTAAACCATTTAATATCTTTAGTAACAAATATTCCTGTAATTAAGTATAGAATAATAAAGAATACTGCTAAAATACCTAAAATAATAACAAACTTTTTAGGAGTTAATTCTTTATTTTTCTTTAATTTCTTTTGTACTTCTCTAACATTTTTTCCTTCTTTTTTTGCTTGTTTTCTTCTTAATTCTCTTCCCACAATAACACTTCCTTTATCTAATTATAATATATAATCATTAGTTTGTAAATTAATAAAAGACATTCTTTAAATATAATCCTTCTGGATTAGCAGTCTTCCCAGCCTCTCTTCGATCTTCTTTTTTTAATATTTCTATTATTTCTTCACTCTTCATCTTACCTTCACCTACTGCTATTAAAGTACCTACCATATTTCTAACCATATATCTTAAAAAACCATCTCCTAAAAATACTAATGTTAATTTATTAACATCTTTGGTATCTCTAATTAAATTAGTTTGTGATATAGTTCTAACATAATCATCTTTTTCTTCATCCGTCTTAGTAAATGATTTAAAGTTATGTGTACCCTCTAAATACTTCATAGCTCTCTCCATCTCTACTACATCTAACTTTCCTTGATGTTGATATACATAATTTCTCTCTAGTGGATTATATTCTCCCATATTTAACATATAAATATATTCTTTTCCTATTGCTGAAAATCTTGCGTGAAAATCTTCCGCTACTTCTTCTACTTTTCTAACATATATATCACTAGGTAATAGACTATTTAAAGCCTTATGTAACTTCTCAGTAGTTATCTTTGTATCTAGATCAAAATGTACTTTCTGTGCTAAAGCGTGTACTTTAGCATCTGTTCTACCTGAACCACACACCTCAGTCTTCTTTCCCCCATTTATTTCTTTTACAACTTTTTCTAATTCTCCTTGTACTGTTCTCTCTTTAGGTTGCTTTTGATAACCAGAAAACATAGTACCATCATAAGAGATTGTTATTAAATATCTCATATAAATTACCTCTTTCCATTTACATTTTTATTATTCATTCTAATATATTATTACTATCCATAATATAACTACATTAAGTATAAGTAACAATGTATTTATCTTACTCCAGTTATTAGTTCTATAATTAGTTCTAGAGTTCCCATAGTTATATAATCTAATATCCATAATATCTGCCGTTTCTTCTGCCCTTCTAAGTGACAAAGTAAACATAGGTATAAATATTCCACTTATACTAATTATCTTCTCTTTTATATTCTTAGTATCAAAATCTATTCCTCTAAGTTTTTGAGCTCTAATTATTCTATTAGCCTCCATAAGTAAAGTAGGAATATATCTTAAAGTAAGAGTAATAATCATAGCTATGTCATTAGTAGGAATAATTCTATCTAATGGTTTTAATAAATATCTATTCCCATAAGTAATTTCACTCATCGAAGTAGTATATGTAAGAACACTAGAATACATAACAATAAATATAACTCTATATACATCAAATACTATTTTATTAATACCACTAAAAAATATTAAATCTATAATTAAAATAAATAATAAAAATATTTTAATACTATATATATTTTTTAAATAAACTAAAATACTAATATCACTATAAACAATAGTAAGTAATAAATACATAGTAAGCATAAGTATATCAACATAACTATCTATAAAGAATACTCCTACTATCATAATAATTAATGATAAGATTTTAAATACTGGACTTAATTTATGAACCGCTGAATCTCTTAGACAATATCTTCCAAAAGTAATTCTATCTAACATTTCTATATATATCCTTCATTAATTCTTTAATATCAAAAGTTGGTTCTAAATCTATATTCTTTCTTTTTTTCACAGTATTTATAAATGTAATTATTTTAGGCACTTCCAACCCAGCAGTCTTTACTTTATCAATATTTAATAATAGTTCTTTCTTCTTACCACTACTAATTATTTTATACTTTTTTAATATAGCATAATTATCTGCTACTTTTAATATAAATTCTACATCACTAGATAATACTATAATAGTTTTATGATAATTATTCTTTAATCTCTTTAATAATTTAATTAAATATTCTTCTTTTTTATTATCTAAGTATAAAGTAGGATCATCTATTATTATAAGTTTAGGATTAAGTGCAAGTATTGTAGCAAGAGAAAGTAAAAACTTCTCTCCACTAGATAATTCAAAAGGATTTTTATCTAAATAAGTTATAGGTAACTTAACCATTAAAAGAGCTTCCTCTATTCTTTTTTCTAATACATCTACTTTATAATTATATTTTCTAAGTCCAAAAGATATCTCTTCCCTAACTGTATTAAATATAAAAGCCTCTTCAGGATATTTAAATATATATCCTAATTCTCTTCCCTTAAAAGTATTTAAAATAGTACCAGTATAATCTTTTTCTATACCAGCTATCAAATAACTAAGTAATGTCTTCCCTTGACCAGAAGAAGCTAAAACTCCTGTAATTTTATCCTCTTCAAACTCAAAACTAAAATTCTTAAATTTATCTTGGTAAGAAACCTTATCTAACTTTATTCCCATAACTTATCACAAGCCTTCTTCTCATCAAAATAAACTTCATCTAATAAATCATACAACATTAAATTATGTGATAACTGTACCATAAATGGAAGAGTAAAACCAAAACGTTCTAACTTATTATCTTTATACACAAACTTCTTATCACCATCCATCACAATCTTACCCTTATCTAAAACTATAATTCGATCTGCAAATAAAGTATCTTCTAAGTTATGCGTAATTAATATAACAGTTAATCCATCTTTCTTCCTATACTCTTCTAATATTCTAAATACTAACTTCTTATCAGTAGCATTAAGCTTATAAATAGCTTCATCTAATAATAATATCTTAGGATTATGAATAAGTGAAGAACAAATAGCTACTTTCTCTTTCTCTGAATCCTGTAGTTCTAAAGGAGACTTATCAAGTAAATCTTGAATTTTAAACTTCTTAGCAAAACTAGCTATTGAATTATCGATATCTTCTTTCGAATACTCTAAATTTTCCAAAGAAAAAGCATGATCATCTGCTACTGTCTCTCCTATAAAATGATTATCAGCATTATCAAAACAAACAGAAAATATTCTTCTTATTTTCTTTAAATAAAAATCATTAAGTAAATATCCATCTATATTAATATATCCTGAAGCTTTATATAATCCTATAAGTATTTTAGCTAAAGTACTTTTACCGGATGCATTCTTCCCTATTATACAGACAAAACTATTTTCTTTTATTTCTAAATCAAAATCTTTAAATATATATTCATCTTGATATTTAAATGACATACTCTTTACTTTAATAATAGACTTCTCCATAAAACACACCCTCGCTATATATTATATATTAAATATGATTAAAATTCAAGAAAACATATCGTATTATTTTAAACTTTATGATAAAATATTAATAAGAGGTGCAATATGAAAAAAACAATTACTAAAGTTATAAGAGTAGATGACGAAACAAAAAAACTAATGAATAATTTTTATCAAGATATGAAAAGAGAAAAAACTCCTCCATATGCTATATTTCAAGCTGATACAGGAGATACTATTGTAACACTATATCAATCTGGTAAAGCTATGTTCCAAGGAGTATCTGCTGATATAGAGTCAAGTATGTGGGAAAGTATTAAAAAAGATAAATCAGATATTGATTACTTTATAGATACTCCTAAAAAGGAAATAAAAAAGGAAGAAGAAATAAGTATCCCAATCAATATATCCTCTGTAGGATCTGATGAAGTAGGAACTGGAGACTATTATGGACCCATCGTCGTAACAGCATCTTATGTAAATAAAGATAATATCCCCTTTCTAGAAGAACTAGGAGTAAAAGACTCAAAAAAATTATCTGACGAACAAATATTAAAAATAGTACCCAAAATAATAAAAAAGATCCCATATAAAACAATAATGTTATCTAATAAAGAATATAATGATAACTATGGTAAAGATATGAATATGAATAAAATAAAAGCTGTACTTCATAACAAAGTACTAACAGAAATGACAATAAATAATACTTATGACTATATAGTAGTAGATCAATTCGAACCAGAAAAAAGCTACTACAATCACTTATCAGAAGTTACATCTCCATTAAAAGGAATAACTTTTATTACCAAAGCCGAAGATAAATGTTTATCAGTCGCAGTATCATCTCTAATTAGTAGATATATCTTCATTAAAGAAATGGATAAACTAGGAGATAAATATGGTATATTCCTTCCAAAAGGAGCTAACTACTATGTCGAAGATGTAGGCATTAAACTAGTACAAAAATATGGTGAAAAAGTTTTATATAATATAGCTAAACTAAATTTTAGTAATACTGACAGAATACTAAAAGAAGTAAGAAAATAACTCTTACTTCTTTTATATTATTTCCCCAAAAAATTAATCATAGAGACCTTAGGCTCTATGATTCCTATGAAGACCTTAGGCTTCATAGGTATAAACTAATCCTCAACAAAACTACTAAGTACCTTAAAAACACTCTCTATTCCCTTCTTAAGTACAACATTAACCTTCATAGACACCCTATTAGTATTCCTAGTCAAAGTACTAGTATAATCCTTTTCCGTATCAACAACATAATCCTCTATCGAAACATTCTTCCCCTCTCTAACATCCTCTTCAAACCTATTAATAGCATCATTAGTCATAATAGTCCTATTCTGAAGCTTATACTCATAATACCCCGTTCTCTCAATAATATAACCAATCAAAAAAAACAAAAACAATAAAAAGAATAACACTCTAAACATCTTCTTCTTAGCCATTACTATCACCATTTATATAATAACTAAGAATATTAGAAAGAGCCTCCGTAGTATTAAGTACCTCATCTATATTATTATAAACTCCACCCAACTCAATAAGTATCACATTCGAAGATATATCCTGATTATAAATACCATTAACATTAACCCCCTCCTTCTTATATATACCCCTAGATAACCCTGGATAATACTTATTAGCAATATTATTAATACCCTCCATAACCTCCAAATTAGCATTATAATTATTATGTTCCAATCCAAGCACAAACAAAATCCTCGCATAACTCTTATTATCAATACTAACAGTACTAGCACTCTTACTAACAGAATCTCTATGTATATCAATATAATACTTAAGAGAACTATACTTATTCTTCTTATCCAATATAAGTATCCTAGAAGCCTTATAAGAATCTCCCGATCTCCATCCATTAATATTCAAAAATTCACTCATATTAGTATCCTCCACTATAGTAGATATCTTCTTACTATTAAGTTTCTCTTTAAGTAAATAAGAAGCCATAAGTACATTAGGAGTTATTCCATATATATCTAAATTACTATTATCATAGTTCTCTAATTGATGAGAATTATAAATATAAATAACAGGATTATCTATAAAAGTAGGATTAGGATCTTCCATATAAGAACTAACCTTCTTAAGTTCCTCCAAATCACTATAATTATCATCTTCTTCTAGTACTATCTTATCTCCTTTTAAAATACCCTGATCTAATATCGAAGAAGGATTAGTAATATCAACCTTAAACAAAAACTTCGTAGTATCATTAACCATATTAACAAGCTTATAATCTCCTATAATATTACTATTACCCCCCTCTAACAAAAAATTAATAAACTTAGTATTATCTATCTTACTACTATTATTAAGAGAATAATATAAAGTAATAGAAAAAACACCATAAATAATAATTATATATATTATAGATTTTATTATCCTTCTCTTAGATGTATTCTTAAGTTTCATTTTCTTTATCATACTCTCACCACTATAAGTATATAGCTATCATTTATAAATATATGTCGAAAAAAAAATATAGAAATAAATTCTATATTATAAATTAAGTCTAAAGTTCTTAAGTTCATCTATAAATTCATCAGTCTCTTCATCATCAGTTATATTATATATTTTATCTTTTACTTTCTGTAATTCATCATAACTAATAATTGCCTCTTCTTCTTGTTTTTTTTCATAGTCTGTAAGCTCTATATTCGAAGGCTTTGCTTCCTCTTCCATTTGTTTTACTATATCACTAGCAAACTTCATACTATCATTTATTTCATAATTATCTTCCATCTCTTCAAGTGGTGAAATAAAGTCTTCCTTTAAATTAAGTCCTGGTATATCCTCTAATGTAACTTCTTCATACTCTTCTGTTTCTTCTTTTTCTATATTAATTGGAGAAGTCTGCATCCTAGGATTAACTTCCCTTAAAACATTCTTCTTATATAAAGAATTATTATCTTTATCTAAAGAAGTATACTCTCTCTCTATAGAAGTATCCTCTTCTTTATAATTATTACTAACTATATCTTTTTCTATTTCTTTCTTATTTTCATTAGTATTAGTAATTATATTATCTTCTTCTATAGCATTATCTATGCCTATACTAACACTATTATCTCTTAATATAGCATCATCTTCCATATCATTACTTTCTCTCTCACTAACTAACTTAGATAACTTCTTATTCTTAATAATTAGTATAATAGCTAAAAAAAGTAAAAGTACAAAAAGAAACACTATTATCCAAAAGAAAAATATTCCATCAGAAGATAAATTATTATAAAACTTATTAAATGAACTAATCATCTCGTCACCTCTTACTACCATAAAAATTAAATATTGAAGCTGCATATATAGCCGCGGTCTCTACTCTAAATATTAAATCTCCAAAAGATACTCTATTATAATTATTATTACACAAAAATTCTTCTTCTCTATCACTGATCCCACCCTCAGGACCAACCACCATTATAATTTTAGCATAATTATTTATATTTTGTAAATAGTAATCAAACATTTTATTTTTTTCTTTAGTAGAGGCCACTAATTTAAGATCAGCATCTATTTTTGCTAATTCTTTTAAACTAACAACTTCTCTAACTATTGGTACATTACTTCTCTTTGATTGCTCACTAGCTTCCTTGCAGATACTCTGCCATCTAATTAGTTTTTTCTCTTCTCTTTTACTATCTAATTTTACTATACTGCGTTCCATATTAACAGGTATTATCTCTTGTACTCCAAGTTCTGTAAGTTTCTGAAGAATCAAATCCATCTTCTGTTCCTTAACAAGACCTATAGCAATAACAACATCTAAATTTATCTTATTATCTTCTTTTCTTATTTCTTCTATATTAACTCTAACAGGAGTCAACTCTGTAATACTACATATATATAGTATATTATCATTAACGACCTCTATTTTATCACCAATATTCATTCTCATAACATTCTTAATATGATGTATATCACTATCACTCAAAATAACTCTATTATCTACTATCTTAGCAAAATATCTCTGCATAATAATTCCTCCAATACTAACTATTATTATATTAGTTTTTTTAAGAAAAAGCAATCTCTACATCTATATTCTCATCAAGAATAGCAATACTTAAGAATAGTATACCACTAATAAGTACAAGTAATGATCCTAAAAAAGAGATAAATGTAAGCATCTTCTTTCTCTCATCACTACTATTTTCCATTTCTTTATAATCACTATAACTCTCTTTAGTAAAATAATAATACACTATAACTAATATAGAAAAGATAAATATAAGAATTCTTCTATACTCTTCTTTATCTTTATTATCTTGGTATAATATATACATCTTTTCTTTATAATTACTATAATAACTAAGTATAATAATTACTATATATATAATCCAAATATAATTCTCTATTTTAATATCTCTTAATCTATCAAACTTATCTTCCATAATAAATTATATTAAATAAAAAAGAAAAAATCTAATACTAGAAATATATTTCTAAATATTAGATCTTTAATTATTTAATTTTTTTATTAAATTTAGTAAATTCACTATCATTATCTAATTCAGTAAGAGCTAATTCTTTAAATAAATCTTTTTGTTTTTTAGTAAGCTTAGTTGGAATAATAACATTAACTATAACATACATATCCCCTTTTTTCTTATTAACTTCACTATCTATTCCCTTACCTTTTAGTCTTAACTTACTACCATTCTTAGTTCCCTCAGGAATAGTAATAACAGCATTACCATATACTGTAGGAATTTCTTTCTTACATCCAAGTATTGCTTCAGTAATAGTAAGAGGAACATTAATATATATATCATTGCCATCTCTAGTATAAAAGTCATCTTCCTTAACAGTAAACTCTATATATAAATCTCCTGGATCTCCTCCATTAACTCCAGCTTCTCCTTTACCAGCTATTCTAAGTCTATTTCCTGTATCAACACCTTTAGGTATAGTAACAGTAAGTGTCTTACTCTTCACTACTCTTCCTTTACCACGACATTCAGTACAAAGCTTATCAAAAGAAGTACCAGTTCCACCACAATGAGGACAAGTAGTCTTAGTTAAGAAAGATCCAAATATAGTACTCTGCTGACGAGTTACTGTACCAGAACCCTTACACTCAGAACAAGTATGACTATTAAAACCACCTTGACCATTACAAGAAGTACACTCATCTTCACATTCAACCTTTATATCCCTCTTAGAACCATTAACAGCTTCATCAAAAGAAATATTCATACGATACAATAAGTCACTACCATCTTCTCTTCCTTTGGTACGACCCCTTGTACCAGTAGATGATCCAAATCCAAAGTTCTTAAATAAATCACCAAATATATCTTCCATTCCCCCAAAATCAAAGCCATCAAATCCAGAAAAGCCACCACTAGCATTAGTAAATGCACTATGTCCGTATTGATCATATTGGCGTCTTTTATTTTCATCAGAAAGTACCGCATAAGCTTCTTGACACTCTTTAAACTTCTCTGCAGCATTTTCTTCCTTAGAAACGTCAGGATGATACTTTTTAGCTAACTTTCTAAATGCTGATTTAATCTCATCACTAGTAGCATCTTTAGACACTCCTAGTATCTCATAATAATCTTTTTTATCCATATTCTTCCTCCAAATACAAGTATAAAGTTCTAGTAAAACTAGAACTTTTACTTAATTATTTTTCTTCATATTCAGCATCTACTACGCTATCATCCGTATCTTTCTTATCCTTCTTATCTTCTTCACTAGCTTCTTCTGTTTTATTCTCTTTAGCAGCCTCTTCATAAACCTTAGTAGCAAGAGCATTAGCCTTCTCTAATAGTTTATCTTTAGCTTTATTAATCTTTTCTACATCTTCAGTTTCAATAGCCTTCTTAGTCTCTTCCATTAACTCTTCTGCTTCTTTCTTATCAGAATCAGTAACTTTTTCTCCTAAATCTTTAAGAGCTTTCTCAGTCATAAACACAACTTGTTCAGCATCATTCTTAGCATCTGCTACTTCTTTCTTCTTAGCATCTGCTTCTTTATTCTTTTCAGCTTCTTTCATCATCTTATCAATCTCTTCATCACTTAAAGTATTAGTAGCAGTAATAGTAATAGATTGTTCTTTCTTAGTACCCAAATCCTTTGCTTTAACATTAACAATACCATTAGCATCTATATCAAAAGTAACCTCTATTTGTGGTACTCCTCTAGGTGCAGGTGGAATATTAGTTAATTGGAAATTACCAAGTGTCTTATTATCACTAGCCATAGGTCTTTCACCTTGTAATACATGAATATCAACAGCAGGTTGATTATCAGCAGCAGTACTAAATACTTGACTCTTACTTGTAGGTATAGTAGTATTTCTAGGTATTAATGTAGTCATAACACCTCCTAATGTTTCAATACCAAGTGATAATGGTGTAACATCAAGAAGTACTATATCATTAACGTCTCCTGTTAAAACTCCACCTTGAATAGAAGCACCCATAGCAACAACCTCATCAGGGTTAACTTCTTTAGAAGGTTCTTTACCTAATTCTTTCTTAACTAATTCTTGAACACAAGGAATTCTAGTAGATCCTCCTACTAACAACACCTTATCAATATCTTTAGCAGTTAACTTAGCATCCTTTAAAGCTTTTCTTACAGGCTCAGTAGTAGATTCTACTAAATCTCTAATCAAATCTTCAAATTTAGCTCTAGTCAAATTAATATTTAAATGTAATGGTCCTTCTTCACCTTGAGATATAAATGGTAGAGATATCTCAGTAGAAGTCATACCACTAAGATCCTTCTTAGCTTTTTCAGCAGCATCTTTAACTCTTTGCATAGCCATTTTATCTTTAGTTAAGTCAACACCATTCTCTTTCTTAAATTCAGAAACGATGTAATCCATAACTCTCTCATCAAAGTCATCTCCACCAAGTTTATTATTACCACTAGTAGATTTAACTTCAAATACACCATCACCTAATTCTAGTATAGACACATCAAATGTACCACCACCTAAGTCATATACTAAAACAGTTTGATTCTTATCTTGTTTATCTAATCCATAAGCAAGAGCAGCTGCAGTTGGTTCATTAATAATTCTCTCTACTTCTAATCCAGCAATCTTACCAGCATTCTTAGTAGCCTGTCTTTGACTATCATTAAAATATGCTGGAACAGTAATAACTGCTTTATTTACAGTCTCACCTAAATAAGCTTCTGCAGTCTTCTTTAAATCTCCTAATATCATTGCAGATATCTCTTCAGGAGAATATTCTTTTCCATTCGCAGATACTTTTTCACTAGTACCCATCTTTCTCTTAATTGAAGATATTGTATCTTTATTAGTAACCATTTGGTTTTTAGCTTTTTGTCCTACTATAATATCTCCATTCTTAAATGCTACTACTGAAGGAGTAGTTCTCATACCCTCAGGATTAGTAATAACTTTAGCTTCACCACCTTCATAAATAGCAACACAACTATTAGTTGTACCTAAATCAATTCCTATAATTTTACTCATATATATCATTCCTCTCTATTTATTTTTATTATCTACATTCTCATCATAGATAACTTTAATATTTTTCTTTTTATTATTATTATTTTTATTTCTTTGCATTGAACTATAAATAAGTATAGCCACTAATATAACAAGAATTATCGGAAGAGCCCATATCATAAACTTAACCGCAAATATTGATAAAATAATAGCTATCAAAATATATATTATTTCTTTAATCATCTCTTTATTCATAGTTCACCTACTCGTTAACCTTAACCATCGCAGTTCTAAGCACTCTATCTTTATACATATAACCTTTTTGTAATACTAAAAGAACAGTCCCAGACTCTTTGGTCTCATCTTTTTCCATAATAACAGCCTGTTCATAAGTTGGATCAAACTCTTTGCCTAAACAATCTATCTCTTTTACTTCAAACTTAAGAAGTAACTCTCTTATTTGTTTATACATTAATTTAAATCCCTCTAAGAACTTTGATACCTCATCATCTAAATTATCATCATCCATACCAATAGCTCTCTCAAAGTTATCAAGTATTGGTAGAAAACCTTTTAAGATATCTTCTTCAGCATACTTAATTATTCTCGCAGTTTCATCATCTTTTCTTTTTTTATAATTAAGAAGTTCTGCTTGATTTCTAAGAAGTGCCTCTTCAAGATCTTTTATTCTTTTACTTAAAAGTTCTCTCTCATCATCTTCATTAGAACAAGCACATTCACTCTCATTATTGCATTCACATTTCTTTTCTTTATTATTTTCTTCTTTTATATTATTATTTTTTTTATGTTTCTTTTCCTTATTCTCCATAATCTCCTCCTAAATTATTTTTAATATAATCAAGAAGAGCAACAACTCTACCATATTCCATCCTCTTAGGACCAATAATTGCAATCGTTCCTTCTTCTCCATCAATTGTATACTTAGTCTTAATGACAGAAACATCATCAGTAAGTTTAGTCTCACTACCTATATAAATATTAATACCATTATCTTCTTCTTTCATTTCTGAAATACTATCAATATCTTCAAACTTACTAAGTATCATTTTAACTTTATCTATATTATCAAATTCAGGTTGCTTTAACATATTATTTCTTCCCTCGAAATGAATATTACTATTTTGATTAGTTGTAAACTCGTGAAAAGCATCATAAAAGGTATTATATAATACTTCATATTGACTAACATAATTCTTAATAATAGGTTTAACCTCATACTCTAGCTTCTCACTAACTTCACCAATTGGTGTACCAATAACAAGCTTATTAATAAGTTCTACTGTCTTTTTAACTTCATCATTAGATACACTACTAGGTAGTACAAGTATCTTATGTTGTACAACCCCTTTATCAGTAATAACTATAGATAAAATTTTATTATCTTCAAGTGGCACAACTTCTACTTTCTTAAGTCTATTCTCTTTTGAAGTAGCTCCTAAAACAACCGCTGTATAATTAGTAATCTCGCTAACTATCTCTATACTCTTCTTTATAGTATCACTAAGATCTAAAGAATTGTTTTTAAATATTGTTTGAAGTTTTAGCATATCTTCTCCCGTCATATTTTTAGGAGTCATCAAATTATCAACATAGTATTTATATCCTGCTTCACTAGGAATTCTTCCCGAAGCAAAATGGTTTTTCTCAAGTAAATGTAATTCTTCTAGCTTAGCCATTTCATTTCTTATTGTAGCCGAAGAACACTTAAGTTTCTTACAAATATGATTTGAACTAACAGGTTTAGCAGTCTTAATATATTCTTCTACTATTACCTTTAACATTTCTTTTTGTCTATTTGTAATCACTATACCACTTCCTTTAGCAGTCTTTTCTTTCTACTGCTAATATCATTATATTACTAAAAATTAGCAATGTCAACTAAAAATTGCTAATTTTTTAATTTTTTTTAATTCATTAGTATTATATTCATATTTAAAAGTATTATACATATTATCTAATATGAAAAGAAAAACTATATTTTTTATAATATTATTTACTATTTTTACTTTATTATTAATTATTTTTCTATTTAAAAATAATAATACTAAAGAAAAAAGTATTATAACCTCAAATAACAATATCAAAATAGATATCAAATATCCAACTTATAACAATAAAAAATTAAATAAAAAAATAGACAAAGTAATATCTTCTTATATTAATACTATAGAAGATTACCCTAAATACACTAACGATAACTTATATACTCTATTTATTGAATATAAAGAATATAAATATAAAAACTACATATCCATAGTATTTAATATTGAATACTATCTAGGAGGAGCTCATCCCAATCATAGTATTGAAACAATTATATATAATACAAAAGATCACAACTTTATAACTATAAATAATCTAATTAGTGATAATAAAAACATAATATCTAATCTATCTAAAATATCACGAAGGGAACTAGAAAAAAACAAAATATTCCAAGATAAAACACTAAAAGCAATGATGCTTGATGGTACTACTCCTAATAAAAAGAATTTTACTAAATTAATATTCTCTAATAAAGGTCTAATACTCTATTTTGAAAGATACCAAATAGCGCCCTACTATCTCGGAGAATATAATATAACAATTCCCTATAATAATTTAAATATAAATATTTAAAATTAACTTATAATATGGTAAAATTAAATAAAGGTGATAATATGTTTAAAATATTTAAAAGAAAAAGAAAGGCCGTACTTCTTATCCACGGTTTTGCCGGAGGTAGTTATGACTATGGAGAATTAGCAAACGATCTTCAAATGATAGATAACTTTGATGTATTTACCTTTACTCTACCAGGGCACGATAAACTAATCATAAATAAAGTTACTAAAGAAGACTGGATTAAAGCAGCTGAAGCCCACATAGAAAAAATAATTAAAAATGGATATAAAGAAATATATATTATAGGTCATAGTATGGGAGGAGTTATTGCTTCTTATCTAGCAAGTAGATATCCTGAAGTAAAAAAACTAGTATTAGCCTCTCCTGCCTTTAAATACTTCTCATTTAAACAAGATAAATTAGATATACTATCAAGTTTAAAAATAATACCTAAACTATTTAAAGAATATAGTAGTGAAGAAATATTATCTAGAGTATTTAAAATACCAGTACCCACTATTAATGAATTTATGAAATTAGTAAAAGAGCATACTAATGATGTAAAGAATATATCTTGTCCTACTCTAATTATTTATGGAACTAACGATGAATTAGTACCTAAGGATTCTATTAACTATGTATATGATAATATTAAATCTAAATCTGTTAAACTAGTAGTATTTAAAGGATTAACTCACGATCTTTTTATAAATGATCGCTATCAAGAGGTAAAAGACTTAATAACTAAATTTCTAACCAATATAAACTTTAATGTTAAAGAAAAAAACAAACTCTAAATTTCAGAGTTTGTTTTAATTATATATTAATCTTCGTTTCTTACTAATTTTCTATTTTTTCCTAATACAAATAATAGTACTAATGAAATAATATATTCAAATGGAATACTATTTACTCCAGTAACACCAGTTTGTGGTGGTAATTCTTCAATATCACCATTACCTATGTTCTTTTCATAAATATATTTTACAACAAGAGTTTCATTAGCAGCATATACGCCTTCAGTATCTGCGCCGGTTACTTCTTTAAATGTATATCCCATTATCTCTTTTTGTTCTGTAGTATATTTAGTACCAGATAAGCCACTAGTAATAACACTGTCGCTAATAACATTACCATCAGTATCTACATAAATAGCTTCAACAGTACCTTTATATACTTCAGTAATTGCTTCATCTTCAGTAGTTTTCTTATTACCATCTAAATCAATAGTAGACATAGCTTTATTAACTACTGTATCAGAATCAACTCCTACAAATACTAAACTTAAATTAAATACTTCTTCTATATTATAGATACCATCTGTATAATCTTCTTTAGTGATATCACTATAACTTACACTACAAGTAATAGTATTAGTATCAGCATCATATATACATCTATTATCTATATTAGATTTATCTAAGTCTAATTCATATGGAAGTTTATCTACTACTGTTAAAGTAGCTTCTCCAACATAATCTTTAATTTCTCCACTAGCAGTAATTGAATAATCAAATCTTCCATCAACACTACTAATAGTAGTAAGTCCTTCCTTCTTAGTATCTGGATTATCTATTTCGCCATCATTCTTAGTATAAATATAATTTACAGTAAGAGTTTGATTTCCTACATATTTACCATTAGTATCAGCACCTGTTGCTTCTTTAAATGTATAACCAAATATATCTTTTTGTTCTGTAGTATAATTACTTCCTGCTAATCCTGTACTAGTCTCGTTATTACTTAAAGTATTACCTTCAGTATCTTTATAAGTAGCTACTACTGTACCTTTATTAACAATAGTCTCAATTTCATCATTGCCTTCAGAACTATTATTGTCTAGTGTAAGCTTAGACTCTACTTTATTAACTACTATATTACTATCTACTCCATTAAATACTAGTGATAGATCAAACTCTTCACTTATATCAGTATTTTCTGTAATATCATAGTCTTTAGTACAAGTAATA
>JABLTO010001007.1_pt1 | contig 64433 bp, 49 predicted proteins | sample 7160091 | NCBI WGS metagenome assembly JABLTO01 (sample SAMN14651225, study PRJNA627086) | human gut metagenome | isolation source: feces | host: Homo sapiens
AGTGAGACAGTTGCTCAGGGACGTTGTCTCATTCGCTGACGAATGAGACAACGTCCCTGAGCAACTGTCTCACTTACACCTCCGCTTTGTAGCTTGTCTACGCGTATGCGCCCCTCCCCTTCTCTATCTTGCTAGAATATAGTTGCAATGATGAGATGGCTCCAGGAGACGCATGAAGAAGAAGGACCTCATAACCCTGCTCGCGGGTGTGGCCGTCATCGTTTTTCTCGCGGTCTTCTTCATGCGTGGTGACCAGCTTCAGCACCTCATCCAGACCATCGAGCGCGGCACGCCCATCTTCTTGTTCGCCGGCCTCCTCTTCCAGCTCGGCAAGTACTTCACGCAGGGACTCTCGTTCACCTGGTGCTTCAAGGCGGCGGGTACGTCCATGCCCATCGGCGAGAACGTCGTCCTCGTCTTCCAGACCTTCTTCATGGACACCATCATCCCCTCGTTCAACATCTCGGGAACCTCGGTGGTCATCGAGGCAGCCACCAAGCGAGGCATCGAATCGGGACGCGCCACGGGCGCGGCCCTGCTGCGCCAGGTCTCGATCAGTGCCGCCTTCGTCATCATCATGATCGTGGGATTTGCCATCCTGCTCGTCATGGGAAAGCTCGAGACGGGTTGGCTCATCCTTGGCATCGGCGCTGTCGTGGCCGTAGGCGCAATCGTCGCCGCCATGGCACTCGCCGCGCTGTATCCACGGCTCCTGCTCAAGATCATCGCGCCCATCGAGCACGTCATCGACAAGGTGCTCGCGCACCTGCATCGCCATGACATCGACACCTCGGTCAGGAAGCTCGTGGACACCTATTCGTCATCGGCCAAGGACATGGTCCACAACGTATCGAGCATCGTCATCGAGCTTGCCTGGGCCGTGCTCGCCAACGTCTGCGAGATCATCTGCTTCGCCTTCGTTGGACTTGCCTTCGGCGTGAACGACTTCACAGCCGTCATCTGCATCTACGTCGTCGTCACGCTCGCGGCCATGGCTTCTCCCATTCCCCAGGGCGTGGGCGTCGTCGAGGCAGCCGCGCTCGTCGCGTTCACGATCTTCGGCATACAGCAGGCGACCGGACTGGCTGTCATCATGGTCTATCGCGTCATCTGCTTCTGGCTTCCCTTCATCCTGGGAGCCATCCTCATGCGAAAATGAGACAGTTGCTCAGGGACGTTGTCTCATTTTGCGCCACGGGGTTCGAGCCACGCCAGCCAGGCCTCGGCATCCTCTTGCGTCGCATCGATAAGCGCGTAGGTGGTACCGCCAACACCGGCTGCCGTTCGCGCCTTGATGGTCACGGTATGCGCCATGCGCTGCAGCGGATTGGTCTTGGTGTAGCCATACTGGATCTTCTGACGTGGGAAGGTCACGGTCGATGTCGAGAAGCCGCCATTGGTTACCTGCATAAAGCGGCGATTGAAGGCGAAGCTCGACGACCGTGCCCATAGAACGGCGCCGATGGCGCTCACGATCGTGATGACGACGGCGAGCACGTAGCAGATCATGCAAATCGAATTGCACAGCCCGTATACATCCATGGTTACGTATCCGCCGGGGACGTGCATGCGCACAATCCCGTCATCGAGCCAGAGTCCCATGGTGAGCTGGAAGACGGCCACGATGACGGCGAGCCAGAACCCGGCACCCTGCACGATGCAGCGGCGCGTGAGGGCGCGGCGCAGCGCAACGGGAGCGACCTTGCGCTGATCGGTCGGAACGTCTTCGAATTCGGGAACGAGCCCGGCGAGAATCTGCGGAACCTTGGCGAGCTTCACAAAGGGATGGATGACTACGCCGCGCCTGGCCCGGGCGTTCTTGCCATCATCGCCCTCGACGTTCGCATCGACTTTGGCAAGCGACACCTCGCAATAGCCGAAGAGCCTGCGAATGAACGACTGGGTGACCACGACGGCTTGGACGCGCTCGATATCGACGCCCTGGAAGGTATTCTGTAGCAGGCCGTACTCGACCTCGATGCGACTCTCGCGGCGACGTGCCCTGAACCCACCGTAGCCAATGCACGAACCGATGACCGAAAGAATCCAGACAACGAGGATGATGCCGATGACGGTGGCGGCAAACGCGAACATGCCCGACTGGATGACGTGCATGCCCGTATCCCGCACCATCGTCGAAAACACATCGACCTCATCAGCAGGCAAGATGTCGAGAGCCGAGCCAATGAGCTCGACGATGCCGATGACGATGCCCATGAGCAGAACAGCGAAGCTCGTGTTGTTGGAAAGCCCTGCCAGGACGAGCTCCTTGTTGGAGAGACCGTACTCGTAACTCACGCGCCCGCCATCATAGGCCTCGCCGGCAAACACGCCGCCCAGCTCATCCCATGCCTCCTGGCCCACGTCGAGTATGTTGCGCCCCTCGCGTTCGTCTTGCGGCGGCACGGGAGCATCTGGCCTCTGGGGACACGTCGCTTGCGCCTGGGGACGGACGGATTCCTGATAGCTCACTCCACGAATCGAGGCGTCCTTGCGAGCGAAGAGCTCGCTTCTGAGCCATTCCGCATCGTGTTTGGTGACGTAGGGAACGACGATGGCCTTGTTGTTGGCACCGCCGGCCGTGTCGATGTAGAGCGTGCGCACGCCGGCGATGCGTTGCAGAAGCGACGCCTTCTGGTCGACAGACTGCACCTTGTTGTACGGCACGTGCACGCGTTTCTTGGTGATGATGCCACTATAGAGATTGAACTCGTCGGGGCCCAGGACGTAGTACAGGCGCTTGTAGGCCAGCCAGTGAACGAGGAAGACGATACCGGTGAAAACGAGAAACGCGACAATCGAAATGCCGGCCGTGATCGCGATCACGAAGCCGACCTCGGCTCCCCCGCCACGCACTCCCTCGGAAATGGCGCCGATGATGCTCGAGAACATCGAGATGACGACGGCGACGAACACGACAAGAACGACCCGCAACGTCCCAAGCCAGATATAGCTATGGTGTACCTGATGTCTGACGGGTTCCGAACCCGCCGTGGTGTCTTTACTCTGCATATCTTGCTCGCCCATTACACGTCCTCGCGAGCCAGGCGCGCGAGCTCGGCGGCGCGATCACGCAACGCCTCCGCGCTCTGGGTGTCCAAACCGGGAATCTCGTGCGACCCGGCTGCGGTAGAAACCGTGACCGAGGCGAGCTTGAAGGCCCGCAAGATGGGCCCTTGGCGCGTGTCGGTGTTCTGCACGCGAATGAACGGAATGATGTAGCGCTTGCGCCAGATGATGCCCTTGGCGATGTCGAGGTACTCGTCAGAGAGCTCGTAGCGCCAGCGAACGTAGCGGATTGGCGGAAGAATCACGAGGAAGATGACGAGCATGACAACGAGTGCGGCGACAAGCGCAACGCACACGGCAGCTGCCCACCCTTCGCTGGGATCGACCACGGCGATGATCGCGAATGGGACGAAGCAGCAGACAAACGCCAGAACGATCCAGATAGCGTCGTTTATACGCCAAACGTTCTTAATTCTCGGATCCAGCTTCTGCTCTGGCAACGCGCGCATGGTTTGTCCTTCACTCGATGGCGAGAATGTTCATGAATCGAGAGTATAACAGGAGGGGACTGGGACAAGGGGACAGGTCATTTGTCCCAGTCTTTCCACATCGTGCTCCGGCGCATTTTGTCACGTTACAGATTTCAATAACATTCTCATATTATTCCGCGAACGGATACAAATAGCCCATAAACGTGCTATTCTATCTATAGAATATATATGGCGAGAGAAGGAGGCTCCCCATGAATAAGGAAAGAATGCACGAGCTCGTCGAGGGCATACACATGATAGACGAGATCGACCCCGCGGACTTCAAGACCATCAAGACGGACTTCGAGTTCGAGGAGCCACCTGCCGTCTCCATCTACATGCCCGTCCAGCACACCGAACGGGACATGCGCCGCAACAACTGGGATCGCATCGAGTTCAAGGACCTGGCAAAGGAGGCCAAGCGCCAGCTGCTCGCCAGCTGGGATGAGCGCGAGGTCAAGCCCATCCTCGAAAAGCTCGACTACATGTCCAAGCGCCAGGATATGGAGCTGTGGCTCGAGGCCAAGAAGGGCCTCGCCTTCTTCCTCAACACCAAGACCTGCTACGTCTACAACATGGACATGACGCCCAAGGCCCAGGTCGTCGTCGGCGACGATTACGACTTCGCCCAGCTCAACGGCGAGATCATCGAGGATACGGCATCACGTTTCAAGCTCCTGCTTCTCAACGCGGATTTCTTCGCCGTGCTCGACGGCAACGATCAGGGCGTGCACTTCGAGGAGTTCCCGGAAGACGTCAAGCACTACTTCGCCGAGACCTTCCCGGAATTCGACGGAGAGGTCACGGCACTTGACTACTACAGCCTCGAGGACCATCTGCCGCCCTATCACGGCTGGAAGTCTCGCAATGACGTCAAGCAGGAGGAAGCGCGCAAGTTCTTCCGCTATGTCGACAAGGTCATGAACGACGAGATCGTCCGTGACGAGACCGACATCCCCGTCATTCTCGTGACCGCACCGGAGCATCTCCACGACTTCCGCGAGGTATGCACCTTCAAGGCCCTGTACCCCAAGGCAATCGAGAAGGATCCGCGTGGCCTCACGGGCGGCGAGCTCGTCGCCGACGCGCTCGAAGTGCTCGGTAACTAGAAAGCTGGAATGCGCATGACGAAGAGCGAGGGTAAGGGCAAAAGGGTCGTGCTATGGGTCGTAAGCATCATAGCCGGCGTGCTTCTCCTTGCCCTCGTCGTCATTAACGTGTACGTGCGCGTCGCGTACCACACGTACTACTCCGAGGCCCAGCGCGAGTTCAACATTCCCGGCATCCATGACGGCTTCGTGTGCCAGGACCTCGATTATTACGATGAGGGTAGCTGCTGGTTCTTCAGCGGCTATGATGTAAGCGGTGGCCCCTCGTACATCTATCGTCGCGATGCCGATGGCACCGTCGCCCGTCTGCTCGTGATGCTCCCCGACGGCTCGATCTACGATGATCACGGCTCGGCCATAACGACAAACAGCCAATACGCCTTCCTGGCAAGCGAGGATGGCTACTTCGTCCTCAGTGCGTCAGACCTCGCCTCGGCAAGCGCCGGCAGTGCGGTGCAGACCATCTCCGCAGTCGATCTCGACATCACGCCGGCCTTCATGAACATCGAAAACGACACGCTCTACGCGGGCACCTTCCACCTCATCCCAAGCTATCCCGCCCCAGCGGAACATCACCTCATCGCGCCTGACGGCAGCGAAAATGCCGGGGTCATACTCGCCTATCCGGCAGATGCAAACGGCGCATTTGGCTACGCCACGCAGGCAGTCTATGTCTATTCCATCCCGGATGCCGTTCAGGGCATGGCAGAGCTTCCCGATGGCAATATCATGCTCTCGAGCTCCTACGGGCTCACGTCCTCGCACCTGCGCACCTACGACGTGCATGATGCGCAGCAAGGCGCGGCCTTCCTCGTCGATGGACGCGAGGTGCCTCTGTACTTCCTCGATTCGACCAACCTCGTGGCAGACCTCGTTGCCCCGCCCATGAGCGAGGGCATCGAAAGCCACGACGGGCGCATCTGGATATCGGAGGAATCCGCAGGTAACAAGTACCTCTTTGGCAAGCTCTTCGGCGCCGGCTCCGTGTACTCGATTCCGGCTCAACAGCCCTAATGCCCGGCCTCGTCCTCGTAGAAGGCGAAGTGCCCCTTATCCAAGCGCTTGACCTTGTAGAGCGCTTCATCAGCCTGCGCGTATAGGTCGGCGAAGCTAACCTTGTCCTCCGATGGATCGTGGACGCGAATGCCCACCGAAACGCTCACCGCCATGTCACCCGCAGGCAAATCGTCGATGCGTTCGAGACCCTGGTCGATGCGTTCGAGAATGGCATGCAAGGTATCCTTGTCGGTCGTCCCGGAGATGGCGATGGCGAACTCGTCACCGCCCATACGGCAGGCAATGTCAGAAGAGCGGATGACCTTGCTGAAAACCTTGGCAACGCTACGCAAGACCTTGTCCCCCATCGCATGACCATAGGTGTCGTTGATGCCCTTGAGATCGTCGAGGTCGATCATGAGCAGGGCGAAGGGCTCCTCGCGCTCGATCATGGCGTTGACCTGCATCGTGAAAGCCTGGCGACGCATGAGATGAGTCAACTCGTCAAGATATAGACAGTCTGACCAAAAACGGTTGTAGAGATCCCGCAGGGCGTAGCGGACCTGTTGCACATCACGCACATCCTCGAGCGTAAGCACCTGCGCCTCGCAACGCACGTCTTCATCGAGCCTGCTCGGCATGGGCAGCGACTCGGGCATGGACGTCGTGCCCCGCCAGCGTGGCACCGGCAGCACGAGCAGCACGTTATCGGTGAAGGTACCGCACATGAAGCCGCTGCCCGCATATGCGACCTGCTCGTTGACTGCCTTCATCGCGCGCACGACCTCGGACTCATCACCAAAGAAGAGATAGCAGCCAAGTTTGACCTCGTCAGACTCGGCGATGCGTTCCTGGAGCATGGTGCTGCAAGCCAGAAAGTTGTAAAGCCCCGTCTTGGGCGAGATATAGAGACGCGCATCTTCCATGGTGACCATGAGCCCGATCATGATCATGACAAGACCAGGACTCGTGATGAGGATGTAGGGCCAGATCATCTGCACGATGGCGACGGCAATGAGCACGAGGAAGGACGCGAGGAGCACGAGATTGTTGATGTGCCCGAGCACCGCGCGATAGCGCACGAGCAACACGATGAGCAGGATGATCGTATAAGCCACCATGACGTAGAGCACGTAGGCCTTGGGTCCGAGCGAATACGAGCCTTGTGGCGTATCGACGTACTCGATGGGCAGGACAAGCTGCGCCGCGATGACGAGCACGCAAATCGCGCAGCTGAAGATGATGAGGTTTCGCTGGCTTCCCCCGCCCATGCGCTCGATGAGCATGAGCACGTAGATGAGCAGCAGGGCACACCACAGCGCGAGCGTGACGAGAAAGACGAGATGCCATCCGTAGTTGAAGGCATCGGGAACGAGCGCGCGATTGTTGACGGTGTACTCCGTCACCGAGGCGGCGCAGAGATTCGCGATGCTCACATAGCCCATGCAGGAAAACACGCGAGATGCCTTCGTGGGCAGGCGGCGCTTGCGCAGGAAGAGCAGCAGGCAGTAGAGCATGATGACGAGGCACGCCAAAGGCAGGCGAATCTGCATGTACATCCCGTGCCCCTCCCCTCGTGAACGCCAAGAGAATCAAGCGCAGATTATACCATCACAGCCGCTCTACGCGCTTCGAGGGGAACGCCGACACGCTGCCGTCATGCGGCGGCGGACTCGACCCTGATGCCCGGTGCCCCGAGCTTCACGAGCATGCAGGCCCCGATGCCAAGCAGGCTCTCGATGCGCTCCACGAAGGGCTCGACCTTGTCATTGGGCACGACCACCTGGATGGTGCCGCCAAAGCCGCCGCCATGAATGCGTGCCGAACCGCACAGCGTGCCGTCGACGGGAACGGTGAGCTCCGCGAGCACGCGCTGGCACAGGGCAAGCGTGACCATGGCGTCCTCGTGATCTCCGGGGAAGCCGACGTTTTGCAGGTGCTCTGCCGACACGATGCTCGAGCGATTGGTCAGGTATACGAAGCTTTGGGCATCATCGCGACGCAAGGCCTCGACGCGCCGCTGCACGAGACGAAACTCCTCGAAGAAGGCCAGGCCGCGCAAGGCAACAAGATCGCCGTACTCCGCACGAACGCGGCCGATGTCGTTGACGTATTGGTCCATGGAGATGTCACGAAGCTGCGCGACGTCAAAGGCATCGGCCGCATCCTGCATGTCCTGTGCGACGCTCGCGAAGGAGCTCGTCGCATCCTCGTGCCCGCTTCCGCAACTTACGAGAAGATAGGTATAGCCATCGCAGGAAGGCGGCAAGACGACCTTGCTTATCGCAGGATTCACGCGATTGGCGAAATCCATGAGGATGACGCCGCCAAACGCGCAGGCGATTTGATCCATGATGCCACAGGGCTTACCAAAGAAAGCCCGCTCGGCGTGCAGGGCCATCTGAGATAGATGCAAGGGCGTAAGGCGCTTCTCGCGAATGTCGTCCTCGAGCGAGACGCCATCCCTGTGCGCGATGATGCGCCAGCCACCGATGACGGCAAGTGCGGCACCCACGCAAAGCTCGAAGGCAGCCGAGCTGGAAAGCCCCGCCCCAGAGGGTATGTCCGAGTGGATGTCGAGCGTGCAACCTTGCAACTCGACGCCCTGCTGCATGAGCTGGGCAGCCATTCCGCGCACGAGCGAGACAGTCGTGTTGCGCTCACTTGCCCGCGAGGTCCAGCAATTGGGATCGGCAAGGTTGATGGAGCATTCTCCATGCCCGTGGGAACGCACGCGAATGCGGCTACCGGCATCCACATATGCATCGCAGACGATACGCCTGTCGACAGCCGAGGCGATGACACAGCCACCTTGATGATCTTGGTGGTTTCCTGCAACTTCGGTTCTGCCGGGAACGCTTACGCGACAGTGGTCGATGAATCCAGACGCCTGATGGTGCTCGGGTGACACAATATCCATGGCCGGCCCTTCCACACGTATTTTGATTTTTGAATTGTTCGTCTGGCAAATAATCTATATCGCGTATGATTGTACCACCTGACGTTCCGAATTACCTGCAGGCGAGATAAAAAGGATGGGGGCAGCGAAGATGTTCGATTTCAGACGCGCGCTCAAGAGCGCCCTGCAGACCCATCCCGATGACGAACTCGTGCAGCTCCTCACGCCTTGGGGAGAGACACTTGACCCCCACGACCTGCTCCAGGAATATCCGCGTCCCCAGATGCGCCGCGAATCATACGCGAACCTCAATGGCTGGTGGGAATGCACGATACGCACAGACCAGCAGGAGGGAAACGAAGCCGACCCCGTCTACAGCGGGCGGATACTCGTTCCCTTCTCCCCTGAATCAGCGCTCTCCGGAGTAGGCCACCAACTGCTTCCCCACGAGACCATCTGGTATCGCCGCAGCGTCTCGATGCTCAAGCGCCCGGGCAAACGCTATCTCCTGCACTTCGGAGCAGTCGACTTCGCGTGCGAGTGCATCGTCAACGGGCATCCCGTCGGAAGCCATCGCGGTGGCTACACGCCTTTCAGCTTCGATATCACGGACGCCCTGCAGGCCTTCGGCGACGCAGAATCGGTCGCCACGATCGACCTCGCCGTACGCGACCCGAGCGAGACGGGCACGCAGCCACGCGGCAAGCAGCGCCTCGACCGTGGCAGCATCTGGTACACCGCCCAAAGCGGCATCTGGCAGACCGTCTGGATGGAGGAGGTCAGCGACCCGTATGTCGAGAGGCTCGACGTACGCACCAACGAGGACATGCTGCAGCTGCGCGTGCACGTGGCGGGCAACATCGGCGATACCGAGCGTGCGCTCTCGGTCGACGTCTTCGACGAAGGTGAGCTCGTCGCGTCTGCAAGCGCATCCGCGCAAGGCCCCGGCCCCCACGATATCGAGCTTACGCTCGAGAATCCCCGTCTCTGGAGTCCCGCTGATCCGCACCTCTACGACCTTGGCATCTCATATGGCGAGGATGCCGTGGGCAGCTACTGCGCATTTCGCAGCTTCACCATCGAGCGCGTCGAGGGCAAGAGCATGCCGGTCTTCTGCTGCAATCACGAGCCGCTCTTTCTCAGGGGCGTGCTCGACCAGGGGTATTGGTCCGATGGCCTGCTCACTGCACCAAGTGACGAGGCCCTACGCTACGACATCGAGACGGCCCGCGAACTCGGCTTCAACATGCTGCGCAAGCATCTCAAGATCGAGCCGGCGCGCTGGTATTACCACTGCGACTGCCTCGGCATGATCGTATGGCAGGACATGGTCAACGGTGGCGCCCAGAGTTACCCCGCGTTTTGGACCAGCCAGCTGCCAACGGTCTTTCCCGGCATCGCACGTCATGTCGATGACACGAAGAAACTCGCACGCTTCGGCGCCGAAGACGCATCTACGCATGAGCTCTGGCTCGAGGAGGCGCGTGCAATCATCGAGCATCTCCGCTTCTTCCCCTGCATCGCGAGCTGGACCGTCTTCAACGAAGCCTGGGGGCAGTTCGAAGCAAACGCGATGACGGACGCATTGGCGCAGCTTGACGATACGCGTCCCTTTGACCAAGCAAGCGGTTGGTACGACCAAGGCGGCGGAGATTACGTCAGCGAGCACAACTACTTCCGCGACTTGCGCCTGCCCAAGGGCCATGGACGCGATGACGAGCGTGCGCGCGTTATATCGGAGTTCGGCGGCAGCGCGTTCCGCGTCGAAGGGCATAGCGCAATCGAGCGATCCTACGGCTACGACAATCATGAGGATGCGGAAGAATTCGCCACTGCCGTCAAGCATGGGCTCGAGGAGGCCAATGCGCTTGAAGCCGTGGGCCTTTCCGGTTACGTCTACACGCAGCTTACGGATGTCGAGGAAGAGGTCAACGGACTCATCACCTATGACCGGCGCATCGTGAAGGCAAGGCTCGCATCCGTTGACGAGGCGTAACGTTTCGAACCCGAATCTTGGCTACCATAGGTAGACACAATCCAATTTAGACGAATAGCAACGAAGGGCTGATGAAGCATGGCACTGGGTGTGAGCAGAAGAGACATGGTAATGATTGGCGTGCTGCTGGCGGGCACGCTGCTGGCGGTTCTTAATCAGACCTTGCTCTCCCCTGCGCTTCCCGCCATCATGGCAAGCCTCTCGGTCGATGCGACCACCGTGCAGTGGCTCACGAGCGGTTACTCCCTCGTCGAGGCCGTCATCATCCCGCTATCGGCTTTCCTCATCGGACGCTTCACGACCCGTCAGCTCTTCAACACGGGGTTCGTCATCTTCGCCATCGGCAGCCTCGCCGCCGCACTTGCCCCCAACTTCTGGGTGCTGCTGCTCGGTCGCGTGCTGCAAGCCACGTGCACGGGCATGGTCATGCCCATGGTGTTCACGGTGATCTTGCTCGTCTTCCCTCGCGAAAAACGCGGCACTGCCATGGGTGCCATCGGGTTGATCATCGGCTTTGCCCCGGCCATCGGCCCCTCGGTTGCAGGCTTGCTCGTCGACTCGGTTGGCTGGCGTTGGCTGTTCGGCATCGTCACGATCTTGACCGTCGTCGTCCTCGTGCTCTCGCTCGTGTTGCTGCGTAACTACGGCGACTTCAAGCGCACGAGCTTCGACCCTCTCTCCGTCCTGCTCTCCTCCGCAGGTCTTGTCTGCCTGCTCTATGGACTCTCGACCTTCTCCTCGAGCGACAATCTCCTCGTGACGGGCGCGCTCATCGTCGTCGGCCTCGTGCTCGTGGGCCTCTTCGTGCGCCGCCAGCTCAAGCTGCCCGTCCCGATGCTCAAGGTCGACATCCTCAAGACGCGCAAGTACGCGACGACCGTCATCATCATCGTCATCGTACAGGCAGCCCTCATGGGCACGGGCGTCATCACGCCGCTCTACATCCAGGGTGTCTGCGGTTACTCGGCCACGATGTCGGGTGTCGCCATGCTACCCGGTGCGGTCATCGGCGCCTTCATGGGACTCGTGAGTGGCCGTCTCTTCGATCGTTTCGGCGTGCGCAAGGTCGTCGTGCCCGGCTCCATCGTCGCGCTCTTCGGCGCTTTCTGCCTCACGCTTCTGGGTATGGATACCGACTTCATCTTCATCATGCTCGCCTACACGATTCTCACCATCGGCCTGCAGTTCACGATGACCCCGCTCAACACCTGGGGCGTCAACTCGCTGCCCAACGACGTCATCCAGCACGCGCAGGGCCTGTCCAACACGCTCAACCAGGTTGCCGCCTCGCTCGGCACGGCCGTTCTCGTGTCCATCTCGGCGCTCGCGCCCGTCTTCGCGCCTGATGCCGTGGGCATCGAGCAGATGTTCATCGGCGACCACATGGCGTTTACCACTACGGCGGCGATCATGGTCATCGCCGTACTCGTCATCCTCTTCTTCGTGCGTGACAAGGCGAGGGAGAAGGGCGCCGTGGAAGTCGAGGCACAGGCAGCCGGCGAGGAGACCGTCGATTATGCGGCCGGCTTTGACGGCGTGACGGTGGATGCCACGGCAAACGAGAACATCGCGGCCGAGGTTGGCAGTGACGCCTCCGGAGAGATGCAATATCACGTCTCGGACGCCATGAACCGCAATCCCCTTGCCGTCCTCGCCGGTACGACTATGGACGATGTCATCGAGTTCATGGCGGCACATGACGCGAGCGGCTTGCCCGTCATCGACGAAAACGGCAAGCTCGTCGGCTTCATTTCCGATGGCGATGTGGCCTCCTACCTTGGCAGCAACGACATCTCGTTGCTCGATTCGACGCTCAACATCTACCGTTTCGAGGATGACACCGCGCTCACCTCGCGCTTGGTCGACCTGCTCAACCTCGACGTCATGGACATCGCGACAAAACGCGTCATCTCCGTGCACGAGGACACGCCGCTCGACAAGGCAGTCCACACGCTCTCCGAAAAGCGCATCAAGAAGATGCCCGTCATAGACGGGGAAGGCAGGCTCGTGGGAGCCCTGAGCCGCCGCAACGTCATGCACGCCATCGCCGGCGCAATCGGCGAGCTCAAGAGCAAGTAAGGAATGACAAAGGGGGGCGGCCTTACGGCCGCTCCAGTCGAGATGACGCCTAGCGGAAGCGTTTGAGCAGCAACGAGTTGCAGACAACGCTTACGCTCGACAGCGCCATGGCCGCACCCGCCAACGCCGGTGCCAGGATACCCACGGCAGCCAGCGGAATCATGATGCAGTTGTAGATGAGGGCCCAGAAGAGGTTCTGGCGTATCTTGCGCATGGTCGCCTTGGAGAGACGCAGCGCCACGACCAGATCACTCAGACGATTGCGCATGAGCACGACGCTGCCTGCATCCAACGCCACGTCCGTGCCCGATGCCATGGCGATGCCCACGTCTGCCGCGGCAAGCGCAGGTGCGTCGTTGATGCCGTCGCCGACAAATGCGACGATGTTCTTTGCCTCGGCGTCTTGCGCCTTCTTCGAAGCCGCTTCGAGCATGCGCACGTCTTCGGCAGATTTCACTTCGAGTACGCGATCGGCCTTTTCAAGCGGCTTGACCCCCGCAAAGACATGGGCATCCGCGATGCCGACTTCGGAGGCAACAAGCCTCGCGGTCTTCTCGTTGTCACCCGTCACCATATACGAAGCGATGTCGAAGTCCTTCATGAGGGCATGCACCGTGGAAGCCGCATCCGGTTTCGGCTCGTCTTTGAATTGAATGTATCCCATAGGCTCGCCATCGATGCTGACGAGAACGCCCGACCCCGCACCTTGCAGCACAACGCTCGTGCCGACAAAGACGTCATGCCCGTCGACCTTTCCCCTCACGCCCTCGCCGATGACGGCTTTGAAGTCGGTGACTTCGGGAAGGTCGCCAATACCTCGCATGGCGGCATAGGAGACAATGGCATGGGCAAGCGGATGCTCGCTTTTCGATTCAACCGCAGCCGCCATGACCAGTGCCTCGTCTGCGACATCGCATGTGACAACAGTGGGCTCACCCCTGGTAATGGTGCCGGTCTTGTCGAAGACCATGGCCGAGAGCTTCACGAGCATCTCGAGCACGGAGCCGTCCTTGATCAGAATGCCAAGCTGGGCGCCCTTTCCCATACCCACCATGAGGGCAGTCGGCGTGGCAAGGCCCAGCGCGCAGGGACACGCCACGCAGATGACCGCGATGGCCGGCATCAACGCTTGCTGCAGGCGATGGGACGCCACGTCGGGCTCTACGAAGAAGAACCAGATGCAGAAGACGCAAAGCGCGATGATCAAGATGGCCGGCACGAAGATCGATGCGATCTTGTCCGCAATGCGCTGGATGGGGGCTTTCGAGCCCTGGGCATCCTCGACCGCACGCACGATGCGTGCCAACGTGGAATCCGCGCCCACGCGAAGGGCGCGTACGGTGACGGATCCCGTGGTGTTCTGCGAGCCTCCCGTAACCGCGTCTCCCTCGCCCTTGACGACGGGAAGGGCCTCTCCCGTGAGCATGGATTCGTCGACTTCGGTCGATCCTTCGATCACGACGCCATCGACTGGCATCTTCTCGCCGGGAAAGACGATGACGGTATCGCCTGCGGCAACCTGTGCCAGGGGAATCTCCTCCTCTTTGCCGCTGCGAATGACTCGAGCGGTGGGTGGGGTGAGGTTCATGAGGGCCTCGATCGCCTGGTTGGTGGCTCCCTTCGCCCTTCCCTCGAGGATCTTTCCCAACAAGACGAACGTAATGAGCATGGCACAGGTCTCGAAGTACGGCATACCATCGTTTATCTCCATGGCAGCACTTCCAGGTCCCCAGTCGTTAGTGATGGCCGGCAGAAACGTGATGTAGACGGAAAACGCGAACGCGATGGTGGTACCCAGGGCGACCAGCACGTCCATATTGGCGGAGCCGCCCCTAAGCGACCCCCATGCGCCTTTGTAGAATCGTGCGCCACAGCAGAACTGCACGGGAATCGTGAGCACCATGAGCAAGAGATTGCAGGCAAACATCGATTGGGCATGTGTAGGATCTGCAACGAAGATTCCCGCAAGTGCGTCTCCCACGCCCATGTGCCACCCGGGAAGCATTCCGATGCAAAAGACGACGACGGTAAAGACGCATGCCGTCACGAAGACCCTCGTGTCCCGTTTCGCACGCGCCATCTCTTTCGCACGGCGCTTCTCGTCCACGAGAGGGGCATCTTCGGGGATGATCTCGGCAGTGAACGAGAGGTTGTCGAACACGGCAAGCATGTCGTCTACGCTTGCTTGCGAGGGATCGAACGTGACCTTGCCCGTGTTGTTTGCCAAATTGACCGCGACATCAACCACCCCGGGAGTCGCACGATAGTGCTTTTCGATGTTGGCCGCGCAGTTCGCGCAATGCATTCCATCGATGGCCAGGCGTACGGTGCTTTGCATGAACGCCCCCTTTCGCGTCTTTTCTCTATAATCCTGAGCTTAGCATAAAGAATTCGACACATGAAAGAAAACAGGGTGGCTCCCCCATGGGGAACCACCCTGGAATTGTCGCAGATGCCTGCCTTACAGGCTCTTCTTGAAGTCCTCGAACTTCTGCTTGATCTCGGCACGCTTCTTCTCGATGGCTTCATGACGATCGGCCTTGCGCTGGGCGCGAATCTTCTCGCGGGCCTGCTTGGCCAAGTCCTCCTGGATTTGCTCGGCCTGATCGACCTCATCGGCGATCTCTGCGGCATCCCAGTGCATGACCGCGCAGTCCATGCCCTCGAACTGCATGTCGAAATCCGCGGAATCGTCCTCTTGCACGAGCGCGATGAGGGCCGTCTGCCCCGGAAGCAGCGAACGACTGCTGTAGGCGAGCAGCGAGGTGTTGTCCGCAGCATCGCTCTCGTCGACGAGGCTTCCCGCGAGCAAGCCCACGCCACCGCCGAGCAGGATGCCGATGGGGCCTCCGAGTATGCCCACGGCTGCTCCGAGCAAGCCGCCCATCCACGTGTCGTCCGTCGTGTCCTGGCCCGAATCGAACCCGTCCTTGGGAACGACGTTTCCATCGACGTTCTTCACGATAACCATCTGGAGAATCGTGTAGGACGATGTGACCGGCTTGTTCTTGAGGTGGGAAAACGCCTCGTATGCCTGGCTCTCGACCGGGAAAGTTACCATCGTTACGTATTCCATGGCATAGCTCCTATTCTTTGCTGCACAAATTGCATGTTACTAGTATACACCGTTAAACAATTAATACATGCCGTTTACCGAAAACTAGTTGTATCAATAAGATACCAAGTAAACCAAACAATCGATTGAACCTGACTTTAGGTCAAGCTATCATCACGCAAGGTGAAAGGAGAGCCTTCATGCAGTATTCCATCGGCGAGATAGCGAAGGTGATGGGACTCTCGCCTTCGACACTTCGCTTCTACGATAAGGAAGGCTTACTTCCCGGCCTCGAACGTCAAGGTGGTAAGCGGGTCTTTGGCGAGGGTCACATCGAGACCCTACGCATCATCGAATGCCTGAAGCGCTCCGGCCTGGAAATACGAGACATCCGAAAGTTCATGGAGCTCACTACCAAGGGCAGCGCAAGCTATGCACAGCGTCGGGAGCTGATGGAGGAAAGGCGCCAGAAGACCCTCGAGCAGATCGAGGAGCTGCAAAAGACGCTTGCCGTGCTCGAGTACAAATGCTGGTATTACGATGAGGCTCTCTCGCGGGGCAACGAGGATTTTGCCCAAGGTGCTCCCGACAGCCTTCCCCAAGAGGCTCGCGAACTCTACGAGCGTGCGTTTCTCCAAAATGAGGACCATCTGGAAAGGGAATCGGAATGATCGGAACCATCGCGAACACTGCGGCCATTGTCCTGGGAAGCTCGATTGGGGCCGTAGCCAAGCGCGGCCTCGGCGAGAAGTACCAGGACGTGCTCTTCCTCGCCATGGGTCTTGCTGCCGTGGGCATTGGCGTCAATTCCATCGTCAAGGGCATGGGGCAGAGCGCCTATCCGGTTCTCTTCATCGCAAGCCTCGCCATTGGCGGCGTCATCGGCACGGCGCTCGACATCAACGGTCGCTTCGACCGCTTCGTCGACAAGCGTTCCAAGTCGGAGTCAAACCTCTCCCAAGGGCTCTCCACGGCAATCATGATCTTCTGCTTCGGGGCGCTCTCCATCATCGGCCCCATCAACAGCGCCCTCTACGGTGACGAGACCTTCCTGCTCACGAACGCCACCCTAGACCTCGTGACCTCGATGGTGCTCGCCTCGTCCTTCGGCATCGGCATCGCACTCGCGGCCATCGTGCTCTTCTGCTGGCAGGGCGCGATATTCCTACTCGCCGCCCAACTCCAGCCCTTCCTCACGGCAGATCTCATGGCAGAGATCACCATCGTGGGCGGCTTTCTCATCCTGGCATCGGGCCTTGGCATACTCAAGGTCAAGGAAATACCCGTGATGAACCTGCTGCCGGCATTGCTCGTCCCGCCCCTATGGTTCCTCGCCATCCAGTTGCTGGCGCCCTTCCTGTAGACCACCAGCGTCCTTGCCTCATTTCACGACGGTAAAGTCAACGAGAAACGGATTGACGCTGTTCATGAATTCCTTGCGATGGGCCACGGTTGCCTGACCTTCGGGAATAGTTTTGAAAGCATTGGCAACTTCGGATGCCTCGCTGAAAAACAGCTCGAGTATCCCATCAAACGGGAGCCTGTCATGAGTAACATGACGACCATTTATCATACGGTCGATAATGAGATGCTGGTTATACCCGTAGAAAATGTCAGTAGGCATCTTCGCCATGCATCCCGAATGAACGACAAACCATTCGCGAGTGAAGTCCTCAAATGACACATCCGGCACCGTGCGGCCCAGCAACGTCATCTTCTTCTGGCATCCATCCTCAACGCGCAGGGGAATGGACACGTTTTCAAGGCAGACGTAGGTCTCTTCGCACATCACCGCGTTTACGCGCTCACACAAAACCGCTGCATATGCATTGGATCTTCTAGCCTCCTCGTATGCGTCGAGATCGACATAGCGCTCGATGGTAAACGCATCGGCAAGAATCGCCTCAGAAGAGGCGTCACCGCGTTCCTTGGCAGTGACCCGATCGAACTCGAAGGATTCGAGCTCGGGGATTTGAAGACACAGGGGTGCATAGACATCGTGCAGAAATGCGTCAAATTCGCTGTCTGAGATAGTCGGATCTTTGCGTAAGAGGTTAATGCAGGAAATCATAGCACCTGCCCTTTCTACTCCAAAAACGGTTTTGGGATTAGCGGAAGGCGCGCAGATATGGCGCGCCCTCCACAGGAAAAGGAATGTGGTTCGCCAGCGTGGCACGAGGGCGACCCACGACAAACACCTACATCATGAAGACCTTGTAGGCATTGGCCGTATCCTCGTAGCGCTTCTTTATCTCGGCTTTACCACGTAGGTACGTCAGTGACATTTCGGTAAAGTACCAGCGGCCATCGATTTTCACGTACGCGTTGTCATAGTGGGCACGTCCGACAAACTCGCCGCCGTTCTCCGCATCGTAGAGATCGTCCTCAAGTGACCAGTGTGATGTTGCCGTATCTGGCCCCGTGATGTCGATCCAATGATGATGCCCCTGATGACTCGAGGTCACGTTGTCGCCGAACTTACCCTTCATGGTCTCGAGCATGCCATCGCGTCCTTCGTAACGGCCACCTGTCGTATTGTTGATGAAAACGAAGTCCTCGACAAGGCATGCAGCAAGTCCATCCCAGTCCTTGGCGTCGAGCGTGTCCCAATACGTCGCTTGAAGTCGCTCGATCGCACGCATGTCCTCGAGAGCCTGGATGCGTTTTTCAAGATCCTCCATGGTGCTCATGGCAATCGCTCCTTACAAGAGGCTGAATCCGCCCTCTTCGTAGATGGTCTCGCCAGTGATGAACGAGGCATCATCCGAGGCGAGGAAGAGGGCGACGCTTACCATCTCCTCGATCTCGCCATAGCGACCAAACGGCATCTTTGCCAGGAAGGCGGCGTTGCGCTCCGGGTCGAACCTCGTGCCTTCCGTGATGCGGGTCTTCGAGGTGCCCGGGGCAACGGCGTTGACGTGAATGTCGTATTTGGCGAGCTCAAGCGCCATAACCTGCGTGAGCATGCTCACGGCTGCCTTGGAAGGGCCGTAGGGCGTGATGCCGCCGATGGTCTTGCGTGCGCTATTGGAGCTCGTGTTGACGATATATCCCTTGATGCCCTTATCGACCATCGTACGCGCAACGGCCTGACCCACGTAAAACACGCCGTTCAGATTCGTGTCCATGACGTCGAGCCAGCCTTCCTGACTGCACTCGAGGAAGGGCTGACGATGGGTGATGCCCGCATTGTTCATGAGGACGTCGATATGATCAAACTCCTCGATGACCTTGGCGACGCTCTCCTGCACCTGCCCATAGTCGCGAACATCACAGTGCATGCAATACACGCGCTCGTTATCGGCGTAGACCTCTTCCATGGTATCGTCTTCGATATCGAAGACGATGACCTGTGCGCCTTCCCTCACGAGCTGCTCGGTCATGCCACGACCCAGACCATTGGCACCGCCGGTCACCAGCGCGATTTTGTCGATGAACCTTTGCTTTTCCATGGATGCTTCCTTTCGGTCCTATTGCTTGTCAGCCGTCGCCAGGTGTAGATAGGTTGTGGCACCGCCATCGGCCGCGATGGATTCGCCGTTGATGAAGCTCGCGTCATCGGAAGCGAGAAACAGCGCGACCGAAGCGATCTCTTCGGGAAGCGCATAGCGCTTCATCGACGATGCCTCGCTGAGACCCTTGCGGTTCTGTCCCCTGGGCAGCGTCATGTCCGTAAGGATGAGCCCGGGGTTCACCGCATTGACACGCACCCCGTAGGCCCCCAGGTCGGTAGCTGCGGCACGGGTTGCGCCCAAAGCCGCGGCCTTGGCCATCGCGTAGCCGATAAGATTGCCAGGACCAAAGTGATTGCCCTGGTAGGAGCAGGTATTGACGATAGCACCACCACCTGAGTCGATGATGGCCTGGGCACAGTAGTGCATGCCGTTGTAGACACCCCAGCAATCGACGTCCATCATGCGCTCGAGATCCTGGCGGGATGCCGTGAGAACCGACCCGTTCACGCAAATGCCGGCATTGTTCACGAGCACGTCGAGATGTCCTTGCTCGTCGAGTATCTTCTCGACGAGCTTCTGCCAGGCGACCTCGTCGACGACGTCCATGGGAAAGACCACGGCCTCTCCCCCGTCATCCCTGATCTGCGCTTCCACACGCCTGAGCCCGTCTTCCTTGACGTCGGTCATGTAAACCGTCGCGCCTTGCTGAGCGAACATCTTGGCTTCCATCTCGCCTTGGCCGCCAGCGGCACCGGTCACGATGACCACCTGGCCCTCGAACTTCCCGGAGCCCTTCTCGACCCGAGGCCAGCGCTTCGCCTGCTCCTCGCCATAGACCTTCTCCTCGAACTCCGCCTGACCAGGCCCCGAGAGGATGACGTCATCGAAAAATTCCGCGCGCTTTGACTTCATGGTTCTCTCCATTCAGGAAAAAGCGGCCGCATCGAATTCCATATCCGACGCGGCCGCATGAATCGACTAGTCTTCCAGTTCGACGGGAACCGCTTCGACAAAGTAGGTCGTCACCGTTCCGATGAACTCGGCGGCATGGACGCTTGCGCGCTTCTTGAAGCCCACGCTGCCATAGCATTCGTCGAAGGCCTCCATGTCCTCGAACCAGAACTCGACCATACCCTCGACCGGGAGATCCTTATAGTGGACCTCTTCGTCACCGATGCAGCGGTCGATCACCAGGTTCTGGTTGTAGCCGCAGCATCCTCCCATCAGTTCCACCAGTATGGAGTGGACGTACCACCACTCGAAGTGGAAGGTCATGGCATCGACGCCCTCGGCGCGGTCGCAGAACGAGACGCGCTTGATGATGTCGCGACCCTTGAGGTACTCGGGGACGAGCTTGTCGAATTTCCTGACCGTGACAAGCGCGGAGATTGGCTCTTCCACGATGGGTTCGAGCACGTCGCGAAGGGCATCGCCGGCCTGGGTCATGCACTTTGCCATGTCCCCGTAGCTGTCGAAGATCATCTCTATGAAACCGTCGATGTCAATCGCCCCGCGACCCAGATGCGAACGCTGCTGCTTATCGGTCACGAAGTTGATCTCGCACTTGCGCAGCAGGGGCATCTTGGCGATTACGTCACGCGCCTCCCCCATCATCACCGCGCGGAATTCCTCTTCGGAAATTCCCTCCTTGCACTTGAGTAGATTAATTCTGGAAATCATGACTACTCCCCTTCTTCAAGGTTGTTTAGTTCTCGGCATTCTTGGCTTCCATCATGGCAGCATCGCGAGCCTTCATCTTGTTGTAGATCGGCAGACCGATTGCAAGCAGGATGATTGCGATGATGCAAAGGACGCCCAGGATGGGAAACGCCGTGCTATAGCTGCCCGTTGCGGCGAGCGTGTTGGCGGAGAGCATGGGGCCGATGACGGCCGCAAGCGCATAGCCCCAGTACATGAAGCCATAGTTCTGGCCCATGTTGGCCGGGCCAAAGGCATCGCCGGTAAGCGAAGGCATGATGGCCATGATGCCGCCAAAGCACATGCCCAGCACGATCGACTCGATGATGAAGGGCATCGTGGAATCGGTGTTTCCATAGAGGAACAGGTGAATCACCGCGGTGATACCGATAACGATGAACAGCGTCTGGAATCGTCCGATCTTGTCGGAGAGAGTGCCAAAGCCAAAGCGTCCGGCGGCATTGGCAACGGCGAAGATGCTGACCATCATGGCGCCCGTCGCGGCATCCATGCCCGCTTGCGTCTGGCCGACGAGGGATGCGGTACCGAGCATGAACACGCCCGTGCATGCGGTGAGCGCGAATACGATGACCATGATCCAGAAGAGCGGGGTCTTCATCATCTCGGGCGTAGTGTAGCTCCTGCGGTTCTTGGCCTCCTCGTCAACGGGAGGGTTCCAACCCTCGGGCTGATAGTCTGCAGGCGGCAGAACGTAGCAAAGCCACGAGAAGATGAGGAACATGACGATGCTGAACGCGCCCACGACCATGAACGAGGGCATGGGACCGATTGCCTGCACGATCATGTTTCCGACCGGGGCAGTCCACAGCGGCCACAGGGCCATCGTGGCGAGCGAGATACCGTTAACGAGGCCCTTCTTGTCCGGGAACCAGCGCGTGGTCAAGGCCAGCGACGTGTTGTAGATAATGCCATCGGCAAAGCCGACGATGATGCCGAAGGTGATGAGCAGCATGATGGGATTCGTTGAAAAGCCCGTGAGAATCCAGCCGATGCCAAAGACGATACCGCTGACGAGCATGATCTTGTGAGCCGCGAACTTGCGCTGGAACCAGCCGCCAACGGGGCCACCCGCAAAGCCAATGACAACGATGGCGAGCGTGTAGGCGAGTGCCACGATCTGCGGCGACCAGCCAAACTCGGCCATCATAGGTTTCTGAAAAATGCTGTAGCAATTCAATGATGCGGTGATCGCTCCGCACATTGCCGCGCCGACGAGAACTACCCAGCGCGATTTAGGCTTCATTGCCATGTGTTCCTCCAATATAGCTTCCGAAAGATTACGTGCATGCGAAAGGCATCGCCTTTCCCCCAAACCGAGACCCCTCCTCCTTTCGTTTCGACGTGCAAACCGTTCTATACGCACATGATTCCGATGCTGCGATACGTGCTGATGTGCCGGAGTCAATTGATGCCGAAACTGGACTAGATCCTCACCGCTGCGTTGCGGTTCATGCCAAGAAGCCAGAGAAAACAATGAGGAAGATGACCCCACTTGCCTTGAAGGTATCCCTCCTCACGAGATGTATGCTATGAGGGTTTCAAGATGACCTCAATAACGCACTTAAAAGTAAGAAGCTGCCGTATACGTAAGTACGACAGCCAAATTTGGCTACAGAAAGCCAAGTCCTCTCATGAGCATGACGCTGGCGATGAGAAGGGCTGCGGTGATGACCGCATAGGACCCGTTCCACTTGAGACTCGCCTCCATGGGAGATGCCTGCACCATGTCCGCAACGGCGATGACATTTGCCGAGGCGGGGCAGATCGTATTGCCCAACGCCCAGCTCATCGACAGGACAAGCGCAAGGTACGCAGCCGATATTCCGCACAGCGCAGGGTCAATGGCGCCTCCTATGACGGCCGTTGCCACGATGGGATGAATCCCCGCCGCACAGGTAAGCAAGACGATGATGACGATGGCCGTCGTCAGAAGCAGCACGCTTTGACCGGTGGTGAGCACGAGGGCTTGCGCGATGACATCCCCGATGCCCGAATAGCCGATGCTCTGGGCGAGCATGCCCGCTCCCGCGAAGAGGACGATCTGGTTCTTGGCACCGGGAAGCTTCTTCTCGAAATACGCGTTCTTGAGCTCCTTGCGATACAGGGAAAACCGCCTGATGACGAGCATCCAGACGAAGGGCCACACCAGCGACGCCATGGCGACGACGATGATGGCCGAAAGGCCGAACAATTGGGAGACCAGGGCGATGAAGACTATGAGGAGCACGGAGAAGACGGCGAGCTCCGCCACCTTTGCCTTGTCGATGCTTCCGGGGGCATCCTTGGATGCACTCGCGCTATCGTCCATCGCGGAAGCCTTCCCACCCACCCTGCGCGAGAGCACCGTCATCAGAATGCCGACGCCCTCTGCGACAAGGGCGCAAACGATTGCGCAGGGGGCAAAGCTCACCCACTCTGCGCTTGTCACCGAAACGACCAGAGCGATGGTCGCCGACGTGGGCGCCCATATCATGCACGTGACGAACCCGCGCGCAAGGGCCGTCCCCAGGAGCCTCTTGTTGGCTCCCAGACGGCTTTCACGCGACATCTCGAACGTAAGCGGTACGGCGGCGATGCTTATGAGCGCACCGGCTACAGCAGCCATGCCGCTTACGAGCGAATAGTATCGTCCCTCCGAGTTGGCATATCGCGCAAACAGGCTCCTCAGCGATTCGTTGTAGCCCCCATGTTGGACGGGTATGCCAATAAGCGGAATCAGGATGAACATGACGATAAGGTCGGCGTTCTTGCGAAGCGCACGCACCCATTCCTCGACCGGTGCCTGGGCATACAGCAGCAACCCGACGCTTATGACAATGAGGATGATGCCGATGAGCCGTGACGATCCCGTCGAGACGAAAATGCTCATCACGAGCACCACGACCATGAGGACGATGTTCACGTCATCGAGCAGCGGAGCATGCAGAAAGACGTTGATGATATAGCACACGGCGAAGCACAGGGTGATGACGCTACGCGTGGTACGTATGGCAACGGGCTCTTTCATCGGACCCTCTCCCTTTGAAAAGGCAAACAAGAACTGTATGGGCGCAGGAGGACGTTTCCCCCTGCGCCCATATGACGGCGCGAGACGAACTGATCTGTGGCAGGGCTAGCTATTAACCGGTGTACCGTCCTTGCGGTAGTAGCGTTTCATGAGGAAGATCGCGACGAGAATCGAAACGACGTCAGCGGCGATGATGAAGAAGGCCAGGGAGATCGCATTCCCCGTCCCGGCGATAATCGCCGTCGCAATGGCCGGGGCCATGCCGCCAAAAACCGCAGCCGCAAGGTTGTAGGCAAGGCCGACGCCGCTGTTGCGCGTCTCGGTGGGATACACCTCGGATGCCGCCGTGGCCACCGCCACCGCGTTGAGTGACTGGAAGGGAAGCAGGCATGCAAGGGCGCAGATCATGATCATCACGGCATGCCCGTTGATGACGGCCCAGAAGACTGGGTAGGCAAGCACGATGAATCCCAGGCATGCGATGATGACGGACTTCCTGCGTCCGAACTTGTCCGCGAACATGCCCGCAAACGGGCAGAGGACCAAATATACGGCGACGACGGCGGTATTGACGATAAAGCCCTCGAGCATGGTCCCACCGACGAACTCCTTGATATAGGTGGGCAGGTAGGTCACCAACAGGTAGTAGGAGACGCTGGTGCCGGCAAGCAGGCCGATGTTGGTGATCATGGCGACCCAGTGCTTCTTGAAGAGGACCTTGACGGGCGTGTGATCTTCCTCGGTGGCCTTCTTCTGCTCCTTCATCTTCTCGAACTCGGGAGGCTCGGGCACGCTTTTGCGCAAGTAGACGCCATAGATGGCAACGACGATGCCGATGAGGAACGGAATGCGCCAACCCCAGGCGTAGAGGTCGGGCTGGGATAGGACCGACGTGCAGATCAGACCGGTGATTGATCCGATGAGCATGCCGACGCCGACGCTGAACGGCTGCCAGCTGACGAGGAAGGAGGTGTTCTTGCCGTTGTTGAACTCGGAGATGAACGTGAGGGCGGATCCGAATTCGCCGCCCGTTGCCAGGCCCTGCAGCAAACGCAGGACCGTGAGCAGGATGGGTGCCATGATGCCGATCTGCTCATAGGTCGGCAGACACCCCATGAGCATGGTGCATATGCCTATCGCCATGATGGTGACGGTGAGCGACTTCACGCGCCCGTGCTTATCCGCGTAGGCTCCCATGATGAGGCCGCCAATGGGACGCACGACAAAGCCGACGCCAAACACCATGAAACTCATGAGAATGCCGACAACGGGATCTTCGGACGTGAAGAACTCCGCGGAAATGACAACCGCAAAGTAACCGTATAGGCCATAGTCGTACCATTCCAGGACGTTACCCAGGCATCCAGAGAGTATCGACTTGAAAAGCGATGCGTTCTTCTGGGCGAGTTGAACTTCTTTTGCCATGCGTGCTCCCCTTTCGTAAAGACCTCCATGCGCCCCAAAACAAGCTGCTCCATGTGCGGGAGTCCGGTATCGCGAGGCGCCTTCCCATCTGCATCTACGCCCGCGCAAAGCATTGCGATCGACACGATCGGGCTACGGGAAGATGCATGTATCCCATCTAAGGGAAATGGTATGGCCGGCAGGGAACGGCGCTCAATAACGCACAAATAAGTTAGTCCTTACCAAAAGGTAAGATATGGAGGGAAAAGGCCTCCCGCCTCGGGCAAGACGAGAAGCCCTCGAGCAATGGTTCGAGCGACTAAATCCGGCATGCGGCCTCTCTGCCATCGATGATGGCGTGCTTGACGAACGCGTTATCGCCTCCCATCGTGGAGCCAATCTCCACGACCTCGACACCCGCGTTCCTGAGCTCATCGCAAAACGCGGCATCGCGCTTCTCGGGAAGCATGACGAGAACGCTGTCGCAGCCAAAGGTACGCTCCCTGCCATCCACCTCCGCAATGACGAGGCCCTTGCGGATCTCCTTGCATGTGGCATTGCGCACGACCTCGACGCCGTTTTCCTCGAACCAGGGCTCCAAACGCACCTTGTAGGGCACGGGAACCAATCCGCCGATGTCATCGTCTTCCGAGAGCAGCGTGACATCCTTTCCGCAGTGGGCCATGAACGTTGCGCACTGCGCACCCTCGGCACCGGCACCCAAAACGACTATCTTCTTGCCCACGGGCATGAAATGCCTGCTCGCCTTATGTATGAACTCGGGGCTGAAGAGCTTGAGCGGGAGTTTCGCGAGCTTCGAAAGACCGGGGATGGTGTACACGTTGCCGCTGTCGATACCGGGAATATCGGGAATCAGATATGGCGAGCTGTTGGCGAGGATGACCACATCGGGTCTCTCTCGCCTGACGAGCTCTGCCGAGGCCTCCTCATTGAGATGCACCCGCACGTCGGACTTGCCCACCATGGTGGTGAGGTAATCGTAGATGGGCATGATGTCCTCGACCTTGTTGCCCTTGATCATCGATGCCAGCTTGAGCCTACCACCTAGCTCGCCGGACCTCTCGTACAAGTCCACGTCATGGCCGCGAGCCGCCGCGTCAATGGCCGCCTGCATGCCAGCAGGACCTCCGCCGATGACCATCACCTTCTTCCTTTCACTGACAGGCGTAAGGGCGAGCTCCTTCTCGCGCCCGAGCGCGGGGTTCACACGGCAGATACGCGGTGAGACGAGCGGGTCCTGGCACGACCCGCAGCGATTGCACCGGCGAATCTCGTCGATGCGTCCCTCCTTCACCTTGTTGGGAAACTCGGGGTCTGCCCACAGGTAGCGACCAAAGCCGATGATATCGGCATAGCCTTCCTCGAGCGCGCGCTCGCCCTTGACCTCGTCCATGCGACCGACGCACACGACAGGCACCTTGACGGCATCGTGGATGTACTTTGCCGCCGGAAGCAGCAGTCCCATGTCCTCGTAGTCCTTCATGTAAGGACGCATGTGGGGCTCGGGGTCGGGATACGGAAAGTAATCCGGAATGAAGCGGAACGGAAGCTCGCCATAACCATATCCGGTCACGCTGATGTATTGGTATCCAATCATCTCGAGCGCTATGGCGGTGTCGCGCGCCATGTCGGGCGTGATGCCGTTATTTCCCGTCAAGGGCGAGAACTCGATGCCGTTGATGCGCGTGCCGATGAGAAAGTCGGGACCGCATGCCTGCCGAATCATCTGGTAGAGCTCTGCCATGACACGCGTGCGATTGGCCACGTTCTCGAAGGCATACTCGTCATCACGCTTGTTCCATATGGGGCTGAGGAAGCTGTTGAGCAGGTATCCATGTGCAGCATGCACCTCGACACCGTCAAATCCGGCCTTCTTCATGCGCACGGCACCCTCGACGATGAGCTTCTCCTTCTCGTGAATCTCCTCGACCGAAAGCCCGCGTGTCGCGCGCCCCTCGGGCTCGGGGATGGGAAGGTCCTCGGTCTCGATTGTCGACGAGCTGAAGGGTCGCCCTTCGCCGAGTACGGCCGCGGAAGGCCCACCATGGTGAAGCTGGCCTATGATATAGCTATCGTGACGGTGCACGGCCTCCGCGAGCTCGGTCAAGCCCGGGATGAACTTGTCATCCCAGACGTTGCAGTAGCGCCCGGGCATGTCATCCCACATAACGCCGCCGATGACCACGGCCGCCGCACCGCCTGCGGCGCTGCTCTCGTACAAGCCGATTGCCGCGCTTCCATCGGCGGTGCCGTCATCGTTCCAGCGAAACGTTGACTGGCCCGTCTTCATGATGCGGTTCTTGAAGATAATCTTCGGCGTGATCTCCAGCGGAGACATAAGTTTTTCGAAGCCACCCATGGATTGATTCCTCCAATGTCCTAGAACAGCGTGAAGCCGCCATCCTCAACCAAGGTCTCGCCGGTAACGTAGGAAGCGTCATCACTTGCCAGGAACAGCGCGACATTTGCGGCCTCCTCGGGAGCGCCATAGCGGCCCATGGGAATGTTGGCGAGAAACTGCGCGTTGCGCTCGGGGTCATTCCTCGTGCCCTCGGTAATGCGCGTCATGCTCGTGCCCGGCCCGAAGGCATTGACGCGGATTCCATGTTCGGCAAGCTCCAGGGCGAGCCATTTGGTCAGCTGGGACACACCCGCCTTGCTGGCGGCGTACGCGCCGGTGTTCTTGGAGACCGTGCGCGACGTGCATGAGCTCGTGTTGACGATGGCGCCCTTTATTCCGCGTTCGATCATCGACTTCGCCACGGCCTGGTCCATCCAGAAGCAGCCATTGAGGTTGATGTCGATGACGCGCCGCCATTCCTCCTCGGTCGTGCTCTGCACGCTCCCGCGTCTGATGACGCCTGCGTTGCTGAAAAGGATGTCGATATGCCCGTATGCCTCGAGCACCTCGTCAACCACCTTGTTGCACATGGCGTAATCGGCAACGTCGAGGGGATAGATCGTGATGTTCTCGTTGCCCTCGAATTCGCGTGCCAACGTGTCACCCTCGATATCGAGCGCCGCGACCTTGGCGCCCTCTTCGAGAAGGCGGCAGACAATGCAATGACCAATGCCGTTTGCCGCGCCCGTCACCACGGCCACCTTATCCTCGAACCTCTTGCCCATCGTTTCTCCTTATCTTTTACTGGTCTATTCTTCTGCCTCGTCCTCGTCACACGCGGTGTCGAAGTACCAGACAACGTGCTCGCGCGTCTTGTCGATCTTGCCGTCCTCACCCACGGTGCCGTATTCGAGCTTGCCATCGTTGAGGAAGCCCTTCGTTTGCTTGAGTGCCTCAACCGAGAAGTTACGGTGCACGACGCCCCAATCGCGAATGAGATACAGGAGGTTTGCCATGCTGATGCCGTCTGGCGTGAGGAGATAGTCGACCCACAGGGGCTTGTCTTCGACCACGACGCGTTCGAGCATGCCCGTCTCCTCGAGCTCGTTGAGATGCTGCGAGAACATCTTGTCCGATATCTTGTACGGGATGATCTTCTTGAGCTCGCCGTAGCGCGCACGTTGATGAGGTTGCAAGCTCAGGTACCAGATGATGAACGGCTTCCACTTGCCACCCAAGATCTTTGTGAGGACCTGCGTGAGCATGCATGAGGTTAACCTGTCGATACTGTTAGGATCCATCACAATCGCCTCCCGAGCCACGCCATTACCTCGACCGGCCTCTGGTCAAAGACACTCACGGAATCCCTGCGCAATGGAGATGCAAGGAGATTATTATTGCCCCCCCCCTGAAAGCAATCACAGACCCAGGGGGTTTGTGGTAGATACGGGACCGAAGATATGTCCTCATCGACGCCTGCCTCCCCCGCCTATAACGACATGGGGCCGGACTCGTCGAGCCCGGCCCAAACCACCACACTTCAAGCTAGGTTCGCTATCTGGCAATGGCAAGCTAGAGTATGTCGTGCACCTCGGTAAGATACGTGTTAATCGCACCGATAAACTCGCTGCCGTGCTGCGACGTCCTCTTGAACTCGGGAGAGTCGTAGCATTCGTTGAAGGCATCCATGTTCTCGAACCAGAACTCGACGACGCCCTCGACAGGAAGCTCGTCATAATGGACGGAAACGCCGTTGACGATGCGATCGATCACGAGATTCTGCGCATAGCCAACGTAACCCGGCATGGTGTGCACCATTTCGGTGTGAACGTCCCACCACTGGTACATCCACTCCTCGGCGCTCACGCCCTCGGCTCGACCCATGAACGACACGCGCTTGATAAGCGGCTTGTCGCCATTCAACAAGTATTTGGGAGTGTGTTTCACGAACTTCTTCACGCAAACGAGAATGGGATTATGCGGGTCGGCGAACTTCGGAACGTCATCGGCACCCTTGCCGTCTAACGACATGACGCCCTCGACCATGTCGCCATAGCTATCAAACTGCAGCTCGGAATAGCCATCGATGATGATGGGACCCTGGCCCAAGGGATGACGATGCTCGTTGTCGCATACCGCGTGCTGAGAGTAATGGCGCAGGTTCTTCATCTCTGCGGCGATGGGACCATGGACGTTGAGCCAGTAATCCTTGAACTCTTCTTGCGTCGTGCCCTCTTTGCGCTTCAAGAGACCCATTCTGCTAATCATGTGTGACCACTCTCCTTAGACACCTTCATGTAGTCCTGCCTTCTCCCAAGATTCTAGAAACGGGATTACGCCGAAACAATTACGCACTTAAAAGTAAGAGGAGACATGGGAAGTCCCCCGTCATCTCATCGAAGGCTGCGTAGAAGCGCTAACAATAAAGTGCGTACTTGGAATGCCCCCATCACGCTCCCTATGATGACAGCCGCACGAACGCATAGTCCCGTGTTGGCCGTCGAAAGAGGATATGATGCAAGAATTCGAACATCTCATGTCACCCATCGAAATCGCCCCGAGCTTCAAGATGAAGAACAGGATCATGAAGGCGCCTCAGTCAACATGGAGGTGGAATCTCGATGGTACCGCCGATGGCAGCGCGGGCATTGACCTATACGAGAGCATGGCCAAGGGCGGTGTCGGTGCCATCGACATAGCCGGCATCAACTGGGAGCCGCCGGTGGGTGGCGGCATCTACCTCTGCGCCTACGATGACAGGTTCATCTCGGGCCTCACCGAGCTTGCCGAGCGTCTGCACAAGTACGATTGCCGCGTGATCGGCCAGCTCCATCATGGCGGTCCGCTCGCTCCCGTGCAAGGCGGCGGCAGGCCCATTTGCGCCTCGACGCTCGAAGTAGAGGACCTTCCCACCCCTCCTCCCGAGGGACTCGCGACCCATGGCCTCACGCACGACGAGCTCATCGAGAAACGCCAGCTCATCGTCGACGCGGCCGTGCGCTTATGGAAGGCCGGTTTTGACGGCGTGGAAATCCACGCGGCCCACGGTTACTTCCTCAACAGCTTCCTCAGCCCCATTTGGAACCACCGCGATGACGAGTACGGCCCCCAGACGGCCGAGAGCCGCACGCGCATCATGAAGGAGATCCATGACATGGTGCGCGACGCATGCGGGCCGGACTTCGTCATAGGCACGCGCATCAACGGCCAGGAATGGTCTCCGCTCGTCTCGGGCGGCATCACGCCCGAGCTCGCCGTCGAGAATGCCAAGGCCCTCGAATCCTATGGTTACCAGTACATAAGCGTATCGGGATATGGATACGGCAAGCTCCCGTTCCGCTACTGTCCCGACTACTTCCCCTACCCCGATCCGGAATCCTTCATGGAACCCTACATGGAGGATTTCAACGATCTTGGCATCCTCATGCCGGGAATCCGGGCCGTCAAGGAGGCCGTTAACGTTCCGGTCATCGGCGTCGGCCGCATGGACGAGGTCAAGGGCGAGCGCGTGCTGCGAGAGGGATATGCCGATATCATCGCCTACGGGCGCTACCTCTGGGCCGATCCCGAGTTCGCCAACAAGGTCAAGGAGGGTCGTACCGACGAGATTCGCCGGTGCAATCGCTGCGCGAGCTGCGAGGATCCCGTCACGTCCCCTCGCATCTGCCGCGTGAACCCCGCGCTCGGACGCGAACGCGAACTCGAGCTCAAACCCGTTGAGACAAGCAAGAAGGTCATGGTGATCGGCGGTGGCACGGCGGGAATGCAATGTGCGCTCGATGCCGCCGAACGTGGATTCGACGTGACGATATACGAGAAGAAGGGCGAACTCGGTGGCCGCATCAAGCTCGCCTCCATGATAAAGGGCGACAAGGACGAAGACGTCATGCCGCTTTTCGATTACCTCACCACCATGATCGAGAAGTCCAACGTCACCGTCAAGCTCAAGACCGAAGTGACATTGGACCTCGTGAAACGCGAGAAACCGGACATCGTCGCGCTCGCAGACAGCTCTCCCTACTTCATTCCCGACATCGAGGGCATCGACCGAAAGAACGTCTTCACGATACCGGCAATGACCAAGCTTGCCTCCATCCCCATGAAGATGTTCGGTCCCAGAAAGCTCGCGACCATGAGCGAAAAGGTCTTTCCCGTCGGCAAGAAGATCGTGATTCTGGGTGCCGGCGCCGAGGGAGCCCAATGCGCGACGTTCCTGGCTCATCGCGGCAAGGAAGTCGTCCTCCTTGCCGAGACAGAAGATGTTGGCGGCCTCGTGCCTCAAAAGTACAAGGTGCGCCTCGTTCCGTGGTTCGAGGAGCATGGCGTGCGAATTGTCTATAACTCGCAATTGCTGCGCATCGAAAAGAAGTCGGTGACTGTCGAAGTCGATGGGAAAGCCGAGGAAATTGCCTGCGACAGCGTGATGGTCATGCTTCCGGAACAACATGACCCCAGCTTCTACGAACAACTCGTGCAGATCGTGCCCGAGGTCTACGAAATCGGCTCGACACTCGGAGGCGACAACGCCTTCCTGAAACATGCGATGCTCGACGGACGCTTGGCGGCCGTGAAGATGTAAGTGCGCTCGGTCTGGGGCATATAAGAGCGCGGCGTCCCAAGAGCATAGGCGCCACAGGTGTTGGCCTGCCAGCCAGCACGTCACTCCTGGCGGGTGAGGGTCCCTCCTCCTCACTCGCCTCCTTCTTTTTTACCTACCAACCTACCGTGCGCTTGGAGCCATCTGCCAGAGACTCGAAGGTCGCCGTCGCGTTCTTGAAGTACAGAACGATGGTGTTGTCGTCATTCTCGTCATACATGCCACGTAGCGCGGGATAGTTGTCGAGCATGTGCCTCTTGGCCTCGACACTGTCATCGGGTACGAGCTCGCCGGAAAGACGCAGCCACTCAGGGCCGACACAGGCGCATATCTCGACCTGCGGATGATCCATAATCTGCCGGTAGACCTTCTTGGACTTGCCCGTCTGGATATACAGCTTACCGTCGTACAGGTCGACGGTGCCGAAGGGACGTACACGCGGCTCGCCGTTCTCGACCGTTGCCAGGTAATACGTGGGTGCCTTTTCCTTGAGAAACTCGTAGACCTCGTCCATGGAATGCTCCTTCTTGTGTTTGCTCACTGCAATCATGCCGCCAAAAGGACGACGCGCAGATGCAGTATAGGACAATCCGCCCTACAAGAGCGCACCAAACAAATCACTTGCGAGCTTGATGGCAAAGAGCACGATGACCACGAGCATGATGGGACGCGTGATTGACGAGCCCTTCTTGTGGAAGAGCGTCGCGCCAATCCAGTTGCCCGCTATGTTGAAGAGACCCGCTACGAGACCGAGGACGACGACGGCGTTTCCACTTGCCAGAAAGACCACGAGCGCGGCGAGGTTGGTCGAGAGGTTAATCGCCTTGGTTGTTCCCTGCGCCTGTTCGAGCGGAAGATGCGCAAGCGTGGTAAGCAACAGAATAAGGAACGTGCCCGTCCCAGGCCCGTAAAAGCCATCGTACATGCCAATCGCGAATGCTATCAATCCCGTAAGCACGAAGGTCCTCGTACGCGAAAGCGGGCTTTCGGCGAACCCATCCAGATCACGCGTTCGGAGCACGATATAGGCAATCAGGGGTAGCGACACGAGCATGAAGACCATGAGCACCACGCTGTCGGCCACGAGGGCGAGGTTAGAACCCAGGAACGAGCCGACCAGGCCGCAGGCGACGCCGAGTATGACGAGCCACTTCACCATGTAGCCGTACATCACGTAGCGAATGGTGGCAACGGTGGTGCCCATCGTGCTCGAGAGCTTGTTGGTGGCAATCGCGTTGTGGACGGGAAGGCCGGCGAAGAAATAGGCAGGGAGGGAAATCAGACCCCCTCCGCCGGCTATGGCATCGACCAGGCCCGCCAAGAAGACGAGCGGGCAGACGACGAGATACTCCATGACGCCTTGACGACCCCGGACTCTACTAGGCCAGACGGCTCTTCTTGGTGACAGGGCAGGTGATGCTCTTGCCTTGCCTGATGAAGTGGACGAGGAAGCCGACACCCGCGAGAGCAAGTGCGATGCCGAGGCCCGTATAGAAGAACGCGACGAACCAGGTTGGGACGATGCCGAAGCTCCTGAGCGAAATGCCGCCACCCATCATGACGGCCATGATGATGTACCCCTTCACGTCGAAGAAGCGGAGCACGTGCATACGGTTTTCGCCGTATCCCCTGATGCGATCGGCATGCTTGCCGACGAGTTTGCTGAACATCATGTGAAAGAGGACCCAAATGACCGGGATTCCGACGACGAGCATCCAAAGGGGCGTCGTTCCCTCCTCGATCGCAAGCACGCCGAGACGGGCGATGTTCACACCAGCGATGAACCAGACGGCAGCGGCAATGAGCAGCAAGTACTTCGAACGAACCTTGAACACGAGCGAACCTCCCAGATGCGCACGAGAACGCAATGATACGTCCTGTGATTTTACACCCCATGGGCATGCGCGACGACCCAGAGAGTCAAGTTGTCACATGGCAGGACTGAGGCAGTGAGACATTAGGCGTGGCCCCCTGTTTCACTGCCTCGGTCCTGCCTCAAAGAAAAGGAGGGAACGCGGACAAGCCGCGCTCCCTCCACGCATCCCTCCAGATGCGATTCCCGGTTAAAAAGCCTAGGCGGGAATCGTAATGGCGAATATCTGGGACATGATTACCGAGATGGTCACCAACACAAGGGCATAGGGAAGCACCTTGCGCAGAACCTGACTTTCGGCACCGACCTCGTCAAGCGAAGCAGCAGACTGCTGGAGCTTCACCGGCGTGATGACGGATGCAAGGCCGGCGGCAATGCCACCGGACGCGATGACCGCCAGCGGATTCAAGCCGAGATCCTGTGCGGAAATCAGGTTGTAATTCGCGAACAGCGCGATCGTCGAGGTCTCCGAACCAGTCACGAAGCCGGCGAGCAGACCGAGGAAGCCGTTGGCAACCGGATACCACCAGCCAAATGCCGCAGCGGCGGAATGCGCCCACAGCGCGATGATGTTGGTGTCCTGGTTCGCGGGATCGAGGAACCACGTCTCGACACCAGCGGCATTGACGCCAAACTTGTAGCCCGAGTACATCATGACGTAAGCAATCATGAAGTAGACGATGGAGCTGATGGTGGGCGGAGCCCAACGCTTGTTCCACTTCTTGAGGATGGTTCCCCAACTCGAACCATTACGCGGCTTGAGCCAAATTGCGGAGATGAGGGTCGAGATGAGCACCCAGAAGTAGGCGTTCCAGATCACGCGCATCGGCTGACCGGCATCGCCAGGCCACAGGATGACGCGCATCTCGAGCGGACCGGAGTACAGGATGTCCTTGAGCGGACCAACGAAGTTGGTGATCACGCAGAAGAAGATAAGAAGACCCCAGGGAAGCAGAGCTTTCCAGAGCGGGATTTCCTTCTCGAGCTCCTTGTCCTCTTCGGTCAAACCCGACCTGTCGAAGAACTGGATACCACGTATCTTCATGTAGAGCAGCATCACGACCAGCGAGCATGCGCCGCAGAGAACGCCCATGAGAACGATGGACTGCGGAACGAGATGGCTGAACATGAACGCAAAGCCACCCATGCACAGACCAGTGATCAACGCAGGCAGCCAACCTTGCTTGAGCAGCTTAGCACCACCTGCCATGAAGAGCATGGCGAGGCAGATGCACGGCGTGATGACAGGCAGGTAATTGGTGAAGTACTGCGCGACGACTTGCAACGTCGGAGCCGTACCGTCTATCATCGTGAAGCCGGCGCCAGTCAGGATGTCCGTAAGCGTGACGACGGTCGCGCCCAACATGGCAAACGTGCAAAGCGAATCGTAGCCGATGCAAGGCAGTGCAACGGCGATGACGGTCGTGTAGCCCAAGGCGAACATGATCGGCGGCAAGATGATTGCGGGGGTCGCACCCACGCAGACGAGCATCGAGCCGAGGATGACGTTGATGACCATGATCTGGCAGGGCTTGTCGCCATGCGAGAACGTCTTGATCCAGACAACGACACGTTGCAAGGCGCCGGTTTCCTGCATGAAGGTGATCTGCAGGAGCGCGAAGAATCCCATACCGGTGATCGCCATCGATGCGAGCAGGCCCTTGAGCGAGGCGAGCAAGCTGAAGACGAAATCGGTATTGAAGAAGAACACCGCGACGGCAATGGTGAGTATCCAGCCCACCGTACCGGTGATGTCACCGCGCACCTTGAAGCCGACGATCATCACGATCATGACGATAATCGGTATAAAAGAAATCAGAAGATTCATTACTCATTCCCTCCTATTCAGAATGAGCGGGTCGTTCGTCGAGCTGCCATTGAGGCCCGCCTTTCCCCATGCACGGACCAGACAGCACGCGAATCATCAAGTTTCTAGAACGTAAAACGAAACCAATAGCAAGAAGCTGGAGGCTCCCTCCATACCGAAACCTCCAGCTTCGCCAAGCGTAAGACCGCTTACTTGAACTTCCTGTCCTGGTTGCGACGCTCCGACTCATCAATGGGCTTATAGGTAGCACCAGCGATGTCGTCGGTAATCACCTTGTCGGCACCACACTTCTTGCAAGTCGGCGCCTCCGCAGCGTTAAACGTTCCGCACTCAGGGCACTTCCAAAGGATGTTCCCGATTGGGGGCGGCCTAAAACCGCCTTTCATCTGTTGAGACATAACAACCTCCCAAGCTAGTCAATACTTATGCTTGCCTTCGACTATTTGTCCTGGTCCAACGTGAAAAGGACCATCTTCGGCTTCTCGGCGGCCTTCTTTGCCAGCTCTTCGATCGGGCCATAGAACATGACACCGGACTGGCAATGATGCACGCACATGGGAAGTCGTCCCTCGGCGACGCGGTCCGCGCAGCCATCGCACAGGTCGGTGGGCATCGGGACATACGTCCACTCCCAGTCGCCCTTGACGTTCTTGGTGGGACCGTACTCGAGGGTCTTGATTCCCCACTGCTCAGCGTCCAGGCCAAGGTGCATCTGGCACGCAATCTCGCAGGAGTGGCAATCAGTGCAGAACTCGTAGTCAATGAGCAGACCATTCTGGACGGGCTTCGCGTTGTAATCCTTGAACTCGGCCCAGTACTTGAATGCGTCAAAACCACGGTTCATCTCTTCTGCTGTAGGCATTCTCTTACACCCCCTCAAAGCGCGTGAAGTGGAAGCCAGTAAGGGGCTCGGTCGTGATGAGCTCGGTCTCGCTATGGTCGTTCTCCGGCGTCACCTTGTAGCACTTGCACAGGGTCGACTTGTAGGGAGCACCATAGTGAGTCGGGCCATAGACGCCCATGGTGGTGAGGTTGTTGGCGTTGCAGTCGAACACGCCATACAGATGCGGCTCGGCCGCCTCCTCCTCGGGGAACCACCAGCCGTGACGGGCACGGACCAGGTTGGGCATCAGGCCAGGAGCGATGTGAGCCTGCTGCTTGCACCTACCGCGGGGGTTCTCGAACCAGACCCACTCGCCCTCGACGACGCCAAGCTCCTCGGCGAGCTCGGGCGAGATGTCGCAGATGGCCGTCGGATGAATCTGACGCATGTGCGGCAACTGACGATGCTCGGAGTGGAACAGGCCGATGTGGCGGTGTCCGGACGTGTAGATGAGCGGATACTCCTTGAAGAGCTCCGGAGTGCGATACGGCGACTCGTAGGGCTCCATGTGATGCGGCAGCGGATCGAAGCCCCAGACGTCGAACAGCGGCGAGTAGATCTCGAAGAGACCGGTCGCGGTAACGAAGCCGGGATTGCCATCCTCGCGGAGCAGACCCTTCTCGTACTTGCGATACGTCTCGTTCCAATCCCACCAGTCGTACACCTTCTCCTTGAGGTCCTGGAAGGTGTAGTCGACGCCGTTGCCCTCGTCCTGGATCATCCAAGTGAGGAAGTCCTCGGTCGTCTCGAACTGGCCGTAGAACTCGGGGTTGAAGCGCTTGCCCATCGTGACAACGAGCTCTTCGTCAGACTTGCACTCGTAGTAACGACCGGCGGACGCGGTGATGGTGCGCAGCGGCTGCCACCAAGAACGATAGGAATCGCGCTCGATGGACATTGCCATCGGAAGGACGCAGTCGGCAAATGCGACGGCAGTCGGGGTCAAGTAGTAATCGGCAACGATCGTGTACTTGATGTTCTTCCATGCCTTGTAGACGCGCGGAGCATCGCCGGCCATGTTGGCAATCGGGTTGGTCTGCTCGACCCAGATGAGCTGCGGGCGATAGGGGACGCCAGTCTCCATGGCCTCGAGCAGCAGATCGGGCGGGATGAACGGCGTGTAGCCCGCCTTGTGGATCGGGGACTGCGTCGTGCCAATACGGCGGTCGAGCATCTCGGGGGAGATGAACTCGAGGCCGGCGCCATACTTCTTGGAGGAGTTGTAGGCGTAGCGAACCAGCACGTTGCCGCCAGGAACGTCGAGGTTACCGCAAATGGCGACCATGTCGTCAATGGCGTTGGACGCCTCCATGGCGGAAATCTGCATGTCGATGGCAAGGCCCCACTGAATGCCAGCGGGCTTGGCCTGGGCGTACATGCGAGCGGCATCGATGATGTCCTGCTCCTCAACCCAGCAGATCTCGGCGACCTTGTCGGTCGGATACTCCTGGACACGCTCGACGAGCGACTCGAAACCGTAGGTCCACTTCTCGGTCCAGTCATGATCGTACAGATCCTCGTTGATGATGACGTTGAGCATGCCGAGGGCAAGCGCGCAGTCAGTACCAGGACGAATCTGCAGCCAGATGTCAGCCTTGGAAGCAAGCCAGGTCAGCGCGGGATCGACGACGACGAACTTCGTGCCCATGCGCATGAGGTCGATGAGCCAGTGGCCCATGAAACCGTCCGGGTTGGATGCGAGCGGCTGGTTGGCCCATACGATGACGACCTCGGGCTTGACCCACTCCGCATTGTTATAACGGTCGGGGTGCAGCTGGGCGTTATCGAGAATCCAGCAGTCACCTTCCTGCAGCAGGTTCGCGGTCATGCGCGGCTGATAGCAGGAGTCTGCCGAAAGGAAGCCAAAGGACATGTTCGGCGAACCGAAAGCGGTACGCAGAACCATGGCGCCCTGCCACATGGCGTTACGGCCAGTACCCGAAAGGGCGACGACGCCCTCAGGGCCGATTCCGCCGAACTCATCACGAATGATGCGGCAGCAATCCTGGAAGGCCTCTTCGATGAAATCGAGAGCCTCGTCCCAGGTTACGCGCTTCCACTTGTTCGAACCCTTTTCTCCGTCCAGGAGCAGCGGCCATTTCATGCGATCATGGTTGTAGATCTGCTCAACCATGTTGAGGCAGCGTAGGCAGAGACGACCCTGGTTGTATGCGAAATTGGGATCGCCCTCAACGCGCTCGAGCTTGCCATCCTTTGCGTAGGCGAGAACGCCGCAGCCATTGTGACAGCCAGGACCAGTCCAAACAGAAGTACGCGTTACCTCGTATCCATCTTCGAACCAACGCCAATCTGTCTTGTACAAGTCTTTGTTCAGCTCATTGATCATGAATGTACCCCCCTTTCATTTCTAACTCTTACTCTTCTCTTACTCTCCACTTGATGGTGCATCTGGCCTGACCTTGATAACCACCTCCCAATAACACGTCCTACTTAGAGCTAGTGCTCGTGAAATCAGTGTTAGGCGCCGGGTGCCTTGGGAGCCGCGCCGGGAGCCTTGGGAGCCGCGCCGGGAGCGGTGGGAGCACCAGTGGGTGCAGCCGCATCGGGCTCGGCAAGAGGTGCGCCGCACTTCTTGCAATTCGTCGCCTCAGGCGGATTGAAGGACCCGCACTTCTCGCAAGTCTTCATCATGTCGTCAAACGATGGTGGTCTAAAACACATTTGCTAATGCCCCTTCCCTTTTCGAAAGAATTAAGCGTTCGCGCATCGATCACATGTGGAGGGTGGGATAAGCGATGCGCGAACAGTGCGAAAGGTAACATCTGGGTAACGTCTCAAACATCGCTCAGGGCATACTAAAGACCAGGTCTGTGGCGTTTTAGTATGTCTGGTACTAGGATGCTTTTGGCAAAGACCAGACGGCTTTGCGGCCTATAGTGCTCAGAGATATAGACGAGGGTTTGAGATGCCGGGCAGAATGTTTATTTGCCCTTGACGAAGGCGCGCGCCTTGGGATGAGATGCAAGCCACTCCTCGCTCGGAGGCGTGTTCCTCTCGCACGGCATATCGCCATGATCGTGGCGAGGTGATTTGGAATTGCCGCACGGATAGGCGCAGATGTATCCAGAGTAGTTGCATTTGACGGGCTTGGGACGAACCATATCGGTCAAATCCTCCCTGCACCCCTTGCAAACGAGGGGCTCTTTGGAGAGAACACGCTCCCTTTCGAAGATATTGAGCGTGCCACATGCCGGACACGTCGCCGACTTGAGAGGTGCCGGCTGGCACTTTCCACACATCGGATTGCAGATCCAACATCCACCAGGCATGGACACTCCCTTCTTTATGCGGTCCGGACAAGGGACCCGTCCCCTGCCCGAACCGCCGCGCAATTGCCGTTTTCCTACTTCGTCTTTCCGTCTGCTATGGATGCCTCTTCGATGTGCTCTTCGGCAGCCTCCACGAAGTTCTCCTCGCTAGCTGTCCATGCAGAGGGATCCTTGGATTGCTCGGGCTGGGCCTTTGCCCCGCTATCGAGGCCATCGGCAATCGCCGCCTCCTCGATATGCTCGACGGCGGAATCGCGCACCTGCTTCTCGTCTTCTGGATACATGGCTTTTCCTTTCTACGCACCTGACGTTTCTATAGACAAGGGGAGATGCCTCTCCCCTGCGCTACCGACATCATTTACGGGACAAGCACCCTCTCATTGCTTCGAGTGGCTTTTCCTCGACGCCTTTTCGGCCGCCTTGATCTTCTGATCCAGATCGCGTTCCCATTCCTTGCGCAGCGGTTTCATCTTCACGCGATCGAGAACCGTCGCGATCACGAGAATGGCAAGCGAAACCATGATCATGAGGACGGGAACCGTGACATCGGACATGTTGCGCTGGGCGATAAGGGCAGCGATGATGGTGATGACCGTCGCCGCGGCGATGAGTCCCATCCAAACACGACGGATCCTTCTAAACTCGGGAGTCGGAGGCACGTGCTTGTTGCGGGCGCGCGAGAGAAAAATCTTGTCGATGTCCGCCTTCGTCGCCCCGTGCTTTCCATGGGACTGCTCGAGGGCCATGGCGTTGATTCGATGCCAGGCATTGATGTCCTCGCGAATCGGACGCGCGCGCCCGAAGGCGATGACCATGCCCGCTACGATCACGATGTTTGCCATGAGCAGGATGTTGTTTTGAGTATCGCCATCGATATACCCGTTACTGTACAGATACATCGCGACGAGCATCATGCCAAAGCCGATGACGATGATGACGACCACCAGGATACGGTAGAGCTTGAAATCCTTGAAGAGCTGCATGAGGCGCGGATCGATCTCCATGCCCTGCTTTGCGTTGCGCATGGCGGCATCGACGGCGTTCTTGGTCTGTTTGGCGTCGCTGTCATCATCGCGAATTATCTCATCAAGACCGACGGTTTGCGCATCCTTGGCGGCAGGCGCACTCGCGCCCTCGCCCGCCTTGCGTCGTTCGGCCGCCCTCTTTCGCTTCGTGGCACTCATTTTTGACCTGCCTTAATCTCGCGCAAGTTATCGCGTAACTGCATCTCCGTCATTCCATAGCCACGCGCCCACTCGACGCGCATGGGCCTCATCTTCGTCCGGTCCATGTAGAACGCTACGATCACCAGGGCAAAGGCAGCGAGAAGCAGCAAGGTTGCGGGAATGCTCAGAGCCGGATACAGGTAATAGAGCACGAGCGCGGTTACACCGACCACAAGCGCCGCGGCATACAGGGCAAGCCAGATGCGCCTGAGCCGCTTGTATTCCGGAAGGTCGGGAATGACCTCGGTACGCACATCACGCTCAAGAATCTTGTAGAGATCGTCCATGTCCCTGAACTGGGCCATGCTGTCGATTTTCACGCCATCGGGCGCATTGTCGTCACGAATCTCGGAAAGCGGCTTTCCCTCAAGCTGCTTGATCCTCTTCCTGCACGGACGCGTGCGCGTGAAGATCGTAATGGCCATGAGGAGAATGAAGAGATAGGCGACCGACATCGCGATGTTGTAGATCTTCACGGGCATGATGCCGTTGAGATTCAGACCGACGGCGATCATCAGAAGCGCAAAACCGCATGCGCCCAAGACCCAGGCGAGCATGCGATATCGTCGCAATTCACCCGTCAAATAGGCGTGAAAGCGATCGGCCTCCTCGCCATCGGCAGTTTTTCGCGCTACGACGTCATCTTGCCGAGCGTGTGCCTCGTCTTTGCGCGCGGCATCGCCTGTATCGGATGCAGGCGCACCATCCGTAACGCGCTCGTCTTCTTCCAGCATGTTTCCTCCCGATGACATGTCTACAGCTCCATCGCCATCTCGAGACCGTTCTCGAGTGGATTTGCGTAATAGGATTCCAAAGTGCCGATATTGCGAAAGCCCAGGGCCTTGTAGAAGGCGATAGCCCCCGCGTTGCTCTCGCGCACGGTCAGGCGCAGTACGTGCGCTCCGCGTGCGCGGCTCATCTGTCCGGCTCTGATGACGAGCAACCTTCCCAGGCCTTGCCTTCGCGCCGTTTGCGCAACGGCAATCTGGCATATGTAGGATTCGTCGCCCCGCGCCCACACGCCGACATAGCCCAACACCGCCCCCGCACGGTCCACGATCACCTCGTAGCGCGCATCGTGGTTGTAGCGTAGCTCGCTTACATAGGCGAGGGGACTCCACGGGTCTGGGAATGATGTCGTTTCGATTGCCATGACCTGTCCCAGATGAGACTCGCGCATGGGCAGTGCGGAGATGCCGCCACCGAGCTCTATCGGCAAGGCGCTCATGGCTTGTCCCGATTCCAGAGCATCGTCATCATGATCCCCGTCCGGTTTACGAGCCGTAATGACGAAGGTCGGGGTATCGAACAAGTAGTCTTCGTCCTCGAACATCGACTCCCACTGCGCGAGAAGCTCGTCTATCTCTCGCGAGATGTCCTGTTCGAGCCCCCGTGGCTTGACACGTCTGAAATACGTCATGCGCTCGAACAGGCCACGTCTTTGCTCGACGGACATGCCTGCCGTATTCGCATGCACGATATCAAGGGCGATGTGCACGAACCCGGCATCGCGCAGAAGAGCGGGGCATTTCGCCCCGAAGTTCCTATCGGTATGCGCCGTGTGCGCAACCCGGGGCAGCACATGCTCTTCGTACAGGCGAAACAAGCGACGCATGACATCGCCACCGTCTGGGTGAGAAAGCTTTGCGGAATCATCAACCGCTTTGATGACAATGCTACCGCCAGGATTGAGCAGGGCATATGCCTTCTGGATAGCGGCCTTCTTGTCGTCCAGGTGTTGCAGGACGTGCGAGAAGTAGACAAGGTCAAACGAATCGTCCGGGGCGTAATCCTGCAGGCTCGTGCACTCCCAGGAAAACCTCGCGTCCGTCGTGGCATCTCTTGCATCATCTATCTCATCTTGAAGCGGGTCGATGCCGACGATATTCGACAAGCCCGCGTATGGAGCAAACTTGAGCACCGTGTTGAAGCCGTCGAAACAGCCGACGTCGAGCACGCGGGCGGCATTCATGCCATCAAGCCCGATGCGCTCGAATGCCCGGTAGTCGGCATCGGCACCCAGACGCGCGACGGCATCAATATGTTCCTTGCTCCAAGACACCGATACGACACCCCTCGCCTTCTGTCTCTGCCCTCGCAACAGGAAGCCCGTTCGAGGCAGACCCCATGCACCCTCTAGCCACGATGACCACAAGCGTCCCTTTGGGCACGCGCAGCTTCCTTCAACATCTCCATCTCGGAATCGGAGAGCACCGCATCGTCCGCGAACACGGCGATATCGGATTCGATCTGCTCTACCGAATGAACGTTGCATGACACGCTACGCACGTTTTCGAGGGATTTCACGAACATGAGCCCCCATTCGACACTCGACCTGTGCGCGCCACCCTGGCGAAGCACAGCCAGGGCATCCTCTTTCAGAAGACTTGCGGGGCCCACGCGCAGAGCCCCGTGGGCGAGAATGGGCACACCGGCCTCGCTGGCGATTTCGTAGGCTTCGCGTGTCCTGCCTTCGAACCAGTCGAAGAAGTTGACCCTCATGCGCACGAAATCCCATGGATAGCGCTTCAGGAACTTTGCCAGCTCATCGGGGGACAGCTCGGAGTTGAAGCCAATCTGTGCGATCTGACCGGCCTCCTTGCGCTCGAAGAAGTAATCAATCGCGCCGGATTCGACGTTGACCTCCTTGTTGATGTCGGTCACGCCCTCAATCGCGTAGAAGTCGATGCACTCCCTGCCAAGCTTCTTGAGCTGCTTCTGGAACACGTACTCGTAACGAGGGTCGACCATCTCGAAGAAGCTCGTGCACACATGCAACGGCTTGGCGGCCTTTGCGAATTCATCGCCGAGAAAACTCTCCGCCTCGCCCTTGTGATTCGAGTACGAGGTGTCGAAGAAATCGACTCCCCCATCAATCGCCGCCTGGAATATCGCCGAAGCCGTCTTTACGTCGAGATGGACAACACGAGAGCTGTCCTCGGTCGGAAAGCGCTTTGTCCCGAGCCCGAGACGCGATATCTTGCATCCGTTGACCGTGCCGTACTGCATGGGTCCGTACCTCCCTTAAGCTGACATGCCGTGCGCTATTCCTGCATCAACGCGTATACGGCGTTCGAATACCGTGTGAAATCGGGAATGTCGAGCCCCTCGGCGAGCATCGACTGTCCGTAGAGGATGAAGGCATAGCGCTCGACGAGCTCGTTGTCGTGTGCCTCGAACGCCTTGCGCATGACATCGAAGATGCCGTGCTCGGGATTGAGCTCGAGGGCATGGCGTATCTGGGGCAACGCCGACGAACGCTCCTGCATGGACGCAAAGTACCTCTCGAGACCCAGGCTCACCTGCCCGATGGACGTGATGCACGCCGGCTCCCTGTCAAGATGCAATGTGGAGCGCACCTCCACGACATCGGCCGGCAGGCAATCGCGCACATACGCGAAAAACGCGGAGTTTTCCTCGTCGATCGCGCGTTTGCGCATGAGGCTTTCGGCGTCATCGAGAACGAGGTCATCTGCCGAAACGTTCTTGATGGGAAGGCCGTCATATTCGCGCAGGGTCATCAGGCTGAACTCGTCGATACCCTCGGAGCACAGGATGACGTCCCATCCCCTTTCGGTCACGGCCTTCACGGACGTCGTGGATTCGAGCTTGCGTGCCTCGTCACCGGACGCAAACAAGATGCACGGCTGGTCGCTTGGCATGGCGTCACGGTATTCGCGCAGGGTCATGGGGTCATCCGATTGAGCGGTAAAGAAAAGCAGCAGGTCCTCGAGCTTCTCGTTGAGCGCCCCCAAGGTCGCGTAGATGGCGAACTTGAAGGTGCGCCCGAAGCCCGAGAAGAAATCGACATAGGTTTCGCGCTCCTCATCGCGCATGACGGCGAACTCGTGGCAGAGGCGCTTGTCGATTTGCGCGGCGATGTCCTGCAAGAACGGGTCTTCCTGGATGCCTTCGCGCGACAGGCTGATGCTTATGTCGGGACTATCGACAACGCCACGGACGAAGCCAAAATACTCGGGGACCAAATCGGCGTAGAGCTCGTCGATCATGACGCCCGAGCTGTAGAGCTTGAGGCCCTTCTTGTAGTCCCTGCTGTAAAAGTCGCCCGAGGGTTCGGACGGCACGAATAGAAGCACGTCGCAGTTGTGCAGGCCGCGCGCATGCATCGTGATGATGCGTAACGGCGGATGGGGATCGCCAAACTCCTCCTGGTAGAACGCCGCGTATTCCTCGTCGCTCACCTCGCTGCGGGGCTTTGCCCAGATGGGAACCATGGAATTGAGGACGCGACGCTCGGCGTATTCCTCGAACTCGGGCTCGGCGTCAATGGCTCCGTCTTCGGGAACGACCTGGCGCACGCCGCTCGTCTCGAGGTAGATCGGATAGCGGATATAGTTGCTGTGACGCTTCACGAGCTCCTCGAGCGCGGGATACGACAGGAACTTGGTGTAATCGTTGGCCGCGTCATTGGGGCGAAGGTGCAAGATCACGTCCGTGCCCGCATGGTCCCTTTCGGCACGGTCGATGGTAAAGCCCTCGATGCCATCGCTTTCCCAGACAAACGCCTCGTCCGAGCCTTGCGCGCGTGAGATGACGCTCACGTGATCGGCCACCATGAAGCTGGAATAGAAACCCACGCCAAACTGCCCGATGATGTCCGCATCGCCTTCGCCATCGGTCATCTCGGCGAGTTTTGCCTCCTGGCTTGACGAATGGGCAATCGTTCCCAGCTCGCGCTCGAGGGCGACATCGTTCATGCCGATGCCGTTATCGCTCACGGTGATGGTGCCGGCATCGACATCGAAGGCGAGCTCGATGGCGGGCTCCCAACCATCCTCGACGAGCTGGGATTCGCCATCCCCATGATCGGCAGCCTGGGACCGCATGATCATGACCTTGTCAATCGAATCCGAGGCGTTCGATATCAGCTCGCGCAGGAAGACTTCCTTGGTCGAGTAGATGGAGTTGATGACAATATCCAGAATCTTCTTGCTCTCGGTCTTAAACTCGTGCATTGAAACCCTCCATCAACTCGTGCCCGAAACGCCTGTCTTGACCAGATATATCGATGCGATGACGACTCGCTACCAAGCAAACCCTCACGTTGCTAGGAAGCGGCACCGATGCGCGTGATATCCGCCTCCTCGACGGCCCGTTTGGCCGCCTTGAGCCTGAGGGCCGCACAACGTGCGGCATAGATTCTGCCGTCCCTGTTGAAATCGGCATGCGCGATATTCGCGTTTCCGGGCGCAATGGATTCGAAGAACGCGTTGAGGTCATCATCTTCCACGACAAGCCCCTTGTGCTTCGCGTACGCATTCATCGCAAATTGCCTGTTGAGCTGCGTCCTCACCTGGAGCATGAGGGCGTTGGAGAGCTCTTCTTGCGTCATGCCCTGGGCTGCAAGGAACTCATCGAGAGTCTGGTTCTCCGATTGAAGCTTCCAGTTGAGGTTTTCGCGCGCCTCCTTCATCGCAACGCCGTAAATGAGATCGGGGATATCCCCCACGATGCGTTTGGCGAGCTCGTTGCCCGCGAGCATTTGCGCGCTTCTCTGGAAGTCGTCTTCGTGTTGGGAGCGAATCTTCTCCTCGACCTCGGCCCTGAGTTGCTCGAGGCTCTCGATGCCCGGCTTCGTGCTTCGCGCCCAGGCGTCATCCGGCTCGGGTGCGACCGACTTGATGATGCGCTTGACGGTCACCGTCGTCTCGTAGCTATCCATCTTTACGTTGCCATCGGCATCCGGAACGATGTCGGGGCCCTCGAAGCCGAAGGTCTTGGTCTCTCCCACCTTCATGCCGATGACGGCCTCGTCAAAATCATCGGGCATCGCAAATGCGCCGGTCGTATACTCGCGACCATCGGTGCACAGCGTCTTGACGGGAGCGCCGTCCATGGTGGTCTGCATGGCGAGCTCGACCTTATCGCCCTTCATGACCTCATCGTGGCTCGTGTCGGTCATGCCCGTGGCGGCAAATTGCACCATGCGATCTATCTCTGCGTCGATCTCCTCCGTCTTGACCTCGTACGAGGGAACGGAGATGGAGACCGGATCGTAGCTCTCGAGCTCGTACTCGGGAACGGGCACGCAAACGAGCTGGTACTTGAACGGCTTACCGATTTGAGCATGCTCCGAACAGCGGTACACGGGCGCGCCGATGGTATCCACGCGCTCGGCCGTCAAGGCAAAGGGCGCGCGCCTGCGCATGATGCCCTCGTCTATGAGAAAGGCTGCCTCGGAAGCCCCCACCAGATTTGCCAGAAACTCCGACGGGGTCACCCCGGATGCCTTGAGGTCATCTTGGCCAGCACCCCTCTTGGCAATCTCGTTTCCGGCCGCACGTTGCATCTCCTCGGCTGTCTCGGCAGACGAAAGCTCCACCAGCAACTCGAGTTTGCCGTCCTTTTCCCTGACCTTTTCTACCTTCATGCCTACCTCCCCATGACAAAGCCGAAGTCGTCTGATTGCTCCGCACCGGGAAGGACGCCATTGACGATCGCGGTATCGACAATGCGCCTCATGACCTTGATGCGAACGGCGGCCCTACGGGCGTTTTCGACCTGGTCCTTCTCGCGTATCTCGGCGAGGAAAGCTTCCGGATCGGGAGCCGAGAGATACTCCGTTAGCTCGTGGTTGCCCACCTGCGTGCCCAGCACGTCAGCCATGAGATCGAGAGCGACGTTAAGCTTGAGCTGGTAGATCGCCTCGTCGCGGAGCTTGGCCTCGTATTGGTCGGCGGTCATGTGCTCTTCGCGCAAGAACTGCTCGAAGCTCATGTGCATGCCGTCCAGGAGGCGCTGGTTGTTCTCGCGCATGAAATCGATGTTGTTCTGGATGATGTCCTCAGGGACCTCACCCTCCAGCCTGGCGATGAGTGCCTCGCAGCAGTTCTGGAGCTTTACATCATTGAGCTGGTACTCCATCTCCTTGTCATATTGGTCTTTGATGGACTGGCGAACGTCTTGCACCGTCTCGAGACCGTCGAAGTTATCGCGCACCCATGCATCGTCCAAATCGGCGATGCTCTGGATTTGCTTGCCTCCGCTTATCACGTATTCGAACAGCTGTGCATCGATGTCCTCTTCCGTTATGGAAGGAGGCTCGGGCATCTCGATGCGTATGTTGTCGTAGTCGTTGAGCTTGAAGTCCGCCATATCAAGGTTCTTCAGTTCGGCAGAATCGGACATGGTCACCCTCCCCCATATTCGGCCTCCCGGAATGCGAGCATCCGAAAAGCCACCATTGCATCTTCACTACGCATGGTTATACAAAAGCCTTGAACCATAGTCGTGACCATGCGGGTACTAAATCTGGTACTAAGCCGGTACGCATTTAGTACCAAGAGCTATAGGCGTCTGGCATTGTTCGTAGTACATCCAAGGTGAGGAGAGCGCCTATCATATGGGTGTGCTAGTTCGAAAAGCAAGCGAGCGGGGGGACGCATGGCTACTTCAGAACACGAGCAGCAAGACTCAAGCACCGTCAGGATTATCCTTATCAGCATTGGCTTTAGCTTGATGTTGGCATGGCATTATCTCATCCTGTTCTCTCCGGTATTCGGAGACATCGGAGCTTTGGGAGAGGTCGACGGGGATTATCTGTTTGCCCGGCAGCTCACACTCTACATCATGATTGCATTGGCCTTCGGCACCCTGTTGTTGCATGGCAGATGGCGCATGGCGCATCCAAAGCCTGATAGCCGTCGGACGGCATACATCTACATCATCGGCATGTTCTCGCTTGCCGTCGGAACCCTCTATGTTCTGGGGCCGCATCTGGAGCTTCCGTTCCCCGTGCGACTGGCTCTCATCGGCATACTTGGAGTATTGCAGGCAATCATGATGGTCCTCTGGATGCGATGCCTGATGAAGCAGCATGATGGGCACGTGCTTTCCTCATTTGGCATCTACATGATTTCCGGAGGGACGATCGCCGTAATCGTTTGCTACTTCCAGTGGCCCATATCGCTTATCGCGGCAGTCATCCTTCCCTTTGCCTCCTCCCTCATCCTCGCATACATCAAGACGATGAACGTGCGCAGCGAAGAGAGAGGCGAATATGAGAAGGACGGCAACGAGGAGGACAGTCTCGGAGATGCCAATCATGAGGAGAACGGAAAATTTTCCATCCAGGAAGACAAGATCACGAGGGCAAGAAACGTCCGCCTCATTCTGTTCTCGGGTGTCTTTGCCTTTTCCTTTGGATTGCTCCAGGGATCGTTCATCATCGTGAACATCCCCATCCTCATCGTCACGAACGCCGCCGTGCTTCTTGGCCTCGTCTGCGCGGGCCTCATCATTCACCTCCTTCCTAAAAGCACCAGTGCGATCCTTGCCGTCGACCTCATGCATCGCTATTCCGTAATCCTCTTCATTACGGGCACCGCCGTGATCATGTGGTACAACATGGGCCGCTTCCCCATGGTCGTGTCGCAAATCGCCCTGCTCGCAGGCTTCAACCTCTTCGATTTTGGCCTTTTCGTCTTTGGCGTCGAGGGAAACTGGAACATGAAGAACCAAGCTCCCGGTTGTGACCTCGCGCGTCCCGTCGTGTACCTCTCCATGTCGTTGGGCCTGCTCATCGGGTACCTTATCCTCAGGCTCACGCCAGGTTCCTCGATGTTCCAGTCTTTGCTCGTCATCTGCGGAGTCTGCATCATCATGATTGTCGCCACCACGCTCTTTCCCCTGCTCAGGCACAGTGGCAACAAGACCTCGAACGCGGAGGAAGACGGCGAGGGAACGCGTCTGGAGGGCTCTGCGACCAGCCCCGCGGTGATGAGCCTCTCCGCATTCCCCACATCGACAAGCACTCTGGAGGAACTCGAGTCCCGTCCGGTGTCGCCTTGGAAGAACGCTTGCCGCGAGATTTCGGAACAATACAGGCTCTCCCCACGAGAGACCGAAATCTTCTTCCTCATCGCACGGGGCAGAAATGCGGATTACATTCAGAAGGAGCTCGTCATCTCGCCGCACACCGCCAAGACCCATATCGCGAACATCTATCACAAGCTCGATGTCCACTCCGCGCAGGAGCTGCTCGATCTTGTCGAGGAATGCAAGTACGCGCGACGCGCCTAGGCCAAGAACGCCCCTGACCGTGGCATCTAGTACCACGGGTGGTAAGGCGTCTTCTCTTTTTCATGACTATTTACCCCGTGCGGCCATAAGGCGCGTGCGTGCATCCGTTCATAATCGACACCGCACGATTCGATTCGATTCCACAACAAGCAGCCGGCTGGACATGAGGAGATTCCTGTCGCGCGCGTGGAGGGAGGAAAGCACGCATGGAAGAAATGACGGCATCCCAGATCAAGGGACGCAGGGCCCTGTACCTGACGTTATCGACGATAACGCTCCTGTTTCTAGGACTCATCTACGCATTTTCGATGTTTGCGGCGCCAATGTGCCAGGCATTTGGCCTAGAACGGGCGCAAATAGGCCTGACGTTCAACATCATGATGATATTGTTCTGCATCGGAGCGGTCGCCGGCTCCCAGATCGAGAAGGCCCTTGGCGTCAAGGTGACGATCATAATCGGCGCTGTGCTCTTTGCCGCCGGATTCATCGGGACCGCGTTGCTCGCACAGGGCAATATAACGATCGTCTACGTCTTCTACGGCGTCCTTGCCGGCACGGGCGTGGGCATCGGCTACAACTCCATCATCGCGACCACGAACGTCTGGTTTCCGGATAAGGTCGGCTTCTCGTCTGGTGTGCTCATGATGGGCTTTGGCCTTGGCTCGCTGATTCTGGGAACGCTTTCCGTGAACCTGTACAAGTCCGGCGTCGACCTGACGACGGTATTTCTGGGAATCGGCATAGCCGGTGGTGTCGTGGCCGTCATCGCCGGTATCCTCCTGCGCAGGCCGCCCGCGAACATCGTCGAGCTCATGGCTCCCGAAAAGGCCGGCGAAGGTGGCTACGACCCCGCCGAGGATGACAAGGCTCTCAAGACGCCCCTGTTCTACGTCTACTGGATCTGGGCGATCATCGTCATCGCCATCGGCCTGGCAACCATCGGCAATTGCGCCTCCGATGCCCAGCTTGTCGGTTGGGACGAGGGATTCGCGACTCTGCTCGTCGGCCTGGTCTCCACCTGCAATGGCCTTGCCCGCGTGGTTATCGGTCTGCTCTTCGACAAGACCAATGTGAAGATCACGATGCTCGTCGATGCCTTGGTCGCCGTCATCGCATCGGGCAGCATCGTTTGCGCCTTCGTCTTCCACGTTCCCGTGCTGTACGTCGTCGGCGCGTTCTGCTGCGGCTTTTGCTATGGTGGCGTGCCCGTTGTCGCATCGGCATTCGCACGTCAGCGCTTCGGAGCCAAGAACTATCCGCTCAATCTCTCGCTGGCGAATTTCGCCATCGTCTTCGGTTCGATTCTGAACTTGATCATCCAAGCAGCCCTGGGCGGAGATGCCCGACTCGAGACCTTCATCGTGCTCGTCGTGCTCTCGCTTCTCGCAACGCTCGACGTGCTGCCCTTCTCGAAGCTCTTCAACAAGAGCCAGAAGGAGCTCGAGGAGCGTCGCGCAAGCGCAACGGCCCAGGAAGGCTAATCACCGTGCGAGGCGGTTGCCCATGGCGGCCGCCTCGTTCTCTATCCGAGGGCAGATTGGGACAAACGGACAGGTCATTTGTCCCAAAATAAGACAGAACTGCCCCGGCGACATTTGTCTGGTTTCATCGCGGCATACGGATGGTGAAGGTGGTCAAGCCGCTTTCACTGTTTGCCTTGATCTCTCCCCCATGGGCCTCGACGATTTCCTTGGCAATCGCAAGACCCAGGCCGGCACCGCCCGTCGCCTGCCCACGAGCCGCATCGCCTCGGTAGAAGCGGTCGAATATGTGCTTGAGATGTTCGGGGGATATCTCCTTGCCCTGATTGCTCACAGACAGGATGATGGCATCGTCGTCCTGCCCATCTTGCATTGCCCGTATGGTGACCGTGCTATTGGCACTTCCATGCACCATGGCGTTCTTGAGGACGTTCTCGAGTACGCGTCCCATGCGCGAGGAATCCCAGAAGGCAGTCAATCCCACCGGGGCATCGACTTCGATGGCGAGATTGCGCGACTGTGCTTGTGGGTAGAATTCCTCGGCAATCTGCTGACACAGCAAGCCAACGTCAAGGTTCTCGCGCTCGATGGGAATGTTCTGCATGTTATAGCGAGTTATCTCAAAAAGCTCCTCGACGAGGGACTCGAGACGGTCGGCCTTGAGCAGCGCCCGGCCGGCAAACTCCCGTTGGCGCTCGGCGCTCATCCCGTCGGCTTCACTGATGAGCTCGAGATATCCGCGCACCGAAGTAAGCGGCGTGCGTATGTCATGGGCCAGGTAGGTAACGAGCTCGTTCTTGCGCTCCTCCGCGACCTTGGCCGCCATTTCATCACGAATGATGCGCATCTGCAGAAGCTCAAGCTCAGACTGCGTGGTCTTGAGGTTTCTGGGCAATTCGATGGACTCGCCCTTCGTCAGGCCCGGCGATGAGATGACACTGGATATCTCGTCGACGGCACGCACCGGCCTGCGCATGAAGAGCAAGGTGATGATGAAGAGTCCCAAGATGTAGAGCACGATGGCCACGAGCGGTTTGAGCACCTTGAAGTCGTTGTAGGTGCTCAAGTCACGATACGCGACGATGGGAGTCCCCTCGACGGAAAGACCCTTTTCCTGGAGAATCTTTTGCTTCTCGTCTTGCGTCAGGGTGCTCGCATCGTTCTCAAGGCCCAAGCCCTGATCCGTTGATGCCTCGCCCGACACGGCAGAACCGTTTTGCGCCGATGCGCCGATACCTAGCGTATCCCGGTAGTTGCTATAAGGCCCTAGCTCGATGACCTGCAGATTCGAACTGTTGAGTTGGCCGCTCGTCATCAGGTCGTTGAACTCGTCGACCGACACGTAATGCCATTCGGATGTCGAATCCGCAATGTAATTGCCAAGGGCTCTGGAAATCCCGCTGCCCAACGTCACGAGCATGACCGCGTAAATGACCGTGAAAACGACGAGTGCAAGCACGTAGCGGATGACCAGACGCGTCCACATGGAACGCGCCTGCTCGGTCTTGAGCCTAGCCATCACGGGACTCCCCACGCTCGACCTCGAGCTTATAACCCACGCCAAACACGGTCTTGATGAACTCCCGTGACGAATCGACCTGGGACAGCTTCTTGCGTATGCGCCGGATATGGACCATCACGGTATTGCTGTCGAACGAATTGTAAGGTTCGTCCCAGATGCCCTCGAATATGTCCTTGATGGCAACGGGACTGCCCGCATGGCACGCAAGCAGCGATAGCACCCCAAACTCCTTGGGAGTGAGCTTGAGTTCCTCGTCATGCAAGGTCGCAACATGGCGTCTGACGTCGATGAGCAGGCCATCATGATCGAAGATGCCGGGATCTTCGACGCTGGCCGGATTCTGCGTCGTCTGCCTGCGGCGTATGCGCGCGCGAACACGCGCCACGAGCTCACGAGGCTTGAAGGGCTTGACGATGTAGTCGTCAGCGCCAAGCGAGAAACCGAGCACCGTATCGGACTCCTCGTTACGCGCCGTGAGAAAGACCACGGGCACGTCCGAGTCCTCGCGGATACGTTGGCAGGTCTCGAAGCCATTCATGCCCGGCATCATGACATCGAGGAGGACAAGGTCGAAACCTCCGTCGGACAGCGTGGCAAGGGCTTCCTGCCCCGAAAGGCATTCATGCGTGGCAAAGCCTTCGGCCTGCAGCACCTCTCGAAGCAAGCCGGTGATTGCCTCGTCATCATCCACAATCAGTATCTTGGCTTGTGTGTTCATGGCGACAATTCTACTTGCAATCGAGTCGCATCACGTCCGCATTTCCCATCCTTACTGCATCGTAAGAAATTCTTAAGGCTTTGCTATGGGCATCGACATGGGACCCTTGCGCATCATGGCAACATCGAAACGCGAACCCACTGCGAGGTGATTGCCGTGAACGACGAACTGATGCGCTACAGCCGCTACTCATCCTCGTACACCAGCCGCTCGACCAGCCCTGCCATGAACTCGATACGCGTGGGACGAACGAGCCGGCGCAGGAGTAGCTCGGGCATCCAGGTGCGCAGGATACCCGCTCGCTCGAAGCGCCGCGGCCTCTCCCATCGCAAGGGCAAATTCATCGTCGTCGGCATGCTCGTGCTTGGCTTTCTCTGCGCGTCATATTTCGCGAGCACCTCGATGGAATCCATGATTCCGTCACTTGGCGGCAAGAGCGGTGCCGGTGCGACGGCAATCGCCAGCACCCCGAAGCCCGAATGGAAGCGCGGCAGCACACCCGCCCTCTACCAGACCGATGCCCAATGGGCTAGCACGCGTTATGCACGCGACACGCTTGCCCAGAGCGGTTGCGGCCCCACCTGCCTGTCGATGGTCTACATCAACCTGACCGGACGCACGGAAATGGATCCGCCCAAGATGTGTGCGTATAGCGAAAACGGTGGCTACGTCGACGCCGGCGCAACGAGCTGGGAGTTCATGACAAGGGGTGCGCGGGGCCTGGGATTGAACGCCGAGGAGCTTCCCGCCGACAAGAACATGATCAAGGGGCGTGTCGGAGCCGGTCATCCCGTCATCGCGATCATGGGTCCCGGCGATTTCACGACAAGTGGACACTTCATCGTGATTTGCGGAATCGACGAAAACGGACGAGCCATCATACGCGATCCCAACAGCGAGGAAAACACCAAGAAGGCGTGGGACCTCGACAGGATCATCTCGCAGGCACGCAATTTCTGGGCCTACTCGGTGTAAAGAGCGCGACTGCCATCTCGAGCGAAGCGGAGTCGAGAGATCTCTCCATTACGCGGCCTGGCGGCCGCTCCAGTCGAGATGACAAAGGGGACACGCAACCTCCCCTCCATCCCAGACACCGTCGAACCCACGAAGGCGGATGCGCAGCAGGGGCGATGCATGACCAGAGCGAATGGGTTTCTGAGCTCTGGTCATGCATCGCCCTCTGCTTAAAGCCCTAGCCAATGATCTTCGTGGATTCGACGGTGCGCACGTACCACTTCATGAACTTCTCGAAGGGCTTGCGCAACGCAAAGCCGATGAGCGCCGCCGGAATGAGAAAGAGCGCGAGCTCGCCAAGCTGAATCCAGAAGTCCCCGTTGTAGATACCGAACATCGCCGCACGCATGGCATCAACCGTGTGCGTTGCCGGCAAAAACGGGCTCACGTTTTGCACGAAATCGGGCAGAATCTGCAATGGATACGAACCCCCGCAGCCGGTTATCTGCATGATGAGCAGGCAGATCGTGAGGGCCTTTCCGAGATTGGCAAATGCGAGCACGAGGACGTATATCAGGAACGTGAAGACGAGTCCTGAGAACCATAGGTCGAGCATCAGGAGCCACGGATGCACGACCTGCACCTGCAAAAAGAAGATGTTGCCGATGCCGATGAGCGTCGTCTGCGCGAGCGAAATGCACGCGAGTGAGAGAAAGCGCCCGATCAGCATCTCGCGCGGCTTGGGATTGCGAAGGTTTGCCTGCGCGCGATTCGAGACGCTTGGCTTGACGACGACGAGTATGAGCAGGGAGCCAATGAAGATGGCAAGCGTCGTGTAGAACGGTGCCATGGCCGAGCCGAAGTTCTCGGATGGGAACACGGCGATGCGGTCGATACCCACGGGCGCAGACAACGCCTGTGCCATGCTTTCCGCGTTTGCGCCGAGTATGGCCTGCAATGCCGCCGGATCGCCCATCACGAGTGCCTCGGAGATACTCGTCGCGAGTTCGTGTAGCGAGTCAGCCGAGGAGCGCAGGTCACCCTCCACCGAGGCTATCTGGGAGACGGCATCACCGAGTATGCCCTGGGCCGAATCCGTTGCCGCCGCGATACCGCTCTCGGCAGCTGCCATGCCATCGAGAGCCTGGGATGTATCGGCTCCCAGCCCGCGTACGTCCGAGACGAGCCGGTCGAGATCGGGCTTGAGTGTCGCATCGTAATCATCGCGTACGGCCTGAATCTTTGCCTGCGCATCGGCAATCATCTGGTCGATGCGCTGCTGAACCGCCGGATCAACGAACTGCGTAAGCTCGGAGCTCGCGAACTGCTGGCGCAGGGCATCGAAGCTCGTCTGCGCATCGGAGAGGGCCGCATCCATCTTACCCTTGGCGTCCTCAACCTTGTCGGCCACCGATGACAGCTCGGCCGCGCCATCGCTTGCCTTCCCCATCATGGTGCGAACCTCGTCTTCGGCCTGGCGTATGAGCTCGGCTCCCGAATCGAGCAGCCTTTGTGCCGATTGCAACGTACCGGCATACATCCCCACGACATCGGCAACGCGATTGATGTCTCCCGACATCGAGTCGACGTGCTCTGCCAGAGCGGCGACTTGCCCATGCACGTCCATGTCATCGGCATAGCGCGAGACGGATTCCGCGACCGAGAGCATCACCTCGGAGATGGACTGCGCGAAGACGGTGTTCACCTTCTCCGAAACAGTATCAGCTCCGGTCATCGTGATCTTGGGCGAGATGGCGTTCTTCTTCTCGTTGGAGTAGTAGGTGATCTGCGCGCGCTCGGAATCGTCCATGTAGAAGCGCAGCATGTCGCGACTGAAATCCTTGGGTATCACGACCGCGGCGTAGTACTTGCCGCTTTTCGCGCCATCGACCGCCTCCTCCTCGCTCACGATACGCCAGCCGATCTGGTCGTTGGCACGCAGCTCCGAGACGAGCATGTCACCCACGTTGACGCGTATCGGCACGAGGTCGCTTTCGTAGCCCTCGTCCTCGTTGGCAACCGCGACGGTGAGATGGCCCGTGTTATCGAAGACGTCCCAGCACGCGATCAGGTTGTACCACGCGAATATGGACGGCATGACGACCAGACCGATCGTGATGATAATGCTCACGACATTGGCGAAGAGGTGTCGCAAGTCGCTCTTAAACAGGGTCCATATGTTATGCATCGCGATCACCGCCCGATGCCGAGTACCTGCCGCCCTGCGGCTGCGACGGAGACTCGTCTTCGTCTTCGCTCTCGTCGGAGTCCGACACCTGCGAATCGGTCGCGTCGTGGACGATATCGGCGTGCTCGAGATGGTTGCGTGACAGATAGAGTTCGCGTAGCTGCTCGTCGCTCATCTTGTCGAGACGTAGCTGACGCTCGAAGCTCGAGCGCAGACTCTCCACCACGATGAGGAACACGAAGACGAACGCGGTCCATCCGAGGAACAGCGTGAGGAGCACGACCTTGCCCGTCATGCCAAGCGAGAACAGCACGAGGACAATGATGGGCACGGCGATGCCGACGATGACAGCACCGCGTATGAGCCGCGGATATATCCGCTGGAAGCGAGTGTAACGCCGAATGAGCGCCTTGCGATACTCGTCGCGATCGGCAAGCGCGCGTAGCACCTGCGAGAAGCGGAAGCGTCGCATGGGCACCTCGACGCTCTCGCCGTTGAAGATGCCACTTTGCTTTATCTCACGTGCGACCAGGCGGTTGACGTTGGAGAGCCAAGGGCGCACGAGTATGCCGAAGGCCATGGACACGGCGAGGAAACCCAACAGAATGCAGATGTCACGCAAGTAATGCAGCCCGTAGAAGCCGCAAATGGCCTCACGCATCGCGTTGATGCCATAGGTGAACGGAAACAGCGGGTAGATCGCCTGGAAAAACGGCGATGTCATCTCGATGGGATACAGACCAGTCGCGGCCGGTATCTGCACGAAGACGAGGACGATGCAGATGCCCTTGCCCAGATGTTGCAGGGTCACCGAAAGCGCGTAGATGATGCTGAGATAGGACAGCGCTGCGACGATTGACGCGAAGAACAGCGCCGGCAGGTTGACCACGTGCATGCCGATGACGGGCAGGCCCGCACAGCAGACGACGGCCTGCAAGATCACGAGCATGGCGTAGAGCAGGAAGCGCCCGAGATAACGCTGCGTAAGCGTGAGCTTGCGTATGCCACTCGAATCGACCTCCTGGCGCAGCACCACCATCAGCATGAAGGCACCAATCCAGAAGGTGAGGTTCATGAACAGCGGTGCCATGGCCGCGCCGTAGGTGTCGACTGGATAGAGCTGCACGGTATCCAGACGCGTCGGGGCGCTGATGAACTCGGCGACCTTTTCCGCGTCGAAACCATCCTCGCCGATGAAGCTCGAGAGCGCATCCGAGCCCGCAAGCATCATGGCGTCGGTATGCACGCGGTCGATTTCGCCGACAAGGCCATCGAGAAGCACGCGGGTCTGATCGAGCGAACCTGCTGCAGAGTCGAGCATGGCGACCATATCGTCGATGACGTTTTCGGCCTGTGCGATGATGAACTTCTGACCCGCAATGGACCCTGCCGCCTTCGAGGTGGCACCTGCAAGCGCGCCGAGTTTCTCGCCAAGTACGGGGGCGATGTCATCGGCCAGTATCTGGGAGTAGAGGTCGGCCTTGGCATTCGCGTCATCGGCCGATGCACGCAGGCGAGCAAGCAGCTCTTGGACCTCCGGAGTCTGTACCGGCAGCTCGCCTATCACGCGGGCTGCCTCGGCGTAGGCATCGGCTGCGTCCTTCATCGCACCCGTCACGAGCGGGACGCTATTGGCCGCAAAACTCATGTAATCGCCCTGCAGGGTCGAAGCCACGTCCGATACGGAATCCATGGCATCGGAGGCGTTGTCGATGGCGTCGCGTGCGATGGAAAGCGAGGATTTGGCCTCCTGTGCCCGTCCCTTGGCCTGCTGCGCCTGCTCGGCAAGTGACGCGATGGAGGATGCCGCACCTTCGAGCTTGTCCTTGGCCTCCTGCACGCGGGCAGAGGCGAGCGACTTGGCACCATCGACGCGCTCATCCGACTTCTCTATCGCCGCATTGAGTGCCTCGGTTGCCTTGAGGCTCACGGTTTCGACGAAGGTTGCGTTCACCGTCGCGTCAAGCGTATTGGCACCGGCATCGGTGATCTTGGGCGCGATCGGACCGATCTTCTCGTTCACGTAATAGTCGATGTCAGGCTTGTCGAAATGCCCGGTCGTGAGCGTAAGAAGCTTTTCGGAGAAGTCCGCCGGGATGATAAAGGCCGCGTAGCTCTCCCCCGACTTGACCTGGTCCATGGCCTCGTCGTAACCGACAAACTGCCAATCGAGTTGGTCATTGCCATGCAGCTCGTCGACGATCATCTGACCGACGTCGATATGGCCGGTAAGCTCGCTGTCGGCACCCTCGTCCTCGTTCACGACGCAAACGTGCAAATGCCCCGTGCTCTCGTAGGGATCCCAGAATCCAAGCACGTTATACCAGGTATAAAGAGACGGCAGGACGAGCAGCGCGATGATAACCACCATCGCGGGAGGAACCTTCAACAGGCGCAAGATGTCGCGTTTGAGTACGCGGAATACGTTCTTCATGGCCTACGCGTCGGGCACTTCACCTCGTTTCGTCTGCATTTGTGCCGATAGCGTATGGAGAAATGATACTACAAAGAGTATTGACGCAGAAAGGGAATGCGTCAGGCAAAAAAAGGTGCCAGCGCGATTGACCGCACATGGCACCTTTTGGCGCTAGCTTTCCCGACGCGTGCGTCGCAAGGCGAAGGCGCCTACGAGGGCAAGTGCCGCAAACGCGCTTGCCAGCAACAACCCAGCCATGCCATCATCGGCTGTCTTCGGAACCGTGCCCGACGGTATCTCATGGGAAACCGGCGTCAGCTCGACGGGCACGCGCGGATTCTCGGGCACCGCCGGCTTATCGGGAACAGTCGGCGTGTCGGGCTCGTCGGGGTTGTCGGGAACGTCCGGGTTATCGGGATTGTCCGGGTTATCGGGGACATCTGGATTATCGGGGTTGTCCGGATTATCCGGGTTATCGGGTTCATCGGGCGTTGCGAAGGTGTTCACGAAGGAGACCTCAGAGGTCTGGCCATCGCGGATAACGCTCGTGGGACCACCCTGCGTGGCGCTCGGGGCAACCGTGAAGCCGTCCTGGTTGGCATCAAGCTCGGTGACGATATAGTAGCTGCCCGCAGGCAGGTACAAGATGAGCGCCGTCTGGCCATGACGCAGCGGCAACACGTCGCCACTCTCGATGTATTCGATACCATCGATATTGCTCACCGCATAGCGTCCGGTAAGCGCATTTCCCGCCGCATCGAAAAGCTCGACCTTGAAATTGAAGCTGCGTTGCAATGCCTCTGCGGGAAGGCCCTCACCCGTGACCGTCTTGCGGATGAGCAGGTTTCCGAGCTGGGGGTCGGTGCGCGTGTTGAGGAACGAGGCAAGCATCTGCTGCTGCGCGCTCCTGACGACACCCTGCGCTGCGCTGGCCTCGATCGTCACGCCATTCTCGTCGGTGATCGTGCAGAAGAAGCCGCCCTCGTTGGCATCGAGCTCGGTCACCACGTAGCGGCTGCCGATGGGCAGGCCCTGGATGATGATGGCCTCGTCATGATGGAGCAGGAGCACCTCGCCACTCTGCACGACACCGGTGCGATCGGTTCCGTAGAACGGGAAGGATCCGGTCAGGGTATTGCCCGCGGCATCGAAGACCTCGACCTTGAAGCGGTAGGGTTTCAGGTAATCCGCCTGCTCGAGATTGTCGCCCTCGACAACCTTTCGCACCATGAGCTCGCCATCATCGGGAACGCGGGTGTTGCGATCGGAAACAACCACCATGTTAAGCAGGCTGAACAGGCCTGTTATATCCGTGTCGAGCAGGTCATCGTAATTGGCATCGGAGTGCTCGGGGTCATTCGGATCGTCATGTTCGTGCAGGCACTGCTGGACACGCGTACGCAAATACCCCGTATCGGTCACGAAGAAGGGCTGGTAAACCTTGCCGCCGTCGGCATCGGAAAGACCGTAGTCTATGAGTGCGTTCTTCCCGTAATGCAGCTTCATCTGGCGTACGACCTGCTTGTCCCCCGTGTTGTCGAGAAAGTCATCGGTCCAGCCGTCCATGGAGAAGCCGCCCGCAGGCTGCGTCTGCGCAAACGCGACGATGTCGCGCAGCGTGATATTCACATCGCCCTCGTTGGCGAATTGCACCATGGTCTGAGTGAGCTTGCCAACGCCGGCCATGACGCTCACGCCATCATCGGCGCTGCCCGCATCGGCATAGATGGAGTAGATGCCGACCTTGACGGGAATGATCGTGAAGTTGAGTTCGTAGCCGTCGGGCGCCGCGATCTCGCGCAGGTAATAGGTGCCAGCCGAATGCTCCGAGGTGGCACCAAAGGGCCAGGCCATGTCCGCATAGCCGGGAAGCGCCTCGTCCGAGCCCGTGCTATGGCTTTGATGCGGCTCGAAGATCAGCATGCCCGCCTTGCCATCGACAGTAGCAGTATAGCCACTGGCAGCATAGTCGCTTCCGCCGGCAATGGCCTTGTCTTCGCTGCCATACAACGCAAAACGCACGCCGTTGACGGGCGAACCGTTCTGGTCGATCTTGAGAACGCGTAGCTGACGCTGCTCGTTGGGAATGTAGAGCACCGAACGGAAGTTGCGCACGAACTCGCGGGCGTCGAGAGGAGTATAGCCACGATCGGCATAGCTCGAACCCGCAGAGCCCGGATCGATGGCATGCACGAGCTGCTCGAGCCCAGAGGCCGCAGTATCGCCGTTGGCATCGGCCTCGCGTGCCAGTTGACCAAGGCGCTCGTACTTCTGCGCATCGGTCATGGCCATGACCTGAGCTTCGGTCATGCCGAAGACGCGGGCGAGCGCTGCGGGCGTGATAATGCCATAGAACATGCGCATGTCACCATCGGGATTGACGTTGAGGTAGCGATCAGCGCGACCCGGTAAGTCATGCAGCGTACCCTCGAGACGCTGGTACTCGTCATCCCAATCGAGATGCCAGGGCTCTCCTACGCCATCGACATACAGAGCCGCCTGCTTGAGAGCGGCAGCAAGGGTAAGCTCTCGCACGAGCAGGCGCAGCTGCGAGGGGTCGCTGAGGTCATAGACGCCCGGATCTTTGATGGTCGAGAAGCCCGAGAGGTTGTCGCCGGATAGCGGCAGCCATGCAAGGCCGCTATCCGCATTCTCCTTCTTAAGCATGGGCACGGCGATGACGAGGCCATGTTGCTGAATCGATGGGGGCACGGGGTCGGAATCCGGAATGCGCGTTACGAGACCACCATCCTCGCCAATCTGACCGTAGAAGATAGAGCCCGTAATACCGTTGACGTAACTGTTGAAGCTCGCATACGAGCCGGATTCGTACCGGTTATTCACCGCGAGCATCGTGTTGGCGGGATCGAAGCGCAACAGCAGGTCGCTTGGCAGCGGCTTATATCCGTCGGGAGCCTTCGTCTCGCGCAGGATGTAGAGCAGGCCAGCGCCCGTCTCGGGGTTGTAACGATCGGAGAAGTTGAATGCCTGCTCCTGGCCGTCGCGCGATGTCGTGCCGCTCAGGAAGCGCGCTTCGCCATTGGCATCGGTCACAAGCTTGGCGAGCGCAGCGCCCTCAGGTTTGACCTGCTGGAGCTTCACGTCGGCGACGTTTTCCAAGTCGACGCCTGCGGGCGTCTCGACCGCGTAGAGCTCGAACTCCGCGTTCTGCAGCGGCTTGCCGTTCTGATCGACCTTCTTGATCTGCTGGTACAGGGCAGGCTGCAGGTTGAATCGCAGCGAGATCGAGGAATCGTAGTTGCCACGCTCGAGGTAGAACATCTTCATGGTGTGCGAAGTGCTCGAGGCGAAGGTATTGTCGTTCCACTGCACGGCATCGGCACGGCCCGCACGCTCGAAGAGTTGGCGAATCGTCGACTTGATGACGGGCTCGGTGATGTAATTGCCGTCTTCATCGAAAATCTCGCCGTTGCTGTTGAACGCGGTACCGAGGTTGACCTCGCCCGTTGCGAAGTTGATGGTGCCGTAGATCTCGGAGTGGATGCCACCAAGGTCGAGCACGAGCACATCATCGATGAAGACCCAAACGTCATCATCTCCGGAAAACTCGAAGGTCATGTCCTTGCCGGCGACCTTGCCATCGATGGGCTGCCGGAAGTCCGTCTCGATGGTCATGCCAAGATGATGGTTGACAAGCGGGCCGGCACCCGGTGCGCCGTAGTTGTTATCGGCCCTCAAAACGTTGACAAGCGTGCCATCCGGTCCAAGATCGAAGGCGTCCTTTGCGCTGTTGAACGGAAAGAAGCCACCGATGCTGTTAGCATTGTCCGTACGCAAGCCGGCCGGGGCATCGTAGAGCACGAAGTGCCCATCGCTATCGCCCTGCTTGTCGGTCACGAACTCGGCAAAGTTCTTGCGCATGTTGTAGTAGAAGTAACCCTCGGCATCAATCTGGAACAGCCCCGTCACGCCCTTGTAGGACTCCTTGCCGGGATTCGCGACGTCCGGGTCGAAGAGATAGCGCAGGGAAAGCTGCTCGGGCGTGAGCGCGTAGGTACCGCTCTGACCGTTATCGGAACTGGGCAGGCCAGGATTTTGCACGCGTGCCTGGACGGCCTTGGCGATGTTCTCGGCCTGAACGGGATCGAAATCAGGATTGCCCACCGTATCGCGTCCGTTTGCCTGGTACCGCCAGCCCGCGTTGAAGTAGATCATCTCCCGATAGCCACCCCACGACACGTCACGCTCAGCCTCGCTGTAGAGATCGGGGTTACTATCGTAGCCGCCCACGAAAGCGGGATTCTCGGCATTGGGGCCCATCGTCGTATCGATGTGCGTGGCACCGTCGCTTGGGCTAAGAGAGATGTTGCCATTGGCATCCATATAGTAATCACCGGCGTTGATGGACGGGTTTCCGTTCTCGTCAAGCCAGGGTGACATGATGCCCTGCATGCCGGGACGCTCGAGCGCGATTTCGCCATATCCCGAAACGATACCCTGGTTCCAGTAGCCCAGGTGGCGCATACCGTCGCCAAAGGTGAGCATGTGCCCGTAATTGATGCTATCCGGATTGTTGAGCCAGGTATCGTAGTTGACTTCAGCAGAGGCGCCGCCCGTGGTTCCCAACGTGTCGGATCCGTAGGTGTTGACACCCGGATTCGTGACACGGACATCGGTGTCGTAGTCAAAGAGGTTGACGGTCGTGTTCTCGGGGTCGAGGCCCGGAACCACGTGATCGGCCAGCTCGGCATCGGTTACGGACTGCGGACCGGTCATCGGGGCATCGCCCGAAGCGTCGGCTTCGGGAGCGTCCTCGCCCGCAGGTGGGGTCACC
>JABLTO010088843.1_pt1 | contig 64125 bp, 62 predicted proteins | sample 7160091 | NCBI WGS metagenome assembly JABLTO01 (sample SAMN14651225, study PRJNA627086) | human gut metagenome | isolation source: feces | host: Homo sapiens
CGGCGCAGTGCACCGTCATTCCCGCTGAGGAGCTGGAGCAGGTTTCCGGTTACAATTAAAAGCTTCACTTTGCGCCGCCTCCTTTTTTCTGCGCGCTCAGCGCAAAGTTACCAAGCAAATGCACTTCTGGTTCTAACAACACGCCTTTGTTTTCATATACGACTTTCTGCACTTGGCACATCAGCGCATATACGTCAGAAGAAGTTGCGCCACCTGCATTGATCAAAAACCCTGCATGAAGCGTGCTTACTTGCGCGCCTCCAATTCGCATTCCCTTAAGGCCGCATTGCTCAATCAATGCACCTGCAAAATTTCCTTCCGGCCGTTTAAACGTGCTGCCAGCGCTCGGAAAGGATAGCGGCTGTTTCTCCCTCCGCTTTTCCGCATATTCTGCCATGCGCATCTTTGCGCTTCCATCATCCGGCTGAAGGGAAAAAGTTGCAGAAAGCACAATGCATTCTGGCGCACGGAATGCGCTGTAACGGTAGGAAAATGCTCCATCATGCGGGATGGTTTCCGAAATCGCTCCAGTTTGAGGATCCATCCAGGATACGCTTTGCAGCAGGGTTGCAATTTCACCGCCATATGCGCCAGCATTCATTGCAACCGCTCCGCCAATGCTGCCAGGGATTCCAGCTGCCCATTCGAGCCCCATAAAGCCTTGCTCTACAGACCGCTTTGCCAGCAGCGAGAGCGGTGCTCCTGCTTCCGCAAAAAACATTCCGCCTGTCCGGCGAATCGACGCGATTGCATCGCCGATGTGAAACACTGCAGCCTCCACGCCATCATCTGAAACAAGCAGGTTGGTTCCGTTTCCGATCACCTCAAACGGAATGTTGCATTCCTGCGCGGCAGCAAAAGCATTACGCAGTGCTTCTACATTCTGCGGCTCCACAAGGACGCGCGCGCATCCGCCCGTTCGAAACGACGTATATTGCGCCATCGGTACATTCTGCCGTACAACGCAGCCTTCTAGGCACTCGCAAAGCTTGGCAAACGCCGCAAACTGATCCTGCATCTCATCCTCCTCAATGCCGCACGATGTGCATCCATCTGCTTTTTCCATTTTACTTGATTTAAGTGCTTGAAACAAGCTCTTTCAGCCGCGTCTCTAAATCCTTTTGCGCTGCTTCATCCCCAGCGAGTGCACGCTGCGCGGTCTCTTTTAGGGCATCTTGATAGCGCTGTAGCAAAAATGTATTTGGAATTTGCACTTCGCAAAGATATTCTGCGGCACTAGTTATAAGCTTTGCAGCATCTTCCGCCTGGGGTGCGCTTTCCGTCGGCATAATGAGTCCTTGCTGAACAAACTGCTTTTGCGCTTTTTCCGAAAATAAGCATTCTATGAATTCTAATGCATACGGCCGCTTCTCATCGCTGGCTGTGTTTGTAAGGCCAATCATCTGAACCAGCGGAATGCCGCCTTCCAATGCGGAAGCCTCAAACGAAAACCCTTTTCCCGCAATTTGAGATGCCCCCATCTCGTTGGCAGCGCGCAGATCTGCAATGGCCATCGCAGCTTTGCCCGACTTAAATGCATCGTATTCTGCTACCTCTCCCGTTAACCCCAGAGATGCCGCCATTAGGATATCTCCCGAAAGTGCAGGTAGTTGCGTTCGATTCCCTTTTTCCTGTGCTGTTAGGAATGTTTCTGCCGCCTTTTCAATCCATGTCGCGTCGCGCTTTTCTCCTTCCGGTAAAATGGCACCGCGTTCTTGAAACAAGGCTGTATTTATGAGCAACACATGTGCAGACATTGCATAGGGTAGCGCATAAGGAATTTCATTCCATTGCCCTGCTGCACAACGCTCCTCCGAAAGCGTTTCGATCGAAATCCCAGACAGTGGAGAAAGCTGTTCTGGATAGCACAACCCTATCGGAAATGAAATCATGTCTGGCATCTCTCCCCGTTCGATCCGTTGTATATATTCCGCTTCATCCATAGCGATTACATCAAAAAACACGCCATAATGCGCCCGTTCTACGTCCTTGGCTATAGAAGCGAGCGTTGTTCCCATGCTGCCGGAATATGGTTTAAACCCAACTACATGCCAAACCGTAAGAATTCCAGTATAAGCTTCCTCTTCAGCGCTGAATTTTTCATCATAGGTCTGCATTTCCAGCGCTTCATCCAGATATTCTGGCATAAAAAATAGGTAAGCCACGATCATTAAAGATACAACCAGTTTCGAAATCCAGTGTTTCATGTGCATAGCCCCACCTCCAATTTAAGCTTATGCGTGGTTTTGCGAAAAAAGGAGGCACCTATAAATGCAAAACAAGGGATCCTGCAACCGCAAGATCCCTTATTATAACCGTCCGATACAATTATTGGATTTGGCATTTCCCGTATTGCCCCATTACGGAAAAAGTCAAAATTGTTATTTTTGGAGGAAAACAATAATGAAGATGACTGCGCAATATTTCGGACGGTTGACACAATCACGTTTATCATTGCATACATCCTACCACTATATATTGTAGAATGCAAGCACATCTCTGCCATTTTTTAATAAAAAGTAATATATTTCACAGATTATTCATGATTGAAAGGGTTTTCCATCAAATTTTCTCTTTCAGCCTCAATTTCCCCTGTGAAGCTTGGGACAAATGCAGGATCAGCAGCGTTAAGCGCTTGAATATTCACATTTTCGAACCCAAGTTGAATGCAATAATCAATTGCGCGATCGTATTCCCTGCGCAGAAGCCGGCGGTTAAGTGGAGGCACCTCATTCGCGCGATGGCACGGCATATACTGACCCATCAAGGAAAGATGCGTTGTAAGCGGAAGGTTCTCAGCAAGGAAATCAAGCACGCGCCGCGTTTCATCTACAGAGCCTGGCAAAACAAGATGCCGGACAATCAGCCCGCGTTGCGCAATGCCTTTTGCATCACAGGACAATGTACCGCATTGGCGATACATCTCTAATATTGCTTTCCCTGCAAACGAAAAATAGTTTCCAATGCCGGAATATTTCCGCGCGATCTCCGAGGATACATATTTTAAATCGGGCAGATAGATGTCCACAATTCCTTCCAAACGGCGTAGCGCATCCAGCGTTTCATAACCATTGGTGTTATAGACGATGGGAATTTTTAACCCTGCTTGCTTTGCTTGAAGCACAGCAGGAAGGATGCTGTCTACATGAGGGGTCGGCGTTACAAGATTGATATTATGCGCTCCTTGGGCCTGGAGGTTGAGCATCAACCCGGCAAGCGCCCCGGGCTCCCATTCCTTTCCGATCATCGTATGGTTGATCGCGTTATTTTGGCAAAACAGGCAATCCAGGTTGCAGCCGCAAAAAAAGATTGCACCCGAGCCGCATGTTCCGCTAATGGCCGGTTCTTCCCAAAAATGGAGCGCTGCCCGAGCGACGACTGGACGGGAGCCGGCGCCGCAAAAACCTGTTGTTTTGCTCCGGTCCACTTTGCAGACACGTGGACAAAGTGTACAAGTGCTCATTCTCGTTTTGCCTGGCTTTCCCGCCGCGCGGCTTGTTCTTTCTTTCCAGAATCCTTTTTTGTATTTTCATGTTCTGAGCTCTCTATTACCTCATAATGCGCATCTAAAATGGCATTTTCTTCCTGCATATTTGTTTTATTAGAGGAAGCGATTGGCGCTGCCTCTTCTTCATCGCCGTATCGCACGTTCCCTTCTCCTGCAGGCCCAAGTGCAATCGCATTGCGTACATACCGCTTTACCGTTAAAATAAAGCTGGTTCCCTTCCCAAGTTCGCTTTTTACGCGAATGCTTTCCCCAAGTTTTTCCATGATAAATTGAGCAATAGAAAGCCCGAGCCCTGTTCCACCCTCGCCTCGCGATTTGTCAACCTTATAGAACCGCTCGAAAATATGCGGCAGATCGGCTTCAGAAATTCCGCAGCCTGTATCCGTTACAGTCAGCACAATGGATTCTTTGGCGTTGCGCATGCCGATTGTAATCGTCCCTCCTTCGGGCGTGTAGCGCATTGCATTATCAATAAGTATAATAAGCACCTGTTCAATACGATCGGGATCGGTCATCGCATCGGGTACAGGCTCCGGAGAATCCACAACAAGCTCGATCCCCTTCTGGTGCGCTGTTCCAGAATAGCCGCTCGCGATATCGCGAATCAGCGTGTTCAAATCAACGCGCACCACCTCCATATACTCCGTTCCCGATTGCAGGCGGCTTAAAGTCATCATATCTGTAATTAGGCGAGAAAGGCGCAGCACCTCGTGAAGCATAATGCGATAATAGCGCTGCCGGTCTTCCTCATCTTTCACCATGCCATCTGCAAGCGGCTCCAGCAATCCGCGCACAGCAGTCAGCGGCGTGCGCAGCTCGTGGGAAACATTTGCCACATATTCACGCCGCATTGCTTCCAGCCGTTCCATCTCCGTTATGTCCTTGAATAGGCCCGCAACACCAACCCGTTGCCCACCATCTGTAACCACAGGGGCGATGGTAATCCAAAGAGTCTTATCGCCGGCCATGGGATAAGTAATGCTTTGCGGTTTTCCCGTTTCAAACACTTCATCAAACGCTTTCCAGACCTTTGGATCCGGCACAAGCTCTTCCCGTTTTTCAACGTTCACTGCGCCAAACATGCGCATAAGCGCTGCATTGTAGTGTGTAAGCATCCCAACTTCGTCCGTTGCTGCAACGCCATCCGTTAAGCTTTGAAGGATCTGGTTTAACTGGCTCTTTTCCGTTTTAAGCTGATGTATGGTTTGAGAAAGGGCTGCACAGAGCCTGTTGAGCGCACGCGCCAGCACGCCCACCTCTCCAACTTCATCTTCATTTACACGTATTTCAAAATCCCCTTTGGACATTGCAATCGCCGCTTCGGACATGGTGTGAAGCGGATCCGTGATACGGCGCATGCGCCAAGATGTTACCAATAGCGTAACGGGAATTACGATCGCTGCAATCCAAAGCAGGGATGTGCTAAGCTTGCTTGTTGCACCGATAATTTCCTGTGAGGATTTGATTACAAAAATCGCCCCTGCCAGTGTACCATCCTGCATAAATATGGGCGTACCGACAACGAGCGCATTATACTTTTTCCCTGGAAGGCGGACTTCATCAGTGCTTACCGTTTGCCCGGAAAGCACAATGCTGATTTGTTCGGAAAGCGCTTGCTGCATTTCGTTAGGCGTCAATCCAAAGATCGAATCTTGATATTGGATGCATTGATTATTCTGATCTACAAACAGCGTTGCACCGTTTACAGCAAGCATTTGTGTCCTAGAGAGGCGCAGGAACGCATCCTCCGTGATTTGGCCATTTAAAAATTCAATAACAAGCTGTTCTGCAGCTTCCGCTTTCGGGACCATCTCCTGCAGCTTAATATCCGTATAAGTATCGCGGCTAATGAAAACATAGCCTCCGACCATGGTAGCGGAGGCGATAAGGAGCGTAATGATAAGCGCCAAAAGCAGCCGGCGCAGAAAAATACTCTGCATGGTTATTCAACCTCAAATTTATAGCCTACGCCATAGATTGTTTTGATGCTCCAATTTAAACCGGTATTATCCAGTTTGGCGCGCAGGCGCTTAATATGCGTATCGACCGTGCGGGTTTCTCCTGCAAAATCATATCCCCAAACGCGGTTGAGCAATTGCTCGCGCGTAAAAACCTGCCCCGGATTTGACGCCAGCATATAAAGGATTTCTATTTCCTTTGGCGTGCAAATCACCGGTTTCCCGCGCAACGTTACGGTATAGCTTTTGATGTCAATCACAAGTCCATCATAAGCTACACACCCGTCGTCCGAAGTTTGTTGCTCCGTAGTCCTGCGCAGCACGGCCTTGATGCGTGCAACCACTTCGCGCGGACTAAAGGGTTTTACAATATAGTCATCTGCGCCGAGTTCAAGTCCTAAGATCCGATCAATCTCCTCTCCTTTTGCCGTAAGCATGATAATCGGAATAGAGGAATTTTTTCTAATTTCCTTGCAGGCTTCAATGCCAGACATCACGGGCATCATAATATCAAGCACGCAAAGCGCGATTTCCGCATCCAGCTTTTCAAGCGCTTCCGCTCCGTTATATGCATCCACGACTTCATATCCTTCCGCTTTCAAGTAGATGCTCAGCGATTCATGGACTACACGGTCGTCATCTGCAATTAAAATTTTGTTCGCGCTCATTTCAGCGTCCCCCCAAATTTTCTCTAGTCTGTCCGCATTATACCATATGTGCGCACCGAAAAAAACAAACTGCACTGCAAATCCTACGGATTTTCACACTTGTTCCGCATTCCGTTTCAGCGTAAACACAAATTCTACACGTCCCTCCCGGCTTTCAACCCAAATCTTTTCATGTAAAAGGTCCATGATTTCTTTTGCAATAGAAAGCCCAAGTCCAGTCCCTTCCCCAGAATGGGAATGATCCGCCTTATAAAAGCGTTCAAACAGGTGTGCAAGATCTTCCTCCGCAATCCTCCCAGCATTAGAGACACGCACAAGCACTCGAGTTTCTTCTACCTGCACTTTGATTTCGATAGGTGCCTCAACTTGAGCGTGCTTAATTGCATTATCCAACAGGATAATAAGGACTTGTTCTGTTCGGTCCAAGTTACCATATACTTCCGGAAGTAGTGCGGGAATGTCTATATGGATAGAAATTCCTCGCTCCTCCGCGGCATTTTGATAGCGCTGTGCTACATCATAAATCGTCTCTTCAATATGCATGCGCTGTTGTGTAAGCGCTACTGCTCCAGATTGTAGCCTGGAAAGTTCTAGAAGGTCATCAATTAACCGCGAGAGCCGCATAGATTCCTTCTGAATATAACCATAGTAGCGCATCCTGCCTTCTTCTTTTTTAACAAGCCCATCGCTCAGCGCATCGGAAAGGCTGCGGATAGAAGCGAGCGGCGTACGCAATTCATGCGAAACGTTTGCAACATAGTCTCTGCGTGTCTGCTCTAAACGTACGCTTTCCGTTACATCTTGAGCAAGCAGAACCGCACCTTCCACTTGACCGGTACCGTCGTAGAGTGGAGAAACCGTAACGCGGATTACAGCATCCTTTATTTTCTGTTCTATAGTTTTGGAAGTCCCGGTGCGTAAGACCTCATCAACGCGTTGCCCAAGTGTTTGGAATAAGGGAAGCGTTTCAAGCGCATCACCTTCCTTGCCACCGAGCAAAATTATGGAAGAAGGATTATATTGCATAATTTGCCCATGCAGATTCACGCTGATGACACCCTCGCCTAATCCATCGAGCGTCGTGCGTAAACGGTTGCGTTCAAATGTCAAGTCACCGATCGTATGAGAGAGGGCGCCAGAAAGCTGATTCAGCGATTGACCGAGCTGTGCAATTTCATCTTTTCCCGCAATATGGGCTCGTACGGAGAAATTGCCATGTGCCATAGCAAGTGCCGCCTCGTTCATCTGCTTTAGTGGATCAGTCAATTTGCTGGACACTAAATATGCAGGAAGCAACATAATTACTGTTACCACAACAATTGCCACCAGCAACGCTGTCCAGAGACTGTTCATTGCAGCGTTAAGCTCCTGGATGGGTTTTATTAAAAACACTGCCCCGATTACGCTCCCATCACTGCCCCAGATAGGCTCCCCCACAATCGCATCTGCAGCACGCCAGCTCCCGCGTGAGATACTCTTCCCGGAAAGCACTGTGCTAAGGTTCTGCTTCGCAAGCGCAAGCATCTCCTGGGCCTGCGCGGAATCCATATCCTGCGGAGAAACAAATAGCGTTTCATCTGCCATAAAAACAAAGGGAGTGGCATTCCAGATGTTTTTATTATTAGGTGCAACCGTAATGCGGTATTCCCTGTACCCCATGGTTCCCTGCAAAAATTCTGCAGAGCGCTCAGCCAGGAATACTGCGCTTGGAGCAAGCTCGCGCAGTTTGATTTCAGCATATGCTCCAACACCAGTGTAGCGAAAAACGAGCGCAGTTAGTCCTGCGCTCAAAACCACCGCCAACAAAACTATTGCAAGCGTTTTACGCAAAAATGTGTTTTTCATTACCGCGCCTCAAACTTATACCCAACGCCATACACGGTTTTAATCGACCAGCTGACTCCTTCCTGTGGAAGCTTTTGACGGATACGCTTTATCTGCGTGTCTACGGCGCGCGTATCTCCAAAATAATCATATCCCCAAACCTGTGAAAGAATCTGTTCTCGCCCATATACACGCCCCGGATGGGAAGCAAGCAACTCGAGAATTTCCACCTCTTTAGGGGTAAGTGGAAGTTTTTCTCCATTTACGCGGACATCGTAATTATTAATATTAATCTCGAGTCCTTCAAAGCGCAACGCTTTTTGCTGCTCTTCCTTTGTGCCCGTAAATCGTCTCAGAACCGCCTTAACACGGGCTACAACCTCACGCGCACTGAAAGGCTTTACGATATAGTCATCTGCGCCCAATTCTAGACCAAGGATGCGATCAATCTCTTCTCCTTTCGCCGTAAGCATAATAATAGGTATGCGGCTTGAAGCGCGAATCTCTCGGCATACCTCAATGCCGGAAATCTTTGGCATCATTAAATCGAGCAGGATCAGATCCGGCTTTGCTGAATTTGCAAGTTCCAGCGCTTCAGCACCATCCATTGCAGATATATGTTCGAAGCCTTCGCTTTCAAGGTAAACGCCCAGCGTTTCATGAATAATAGGCTGATCGTCACAAATCAATATTTTCTGTGCCATGCGGACACCTTCCTTGCTCTATTGAAGTAGTATGCTTTGATTATAGTATGGGGCGCTTTTCCATGCAAGGTGGCCGGAAGTTTTGTCATAATTGTACTTAATTTCGCCCATTTTTGCGCTTTTATTATGGAATCGCAAATCCACTCCCGTGCGCAGAGATAATTCAAATAAATTTCTTTGGTTACATCTCTTTTAAAGCATAGCATATTTTAGGCAATGTTTAGAACGCCGCTGCCCATTAGTTCTACAAATCCTGCTTATTCCGAAGCTTGCACTTCATCAATATGCTGAAGAATGCTATCCAAAAGATAGCGTACCGACTGCTGCTTTTCCCCACCTGCTTAATTCCCAATGAATGAAGCAGTGTTACCAGAACAATCCATGTATCCACCGTCTATTCTGTTACTGCAAATGATATCTACTGGTTTTGCCCGGCCACTTTTCTTTGATGTGGCCAATAGCCTGCTCATATTCCCCTTCCATTTAGCTAAGCACATCAAGCGCAGCTTAAGCTACCATTTAGCGGGGCAATTCAAGTTTTTGTTCAATCCTGGTATTCTTTTTCCTTTCTTCCAAAAAGCAGGGAGTTTTTACGCCGCGTGGAGGATAAATCCCATAATATCCTTTTTTAAGCCGTTTTCATCCAACCGCTCCAGCATGTTTGGTATCGAAACGAAAACTACATTTTGTTCCCTTACTGCAACGCTATATAACAAGTAAGCCGCCGTACTGCCGGCGTTTTTATAGAAATACGATTGAATCTGCATTCCATCCTGCCAGCTTCCACTGTTTCTTAATCCCGCAGCGTTCCCACATCGAAAAGGCTGTAGATGGAACTACTTGCATTGCAGACCCAATCGGCCAAGGCGCCGCAACCTTTATCCCTTAAAGTTGCGGCGTAATCCGGCGGAATATCGATCTTAGCGTTGAGCAGACCAAGATTTTTCGTAACAGATTCCACTATGGCACCGATAGGATTCATGGCTTTTTATCCGTTCGAAAAGCTTCCGCACGCTGCTCGATGTTGTGGGATGTTCACAATGGGCGCCTTCCATCGGCATCTCCTCTTGCTAACCTTTTTCTGTTTCCGGTGCCGCGTTGCCAGGTGCTGCTGCAACTGTTTTGCCAACCGAACTCTCTACCACAATTTTGCCAACTCCAATGTCTTTTTGGCAATAGGACCAGCTTTCAAATCAGTTTTCATTCTAGAAATCCCATTGTTTGATTTTGCCTTCCTCCTAAAATATAGAATTTGGGCGATATGTTTCCTTGCTTTTCGCCTTCAATGTAACGCTTTACCATAAATGCATATACACCGCTTCGGCGGAAAAACGACAAAATCACTATGGCGCACCGGCCATAGTGATTTTTAGTGAAAAATAACCCACAATGCCACCCTAACAGTGGAGCATTCTTAGCATTTGTCAGTCTTCCTCATCCGGTTCCGGGAGGATTGCGTTGTGGTAGATTTCCTGCACGTCGTCATTGTCTTCAAAGCGCTCAAGCAATCGCTCCATTTTTTCTGCTAGCTCCGGATCGGTAGCATCCACGGTATTCTGCGGGATCATCGTTACCTCCGCAGAAAGGAATGCATATCCTGCGGCTTCCAATGCCTCACGTACTGCAGAAAAGTCGTTGGCATTTGTATAGATCTCATATACGTCCTCGCCCGGCTCAAAATCTTCGGCGCCCGCATCTAGCGCAGCCATCATCAGCTCATCCTCATCGATGGATGCGCTGCGCTCCACAACGAGCTGACCCCGGCGCTCAAACATCCAGGAAACGCAACCCGTTGCACCCATGCTTCCGCCGCTCTTATCGAACAGATGGCGGATATCCGCAGCAGCACGGTTGCGGTTATCGGTCACAACATCCACTATGATGGCGATACCGTTTGGCCCATAGCCTTCATAGGTAATCTCTTCGTAATTCACATTGCCAAGCTCACCCGCAGCTTTTTTGATGGAGCGTGTGATGTTGTCATTTGGCATATTGTTTGCCTTTGCTTTTGCAATTACATCGCGCAGCTTAGAGTTATTCGCAGGGTCGCTCCCGCCCTCTTTTACAGCAATTGCGATTTCTCTCCCAATTTTCGTAAATATCTTTCCGCGCTGCGAATCTGTTTTCTCTTTTTTGTTTTTGATGTTTGCCCATTTGGAATGTCCAGACATACCGTTTTTCCTCCCCGTAAATTGAACGTTTTATTATAGCATCTCACCGGCGTGCAGCGCAAGTGCCCTATTCTTGCTTCTCAATATTTTTCTGCTGCAGCTCCAGGTATTTCGATTTGAGTTTTTTAAAGTCCTCCCAGGCATCACGTTTCTTGCCTTCATCCCGCAGCAAAGCAGCAGGATGATAAGTAGGCAAAATCCAAATGCCTTTTTTGCACTTCCACACGCCCCGATCACGGGTAATGCGCACGCTTTCATCATAAACATAGCGTGCTGCCGTAGCCCCCAGGCAAACGATAATCCAGGGCTGCACAAGGGCAAATTGAGCGCGAAGATATGGAAGGCATGCCATGGCTTCAACATCCGCCGGGACACGGTTCTGCGGAGGCCTGCATTTGACGATATTGCAGATATACACTTCTGAACGATCCAGTGCAATTGCAGCCAACATCTTATCAAGGAGTTTCCCAGCATTCCCTACGAATGGAATGCCTTGCAAGTCTTCCTCCCGGCCTGGTCCTTCTCCTACGAGCATAATTGCTGCAGAAGGATTTCCATCCCCGATTACCACATGGCTCCTCGTCTGCGCCAGCCCGCAGCCAGTACAGCCACGTAGCGTTTCGTAAAGCGCCGACCATTCATAATGCACTGCTGCATACCTCCTAAAATTATGTATCCAAACACCTTCATCCAGTTTTTTAGGGACATAAGCATGACTAAATCCGAGCCGCAATGGAAGTGCATAAAACTGCGATAAGATTGTTTTATGGTTTTCTGAAGGGATGCCCTTGCAGCAGCGCATCCAGTCCATGCACCTTTGAAACGCCGCATTCCCATCTCTGCTTATGCTTTTCCTCTATGAAACGTTCTCTGCATCCATTACGATGTTGCCGTTTGCATTTAAATATCCTGCAAAGCGATTCTATCTTTCTACATGTTTCGCCACGTTATGCGCAATCTCAAGAACACCCTTTTATTGTCGTCTGCTTCCCATATGCATCCATTCAGCCGCCTATGCCTCGCAACGGCAGCAAATATGAAACCCTGCATTTTTCCATTTGTGCTCCTTGCAAAAAATGTATTTTTCTCAGAATACCATATTTCCCTATAAATTGCACGAACTATTACTCCTGCTTATTGCAAAATCGTTATGTGCGCTTTATAATCTTTATATAAAATTTGGTTATAGGTTCACCTGGTAGCATCGTTTTTAGCGCGCCTGGAAGAACTAGGAGGACATGAATGGCAACAGACCTCGATTTGTATAGCATTTTTTGCACTGTTGCGCGCTGTGGTAGCCTTTCACATGCTGCGCGTGAACTTTATGTCAGTCAGCCTGCAATCAGCCAATCTATGCACCGTCTGGAATATGCGCTTGGCTGCACGCTCTTTACGCGCACAAGCCGCGGCATTTCCCTCACAAGCGAAGGGCGCATGCTCTATAGTTATGCAGAAAAAGCCGTAAGCTTAATCGCTGCAGCGGAAGACCGCCTCAACCGTATGCGCACACTGCAATCGGGCGGGCTCATGATCGGCGCAAGCGATACGCTTTGCCAGTTTTTTTTGCTCCCTTATCTCGAAAAATTCCATCTTGAATATCCCGATATCCAGCTTCAAGTTACCAATCGTACAACGCCAGATACCGTAGAGTTGCTCAAGGTTGGGAAAGTTGACATTGCACTCGTAAACCTCCCGGTGAACGATAGCAGCCTGCAGGTTCGGGAAGTACTCAACGTGCATGATGTATTTGTAGCGTCCTCCCGCTTTGCACATTTGAAAGGGCATCCCATTACGATGGAGGAGCTATCTCACGAGCCGCTCGTGCTTTTAGAAAAAGCATCCAATTCCAGAAAATATCTTGACGATTTTGCATCCGTGTGCGGCGTTACGCTGCATCCAGAAATCGAGCTGGGTGCACACAGCCTCCTGGTGGAATTTGCACGCATTGGCCTCGGAATTGCGTGTGTGACGCAGGAGTTCGCTGCTGACGCCATCGATAGCGGCGAACTGTTTGAAATCGAGCTGACGTCGCCAATGCCTTCGCGGAGCATTGGGCTGATTTCCCTCGAAGGGGTTCCACTCTCCGTTGCCGCAGATCGCTTTATCAGCATCGTGATGGAGAATGCAAATTCCAATGATGCATAATGGAATTCTTTTATGAAAGGAAATGCCATGGAACAAAGGCGATCTAAAAGCCGGCATACCATGCTGCGGATCGATCTTGCCATCGTCGGGATTCTGGCAGTGGCGGTTTGCTTGTTTGCGCTTTTCTATGCAGGTGGCGGCGCTTCGATTCTCTCCCCGGCCGTAGATCCCGAAAACAGTCCAGCGCCCGATGCTTCCCCGCTTCCATCGCCGAGCCCTTCTTCCACGCCGGCATCGGTTTCCACAGAAGGGCGCCTTATACCATATTTGGAAAATGGGCTTTGGGGCTACAAGAACACCGCTGGGCAGGTTGCAATTGAACCCCGCTTTTCCGCTGCCTATGAATTCGATGGGGATGCCGCTTTTGCCGCAGAAAACGGCTATTATGGACTCCTGGCAAAAAATGGCATATGGGTTGTGGAGCCTGTTTGGGAAGCTGTCGAAGCGTTTTCCGAGGGATATGCCGCCGTAGAATCCGGCGGAAAATGGGGGTTTATTGATACGAGCGGGACCCTCGTGATCGATTATAAATTTCGAGAAGTTGGCAGTTTCCATTGCGGCCGCGCAATTGCACGCAGCGCATCAAGCTATGGTTATATTGACATCAATGGCGATGTTGCCGTGTCGCAAAAGTGGACCGCTGCAGGCGATTTTGCAGAAGATGTTGCGTTTGTACGTTCCGAATCCAACAATAGCTATATCATTGATAAAGTTGGGGAAAAGATTGCTACGCTCAGCTCCCGCCAATATGGCACATGCTTCTCAGAAGGTTTTGCCGTAATTGAAGAGGACGATTGCGCATATTTCCTTAACAGCTATGGACAAACCGCATTTAAGGAACAATACCAAGAAGCGCTCTCTTTCTGCGGTGGCTACGCAGCCATAAAACAGGACGGCCTCTGGGGATACATCAACACCAAAGGTGTGCTTGTCATCTCTAACACATACGCTGCAGCACAGTCTTTTTCCGGCGGATTGGCTGCTGTAAAGGATGCGCAAACCGATCTTTGGGGTTATATCGGAATAGATGGTAAATATGTGATCTCACCTGCGTATGAAGAAGCGCAGCCGTTTTCCGATGGTTATGCAGTTGTAAAGCAGGAAGGGGTTTACTATATTATCAATAAGCCCACTGATGCTACACCCCTATCTCCAGTTTTGCTTTATGCGCCATAAGCTTTTTTTGTTTTTCGCATAGCATGTGTCCGTATATTAAAGACACATGTTTTTTTCTTTTCATTTTTTTAATTTAACCTTCCACATTGTGTTGCTATATCAAATACAAAATGTTATAATTTGTATGCATTATAAAGACACATATGGAGGTGACCGCTATGCAGCAGATGATGGACGCCCTTGTAAAGGAACATGGTGGGCCGGGTCTTGCCTTAAAACGCGTGCCCATACCGAACCCCGGAATTGGCGAAGTGCAGATCAAAATCCATAAAACAGCCATTTGCGGTACAGATGTGCACATCTATAATTGGGATTCCTGGAGCCAGCAGCATATCCATACGCCAATGGTGATCGGGCATGAATATGTAGGCGAAATCACTTGCCTCGGCCCGGGTGTAACGGATTACGCAATCGGCGATATCGTGTCAGGGGAAGGCCACATCGTATGCGGTCATTGCCGCAATTGCCGTGCAGGCAATGGGCAATGGTGTAAGTTTACCCGAAGCGTTGGCGTAGACCGGGATGGTGCCTTTGCAGAATATCTCTGCATTCCGGAAACAAACGTAATCAGAATTCCGAATGGCATTGCACATATTCCAGAAGAGATTATTTCCTTTTTTGACGCTTATGGAAACGCTACACATACGGCTACAATGTTCGATGTTGTCGGCGAAGATGTTCTCATTACAGGGGCTGGCCCAATTGGCATGATGGCGGTCGCAATCTGCAGGCAGAACGGGGCGCGGCGTATAATTGTTACGGATGTGAATCAGTATAGGCTCGACCTTGCAAAACGCATGGGGGCGGATGCAATCGTGAACCTGCAGCATGATCGATTAGAAGATGCGATGCATGCACAAGGCATGGTAGAAGGATTTGATGTCGGATTGGAAATGAGTGGGAGCGGCGCTGCGCTCAATCAGCTTCTCAAATCCATGCGCAATGGCGGAAAAGTGGCGCTGCTCGGCATTGCAGGGCCCGGAACGGTGATTGATTGGAACGATGTAATTTTTAAAGGGCTAACGCTTCAAGGCATTTATGGGCGCAGAATGTATGAAACCTGGTACAAACTAATGGCTATGCTCGAAGCTGGATTGGATCTTTCCCCCATCATTACACACCGTTTCCACTACACGGATTTTGAAAAAGGATTTGATGCAATGAACAGCGGCCTTTCGGGCAAAGTGATTCTGGATTGGAGCGTCTAATCTGCAGGAGTATCGGAGGGAGGTAAAACCGTGAAAGCAGCACTTCAGTTTTTTCAAAGCGAACTCGATTCCATACGGACGGCCGGAACTTATAAGGAAGAACGCATTATCATAACACCACAAAATGCTGCAATCAGTACCACAACAGCGTCAGATGTGCTTAATCTGTGCGCGAACAACTATCTTGGCCTTTCGGATCATCCGGAAGTGATTGCAGCCGCAAAATCGAGTTATGATACATGGGGATTTGGCCTTTCTTCCGTGCGTTTCATTTGTGGAACGCAGAAGATTCACAAGCGTCTGGAGCATAAAATTTCCGATTTCCTGGGAATGGATGACACGATTCTCTATTCTTCCTGTTTTGATGCAAATGGCGGGCTGTTTGAAACCCTCCTCGGTCCAGAGGATGCTGTGATTTCCGATGCGCTCAACCATGCGAGCATCATTGACGGCATCCGCCTGTGCAAAGCCAAGCGTTTCCGCTATCGGAACAACGATATGGAAGACCTGCGCGTACAGCTGCAAGCTGCACAGGGCGCGCGGATCAAGCTCATTGCAACCGATGGCGTTTTTTCCATGGATGGCTTCATCGCCAATTTGTCCGCAATCTGCGATCTTGCAGACGAGTTCGGTGCGCTCGTCATGGTGGATGACAGCCACGCAGTCGGCTTTATGGGGCAGCATGGGCGTGGGACGCCCGAACATTGCGGTGTAATGGGCCGTGTAGATATCGTTACAGGCACATTGGGCAAGGCGCTCGGCGGCGCAAGTGGCGGCTATACAGCAGCGCGTCAAGAGATTGTAGATCTGCTACGCCAGCGCTCGCGTCCCTATCTGTTTTCCAACTCCCTTGCCCCAGCCATCTGCGCCGCAAGCTTAAAGGTATTCGACATGCTCAGTACCTCCACAGAGCTGCGCGACAAAGTCCATGAAAATGCGCGCTATTTCCGCGCACAGTTGGAAAGCCTAGGGTTTGATGTGCCAAAGGGTGAGCATCCCATCGTCCCGGTCATGCTATATGACGCGGCGATTGCACAGGAATTCGCATCACGCATGCTTGCAAAAGGTGTGTACGTGATAGGGTTTTCCTACCCTGTTGTACCGGAAGGGAAAGCGCGGATCCGCACGCAGGTTTCTGCAGGGCATACCAAAGAAGATCTCGATTTCGCTGTACGCTGCTTTGTAGAAGTACGGCAGGAAATGGGGCTCTCTGCCGGCTAACTTTGGCAAAAAGCTGGGCAAAGGATTTTGCCCAGCTTTTTTCATTCGACCTCCGTTTTGTTTTGTTGTTGTCCTTGACGCTTCCTTTGCTCTTGATGGCGTTGCTTATTCGTCCGTTGCTGGTCGTTGCGTTTCTTCTGTTGCTTTTGATTTACCGGAAGGTATTCATCCTCATAATGAAAACTCATGGTCGCTCCTCCTTTCGCGGGTTACTATGGGATTAGTATTTGCCCCGGCTTTGCCATTATGCCTGGTTATGCTTTCCGGGAGAAGCAAAAAATATAGGCTCCGTCATGCTTTGCAGGATTTGTGGATATTCGCAAGCGTTTGTTTTACAATACCATTTTTTGCAGCAGTGCTATTGCATCGAAGGCATCGCAAGGGAATCAATCCATATTGAGCCGTTTGTGCGAGAATGATACAATAAAAATACTTTAAATTGAGGAAGGAAACTCAACCCACTATGTTCTTAACCTTCAAAAACCTAACAATTCGGAACGCTTCTGAGCATGATGCTGTGCAATTGGCTGCTTGGTGGAACGACGGAAAAATCATGGCACATGCCGGTTTTCCAAACGGAATCGGCCAAACGGCCGAGCAAATAGCCCAGAGCTTACGTTCCGATGCAGACACAGTTCGACGGCGTTTGATCATTGAAATGGATGCTATACCAATCGGCGAAATGAGCTATCGAAATACTGGAAACGGGGTTGTTGAAATCGGCATTAAAATCTGCGATTTTTCCCTCCACAACAAAGGTTTGGGCAAAGTATTGCTCAGCATGCTTATCTCCGCCTTATTTCAGATGGGGTATGTGAAAATCATCCTGGATACCAACTTCAACAATCGGCCCGCGCAGCACGTCTATGAGGCGCTCGGCTTTCGGCAACAAGGCATACGGAAAGATGCTTGGCGCAATCAGCTTGGTGAGCTGCAAACATCTATCGACTATGCGCTTATACCAGAAGATTTTGTAAATTTTACAAAATAATATAAAGATAGATTCTGTCGTCGTTTGGCGGACTCAAAGTTTTCTAATGCTGCGTTGTCTCTAATTTTCCAATTGCACAGGGTGCACGCACCCCCAATCGGTTTATTAAGCTTTTCTTCCTTGAAGCATCCATCAATGCGCCCATAGTTTTTCTGATACGCAGATGTTTTTATGAACCCGTCATGCGGGCAGATCTTCCCTCAGAAAAGCATCACAACAGCACTGGGGATGATTGTAAAAGCACAACTGAAGCATTTCAGCGCATGGAGACACGCTCCATTTGCAAAGCGTGCGCCTATGCCGCCGGCACGCTTTTGTGAATCCAAGGAGTCGTTATAGGGAGGGAATTTTCTTCCTGCCATTTCATAGTTGGGTAATCCGTAAGCATCTTTGCTGCCCCAAACGCCAAAAACTTTAAGAAATGCTTGCAAAAGTGTATGCTCCATGTTAGAATAGCACTGTTTGATTCTAAGGTTATGCTTACGGCTGGTAAGGAGGTGTAATAGCATGGGTAAGTTTTGCGAAGTATGCAATAAAGGGGCTATGTCCGGAAATCTGGTCAGCCATTCCAACAGGAAGACCAAGCGCACTTGGGCACCCAACGTTCAAACCGTTCGTGTTGTAGTCAACGGCACGCCGCGTAAAATGAACGTCTGCACACGCTGCCTTCGTTCCGGCAAGGTTGAACGCAGCTTCTAAGCTTCACATAGCAGTTTAGGCGGTGCTATAAGCGCCGCCTTTATTTTGTTTATTAACAAGTCCGCAGCAACATCTGGATAATTACGACAACTGCACCGGAAAGAAGCAACGATAAAAAAAAGCTCACACCACAGCAAAGCAGAATGATGGTAAGCAGCAAAAACAGAAGCGCGCAACGCAGTGTCCTTCTTCTTATACAACGCTTTTTAATCCGCACCATGGCAGGCCTCCTTTGCATCTGCCCCCCTCCTTTTCAACAACTCTCTTTAGTTTAATATACGCGCACACATCCAGAACGGTTCACGCACCGCCTTGTTACGGAATACAGTATCGTATATCACTCTTGTATTTATGGAGGAAACCTATGGCGCACACGCTCGTAGAAGCAAACGATGTTTGCCTCACATATCATGAACCGACCGCTGAAACACGCGCGATTGAACATTTAAGTTTTCAAGTGAATCAAGGGGAATTCGTTTCAATCGTAGGCCCATCCGGCTGCGGGAAGACGAGCATTCTCTCCCTCCTTGCAGGGCTCATGAAGCCTTCTGAAGGGGAGATCCACATTTATGACGGAAAACAGCCAGGCTATATGCTACAACGAGACCATCTGCTGGACTGGCGAACCATTGAAGGTAACATCATGCTTGGTTTGGAAGTAAAGCAGATGGCAACGCCGGAGAACCGCGCCTATGCACTATCGCTTCTGGATACTTATGGCCTTTCGGAGTTTCGGCATCATTATCCGCGCCAGCTCTCGGGCGGCATGCGGCAAAAAGTGGCTTTAATTCGTACGCTTGCTACCTCTCCGGAGTTACTGCTGCTTGATGAACCCTTTTCCGCACTCGACTATCAAACTCGCTTGCGCGTAGCAGATGAAATCCATTCCATTTTAAGGCGTGAAGGGAAAACCGCAATCCTTGTCACGCATGATATTTCAGAGGCAATCTCCATGAGTGACCGCGTGCTTGTTTTTTCCAGCCGTCCGGCAACGCTCAAGCATGAGCACAGCATTCACCTCTCTGGCGACAATACACCGCTTGGCAGGCGAAACGCACCGGAATTCAAGGACTATTTCGATATGATTTGGAAGGAGCTTGATAGTTATGAAAAAACGTCTGCCTCATAACTGCTCAAAGGAGCATGCAGAATACTTGCAGGCGATTCTTCGGCGTGAACGGTTCATCTCCATCACCCGCTATTTGATTTTGATCGCATTCATTGCACTGTGGGAAGTGTTTGCACGCACGGGCATCATTGACCCCTTCATTGGCAGCTCTCCTACCCGTATTTGGGAAACTTTGGTTCGGCTGTATACAAACGGAGAGCTTTTTGAACATATTTGGATTACGCTGTATGAAACCGTGGTGGGCTTTCTTCTGGGCACGCTTTTGGGAACGCTGGTGGCAATCCTGCTCTGGTGGAGCAACACACTTTCCCGCATTCTTGATCCTTACCTCGTTGTGCTCAATGCACTGCCTAAAATTGCGCTTGGTCCAATCTTAATCGTCTGGTTTGGCGCAGGCGTCAAGAGCATTATTGTAATGGCTCTTCTGATTTCGCTCGTTGTAACCATCATGAGCGTGCTCGTTGGGTTTAATGAAATCACCGGGGAAAAGCAGCTGCTAATGCGTACACTTGGGGCAAACAAGCTTCAGATTTTTACAATGGTTGTCCTTCCCGCGTCAGTCCCGACGATCATGAGTGCACTCAAGATCAGCGTAGGCATGAGCTGGGTCGGCGTAATCGTTGGGGAATATCTTGTTTCCAAAGCGGGGCTCGGATATTTGATCGTATATGGCGGCCAGGTATTTAAGCTTGATCTTGTGATGACGAGCATCGTCGTGCTTTGCGTGCTTGCTGCACTCATGTATTATGGTGTTGCTTATCTTGAAAAGAAACTCGTGCTTTGGCGCACGCATGAATAAAGTTTATACCAGCAGGATCTCTGGATAAACTTCGCCTGCCTCAATCGTAAGCAATGCAATGGAAGGCGCTCTTCCATCCCGCGGCAGATACGGACTTCCAGGGTTTACCGCAAGTACAGCGCCACTTGCCTCTACAAGCGACACATGGGTATGGCCATACAGTGCAAGCGCGCAACCAAGCTCTTGGGCACGGTAAAATAAGCGCGTTCGATCCCAGCGCACCCCATATTGATGCCCATGGCACAGGAGTAAGCGCACGCCTGCAAGTGTGATGACCTGCTCCGCGGGGGTGCGCACATCCAAATCGCAATTACCGCGCACTGCATAAACAGGGACGCCTGCCTGCTTTTCCAGCAATCGGGCGTCCCCTGTAACATCGCCCAAGTGGATCCATGCTTCTGCATCTGGAAGCGCGCCTAATGCACGCGCAAGTCCAGCTGCAGCCCCATGTGTATCGCTGATTACACCAACACGCATTATGCTTGCTCCGCCGCCAGCGCTTCCCTAATTGCCTCAAGGCCGCGCTTCCTGTGGCTGATGCTGTTCTTTTCGGAAGCGTCCATTTCAGCGAACGTTTTTCCAGCAGGCACATAGTAAAACAGAGGATCGTATCCAAAACCAGCTTGTCCACGCGGTGCGCGCAGAAGCATTCCTTCCACCTCGCCGCGGCGGATCAGCGTTTCGCGTCCCCGTCGCGCCAATGCAATGGCGCTTACAAACTGGCATGCGCGCGCATTCTCCGGCACATCCTGCATGGCGGCAAGCAGTTTGGCATTGTTCGCTGCATCGTCATGCCCTTCCCCTGCATAGCGGGCACTGTGGACACCCGGTGCGCCGTTAAGCGCATCTACCATTAAACCGCTGTCATCGGAAAGTGCAGCATCTGCATCGGCTACCGCAAGCACTTCTTCAGCCTTTTTTCGGGCGTTTTCTTCAAAGGTTTCCCCATCCTCCACCACGTCGATCGCAAGATTCGCCTCCTTAAGGGAAAGGATCTCGTCAAAATACGGCGCGAGAATGGCCTTGATCTCTTCAACCTTATGCGCATTGTTGGACGCAATCACAAGCTTCATGTTTTTTCTCCGTACAAAAAATATGGGGGTGTGCGTTTGCACACCCTTATTATATTACCATATTCTTTCTTGTTTAGGAAGCAAATTCATTTACATACATAGGCGCGCTTACGGCGGCGCTGAATTCATATGGCTCCCCCTCTACCATAAGGTTAAGCTCATAGACAGGTTCGAGCGCATTCGCAGTAAGATACATTGTCGTATATGCAGCCGCATCAAGGCCTTCCGTATATTGCACTGAAAGGAACTCCGCACTGACATCCACCGTTGCAACGCCATCAAACAGGTCTGCCGAAATCAGTTCGGTTCCTTCCGGGAAGCAACACCGCAGCGCATCGCTCTGCGGCCCTTCGATCAGCGCGCGCATCGCTGTTTCAATGCTGGCACCATCCTCCACATACCGCGTAACAGGAACATTCAAGCTCGCGCTTTGGTTGGGGAAATAAAGCGTAAGTGCAGTTGCCCCCTCCGTGCTGGCACTGATTTCCCCATCCTCCGCATTGAGCGCAAACGGCGCCATTGCTGCTTTTACGTTGGTTCCGTTGGGAAGCTCTGAAACTTTCTGGCCATCCAGCGTAATGCGCACGGAATCTATTGTTGGGAATTCCGTGAGCGTGTTTACAATTGCCGTTACCATCGCTCGCTCTTCCTGCACGGTTTCCTGCGCTTCCATACCGGAAAGGTCCAGCGTGGCTTCCCCATCGCTCCCAATCCGCAAAGATAACGCAGTGCCTTCCGGGATTACGGTCTGCAGGCCCATCATGGCCGCAGATGCCCGATTTGCTTCCGTATCCGTTAAATAGCTCAGTGCTGCTTTACCGATTCCTTCTTCCCACGGAATCATTTTCATTACAGGAACGATAAATCCATCGTCCGTTGCGTAATACAGCACCGTGCGCCTATAGCCCTCCTCGGTAGAGCTTGCGCTCTGCTCCAGATCGCCTTCCATAATTTCGTCCGTAACGGAAGGCTCCTCAGCAGCATCCTGCTTGCAGCCTGCTGCCAATACAAGCAATGCTATTGCGGCAATGCCGCACAAAAGCCTTTTCAACATAAAAGACCCTCCATTCATCTCAGCTTATTTACCTTAAGCTTATTCCATGTATGGAGGGAAAATGACGATAATTATGGCGCTGTGGGCTTAAGCGTTTTTACAAGCGTTTCTTCCGGCGTCACATAAGCAGTTCGATAGGTAGTATAGATGACCATGCCCGGCTTTGCGCCCGCTGGTTTCTTTACATACTTGCGCAGCGTATAGTCCACAGGGATATTCTCCCCGCCCCGTGCCTTGCTGTAATAAGCTGCCAGCGTAGCGGCCTCAAGAAGCGTCTGTTCGCTGGGCGCGCCTTCACATTTTACGATGACATGAGAACCCGGGATGTTCTTCGTATGCAGCCAAAAATCGCCTCCCTCTGCAAAGCGCAGCGTAAGCGTATCGTTTTGCTTGTTGTTTTTCCCAACATAGATGCGCGCATTTCCATCCGAAGATACAAAGCAAAGCGGCTTGCTCGCAGCATATTTGGGGGATTTTTTCGCTCCTTTTTCCCGCTTGAGATACCCCTGCTCCCGCAGTTCTTCCACCAGTTCTGAAAGCTCCGCATCCCCAGCGCATTTGCGCAGGTTATCCAACTGCCCCTCAAGATACGAAAGCTCCGTTAATGTTTGTGCGCGTTGGGTGCCTGCCATATCGCGCGCTGCTTTTTGCTTCTGATATTTTTTAAAGTAGCGCTGCGCGTTCTCTCCAATGGAAAAGCGCGGATCAATCGGGATTTTTATCATTTGGGGCGGATCCAGGTAATAATTGAGCACGGCTGCCTCCTGCCCATTCTGTTTCACAGAATGCAGATTCGCCGTAAGCAGCTCCCCATAAAGCCGATTTTGCTCAATGCTCTCTGTTGCATTGAGCGCATCCGCATAAAGCGCTAGCTTTTTCTCACACCGCTCGATGTTGTTTTGGAGCACCTTGCGCACAGCCGCACTATGGCGCTGCATGCGTTCAAAAATATCATGTTGCGCGCAAAACTCGTCATAGGCCGCGCCAATGCTTTCCGCTCTGCGGGATTTTACATCGTTCGGGATAAAAGGATAAACGCCAATTGGTTCATCGTATGCATTTAGAGCAACCGTAGGTGTAAATTCGCCGAGCATGAGCGCATGATAAAAAGTATACAGGCTTTGGGCAAGCATGTCCCGTATTGCACCGTCCAGGGCTTCACAGGAAGTTTCGCTCGTAACACGCGCGGCAAGTGCAGCAGCCATCGCAGGGGAAAGGCCAAAAAATGAGCTAGATAGGCGCCTATCGATCCGCCCGCCCTGCAAAAGTGCATTTTGAAATTCCTCTTTTTCAGCACAAAGCGGATTCGTTTTTTCCTGCTGCGGTGGAAGTTCATATCCAACGCCCGGCAAGATCAATCGCACATTGGACATGCCTACCCCAACATGGCGGATCGCATCCACAATGATCCTCTTTTCGTTTACCAGGATGATATTGGAATGTTTGCCCATGATCTCTGCGATAAGCCGATATGGCACAAGATCCCCGAGCTCATTCTGCGCTTCGATGGTCATGACGAGCACGCGATCCAAATTCGGCTGTTCGGCCGATAGAATTCTTCCGTTTAAAATGCGTTTGCGCAGCAACATGCAGAACATGGGTGCGTCAGCTGGATTGGTGCGTTTGATCTCCGTAAGATGCGCCCGCGTATTCGCAGCAGAAGCGGAAATAAGGAGTTTGTAATTCCCGCTTGCTGCGTGCACGCCCAATAGCAGTTCATCGCGTTCCGGCTGCTGTATTTTATCAATTTTCCCACCTACAAGCGTCCGTTGCATTTCAATCACGGATGCATGCAGATTCAATCCATCCATTGCCATAAGGCGTTTCCTTTGTAAAAACAGTTTTGTGAAAGCGGTTAAACAATCGTGTTCTTTAGCGTTCCAATGCCTTCGATTTCCACGGCAATTACGTCCCCCCGCTGCATGGGGCCGATGCCTTCTGGCGTTCCGGTTGCAACTACGTCGCCCGGCAGAAGCGTCATGCAGGCAGACATGTAGCAAATCAGCTTATCGATGTCATGTGTCATCCTAGCCGTCGTGGAGTTCTGGCGTACTTCTCCATTCAAAACAGAGCGAATCCTAACATTGCCTGCATCGAGCTCCGTTTCAACCCATGGCCCAATCGGGCAGAATGTATCAAAGCTTTTTCCGCGCGTCCACTGGCCGTCGCTCTTTTGCAAATCGCGCGCCGTAACATCGTTGAGGCAGGTATACCCGAAAATATACTCCTTCGCATGCCCCGGCCTTACCCCATGCGCCATTTTGCCGATGACCACGCCAAGTTCCGCCTCATAATCCACGCGCTTGCTCAAGGACGGATACACTACTCCGTCCCCATTCCCAACAACGCAGGTATTGGGTTTTAAGAACAGCAGCGGCTCCTCCGGCTGCCCCTCATGCATTTCATCCGCATGTGCTTTATAGTTTTTCCCAACGCACACAATCTTCGTCGGTTCAACGGGCGCGAGCAGGCGAACGTCCGCAAGCGGATAAACCCGCCCATCCCTTATAAGTTCCGCATAGGGTGTGCCGCATAGCCGCACTACAGTTTCCCCTTCCAGGACTCCATAGAATACGTCATTTTGATGGTTTACCCGAACAATACGCATGTTTTTCTCCTTTGCAGCATTTGATCTTTTGTATTATGGCGTTGGAATACGCTCGAGCGACGAGCAGGAAATCTCATAGGTCGTGCGCTCAGCGACCGTGCCATCCTCATAGCATTTTTGGTATTCCCGGCTTTGCATTCGGCCAGCAAGGCGAATGCGTTCTCCAACCGAAAGGTTCTGGGCGAACCGCGCATTGCGTCCCCAGGCAATACACGGCAGATAATCCGATTTATGGTAAGAGCGGTTCACGGCAAGCAGCAGATCAGAAATTTCCCTCGAGAAGGGCGTAGTCCTAAAGTTTGCCGGCTTGCAGAGATACCCGCAAAGCGAAACTTCATTGCATGGGGTAAACGTAGCAGGATCCAGCAGAAGGAAGCTGCGCGCAAAAAGCGTCACCATAAGTCTGTTGCCGCCTTCTGTCCGCTTATTATAAGAGCGGATCTGACCCTCCAACATAGCAGCATCTCCATCCTGCGGCAGCACATCAAACAATCTGCCCGGCACGATTAACGGAAGCACATCCATTACACCGCTTAAACGTGGTATGGCAAGATGCATGAAATAAAACGCCTCGCCATACAGCATATGATCCAATACGACATCCCCTACGATCGTGCCTGCCATATGCGCATGGTTGTTCTCATATCCTTTGTCCATACTTGCTTTCTCCATTCGTTTGGAATGGTTATAAGTATGAACCAGACGCAGGGGTTATGTATTGGCGGAATCCAGTTTGGGGTAAGCCTGTGTAACAACGTCATCCAGCAATGCCATCACCAGAAGCATCCCTTTGCTTGCGCGCGCATCAATGCGCACAAGATCCGTATTTGCTTCTGTTTTCGTGCCATGCTTTTGCTCGATGATAAAATCAAAAGGCATTTTGACATAAAATGCTGCCGCGATGCACGTCCCGTTGCTGCCGTTTTTCTTAAAGTCAAACGTTTTAAGCCCTTTTCCATTACGGCCCTGCACATCATAATCAAACACAAAGCTGCGCTTTGCGTAACCGCGGTCAGTCAACACTAAGATTTCACCCGCTTCCTCAATCTGTTCAAAGAAGCATACTTCATCCCCCGCATCGAGCTTAATGCATTTTACACCGCTGGATACCCGCCCCATTTGCGGCACGGTATCGGTTTCAAAGCGGATGCTCATGCCGAGCTTGGTAATAAGAAGGATGGTATCCGCCTTGCGTGGCTGCACGCCGAGCAGCGCATCTCCTTCTTTCAGAGATATCGCCTGCACGCGGCGTGTACGCGTTAAATATTCGGCTGCATCTGTGCATTTTACATTGCCTTGCTTCGTAAAGAAATACAATGCGCCCGCTTGCAGCTCCTCCATGCATTCTACAACGTATTCGTCCTTTTCCAGCGTCAAGATGGAATTTAGGTTCGTCGGCCGTGCACCCTGCTTGGATTCCGGTATCTCGTCCACAGGAAGCGTAAAACATGCCCCAAGGTTCGTAAACAGTTTCACGCGCCGGTCCGTTTTCGTTTCGAGCGCGGAAAGTACCCGCTCGCCTTCGGCAGCAGGCATCCGCTTCGGCATACGGCGGATACGCCCACCGTCAAGCAAGAGCACGACCGCATCTTCGGAAGGCTTCGTTTCAAGTTCCGGCACCGTAATCACTTTTTCCGCGCGGATCAGCTGCGTGCGCCGCGGCGTGCTATAACGATCGCGAATTTCGATCAGCTCTGTTTTGATCACAGAGCGCAAGCGTTCCGGCGATTCTAGAATTGCGCGGAGCTCCTTGATGCGTTGTTTAACTTCCTTGTATTCCTTCTCAATCGCCCGAAGTTCAAGATTCGTAAGCCGCTGCAGACGCAGGTCCAGAATCGCCTGTGCCTGCACTTCGGTTAAGCTAAAACGCTTCATTAGGCCTTCGCGCGCTTCCTTGGGGGTCTTGGAGGCTCGAATAAGCGCGATCACAGCATCAATATTCAAGATGGCAACCATGAGCCCTTCCAGAATATGCTCACGCCGTTCCGCTGCATCAAGATCAAAGCGCGTGCGCCGCGTAACAACATCCTCTTGATGCGCAATATAATATGCAATCAGCTGCTTGAGGCCCATAAGCTGAGGTTTTCCAGCTGCAATCGCCACCATATTTACGCCAAAAGTAATTTGCAAATCTGAATACTTATAAAGATACTGCAGGATTTTCTCAGCATCCGCATCCTTCTTGACTTCAATTACGGCACGCATGCCCATGCGGTCGGATTCATCCCGAATGTCGCTGATGCCGGCAAACAGGGTCTTCTTTTCCTGCGCAACCCGCAAAATCTCTTCAAGCGCCCTTGCTTTATTAACTTGATATGGCAACTCATGCACAACGATGAGCTTTTTCCCATTTTTGAGCGTTTCGATCTCCGCTTTTGCGCGCAACGTCAGCTTTCCGCGGCCTGTTTCATAGGCTGTTCGGATCTCTTCTGAATCGAGAATATAGGCACCGGTTGGGAAATCGGGGCAAGGGATGATCTGCATAAGCGCATCGAGTGAGATATCCGGGTCATCCATCTGCGCGATGACAGCGTTGATCGCTTCATCGAAATTATGCGGTGGGATATTCGTTGCAAGCCCTACGGCAATGCCGCTTGCACCGTTAACCAGAAGGTTCGGAAAGCGGCCCGGCAGCAGATCCGGTTCCTTTTGTGTATCGTCAAAATTCAAGCTGAATTTGACCGTATCTTTTTCAATATCGCGCAAAAGTTCCAACGCAAGGGGCGTCATGCGGGCTTCTGTATAGCGCATTGCCGCAGCGCTGTCGCCATCCACAGAGCCAAAATTCCCATGCCCATCCACGAGCGGCATCTGCATATTGAAGTCCTGCGCAAGCCGCACCATGGCATCATAAACGGAAGCGTCACCATGCGGATGATATTTGCCGAGGCAGTCTCCCACAATGCGGGCGCTTTTGCGATGCGGCTTGTCCGGCGTAACGCCAAGGCCCATCATCGTATACAGGATGCGGCGCTGTACAGGCTTTAAGCCATCTTCCACGCGCGGCAACGCGCGCTCAAGGATAACATGCTCCGCATACGGGATCATGGAGTTGTGCATCACATCCTCCATGCCGCGTACAACGATTTTTTCTCCCAGCAGCGTGGGCGGCAAGTCGTTTTTTTTCGCCATATCCGTTATCCTTCCTGCGCGGGCTGCACGTCAACCCTGCTCTCAAATGTATCGAGCTTGTTAAAATCGGCAAACTCGCTGATATACTCCTTGCGCGGCGCCACTTTATCCCCCATGAGAATCGTAACGATATGTTCCACATCCGCTGCATCCCCTATGGTTACTTGAATTAAGGAGCGGTGCTCTGGATTCATGGTGGTTTCCCAAAGTTGCTCCGGATTCATTTCTCCAAGGCCTTTATAGCGTTGCAGCGTATAGTTTCCGTTTTTTCCGCTCCCTTTAAGCGCTTTTGCAAGTGCCGCATCGTCATAAACATACTGCGCATCCTTTCCCCGCTGGATCTTGTACAGCGGTGGCTGGCCGATAAAGACATGCCCGTCCATGATGAGTTCCCGCATGTAGCGATAGAAGAACGTAAGCAGGATTGCGCGGATATGCGCGCCGTCTTGGTCGGCATCCGAAAGGATAATGATCTTGTTGTATTTCAAGTTGGCGAGGTTGAATCCCTCTCCAATCCCCGTTCCCAAAGCGGTGATAATGGAACGGAATTCGTCGTTTGCGAGGACTTGATCGAGCCTCTTTTTCTCTACGTTGAGCGGCTTCCCGCGCAGCGGCAGAATGGCCTGGAAGCGCCGATCCCTTCCCTGCTTGGCACTCCCCCCAGCGGAATCGCCCTCTACGATAAAAAGCTCGTTGCGCAGTGCATCGCGTCCTGTGCAGCTGGACAGCTTTCCCACCAAAGGGGCGTTCTCCAGTCTGCTCTTTTCGCGCGCCATGGTTTTCGCCTTGCGCGCGGTTTCGCGCACATGGGCAGCCTTGACCGCCTTTTCGGCAATTTTCCCTGCAGTATCCGCATTTTTTAAGTCCTCCAGCAGAGGAACGAGCATCTCGTTCATTACATACTCGACCGCAGGGCGGGCTTCCGTATTGCCAAGACGCGTTTTGGTTTGCCCCTCAAACTGAATGGAATGCATCTTCAGTGAAATAACTGCCGTGAGTCCTTCGCGAAAATCTTCGCCCGAAAGCGATGGATCCTTATCTTTCAAAATCCCGTTTTTGCGGCAGTAATCGTTTAATATTTTGGTAAACGCAGCTTTAAAGCCGGTTTCGTGCGTACCGCCTTCTGTGGTTGGGATATTGTTCACATAAGAAAAAATGCTTTCGGAATATCCATCATTGTGCTGGAACGCAATCTCAACTTGAATTCCGTCTTTGCTTCCTTTAAAATGAAGCGGCTCATCATAGAGCGCTGTTTTATCTTCATTAAGGTATTTTACAAAATCCGAAAGTCCACCATCGAACTTAAATTCCGCCTGTTTCTGCCCCCCACGCTCCCTTTCATCCAAGATGCGGAACAAAACACCACGGTTTAAATATGCAAGTTCGCGCAGCCGTTTTACGATTATATCATAATTCATTTCAAGTGTTTCAAACACTTCTTTATCCGGTAAAAAGGAGATTTTTGACCCTTGTCTGCGTGTCCGCCCGAGCTCTGTAAGCGGTGCAACAGGCTTCCCGGAATGCATTTTGCCTTCGCTGTCGCGGTAGCTGTGGAATTTCTGTTCATAGATGCGTCCCTCCGTGCAAACTTGAACATGCACCCACTCGGAAAGCGCATTGACAACGGATGCACCCACACCATGCAAGCCTCCAGAGTAGCCATAGGAGTCATTATCGAATTTGCCACCTGCATGCAGCTGCGTAAACACGACTTCAACGCCGCTTACACCCAATTTTTCGTGGATTCCAACAGGGATGCCACGGCCATTATCTTCGACTGTAACGGAAGCATCGCGATGGAGCGTAATGGAAACCTCGTTCGCATAGCCATTCGCCGCCTCATCCACGGCGTTATCTACGATTTCCCAAAGCATATGGTGCAAGCCGCGTATGCCCGTGCTCCCGATATACATGCCGGGCCGCATGCGGACTGCTTCGAGGCCCTCCATGATCTTAATATCGCTTACGCTGTAATCTTTTGCCATCTTCTTCCTCCGTTTGCAACACCAAATCTTGTATTCGATGCCACTTAGATCCACATTATAGTATAATACAAACGCCTCTATGCTGGCAAGCGCGCATATTTTTCCCTAATGCAAACGAAACTAAGCGCGGAGGTGAACTATATGGAGCAAAACGCTGAACTTTTAATGGAAATCTACAAGAATGCTGAGCTGGAACGTGCTGTACTCGGGAGGCTGATCCGCAATTCCGAAGATGCAGCATTTCGCAGTTTATTGGCGGACCAGTTTACGGTCTACCATAGCATCATGCAGGAGGCGCATGATGCGCTGAACCGGCACGGTATTCTAGCACAAGAATATGGGCCGCTTGAGAAAAAGCCCATTTTCGCTTCAATCGCTCTGCATTTGAGAATTGACAAGACATCTTCCCATATGGCTGAGATGCTTGTTCGAGGCAATGTTACAGGGCTGATCGAAACAACAAGAACGTTGCATGAAGCTGAAAATGAGGAAAATATAGAAGAAGCCGTCCTCCAACTTTGGGAACGGCTGAAAAGCGCACAGCAAAAGCATATGGAGCAATTACTCGCATTTGTTTAAGCGGCTATTCTTCTTTGAGCAGCTCCGAGAGAATCGCGGTATAGATCGCCTGTGCTCGCTCCGGCCAAACGGAAGCCGCATGCTTTGCGGACGCTGCATCTGGGAGCAGGATGGAAATTTGCAGCAGTTCTCCATTTTGCTCCATCGCACGCAGCGTCGTGCGATAGGCCCCCCCAAGCCCCGCCTTTTCGCTCGATGCGGAAAACTGTGTTTCTCGGCGGAGTTTATCCCGGCAGGCATCAGCATAGTTTGTAAGATCGTCCCGGACGGACTGCGGTAAACGTTCCACAAACATATCAAGCGTTTCTTCGCCTTTGGGTGTTAAACAGTATGCCTGGCCATAGGGCCGTGGAACAGCGGCCAGGAATCCTTCTTCCTCCAGTTCGTAAATCGCGCTTTGCAGCTCAAAGTATGGGATCAATTCATAAGCAGCCGAAAAAGTCGCAATCTGTTCTTTTGTCAAGTTAACAGAAAGCTCCTTTAAAAAATAGAGCACCATCAGTTTGCTTTTTGTAAAGCCATCTGAAAAAAACGCCATAGGTTCCAGCCTCCATGCCGGCAAGAAATAATAATGGAATTATACCATATCCATCTATACAAAAAAAGCTATAGCGGCATACACGCCGCTTGCGTTTTCAATCGTTTGCCCACATCAGCAGCAAGGCAACGCCGCATAACAACCGCAGCGAATAAAGATCCGGCGCTTAATATTTTCCCTCTTGCTTTTTTTCTGTACATCCGTATAATGGATAACATAATTGAATAATTTCATGAGGGAGTAGTTACCATGCAGTTCGCGTGGTTTAAGTTCAACATCATGGCGTTTTTTCGTCTGGCTTAAATGAAATAACGAGACTCATGTGCAGGCTTACTGCACATGAGTTTTTTCGTTGAAAAGCAGGGCTAATTAACGGGCATGCTATGCATAGAGAAAGGAATGAGACAGAATTGAAGTACTATCGCGAAGATGCCACAGAAGTTCTTGCCGAGCTTTCGTCTGCAAAAACGGGCTTAAGCTCACAAGCTGCAGAATCCAGATTTGCACAGTATGGCGCCAATAAGCTTGCTGAAGCAGAAAAAGAAACATTGCTGCAGCGTTTTTTTGCGCAGTTAAAAGACCCCATGATCCTAATCTTGCTTGCTGCAGCCGCTGTATCCGGCATCACAGCCATTTACAACCATGAAAGCCCTACCGATGTGCTTATTATCTTGATTGTTGTGCTCATTAATGCTGTGCTGGGCGTTTATCAAGAGAACAAAGCGGAAAAAGCCATCGAAGCGCTTCAAGTAATGACGGCTGCTACAAGTAAAGTCCTGCGGGACGGCCGGCAAATATCCCTCAAGAGTGAAATGTTGGTGCCTGGTGATGTAATTATCCTCGAAGCTGGCGATGCAGTTCCGGCGGATGCGCGGGTTCTTGAATCCGCAAGCTTAAGAGCAGAAGAAGCGGCACTCACCGGTGAAAGCGTCCCTGTGGAGAAATCATCTGATGCTATCCGCTGTGAGGAAAAGGATGTTCCTCTGGGCGATAGGCATAATATGGTCTATATGGGCAGCACGATCGTATATGGAAGAGGGCGTGCTGTCATCACTGCAACAGGCATGGAAACTGAGATGGGCAAAATTGCGGATGCCCTTTCTGCAGCAGAAGACGGGCAGACGCCGCTGCAGCGCAAGCTTGCCCAGTTAAGCAGGATTTTAAGCTGGGTGGTACTTGGCATCTGCATTTTCATTTTTGCGTTCAGCCTTCTGAAAGAAGGGGACTTTCACCTGGATGTCATAATCCGGACGTTTATGGTAGCCGTAAGCCTTGCTGTAGCCGCGATTCCAGAAGGCCTTGCAACAGTTGTTACCATTGTTCTTTCGATCGGTGTAACAAATATGTCCAAACGCAATGCCGTAATCAGACGGCTGACTGCCGTTGAGACACTCGGCTGCGCACAGGTTATTTGCAGCGATAAGACGGGTACGCTCACCCAAAACAAAATGACAGTTGTGGATTCTTATGGCGATGCGCATATTACGGCGGAGGCGATGGCGCTTTGCTCAGATGCTGAACCGGATGAAACCGGCAATGCCATTGGAGAACCCACCGAATGTGCGCTTGTAAACTGGGCGGCGCACATTGGCCTTGCAAAGCCTATGCTGGAAACGAAGAGCCCACGAATCGCAGAAGCGCCATTTGACAGCATGCGAAAAATGATGAGCACCCTGCATAAGACGCAAAACGGTATTATCCAATATACCAAGGGGGCGCCGGATGAAGTTTTAAAGCGCTGTACTTCTTTCTGGAAAGATGGCGAACAGCTGCCTATGACTGACGCGATGCGCGATGAAATTCTGGCAGCAAATAAGGCCATGGCAGACCAAGCGCTCCGTGTGCTCGGCGCTGCATGCCGCAACTACGCTGCGCTTCCCAGCGACCTTTCTCCCGATGCCCTGGAATGTGATCTGACTTTCCTTGGGCTTGCCGGCATGATCGACCCCATCCGCCCGGAAGTAAAAGGCGCAATCGAGGAATGCCGTACCGCAGGGATTAGGCCGATTATGATTACGGGCGATCACCGGGATACCGCCATTGCCATCGCGCGCCAGCTTGGTATCTTAACGGATGAAACGCAAGCCATTACAGGGGCGCAGCTCAATGAAATCAGCGACGAGGAGCTGATTGAAAAGATCCAGAATTACAGTGTTTATGCCCGTGTGCAGCCCGAGCATAAAGTTCGTATTGTAAACGCCTGGCGTAAACGCGGCTATATTACTGCCATGACCGGTGATGGCGTGAATGATGCTCCCAGCATTAAAAGTGCCGATATAGGCATTGGAATGGGAATTACCGGAACTGATGTAACCAAAAATGTTGCCGATATGGTGCTTGCGGATGATAATTTTGCCACGATTGTAGGCGCAGTGGGCGAAGGGCGCCGCATCTATGACAATATCCGCAAAGCGATTCAGTTTCTCCTCGGGTCCAACATGAGCGAAGTGCTTAGTGTATTTTTTGCAACGCTGCTTGGCTTTGTGATTCTCGAGCCGGTGCATCTGCTCTGGATCAACTTGATCACGGATTGCTTCCCTGCTCTTGCGCTTGGCATAGAAAAGGGAGAGCCCGATCTTATGCAGCGCCAGCCCCGCAATGCAAAGGATGGTATTTTTTCCGGCGGCCTAGGGCTCGATGTTGCATATCAAGGACTCTTGGTTACGGTTCTAACCATGGCCGCCTACTTTATCGGCCACAGGATCGAATCTGGCGTCTGGGAAATTGCACAGAGCGCAGATGGCGTAACCATGGCTTTTCTGACCATGAGCATGGCGGAGATCTTCCACAGCTTCAATTTGCGCAGCCAGCGCGGCAGCGTATTCAAGCTGCATTCGCACAATCCTGTGCTTTGGGGCGCCATGGCGCTGAGCCTTGTGTTGACTACCGCAGTAATCTACATCCCTGGTATTTCGGATGCTTTTGGTTTTGAGCATATTAACGCACTCGAATACGCAATCGCGATGGGCCTCGCCGTACTAGTTATCCCCGTTGTAGAAATCGTTAAGTTTTTCCAGCGGAAATATGCTAAGAGAGTTTGAATTTCCAAATAATTTGGGGGAGCGTATCATCGCTCCCCCATTCTCATTTTACCTGCACCCGCTTTAGGCTCTTAGGCCTAATTCTTGCCTAATGCATATGCATTATTTCATACCTTCCTGCCGTTCAAAAATCCAGCGGCATGGCATTGTGGGCACACATGCATAATTTGCGCAGGTATATTAACCGTTTTTCTTTTAGGAATCCTTCAGCACATCATTGATAATCTCATCCAGCTCCGCAGTAATGCCAGCTTCTTCCGGAGAAAGCGGTTCCGTCGGCTTATCTTCCATAATCTCATTCACTGTCCATATGCGGTCCGTCTCTTCTTCCGCAACGGATGGCTCAGCTTCCAGCTTTTCAGCGTCTTCTGGCAATGCACGGTTTTCAATGGCATAAATGTTCCGCATAAGCGTCGCGGGCGCGTCATATTCCTCCGGCAGGTCGAGCTCCTTTTCTTCGAGCAGTGCAGATACATCCTTATATTCCCCGGCAAGCTCCGTTTCGCTTTCTAAGCGCGTTCCAGATGCAAACGAACGGAACTGCTCCGCTTGCGCTGCAGCTGCCTGTGCGGCAGCTTGAAGGCTCTCGTTCAGCCGTGCCGCATTGGCACGGTATTCCGCCATAAAAGCTTCCGCCTGCATAGCAATTCCCCGCGCCTTCTCTTTTGCATTTGCAATGATCGAATCCGCCTTACGGTTTGCTGCAGCAATAATCTCATCCGCTTCCCGTTCCGCATCATCGCGTTCTTCCTCCGCAGCACGGCGGATGGATTCCCCTTCCGCTTCAGCATCCGCAATCACCTTTTCTGCCGCGCGCTGCGCATTCGTTAGGGCACCGGAAATGGCTGACTCCTTTGCTTTAAACTCTTCGAGTTCTGCAGACAGCGTTTCCACTTTTTTTGCCAGGATCGCTACTTCCTGGCCGCTTTGGTTCAATTGCTCTTCCAGCTCTTTTGTCTTTTTACCAAACATGATGCGGCCTCCTTAAAATTTCATTTTCTCCTGCTGAGGTTGTGCTGCGGGCGGCGCATAGCCCATATGGATATACCCCTGCGGCATTACGATCCGGCCGCGCGGTGTACGCGCAATTAAGCCCAATTGCAGCAGATACGGTTCATAAACATCTTCAATTGTGGTGGCATCTTCACCAGTTGCGGCGGCAATCGTGTCAAGCCCGACTGCACGGCCGGCGAATTTTTCGATCATGGCGCTGAGCATGCGGCGGTCTACCGCATCCAGCCCAAGCTCGTCAATGGCAAGCATCTCCAATGCGGCCTGCGCCGTTGCCAGGTCAATTTTCCCGCTACCGCGTACCTGCGCATAATCGCGCACCCGTTTAAGCAGCCGGTTAACGATGCGCGGCGTTCCACGCGAGCGTGAAGCAATCTCAAGGGCCCCATCCGAATCGATGTCCACATTTAGGATCTGGGCGCTGCGGGTAATGATGTGCATAAGATCTTCCGGCGGATACATCTCAAGTTGCTCCTTGATGCCGAACCGATCGCGCAGCGGAGAAGTGAGCAGGCCCATGCGCGTTGTTGCGCCTACGAGCGTAAAGTGGGGCAGATCCAAGCGGATTGAATGTGCGGATGGTCCTTTCCCAATGATAATATCCAGCGCAAAGTCCTCCATGGCAGGATAGAGCACCTCTTCCACACTTGCATTCAAGCGGTGGATTTCATCGATAAAAAGCACATCGCCAGCGGCAAGGTTTGTAAGGATTGCTGCCAGGTCTCCCGCGTGTGAAATTGCAGGCCCGCTCGTAATGCGCAGGTTCCCCCCCATTTCGTTTGCAATGATCGCTGCAAGCGTAGTTTTTCCCAAGCCAGGTGGACCATAAAGCAACGTATGATCCAGCGGCTCGCCTCGGTGCTTTGCCGCTTCGATATAGATGCGCATATGCTCCTTCACATTATGCTGGCCGATATATTCGTTTAGGAACTTAGGCCTTAAGCTATATTCAATTTGTTCGTCCTCCGTCATCATAAAGGAGGAAATAAGCCGTTCTTCCATGCAGCGTTATCCTCTTTTCGCAAGCGTGCGCAGGGCTTGCGTAATCATTTCTTCCACCTTTGTGCATTCGCCTACAGCGGCTACTGCACGCCCCGCAGTCACTCCATCATATCCGAGCGATACCAGAGCGGCAATCGCTTCACCACGCATATCTAGGCCTTCCGTTGCCGCCTGCGGAATGCCCGCCGATGCGATTTCATCCTGGCCGATCTTCTCTTTAAGCTCAAGCAGCACGCGCGCAGCCGTTTTGCGGCCCATGCCAGGCACTTTATCAAAAGCTGCTGCATTTTCCGTTAGGATTGCCCCGGCGATATCCGAAACGCGCAATGCGGAAAGAACGGAAAGCGCAAGCTTCGGCCCAACTCGTGTTACGCCGATAAGCCGGCGAAACATAGCGCGCTCCTCTTCGGTCTCGAAGCCATAGAGCGCCATTACATCTTGAGAAAGGGAGATATGAAAGTGCACATAGAGTTTTTTTTCATCCCCGACATGTAGGTTCTTTCTCGTCTGTGCCGAGCAATACAGTTCATACCCAACCCCGCAGGCTTCCAAAACGACACGGTCTGGAAAAATCTCTGAAACCGTTCCACTGATGTGCGCGTACATGCTTTCTTGTTCTCCAATCCAGTTTATTTGATGCGGAATTCTTCAGCAGCGAGCTTGGAAGTATTCGCATGGCAGATCGCTGCGCCAAGCGCATCCGCAGCATCATCGGGCTTTGGAATCTCCTTAAGATTCAGCAGCACACGCACCATTTGCTGTACTTGCTTTTTATCCGCATGCCCATTTCCGGTTACTGCAAGTTTGATTTGCATCGGCGTATACTCATAAAGCGGCACGCCCGATTGCTGCGCAGCCAGCATTGCAACGCCGCGCCCTGCGCCTACAGGAAGCGCCGTTGTTGTGTTGCGGTAAAAGAAAAGCTCTTCAAATGCGATATGCTCCGGCCTATAAATCCTAAGCAGCTGCTGCATGCCCAGATACAGCCTTTCCAAGCGCGCCGGGAACGGTTCGCCTGCTTTGGTTTCAATCACCCCGTAATCAATGGGGCGAACCTGTCTTCCCTCTGCTGCAACGATGCCATAGCCCAAGATTGCATATCCTGGATCGACGCCGAGTATTACCACCGCAACTTCCGCCTATTTCCATATGTGTTTGCTGGCCGGTTGGCGCAAGGCTCCGGCCAGTTCAATGTTATTTTACCATGGCTTTGCCGATTAGGCAAAGAAAAGATAGGTCTCAGCTCTCGAGGCTTTCAAAATATGCGTTAATCTGCTCCAGAGAATCAAACGGGATACCTGCTTCCAATTCAGCGCACGTCGCTTCATCAAGCATATCAGCTGAAACGGAAAGTTCCATCACCGTATACGGCAAAAGTGTTTCCGGGTCTGTACGTTTTACGCATACCTTGCTGCGCTCCAGCATAAGCACATAATGCTCTGGGCAATAACCTTGAAGCTCGCGTTTCAGCTTTACTTTTTCCGTTGTGAACAACCTTACTTCATAATCCGCGTAGGTGTTCTTAAGCTCGTCAAGCGTCATGCCAACGGCGCTCTCATTATCGCTGGTCACGCATTCGTGCCCGCAAGCGGCAAATGCGGTAATCCATTCTACCTGCGTCGTTTCCAAAACACAAATAGCCCGGTCTACATCAACTACCTCTGTATCCTTGTCTCCATCATTCTCTGGTACAGAAGGTACCGAAGGATCTCCAGCTTGAAGCATACCTTCTTGTTGTTGTGGCAAAAGCGCCAGTGAGGCAAGGCCGCCGAAAAGCACTCCCATCAAGAACACGGCCACTGCGCCAAGGGCAACCACTGTGCGGCGTGGGCGAAACCCATTTGTAAATGTATTTGAAGCCAATTGAATCGCCTCCTTTGGGATAAAAGGTTCCCGAAAAGGCTGGAATTTATGCATAATAACACCGCCGGCCGCTGTATTGAAACAGCGGCCGGCAATTAATTCCGCATTGTAAGGCATTGTTTGCACAAGCGCTTATCGCATTGCATCTGCATCGTAAAACCCAAAGATGGAGTTCATGCGCCGTTTCCCCTAAATGCAGACAAGCGCAATCACAAACTCGCAGGCAGACGCTTACCCAAAGAAGTTGTAATCCGCTTCGCCACCTACAAGCTCTGATCCCATGGTATTTAGGTCACCGATTACAAGCGTCGTCTCAAACGTTTTACCCCCACGCCAAACTTCCAGCGCAAGCGCATCACCCACTGATTTGGATTGTACAAGCGCCACGAATTCGTCTTGAGTTGGCACTGACGCGCCATCTACCGCTACGATAATGTCGTTAGGCCGCAGGCCCGCTTCATCTGCGGGGCCATCCTTAGTAACGGATACCACGAGCATACCTTCTACTGTGCCATATTGCTGTGCCGCAAGGGCATCCCAAGTGCTGATGGTTACACCAATGCCCGGGCGTAAAACATAGCCGCTTGTGATAAGTTGTGTGACAACTCGCATTGCATCGTTGATCGGGATTGCAAACCCAAGCCCTTCCGCGCTGATTGCATTGCCATACTCATCGTAGCTTGCCGTAACGGTTTTCGCCGAAGTAATGCCGATTACCTCGCCCGCCATATTCAGAAGGGGTCCTCCGCTGTTCCCAGGATTTATTGCAGCGTCCGTTTGGAGGTAAACGTTCGTCTTTCCATCGATATTCACTTCCCGCGCTGTCGCGCTGATGATGCCAAATGTTGTTGTGCCTGCGAGCTCGCGCCCCGTTGGGTCGCCGATAGCAATGGTGAATTCCCCTACACGCACCGAATCCGAATCGCCGAGTTTGAGCGCGTGCAGGTTTTCTCCATCAACTTTAAGCACCGCAATATCCATGGATTTGTCCATTCCGATCAGTTCCGCATCCACCTCATCGCCATCGACAAAGGTAACCGCGATCGCGTCTGCATCTTCCACAACATGCGCATTCGTCACGATGTACCCATCGGTTGAGATCAAGAAAGCCGAGCCCGATGCCTGTTCCACATAGGAACTTCCAAATAGCCCTGCATTTGCATAGTTAATTACACCCAGCACACCGGAGCTGGTTTGTTCAACGATATCCGGAACGGGGTTGACGCTGTTCCCAATGATGGGGCTTTCCCCATCGAGCTCCGGCATGGGGCGCGTTGTTGGGTTTGGCGTATAAGCCGGGCGTTCCGTTTCCAATGGATCCAAATTTGGGGATGGCGTAGCATCCGGAGAGAGCGGTCCGGAAGGATCGGGCGCGATCGTTGGCGTAGCCTGCGGGATTTCTCCGGAAATCTGATACAGCGATGGCATCAGAATCGTTGCCAGCAGCGCGCCGATGATCGTAAAAACGACTGCCGTTACGATATATCCGCCAATGCCTCGCCGCGGCGGCTCGCCCTGCGGCGGTTCATGCTGCTCGTTCTGCTCATAGTAGTAATTCGGATACTCCATATCTTACCTCCGTTGCGCTGCATGCGGGCGCGTTTTGCCCTGCTGCTCGCATAATTTAAGCGTAAATGTAAAGCAGGTTCCCTTCCCGGGAGGAGATTCTACCGTAATCGTTTGCCCATGCTGCTCCACAATCCGTTTTACAATGGAAAGCCCGATGCCTGTGGATGAACCGGAAGGCGTATGTGCTTTTTCAGCTTTATAAAAACGGTCAAACACATAGGGCAGATCCTCCGGCGCAATGCCAACGCCTTCATCCTGCACATAAATGCGCACATCTTTTTTTCCAACTTCTGTTTTTAAAGTAAGCGTTCCGCCTTTCGGCGAAAACTTGATTGCATTATCGACCAAATTGCGCACAACTTGTGCAATCTGATCCGGATCCGCTTCAACAACGGTATGTTCCGCCTCAAAATCCATCTGTACCTCGATATTGGCAGCGTTGATGCGCGCTTCAAACGTAAGCAGCATGCGGATAATCAGTTCGTTGATATCAAACGCTTCGAGCTTAAGCACCGTTTGCCCCGACTCGATGCGCGCGAGGTCGAGCAAATCGTTCACCATGGCTGTCATGCGTTTCGTTTCGTCCAATACAATGCCCAGATATTTCCCGTATTCCTCCTGCGGCACCGTTCCATCCTGCATCGCTTCAAGGAAGCCGCGCATGGAAGTAAGCGGTGAGCGCAGCTCATGCGAAACATTTGCCACAAAGCTCCTGCGCGAATGTTCGAGCGTGTCAAGTTCATCTGCCATAACGTTAAAGCTCTGGCCGAGCTGGCCAACTTCATCCCGGCTCACGATCTTCACGCGCGCATCAAACTCGCCTTTGGAAAAGCGCCGCACGATGTTGTTCATATCGGTAATAGGTTTCGTCATACGCCCGGTGATATAAGATACCGCCAAGAAAGAAAAAATAACGGAAACACAAGCAGACAGCAGCACATCGAGATACACTTGACGAATTGAATCATTGGTGCGGCTCATATCCGTATGGAAAAACATCGCCCCAACCACATCTCCCGCTTCTGTTGTGATCGGGCAAGCGATAGACATGGTTGGAATCTCGATCCACCCGGAAAAAACATTGTCTTCAATGCGCGTGCTGGCGTTTTGGATGATCTCCTCCGCTTCGCTGCTTAAATACTTTTCCGCAACAGGCAGCCATTTTGTGGATGCTTTGTCGTACATGCATACGTTGCCAAATGCTTGGTCCACAAAAACGAGCTGCAGAAGTGCATCATATTTCCGGGCAGTCGTAACGAGTTCCTCCGTTGCAACGGGGCGCTTATCATCATCCAAATACTTGGTGACAATTGTATACGTAACCTCTTCCGCTTCCCGCCGAAGCTCGCTCTCCTGCTCCGCGATATATTGATTCTGGAACATGCCTGCAACAGTGATGCCAAGCAACAATAGAATCGCAAGCATCACCGAAAGGTAGGTTGCAAGCATGCGCGAGAAGAGCGTATTGAACATGTTTTTCCCTTACTTCATGGCTTCGAACTTATATCCAACGCCCCAGACGGTCTTGATCTGCCACGCTTCGCGCTCGCCAAGCTTTTCGCGGATGCGTTTTACATGGACATCCACCGTGCGGGAATCCCCGAAAAAGTCAAACCCCCATACTTGTTCAAGAAGCTGCTCCCTTGTAAAAACCTTCCCTTCGCGCGAAGCCAAGAAATAAAGCAACTCAATTTCCTTGGGCGGCATCTCCACCTGCCTGCCATCCAGCATAACGGAATAATTATCGAGCGAAATAACCAGCCCTTCAAAGGAAACCTGGCGCTCGCTTTCCTCCTCCGGCTGGCCTGCCCGGCGCAGCACCGCTTTAATGCGGGCAAGCAATTCCTTTGCATCGAACGGCTTCACAATGTAGTCATCCGCTCCAAGGTCAAGCCCCTGGATGCGATCCAGCGTGTCTCCTTTTGCAGTAAGCATAATAACGGGCACGCTGCTCTCGGCGCGGAGCTGCCCAAGGACTTCCCAGCCATCCATGCCAGGCAGCATCACATCCAGCACCACAAGCGCAGGTTGCGTCTCGCGGAAAAGCTGCAATGCCAAGTCGCCCCGTTCGCAGGTTTTGACGTTATATTCTTCTTTTTTCAAATACATCTCGATGATTGCAAGGATATTTTTATCATCATCGATTACAAGGATGGTATTATTTTCCACGGTCCAGCCTCCCAATGATAATTCTTATTTTCTCATCCACACTCCACGCGCACGGCGATGCCGTTTTGGCGAAGCAGCGCAGCGGCTACGCCATTCCCTGCGATTAAATGGCCGGAAAACATTCCATCATAGATCATACCGCAACCGCAGGAAGGGCTCTTCGCTTTCAAAATGGCCTCTTTTATGCCATGTATCTTGCAGAATTCCAATGCAGCATATGCGCCCTGCACAAAAGCCTCCGTTACATCTACGCCGGATTTGGTCAGCACGCGCGCATGCCCCGCGAGCACATCCTCTGCGCTGCCGCCAACAATTTCCGCCGGTTCGCGCGGTATGGAAAGCCCGCCTAAGCATTCCGGGCAGATGCAGAGCGCTTCTCCTAAAGCGACGCGCAACCCTGCGGCTTCGCAATAGTTTGAGCCGCCATCGTATCGGCAGGGGACGCCTGCAAGGCACGCAGATACCGCAATCATATTCTTCCCTTTCTATTTTATCATCAAAATATGAACCCCGTATGAATTTCTGCAAAAAAAGCCGGATTTGCTCATTTTTTAAGCGTAACCACCGTAACGCCCGCATCGCCTTCCCCATAATTGCCAATGCGGAACCCTTTCACGCGCGGATGGCGTTTGAGGAAGTCCTGTACGCCCGTGCGCAGCGCGCCCGTTCCCTTTCCATGGATGATATTCACTTCGGAAAGCCCGCTCAAATACGCGTCATCCAGATAGCGATCCACCACGGAAAGCGCTTCATTCACCAGCATTCCGCGGATATCAAGCTCCAGCCCGACGCGGCGTTCCATCGCAGCTGCGAACTGCGCTTTCCCCTGTTTGGGCTGCTCTTCTTGCACCAAACGCAAATCGGAAAGCTTAACAGAAAGCTTCATAATGCCAGCCTGCACTTGAACATCCCCCTTCGCGTCCGCCGGAGACAGCACCGTTGCCTTCTGATCAAGCGATACGATCTTAACGCTGTCGCCAGGCTTTACAGTCTTAGGCGGCGCGCCAGCGTCATCCTGTTTCAATGCAAACGGCTCTGCAAGGGCATTTTCTTCTGCGCGTACCTTGTCGCGCGCCTGCTGGATTACGCGATCTGCAGCGCTGCGGTCGATTCCCTTAAGCGCGCGAATCTGCACGATCAGCTTTTCCATTTCCCGTTTTGCATCGAGAACGATCCTGCGCGCCTCCTCGCGCGCCTTAGCTTGCTGCTTCGCACGCTCATCCGCAAGCTTTTTCCGTTCATTTTCCGCTTCTGCACGCAACCGTTCAAGCTCTACACGCGCTTCCTGCGCAAGCGCGCGCTCCTCCTCCGCAATGCGGTGTTGGGACTGTGCGCTCGAAATAATATCTTCAAATTTAACGTCTTCGCCTTTCAAAAAGCCCCGCGCGCTTTCTATAATCCGCTCTGGAATCCCAAGCCGCTCTGAAATTTCAAATGCATTTGATTTTCCCGGGATCCCAATAAACAGGCGATATGTGGGGCAGAGCTTATCCACATCAAATTCCATAGAGGCGTTTTCCATGCCATCGCGCGTTAAAGCAAACGCCTTGATTTCGCTATAGTGCGTTGTGGATACGCATACCGTCCCGCGCGCATGGAGATCCGTCAAAATGCTCATTGCAAGCGCAGCACCTTCATTCGGATCGGTTCCGGCGCCGAGCTCATCCAACAGCACCAAAGAGCGGTCATCCGCTTCCTTGAGAATCTCTACGATGTTTTTCATATGGGATGAAAATGTGGAAAGCGATTGCTCGATGGATTGCTCATCGCCAATATCCGCATAGACCGCATCAAACACGGCACATTCACTCCCCTCCGCTGCCGGAATAAACATGCCGCTTTGCGCCATGAGCGTAAAGAGCCCAACAAGCTTGAGCGTTACTGTTTTTCCGCCTGTGTTGGGGCCAGTAATAATGAGGGAGCGGTATTCCTTGCCAATCCAGATATCAACCGGTACCACCCTTTCCTTCGGAATCAGCGGGTGGCGTCCACGCACAATACGGATATAGCCCGTTTGATTGAGTTTTGGGCAAACGCATCCCATTTCGCGCGAAAGGCATGCTTTTGCAAACACAAGGTCAATTTCGCCCAAGAGCGCAAGGCTCTCATAAATTTCATCCGCATAGGGGGCTACCAGGGCCGTAAGCTCCGTAAGGATGCGCTCGATCTCCTCTGCTTCTTCAGCAAGCAATTTCTTGTATTCGTTTCCAAGCTCCACAACAGCAGACGGCTCAATAAAAAGCGTCGCGCCGCTTCCGCTCTGGTCGTGGACAAGGCCTGGCACCTGTTGGCGATATTCTTGCTTAACAGGGATTACATAGCGTCCGTTTCGGATGGTAATGATGGGCTCCTGCAAATACTTCTGGTAGGTGGTAGACCGTATCATTGCATTGAGACGCTCCCGCACGCGCTCATTGGCCACGCGCATAGCGCGGCGGATACGGGAAAGTGCAGGCGATGCACCGTCAAAAATCTCCTCTTCGCTGATGATGCAGCGGAGAATCTCTTCTTCCACGCTGCGGTGCGTGGTGAGGAAGCGCGCCATGTTAAAAAGGAGGCCGTCCTCATTTTCTTTGGTCAAAAGCTCCTGCGCAACGCGCACGGCGCGCAGGCATTTTGCAATGCCAAGAAGTTCCCCAGTAGAAAGATAGAGCGCGGCATGGATACGCTTTAAACATTGGCGCATATCCGGGAAATCATCCACGGGCGATTGCCCCGTGCGGTATACAAGTGTTTCTGCTTCGCCCGTAAGGGTCAATTGGCGTTTTACTTCATCGAAATTGCTTGATGGCACAATGGCCTCCGCAAGTTCGCGCCCAATGCAGCAGGAAGCCCGCAGTTTGAGCGCATCCCGGATTTTATCATATTCAAGCGTTTTTAAAACACGTTCCTGCATAATGGGTTCTCCTAAAAATTTTCATTCTACAGCGCGGGCCCAATGCCCGCGTGTTGCGCCCTCTGCTGGCGCAACTGGTTTGCCTTCCCTTGCACGGCATGCGTTTCCCACGCGCAGCGCGACTTCACTAGGAAGCTCATCATAGAAGGCCAAAAACATCGCTTCCACGGGCGGCAGCGTTTTGCAAAGGTCAATAACATCCGTTGGCGTGCAGTTGAGCACCCGAATTAGGCAGCCGCCCGCCTGCCGCACATTGGAAAGCGGAAATACCCTTCCTGCTTCATCCACAAGGGTGCCTGCATTTCCTGCGCAGTTCTTGCAGCCATGCCGTTCCCGCACAGGGCAATGGCGCAGCTGCATCATTTCTGTGCGGCCATAAACCATGACAATGCCGCCAGCCTTTATCAGTATATCACGCATTTGCGGCTTTGTCAGTTCCTGTGAAAGCACAACGCTGGTAAACCCAAGCGCATAGAGCTGCGCCACGCACTGCGCATTGAGCGCATTGAGCCCGCTTCCCGCAATACGGGCGGAAAGCGGCATAATCAGCGGAAGCTGACCCAGATTGTTTGCTTCTGCACCATCGAACAGCCCGCTTTCCACCAGCCTTGCAATGCGCGCATGCTCTGAGCGGCTTAGGATTGAGGCGGGAAGGGAAAGCAACAGCCGCTTCCCAGCATTTCGATATGCTTGGAGTTTTTCGGGGAGCGATTGATCTTCATACTCTATCGGGGCAAGCAATACGCCATCTGCGCCGGCAGCAAAAGCTGCCTTAGCTTGTTCTGCCGTGCGCACGCGTGCAAGAATTTCTCCCCCGCCAAGGTCCCTTTCCGACGAGACTGGCGGCATATGCAGCTCCTTCGGGCCTTCTTTTGCAGCGCAAAGGCGCGCATTCAGCGCAATGCAGGCGGCACGCCGCAGCGCATTCACCTGGCCTACCGGCAAAAATGCCTCCCCCGGCATATTGAGCACAAGCTCCGTCGCGCGAAATGGCGTTCCACCAAGCTTCCGCAATTGGGCGGCATAGCGGTCTGTATCCTGTGTTTTTTCCGCTTGCTGCACAAGTTCTCCACATACCTCCACAGAGGCATTCTCCGCAGTCATCCTCAGCCGTGCAGGCGCACCTGGGATCAACTCCGCACTAAGGGATACAGGCAGCTTGCGTACATCTTCCTTATAAGTTTCTTGAAGCCTTTGCAGGAGTGGTTCAGCTGATTCTGCTTTCGCGATGCAGTCCGTGATGCCATCATCCCCATAATAATATCCAGTCCGCTCCCCGCCGCGGTTAAATACGGCAAACAGATCCTGTTGCAAGCGGCTAAGCTCTTTCCATTCCGCACCATCAAGCGCTGCTCGGTATGCGCGCGTTGCGGCAGCAACATATTCCGGGCGCTTCATCCTTCCTTCCAGCTTGATGCAGCAAACGCCAGCATCCGCAAGATCCTGCACATGGGCAAGCATGCAAAGATCGGAAAGGCTCAGTGCATAATCGTTCTTCGCTGGGCGATGGCCGAGCGCCATACGTTTGCGGCAGGGCTGCGCGCATGTGCCGCGGTTCCCGCTCCTCTCCCCCGCCATGGAGGAAAACAAGCATGCGCCCGATGTGCTCATGCACATTGCGCCATGTGCAAAAGCCTCCACTTCAAGGGCCGTTCCAGCACATACTCCACGCACTGCTTCCAGCGGCATTTCGCGCGCCAGCACTACGCGTGAAAGCCCCATTTTTTCAGCTATCTGCGCTCCCTCAAGGCTGCAAATGCCCATCTGCGTGCTCGCATGCAAAACGAGCTGCGGGAAGTTTTCGCGCAGCATGCGCACAAGACCAAAATCCTGCACGATGGCTGCGTCCGCTCCGGCTTCATACAGAAAACGGCCATAGGAAAGCGCTGCATCCAATTCTTTATCAAATAAGAGCGTGTTGAACGTTACATGCACAGCAACGCCGCGCGCATGGCAATAGTCGAACGCCCAGCGCAGTGCGGAATCGTCAAAATTATCCGCAAAGCGCCGCGCATTGAATGCGCTCCCCCCAAGGTATACCGCATCTGCACCATTTTGCACCGCCGCGATCAAGCTTTCGCGGCTGCCTGCCGGCGACAGCAAGGTCATTTTCCTCACGTTTTTTTCAATCGTTTCCATATCCATTTTCATTCGAAAAAAGCGGCCTGGATACACACTGTTCCAAGCCGCTTCGTTCCTCTCAATTATTTTGCGTTTACCGGCTGCTTGCTCTCAAAGGGGCGCTTCACGGGAGAAGCCGGCACCGAAGCACGCGGCATATCCCGCAGTTGCGAAATCCTTTGATCCAGCGCATCGTAATCTGCACGCAGCTTATGCAGCTCGTCCGCCATGTTAAGGGAAGCAAGCAGCACGCAGTTTGCTATGCTTAAGCTGGGATATGCTCTTTGAATTTCTTCGATTTTCCCGTTTACATAATCGGAAAGCTGCTGGATGTATTCTTCACTTTCCGTGCCGGTCAACCGGAATTCCTGGCCAGCCAATACAACGCTTGTCCGTGTTTTCCCCATATATATGCACCACCTTACCATGATTATACAATGGATTGTATCCTCTTTCAATACTCTTTTCCAAGATTCTTGGAAAAGCTACTTTGTTTGCGCTCGATAGAGCGTGACCGTGCAAAGTCCCTGTGCATCCGCGCCCACTTCCATCTTAAAATCGCCTGCTTTCCCTTCGCCCGCCTCGTCTCCCATGAGCACGGCGCGAATGTCTGTTGCGAAGAGCTCCGCTTCAGCATAAGAAAACGTTTCATTCGAGTCAAGGGCAAGCGCATAAGCGCAGAAAGCCGTGCAAAACCAATCAATGCACCCTTCTGCGGCTTCCTGCCGCGCCGCATGCTCCTCTCTTAGGATCCAGCTTGCATCAGAAGCCAGCGGAGCAGGAAATTCCGGGCGTTGAATTGAAATCGTTAATGCAGTTACTTCTCCATTTTGCAAGGAAAGCACTAAAGTTGCTTCCTTTCCCGTTCCACCTAAAATGGCATACGTTGCTGCGCGCTCATTTCCATTGATATGGGATGCCTTCGCATCCGCGCCCAAGCGTTCTGCCCGTTTCAAAAACGCTGCTGCAGAAAGCAGGGGTTGTTGCGTGGTTTCATTCTCATAAATCGTTTCAGAAGAATCTAATCCCGGCGTTGTGGAAAGCGCAGGCGAGCTGCTTGCTCTAAGCTCTGACAGAAGAGAGGCTCCCGCATCAGAGAGCAAAAACAGAAGAATGCAAACGCCTGCAAGCGCAACAGAAAATAGCGCACCTGTAAGCCAAACGCCATGCTTTTTCTTTTTTTCATGCATTTCCGTCATGAAAAAGCCGTTCCACCCCTTCTTCTATGGCTTCTAAAATCGGGCGTTCGTTACGCCGCCCCGCCTTCAGCAGTGCTGCTTGGAAGTATGAAGGGAGCGGTGCTTGGAACTTCATCCTTTCGCCGGTGCGCGGATGCGTCAGCATCAGCTGAAATGCATGCAATGCTTGTCCATCCAGTCCAAGGCGGTTTTTTTCCGGGCCATAGACCGCGTCTCCCGAAACGGGATGCTTGAGATAAGCCATATGCACGCGAACTTGATGCGTTCTGCCAGTTTCCAGCCGGGCGGCGAGAAGCGTATACATGCCATAGCGTTCCAACACGCGCCAATGTGTCACAGCCTCCCGTCCATCCGGCACGACCGCCATGCGTTTGCGATCCGTTGGATGCCTGCCAACCGGTGCATCCACTGTTCCCATCTCTTCCTTGATGTTCCCGTCCACAAGTGCAATATAGATGCGCCCTGCCGCATGCGTTTTCATTTGCTCTGCAAGCGCGCGGTGCGCAAAATCGTTCTTTGCAATCACAATAAGCCCGGAGGTCATTTTGTCAATCCGGTGCACAATACCTGGGCGGAGCGCCCCGCCTATGCCGGAAAGGTCTTTGATGTGATACAGGATCGCATTTACAAGCGTGCCGCGTTCGTTCCCGGGAGCAGGATGAACCACCATGCCCTTGGGTTTATCAATCACTGCAATATCAGAATCTTCATAAACGATTGAAAGTGGAATATCTTCTGGCAAAATCTCTGTTGGAACCGGGGCTTTGATATGGATTTCTACTGCATCACCAGGTTTTAAGCGCGCATTGGAACGGCCCTGCACCCCGTTGATGGTAACTGCTCCCTCCTCAATCAGCCGCTGCACGAAAGCGCGCGTTTCTCCGCTGGCGCGCGCAGCAAATACATCCAACCGTTCCCTTTTTTCGTCTGCAATCGCAAGGATGCGCCGCGCTCCATCCGCATCGCACGCAAGCCCTGCCTCATACGGCGAAAGCCGCTCTTCCATTATTGCTTCACCTCATCCTGCTCTTGCGTAGGCACCCCCGTTGTAGGGCCGCACGCGCTGGGCTTCTCTGGCGTTTCCTGGGGTTTCTTTTGATCCAGTTGCGCGAAAAATGCCCTTCCCTTTTTGCAGAACAAAAGGTCGATCACAAGAAGGGTTCCGCCTATGGTAATGGATGCATCCGCAACATTGAATACGGCGAAGTTGATCAACGAGAAATAGAACATATCCCGCACATATCCTAAAAACAGCCGGTCTATCAAATTTCCAACCGCACCCGCGACGATCAATACGATGCACACACGCAACATCCCATGAAGGTCTTTCCGCTTTTTTACAAGGAACCAAATCATCGCGCCACAGACAAGCACGGTAAGGGCAATAAGCAGCCAGAGCGCATTCTGGAGCATGCCAAATGCCGCGCCGCGGTTTTCCACATAGGCGAGCTCAAAAACGCCATCGATCAGCGGAAACGCTTGGTTGGGAAGCGTTGGAAGCCACATAGCGCAAAGCACCTTTGACACTTGGTCGAGCACGATTATCACAATGAACAGAATGAGTTCCAGCATGACGCCTCCAGACAAATACTTTCGTGAATTTATATTTTATCATGGTTTCCTGCAATCGGGCAACAATTACTCCCAAAGCATATACCATTGATCCACCGATCGCAGGATATCCGGCTCTCGCGCACTCGTTATCCCTTGAATATCGGCGGAATATAAAATGCTATTCAACCGGAAATAGAGGGTAATAAACGGCAGCTCCTGTGCAAAGCGCATCTGAAATTCCGAAGCAGCTGTGCGCAGCGTGGTTTCATCCTCCGCTGTGAGAATGTTCTGTGCCAGCTGTTCGAGAGCGGCATTGGAATACCCGCCATAATTGTTCTGCCCGTTTTGCGCAATATACTGCGTCAAATCACAATCTCGTCCAAGGTTAAAGCCTATTAGGGCAAGATCAAACTCTTTTGTCTGGATTTTTGCGACATACTCGCTTGCATCATCCCCTAAAACATAGCCCGCAGTAATGAGTTCCACATGAATGCCAATCTCTTCCAGCTGCTGCGCAATCATCTCTGCTGCGCTCTTACGCGCAGTGTCCGTAGAATCGTTCACAAGAAGGCGCAGTGTCATCTCACTGTAATGCTGCCCGTTCCGCTCCAGATAGCCGTCTCCATCAATGTCGCTCCATCCTGCATTCGCAAGCAGCGCATATGCAACGGTAGTATTGTAGTCATAAAGCTTGGATTTGCTCTCATAAAGCCAGGAATCCGGCGCGACTGGAACATCGCATGCTTGCGCGCGGTTCATATAGACGTTGGTGATAATATGCCCGCGGTCGATCGCATAGGCCAACGCCATGCGCACGTTAACATCCTTTAGGATATCATTGCTATAGTTAATGAGCATGACCTCGGCAGTCTGTGTCATGACATCCAGCACATTGGTAACGCCCTCCTCGCGGTAGCGCCCTACGGAAAGGGACGACGTCGGCACAAAGTCGAGCTGGCCTGCTTCATAAGACGCAAGGGCAATATCGTTGCTGTCCTTTGCATAAAAGGAAATTGTTTCAATATAGGGCGTCTGTTTCCACCAGTTTGGATTCACAACAAGCTGCACCAGCTCGTCTGTAACCGTCTGTGCTTGGTATGGCCCAGTGCCGACTGGCCGGCCGCTTGCCTCTGGGGCGCCGCCGCGCATCACAGGAAAGGTGAGCGCGTAAAGCGATGCAAGGCCAGCTTTGCGCATGGTAACGAGAAGCGTTCCGTCGGAAGCAGCCGCCATATTTTCCACCCGTTCCGTTACAAAGGAATAATATGCGTTTTCTGCAAGCGAAACGATTCGCTGGTATGTTGCGACCACATCGGCTGCCGTTACAGCCTCCCCCGTGTCATGCCAGCGCGCTGCAGTACGCAGGCGGAAAGTCCATATGCGCCCGGTTTCATCCACCGTCCAATTTTCTGCCAGCGCCGGTATAATCCTGCCAGAATCATCAATCGCAAGCAATCCCTCATAGATGATGGAAAATAAGGCAAGCATCTCCTCCGACGTTACGCTGAGCGGATCGCTCACATCCGCATTTACGGGCATCGGCATGCGGATTTCCCCGCCCAGCATGGGCAGCGGCGCAGGCGTAGCCGTTGGCAAAGCAATGCCAGGCGTGGTTTGGCTTGGCTCATCTGCTGAAACGCCACATCCACTAACGCCTAGCGCAAACAGAATGGAAAGCCCCAACGCAAGCGCACGTTTTTTAAAGAGCAAGTTCTTCTTCATAGAGTTCCCTGTATTTTTCCAAAGCGGCTTTCACGCGCTTTACATATTCTTCCGTTTCTGCAAACGGGATCTCCTTTAGACGCCCATCCTCTGAATAAGTTGGATCCTCCAACCATTTCTTTACATTGCCAGGGCCGGCATTATATGCCGCGAGCGCAAGCGTCTGCTCGCCGTCATAGCGCGCAAGCAAATAGGAGAGATACCAGCAGCCAAAATGAATATTCCAATCGGCATCATAAAGCAGATCTTCCGAAAAAGAAGGCACCGCAAGCTTCTCGGCAATCCATGCACCGGTTTCGGGCATAATCTGCATTAAACCACGAGCCCCCTTGGGTGAACATGCATCCGCCATGCCACTGCTTTCACAATGGATGAGCGCAGCAACGAGATAGGGATCGAGCTGAAATTCCGCACTCTCCCGTTTGATCGCCTCCGCATACTCCAGGCGGTAAGTTTGCATCTCCAGCCTTTGGTTTACGAAATAAGCAGCGGTTGAAAGCAGCGCGATGAGGATAAGTGCCGTTGCTACCATGCGAAACGCGCGCCTCCTTATGTTCTGCTTCTGCTTTTTCCCTCCGCTTTGGGCTCCTCTCTTCTTTCCTTTCAAAGCAGCCGTGCTTGCCTCCTGCGTCATATCGCTTTCTCCGCTGCGGCCCGGGCTGCTGAATAGCATCGATCCACCTGTTGAAAAAGCGCCGCCTCATCGCTATCGTTTACAATTACTTCCGTTGCATAGAAACGCTTTTCCATCTCGGGCATCTGCGCTGCCATCCTCGCAAGCGCCTGCGCACGTGTACAGCCGTCCCGCTGCATAACCCGTGCAAGCCGTACCGTCTCCGGCGCTGTAATAAGCCAGACCGCGTCCATGCGTTCCCAAGCGCCGCACTCGATTAGAAGCGCCATATCCCATACGATCACATCTGTTGGATGTTGCGCCTGCCATTGGTCAGAAAGCTCCGCCATACGCGCAACAACCAGCGGATGTGTTATTGCATTGAGCGTTTTGAGCGCAGCGGGATCTCCGAATACCCGTGCTGCCATGGCTGCCCGATCCAGCGCACCGCTTGGGGTGATGACCTCTTCCCCAAAGGCATCCCGGAGCATGGAAAGCCCCTTTGTGCCAGGTTCTACAATTTCGCGCGCAATGAGATCCGCATCCAGCACATGCGCACCAAGTTCGCATAAATGCTTGGATACGGTGGATTTGCCCGCCGCAATAGAACCGGTTAAACCAATACGCATAGCTTGGACCCTCCTACTTTGTCTCGAACCAGCTATGGCCGACTTTGACATCCGCGCGCAATGGCACAGAAAGCGTGATCACATTTTGCATGCACTCTGCAAGCAGAGCTTCCACACGCTCGGCCTCCTCGGCGGGCGTATCGATGATCAGCTCGTCATGAATCTGGAGGATCAGCTTGGCGCGGAGCCCTTCGCGCGCAAGCGCCTCGTGTACACGCACCATTGCAAGCTTGATGATATCCGCAGCGGTGCCTTGAATGGGCATGTTCATCGCGACACGCTCCCCAAATGAGCGCGTGTTATAATTGGAAGAACGCAATTCCGGCAGTTCGCGGCGCCTTCCCATCAGCGTTTTCACAAAGCCATCCCGCTTCCCATCTTCAACGCTTTGCAGCATATAACGGTGAATCCCCGGATAACGGGCGAAATATAGTTCTATATAATGCGCGGCTTCGCGGCGGGTGATGCCCAAATTGCGCGCAAGCCCGAAATCGCTGATTCCATAAACGATTCCAAAGTTCACCGCTTTGGCTGCGCTGCGCTGCGCGTTCGTCACTTCGTCAAATGGCACGCCAAACACCTCAGACGCTGTACGGCGATGGATATCGTCCCCTTCTTGAAACGCGTGGATCATGCCTTCATCCCCGCTCATATGGGCTAGCAGGCGCAGCTCAATCTGCGAATAATCGGCGTCCACAAGCACATTGCCCGCGCTGGCGACAAACGCTTTGCGGATCTCGCGCCCCAGCTCTGTGCGCACCGGGATGTTTTGCAGGTTCGGCTCCGTGCTGGAGATGCGGCCCGTTGCCGTCACGTTCTGGTTGAACCTTGTATGCACGCGGCCATTTTCTGGGCGGACAACCGCAAGCAGACCATCCAGGAATGTGCTACAAAGCTTGGAAAGCGTTCTATACTCAATAATCCGAGGCACGATCGGGTGCTTTTCCAAAAGCGCTTCGAGGGTTTCCGCATCCGTAGAATATCCGGATTTCGTTTTCTTCTGCGGTGGCAGTTGAAGCTTATCAAACAAGATCGCGCCAAGTTGCTTCGTGGAAAGGATGTTAAACCGTTCCCCGGCAAGCGCATAAATCTCTTCTGCAATTGCATCGATGCGCGACTTGAACGTTGCACTCATTTCCGAAAGCACTTTAGAATCCAATGCAAAGCCGATGCATTCCATGTCAAACAGGACATGCTCAAGCGGAAGCTCTACTGTAGTATAAAGCTCCGCAAGGCCCTTTTCAGCGAGCTCCGGCAGCATGGAATCCGCAAGGCGCACGAGCGCCGCTGCGCCACCCTGCCCCATTCCGAGCCGCTCCGCCGCAAGCGTTTTCAATGAATCCGCTGGATGGATGGCATGGAGGAGATAATCCACGAGCATCGCATCAAATGAGACGCCACCAAGCGCAATATTGAAGCGCGCAAGAAGATGCCTTAGGCGTTTTGCATCGAACACGAGTTTCTTGATCACCTCGTTTTCAAGCAGAGGGCGCAGTGCGGAAAAAACCTGCGCTTCTTCCAGCCCGGCATCCAGCAATGTGGCGCCTAGCACCACATCATACTGCGTCGCACCGTCCACAGAAAGCGAAAGTGATTCTTCCACATGGATTGCAAGGCGCTCAGCGCATTCGAGCGTTTTTACAAGCGCCGCCAGCTTCTCTGCATCATCTATCCGAACAGAAGCAAAGTCCTTATCCATTGCCTTTTTCTGCGGTTCGTCCGCTTTGCCTTGAGGCAGGCGGGAGATCAAGCTTCTAAGCTCAAGCTCCTGCATGAACGGAATACCACCCGCAAGGCGCGCAGGCAAAAACGCACATTCCGCCAGGCCAAAAGGTACCGGCGCATGCGTGTCAATTAGGCCAAGGCGGTAACTTAAGCGGGCGCTTTCCGCGCCTTCGATCAGCTTTTTTTGCAGCGCCCCCTTTTCCTCATTGGCATGCGCAAGCGTGTTTTCAAGCGTACCATATTTTTCAAGCAATTTGCGGGCTGTCTTTTCTCCAACGCCTGGAATACCTGGGAGATTATCGGAGCTATCCCCCATAAGCCCTTTGAGGTCCGGCATGCGTGCAGGCGTAAGGCCATATTGTTCAAGCAGAAGCGCTTCATCGTATTCAACGATTTCGTTCGCCTTTTTGGGCATCAAGACATGCGTGTTAGCCCCAATGAGCTGCAATGCATCCCGGTCGCCCGTAACGAGCAGCGCCTCAACTCCAGCCTCATTTGCAAGGCGCGCAAACGTGCCCAGAATATCGTCCGCCTCAAAGCGTTGGCATTCGCAAACGGCAATGCCCATCTCACCAAGCAGCTTCTTCATAATGGGGATTTGCGTGCGCAGATCCTCCGGCGTTTCTGCGCGCCCCGCCTTATATGCATCGTATTGCGTATGGCGAAACGTAGGCCCATGCATATCAAAAGCTACCAGTAGATAATCGGGTGCTTCCTGTGTAAGTTTGAAAAGAGTGGAAAGGAAGCCGAAAACCGCACCGGTCGGTACGCCGGATTTTGTGGCCATGGAAGGCAAGGCAAAATATGCCCTATACAGGATGTTGTTTCCATCAATCGCAATTAGCTTTTTCAAATGGATTCCCCTTTCGCTGCCTTCAGCATAACAGCATGAAACGCAGCTTGCAAATCAACAGTCCGTAAACTTTCCTAAAATCCTGCTTTTAGGATATTACGTCATACACCATGGGCATAGAAGCAGACGGCTCTTGGGATAACGTAAACGCCGCGCGCACAAGCGCAGCAGCTTCCTCCACATGCGCCGGATCGTTCACATAAAGCGTTGCAACCGGCTCATCCGCCGCAACGTGCATCCCCTGCCGCTTGTGCATCACAAGCCCTACCGCCGGGTCGATGCGATCCTCTTTTGTGGCGCGGCCTGCGCCCAAGAGCTGTGCTGCAACGCCGATCTCCTCCGCGCGCATGGCTGCGATATAGCCTGCAGCCCCCAGCACAACCGGAATTCTCTTCTCCACAATGCACAGGGAATCTGGATCTTCAATGCAGCGCACATCGCCGCCAAGCGCACGCAGCATTGCACCCAATTTTTGAAGTCCAGCGCCGCTTGCTAGCGCTTGCGTCAGCTTTGCGCGTGCCTCCGCTTCATCCTTCGCAAGACCAGAAAGTAAAAGCATATGGGATGCAAGTAGCATCGAAACCTCATAAAGTGGATCGCCCGATGGGATTTTCCCTGCGAGAAGTTCGATCGCCTCTCTTACCTCAAGGCCATTGCCAACAGCCATCCCAAGGGGCTGGTTCATATCCGTAACAAGTGCAACCGTGCGCCTTCCCATATGCGCGCCGATTTCCACCATGGTACGCGCAAGCGCCTGCGCTTCCGGGAGCGTCTGCATAAACGCCCCCGTCCCCATCTTGACATCAAGCACAATCGCGTCCGCGCCGGCAGCAAGCTTTTTGCTCATCACGCTTGAAGCGATCAGCGGTATACTGCTCACAGTGCCCGTTACATCCCGCAGGGCATACATGCGCTTATCCGCCGGGACAAGCCCTTCCGTTTGCCCCATCACGCATAGCCCAATTTCTTTTACAATTTCAAAAAAGCGTTCCATGGGGATCTCAACGTTTACACCCGGCACAGATTCCAGCTTGTCGAGCGTGCCGCCCGTATGCCCCAACCCACGGCCGGACATTTTCGCAACTGTACCGCCACAGGCCGCTACCAATGGTGCAACAATAAGAGTTGTGGTGTCCCCAACGCCCCCGGTAGAATGTTTATCTACCTTCACGCCGGGCAAAGCAGAAAGATCCACCATTCCACCCGAACGCATCATAACGTCCGTAAGCGCGCCTGTCTCTTGTGGATTCATCCCTTGGAAACAAACGGCCATCATCCATGCTGCCATTTGGTAATCCGGCACCTTGCCTTTTACGAATCCATCTACAAGCCATTCGATTTCCGGCTTGCTCATAACTCCGCCGTTCTTTTTCTTTAGAATCAGATCGACTGCTCGCATGCCGTTGCCCCTTTCCATTTCGTTATTGCCCACATTTTCGCAAATGGGCGAACTGCGTTCGCCCAGGCATTTCAAAAAAGTTTTCTATTGTTGGTTATTCGTAGCCCAATTCGCGCATCGTAGAAACGCTGTTGCGCCAATCCTCCTTAACCTTTACCCAAAGCTGAAGGTTCACACGCATGCCAAGCATCCATTCCATATCACGCCGCGCCTGTTCCCCAATCTTTTTCAGCATTGAACCGCCCTTACCGATAATAATGCCTTTATGCCCTTCGCGTTCGCAATAAATGGTAGCCCAAATGTCATAAACCGGCTTATCCTCGCGCTGAGCCATTTTATCTACGCTTACGCCTACGCCATGCGGGACTTCTTCCAGCAACAGGATAAGGGCTTTCTCGCGGATCATCTCCGCGCAGATCACGCGCTCCGGAAGATCGGTTACCATATCATCCGGGAAATATTTTGGGCCCTCCACCAGATGTGAAGCAAGCAACGCTTCGAGTTCTTTCACACCCTCTCCAGTTTCAGCCGAAATTGCAACAATGCTAGAAAGAAACGACATGGCTCTAAGCTGTTCGTGCATTGCGGCAACCGTTTCTGCTTTCGCCGTATCAATTTTGTTGATCGCCGCAAGAACAGGTGCTTTGGCAGAAGCAAGTTTTTGCAACAAAGCTGAATCTTTTTCCCGGATTCCTTTTTCACCATCGGCGAGAAACAGCACTGCTTCGACTTCATTGAGCGAATCGTAAGCGATCTTGAGCATATACTCCCCCAACCGGTTCTGTGGTGTCGTAACGCCTGGCGTATCTAAAAAAACGATCTGGTATTCGGGCCTCGTAAGAACCCCCATTACCCGATTCCGCGTTGTTTGCGCGCGCGAGGAAACAATGGACACCTTCTGCCCAACAAAGCGATTCATCAGCGTGCTTTTTCCAACGTTGGGCGAACCGATGATCGAAACGAATCCCGAAAGAAACGCGCTCATTTTCCAAGATCCCTCGGCAAAAATGCATCCGGCAACAAGTCGCCCAGCGCCACAAGCTTATATTCCCCTTTGCGGTTTGCGCAAATCACGGGCATTTCCGGGTCGCAGAACTCCGCAAGCACCTGGCGGCATACGCCGCACGGCACCGCGGGGTTTTCCCCATCCCATACGATAGCAATCGCATCGAATTGGCGCTCCCCTTCATAAACCGCCTTAAACATGGCGGTGCGTTCTGCGCAATTAGACGGCGAATAGGCCGCATTTTCGATATTGCAGCCCAGATAGTATGCTCCTGTTGCGCCCTTCAAGCATGCACCCACGCGGAAATTGGAATAAGGGGCATATGCTCGATCCCGTGCTTCATTCGCCATGCGCAGCATGTTTTTCACTTCAAAATCATGGATGCTTTTCATCTTATTATCCTCATCTTTTCTAATATTTCATCCTGCCGTGCGAACATCCGCATGCGGTCTTCATCCGTTAAATGGTCATAGCCCAGCAGGTGCAACGTGCCATGAACAGCTAAAAAAGAAAGCTCCCGCAAAAGAGAATGGCCATATTCCTCCGCTTGCGCTTCCGCGCGTGGAAGTGAAATTGCAATATCGCCAAGGAACCCATCTGGAATCGCCAGCACTGCCTCCCCTTCTGCTGCTGGAAAGCTCAGCACATCCGTAGGGCGGTCAATGCCCCGGTATTCCCGGTTCATCGTATGGATCGCCTGGTCATCCACCACAAGGATAGTTATGTCGCCCTCGGCGCCCTCGTATGCAAGCGCAGCCTCTGCCGCATCGTTTAACGCATTTTCCACGGATTCCGGCAATTCCGGCAATTGCGCAAGCACTTCGATCATTTCCTCACCTCCTCAAGATCCGGGTATTCAATGAGATCATGCATAATACCGCCGAACGTTTTAAGGAAGCTCTTTTCGATCTCCGTAAACTCCGCAAGCGTCAACGGCGCATTGGTCATCATGTTATCGCTATCCGTCATTTTTCCGTAAATCACCTTATGCACCATTTCTTCCACCTTATCCCGGCTCGTATCCCCCAGGGATCGCACGGCCGCCTCGCAGGAATCAGCCATCATAACGATTGCGCTTTCCTTCGTGGATGGGCGATTGCCGGAATAGCGGAAATTCTTAATCTGAACCTTATCGCCTTCGGCCTGCTTTGCTTTATGGTAGAAATAGGTCATAAGCGAATTGCCATGGTGTTCTGCCGCAATGCGGATTACGGCGGAAGGCAATTTATAGCGCGTAAGAAGCGTTACGCCATCCTTCTGGTGCGCAATAATCGTCTGTGCGCTTTCAAGCGGCGGAAGCGTATCATGGATATTCTCTCCGCCTTTTTGGTTTTCCTTAAAATACAGTGGCCGGCGCAGTTTTCCAACATCATGGAACAATGCACCCACCCGCGCAAGCAACGGATCCGCGCCAATGCGCTCTGCCGCTGCTTCCGCAAGCGCAGCAGCCATTATGGAGTGCTGATAGGTACCTGGAGCTTCCACCATAAGCTGTTTGAGCAGCGGATGGTTCGTATTGCTCAGCTCGCTCAAGCGCGCTGTGGTCGCTACATCGAAAAGGCTTTCCCATATAGAGAGCGAACCTACCACCAACAGCGTTGCAAGCATGCAGCTTCCAAGCGTCCACCCAATCCCCGCAAACAGGGAAAGGAGCGCTTCGCCGGCCATAAGCATCACAGCTACAACGCAAAGCGATGCAGCGGCGCCCCCAATCGCGCCCGCTGCAATCAGTGCAGCACGGCTCTGCGTCCTGCGCAAAGCAAATACGGATGCCACACCAGCGGCAAGCGTGGAAGTCAGCATCATGAAAGATTCCGTACCAAGTGATACTGACCCGCTCCCGCTGGCCATTAATCCCAGAGCAACGGCAAGAAGCGCGCTTTGGGCGAGCGCAACGCGCGGGCAAACCAGAAGCGCTGTCAGCATGATCGCAATCAATGCCGGTGTCATGCGGAAATCGAGTGTGCTGCACAGCAGCGCAAGGAGCATGGTGAGCACCGTAAACACCACGAGGATGATCATGCGTTTTGTATCATAAAAGACAGTGGTGCGGTAATAATATAGATAGAGTGTAAACAGAACAAACGCTGCAAGCAAAATCAAGGCTGCGCCGAAAGCAACCGGTAAGCTGTTTTGTTCCCCCTCCACCAGCGCAAGTTCGCTTAAAATAGCATACTGCGCAGCGCTTAACACCGTGCCGCGCTGCACGATTGCTTCCCCTTTTTCGATTGTTACAGGATCTATAGCCGCAGCAGCTTCCTCCTGCGCCTGCGCAGTAGCCGCCTCATCCGCCACAAGGGTGGGCTGCATATAAGCCTCGATTACCATGCCGGCAACATCTTTGATGCCGGCTGTTAAACTCGTTGTTGCGTTGACCTCCTGCATGCAGGTCGCTTTTACCGTTGCAAGGCCCTCCGCGGACAAGCCTGCGCTTAGCGTTGTTTCAAGTTTTGGCAGCACAAGGTCTTTCATCAGCTGCACTTCGGATGCGTTCGCCCCAAGCACCGCATAAAGCTGGGAATCCTCAAGTGCTGGCACTGTTTTTGCACAAAGCTCTGCCGTCTGTTCTGCTGTGAGCAGCTCTGCCCAGCCTTCCGATGTTAAGGTATCTGCAGCATCGGCGGGCCGCAGCATTTCCGCTTCTGTGCGTATGGCACCAAGCGCTTCAAAAAAGGCTTCTGCACCATCCAGGCATGTGGCAATGGAATTCGAATCAATGCGGTATACCGTTTGCACCGATGCACGCGCAGAATCCCGCAGGGCTTCCGTTGCTGCTTTATCTACAACGTCCTGTGGAGCATAGATTGTATAAGGAGAAGCTTCCCCAATGTTTACGTTGTAATATTCCGGGATCGCTGCTGCAATTACCGAAAGGCATGTAATAACAAACGCTACAGCAAGAAGCAGAAGCGAGAGGATCTTAATGCTCTTTTTTGTGGCTGCCCGTTTGCCATCGCGTTTTGCCATTCCTTTTACCTCCCTGCATTTCCGTCTTTCCGATAGGCTTTGTCATATGCGCTGATGATACGCTGTACCATCTCATGGCGGACCACATCTTTATGCGTCAAATAAATCTGCGCGATTCCGTCTACGCCCTTGAGCACATCAAGTGCATGCACCAAACCGCTCTTGCGCTCATAGGGAAGGTCGATCTGCGTGATATCCCCCGTTACGACCACGCGGGACCCTTCGCCAAAGCGCGTTAAAAACATCTTCATTTGCTCTATGGTACAATTTTGCGCTTCATCCAGGATAATGTAAGCATCGCTCAGCGTCCGTCCACGCATGTAGGCGAGAGGAGCAACTTCGATCGCGCCGCGCTCGCTCATGCTTTTGAAGCTTTCTGCGCCCAGAAAATCATAAAGCGCGTCATAGAGCGGGCGCAGGTAAGGATCCACCTTATTCTGGAGATCGCCGGGCAAAAAGCCAAGCTTTTCCCCCGCTTCAACAGCAGGGCGCGTCAAAATGATCTTTTCTACTTCTTTATTTTTATAAGCAAGCACCGCCATTGCTACGGCAAGATAGGTTTTTCCCGTACCCGCAGGGCCAACGCCAAACACAACAGTATGCTGTTTTAAAGCAGACACATACTTTTTCTGGCCGAATGTTTTGCATTTGATGCGCCGCCCCTTGTTCGTAAACGCCACGACATCATCCAGCAGTTCCGTAATCAGCTCAGCATTGCCTTCCTTTGCAAGATCTATCGCATAGCGGATGCGGCTGCGGTCGATCGCCTCACCGCGGCGCAGCGTCATAAGCAGCTTGTCCACAACCGTAGCAGCGAGTTCCGCGCTTGCTTCACTGCCTTCGATTTTGATGCAATCGCCTTCTGCGCGGATGCGCGCCCCCGTTTCTTCCTCAAGGATTTTTAAGTTTTCATCAAATACGCCAAACAAGCGGATCATCTCATCCATGGATTCCACCGATACATGGCGCACCGTTCTTTGCTCTGCCAAATCCGATCCGTTCTCCCGTGCAGTCTCTATCAGATTGGGTTGCAGCAAATCAGTCCTGTTCTCCATATGGCTCTTCTATTTCCTTTATTTCCCCTATGTTTTCTTCCGCTGTAATGCATACCGTTGCACGCACGGCCCCATTCTCAAGCAGAACCGTTTCGCTTTCCTTCGAAAGAATTCTCGCATCCTCCGGCATAGAGCGGAGCACCGCTTCTTCCGCGGCCAGCAAAGCCGCTTCTTTCAGTTCTGCTTCTGTTGCAACGCATGCTTCATCCGTCTGTGCATAAAGGCGCACATGCTCCGCTGTGATTGGAAGGAAACAGTTCGGGAATGCGTAGGTAGCAACCTTTTCTTCACGCGCATCTTTCAATGCTTCCTCCTGCGTGAAACCCACGGAAGCGAGCTCCCACCCCAACAACCCAACGCGTGTAGATTCATGCGTTTCGCCGGTATCTACCGGCTTCACAAGCGTAGGGCCAACTGTTGCTTCCATGCGATAAAGCACCGTAGCAAGGACTTCACCGCGCGCTCGGGTCAAAAGCGTATGTTCTTCATCGCTGCGCAGGATGCCTGTAATCAGTTCCTCTCCAGCAAGCACGGCATCCCCAACATGCACCTGCGCTTTGCCATCATATACGGTAATGCTTGTGATCACACCGTCTTTTGCCGCATACACGCTCGCAGGCGTTTGAAGCCCATCTTCATCTAATTTCTCCGGAACAGGTTCGGCTTCCTGCAGGGATACGCGAAGCGTTACGCCATAAAGCTTTGCACCTGCCCATGCAATGCGCGCATCGGAAGCCATTAAAGCATTCCCCAGTTGCGATGTAGGTACGCCCGTGCGGTGTGCGCCCACACGCACCTCCATTTCGTCAAGCAACGCCAGCACTTCCGCTTCCTGGACCGTATCGCAGCCCTCGATCTCAATAAACCAGATGCGCCGGGAAGCTGCAATCAAAAGCGCAAGCACAACGACCCACCCGTACAGCAGCACCTTGCGAAAGCGCAGTTTGGATAAGCGCATAATCAGCCCATGCTTTTCAAGGATGCGGACGCGGACCGCCTGCTCGTGCATGAGCCCGCGCAATGCATAAAATCCCGCAACGCTTACATGTGCCGTAACGGTCGCAGTGCCCGTGCGCCGCACGCACCAGATCTCAATGCCGCTATGCACCGCACGGTTTAAAAACCGTTCCAGCCCTTTTCCTTTGATTTCAATGATAACATATCCGGCAACAGAATTCCATATGCCTGTCAACATCGGCAGCTCCCATAAAAGAATTCACAATTATTCCTTAATTTTTATCCAACTTCAATTCACGTTTTACCGCTCATACTCCACGCTGCACAGAAGGCCTGTAACATACAGCCGTTCGGCCGAAAGTTCAAGCAGCGTCAGTCTCTCTCCGGCCACGCGCAGAATCCCACAACTTGTATGTAACCGAACAACGGACTCACCGCATTCGAAGATCCCTTTATGGTTCTCCACAAGGATAAGCTCACGCCCTTGCAAGGTAAGTTTTGGCCGGCCGGACACCGTTTCCTGTGGAAGATCCAAGGCCTCCACAACACGCCGCCCCAATTTTATTTTCCGTTTCTGTTTGGACATAACAAACCGCCCCCATACGGTCATATGTATGCGGGGCGTTATAAAAAAAGTAGGCTTGTTTTGCGTTGTGTTTAAACGTACCTGCGCATATGCCGAAGCGCGCTTTTTTCGAGCCTTGAGACTTGCGCTTGGCTGATGCCGATTTCAGAAGCAACTTCCATTTGTGTCCTGCCATGGAAAAAACGAAGCTCAATGATGCGCCGTTCCCTTGCCGCCAGCTTATCCAGCCCGCCTTCTATGGCGATGCCGTCGAGCCAGAGGTCATCCGAGCTGCGCTCATCGCGGACTTGATCCATTACATAGATCGCATCGCCGTCATCATGATAGATCGGCTCAAACAGGGAAACCGGATCCTGGATCGCATCAAGCGCGAACACCACATCTTCTTCCTTCATCTCCAGCGCTTTTGCAATCTCGCTGATACGCGGTTCGCGGGCATTTTCCTCCATGAGCTTGTTGCGCACCTGCAATGCTTTATAAGCGGTATCCCGAAGGGACCGGCTTACGCGCATCGCAGTGTTGTCCCTAAGGTAGCGCCTTAATTCCCCAATGATCATAGGCACTGCATAGGTGGAGAAGCGCACGTCCAGCTCCAGGTTAAAATTATCAATCGCTTTGATTAAACCGATGCAGCCGACCTGGAACAGATCATCCATCTGTTCCCCACGCCCGGAAAAGCGCTGGATTACGCTGAGCACAAGGCGTAAATTCCCTTGGATAAACTCTTCTCGCGCACCGCTGTCGCCTTCTTTTATCCTTACAAGAAGCTCCCTGCTGCGCTTATGCGTCATCATAGGGAGCTTGGATGTATCCATTCCGCAGATATCGACTTTGTTTAACGCCATTCGAGTACCTCCCAGGGCTTGCGCGCTGTGCGCACGCTTTTATCCTAGGATTGCCGAATGGCCCGCCGGTTATTCGTTTTTCGAGAGCGCGCGAATGACTTCCCCCGCAAGGATCAGCCCCGCAGCGGATGGCACGAAGGAAACGCTTCCAATTCCTTCCCTTTGAGCATTGA